>OFMC01000946.1_pt1 | contig 25789 bp, 14 predicted proteins | sample 1541271 | NCBI WGS metagenome assembly OFMC01 (sample SAMN04209252, study PRJEB22552) | human gut metagenome | biome: gut; material: feces | host: Homo sapiens | place: USA: Oklahoma | reverse complement strand
AGATTACCGTTGGTAAGGATTCAGCTGAAACTACTAAGGATGTAGAAGTAAAGAAATTTATCCTTAACAGTGTAACACAGTCAAAACTTAGAGAGCTTACTGTAGATGTTGCGGGAGATACAAAAGCTCTTAAGGCAACTGATTTTACAGTAGTAAATCCTAAGACAAATGTTAAGTACCCGGTATCAAAGATTGCTGTTGATTCCAAGAACACAACAAAAGTTACCCTGACTATGTTCGCTGACCTCAGCGATGCTGCTGATTATGATGTAACACTTGATGGTATTACAAAGTCTTTCAAGGCTACTGATGGAAAGGTTGCATCTATTTCAGTTGATCCACTGACAATTCCATATGCTACAGAAAAGGAAATTAAATTAGTTTCCAAGGATGCTAATGGTGTAATTGTCAAAGAACTTCCTTACGGAAAGGCTGATTCTTCTTATACATTTACCATCAATACAAATGGAAATGGTTACACAAGTGGAAGCAACCTTTATCTGAACAAGGCTGGAGATACTGCAGTTGCAGAAATCTCATACAAGTCTGGAAAATATGACAAAGATGGTAAGCCAGTTGATAATATCGCTGCACAGAAAGTAACCATTACAGCAGTAGATCAGTCTGCAGTCAGCGAATTTGCTGTAAAGATTGATAAAGCAGGTAAGTCATTTGACAAGGCTAAGGATTCAAACAAGATTGCTGTAGAAGATACAACTCGTACAACAGCATACTTTAAGATCAAAGATGCTGATGGAAAAGAAGTTTCCGATTCTGTATATAACAAATATACTGTTGAATCTTCTGACAAGAGCGTTCTGATGCTTGACAGTAACACAATCACTGTAGATAGCAATAAGACAAGATCCGTAGTTCTTAAGGGTGTTAAAGTCGGTACTGCTTATTTGTTATTTAAAGACAGAGACAACAAGATTGTTGGATCTGTAGCTATCGATGTTGTTGCTAAGAGAGAAGTTGCTTCTATCACATTAGATAAGAACTACCTTACAATCTCTAATACAGCAAACACAACAAGAACAGTTAAAGCAACATTAAAGGATCAGTATGGTGATGACTGGACATTAGGTACTGACTATATCCAGCCTGAGTATAAAGATTCCTCAAACGGCGAGAAACTTGCTTCTATTAGTGCAACTGATAACAAAGTAAATGTTGATGTTTGTCCTATTGTTGCTGGTGTGCCTCATCCTGCTAAGATTGGTACTTATAATTACTACATCCAGTATTGGAAAGATGGAAAAAATCCAGTATCTCAGGTACTTACCATTGTTGTTTCAGAGCCAACGGATAAAGCTGATCTTTCTAAAATTGACAGCTACCGAGTAAGCTTTGATAATGAAACTGTAGATACTACTGTTAAAGAAGGAAATCTTGATAAGACTTCAGATCAAGCTGACATTAAAGCTAGCCTGATTGGTGTTGCTGGCGGCGTTGATAAAACAGTTGTAAATTCTGGTGTAATTTACACAGTAAAAAAAGCCGATGGAACGGTTATCTTTGGTTATGAAGGTAATGAAGCTGCACCTGTTACAGGAACAGTAAAAACAAATGCCGCAATTAACGTTGATGGTGTTACTGCTACATCTTCTCTTAGTTCTGTAACTGGTAAGAATTTGAACATTAGTGTAGTTTCAGGTGGTGCCTATAAGACAAAAAGTCTTGGCGCTGGATCTTATACAGTAATTGCAAGATATAACGGAAAGGTATATACTTCTAATTTTGTAATCTCTGATAATCAGGGTAAAGCATCTGTTACATTTACTCCAGAATATGCTTCCTCAAACGTATTACAGTTTGGTGCTCCTACAACCGTAAAAGCTGCTCTTCAGAAAGCTATTCAGGAAGTAAATTATAATGGCTATAAGTTGGATAGTTCTGCTTTAGCTACAGCTATTGTCAAAGTTGAAGGAACAATTAACAGCGAGCCAGGTAAAGTAAATGTAGATATTACCAACAAGACAATTGCTCGTCAGGATAACTTTACAGTTACAAAACTTGTTGTAAAAGTTCAGGTTCCGGATACAACTGTTTATACAGATGTTGAGGTAGATTTACCAAATACTGTAATTACTATCCAGTAATTTGAAATCTGATAACAGGAACCTTATACAGATTAGTTTTCTTTAAAGAAAATATTAAACTGTAAACAAAACAACTCCGGGAAACTTAGATTTCTCGGAGTTGTTGTTTTTTATAAACTAAAATACCCCCAGACGAAAACCGTCTGGGGGTTGAATTTTGAACCAGTAATTGTTTAATTACTTTCCTGTAAGAGTAAGTGATACATTGACTTCTTTATCAACCCAACCCTTAACATTTCCACTCGCATCGTGGAATGCAACTCTAACAGTAACTTTTGTTACATCAACTGTTGCTCCTGCTGCTAAAGGAGTATTCATGTTATCTTTATTAACTTTACCGTAAGAACCTATTGGGGTTACAATACCAGTTGTGTTTGAATATCCTTCTACCGCAACGATATTAGCTGACTGATCGCCATCTGCACCATACTTAACTCCATCATAAGAGAACTGAATTTGTGAAGCAAGTGCAGCAGAAATAGCAGTACCAGTTGTTACAGAAGCACTAGACTCTTTTAACTTCATATCAGTGATTGCATCATTAGAAGAATCTTTAATAACAAATGACTTTGTAACTACAGTCTTTGTATCCGTTACAGTAACACCACTGACATGCTTTGGAGTAACTACAACAGTAGCAGTAACTGTATAGGTTCCATCAGCAAGTTTTTCATAAACATCCTTTGCAGGACTTCCAAATGTGCCATTCGTTTTTACTACATCAACTTTTAACTGACCAGCTGTAGCGGAAAATGCTGTTCCTGTTTTAGCAGTTGCACCAGGAACATCATTATATACAACTTCTCCCTTTGCATTCTTTACAGTATAATAAATACCCTGAACCTTACTTGCTACTTTTCCAGCATCACTTTCTGTAGCTGTCAAATCATCTAAAACACTAGTAGAACTTAATTTCTGGGCTTCAACGCCTTTCAATAATTCAGACACAGAAATATTAAAATGACGAGCTGTCATATTATCAGCATTTACAACCGCATCTTCTTCTGTCTGTGCAGCGCCTGTTGAATTATTAATGTTCAGATTATAAGAGATAGAATCCCCAGCTACACCAGGTGTCTGTACATTAACAGTAACAATCTGAGCACATACTTCTTTGTCGTCTTTCACAAATGTGAATTTAAATGTGTATGTTCCCTTTGTAGAATAAGCGCTACCAACAAATGTAGCTTTTACCTTGCTGCCAGTCTGAGTAGGAGTAGGTGTAGTAACAGAGCTCTTTTTAACACCATCTGGAGCTCCTTCACAGCTTGCTAAAACTTTTCCATCTTTTGGATCAAAAGCAAATTCATTTCCATACTGATCCTTTGTTGTAAATGTAACGACCTCAGCATTTGCGCCAGATGCATTAGATACAATTACGCTAGTCTTATCAGCGCTCATTGTAACGACTTTTCTAGCTGCAACAACGGTTACTGGTACAGAAGCAACAATCTTGTCATCTTTCTTAATAAAGATATAAGCAGTTCCTTCTTTTGCCGGAATAAGCTGAACCTGATGATTTGATCCCATTGTATTTCCAGCAATCATTAATGTGCCCTTGTCACTGGACTCAACAGTGTAATCATTGTAATTAGAGATTTCTTTTCCGTTTGTATCCTTAATCTCAAAATATGCCCATGTAGCCTTTGTCTCATCTACAGCAATCTTATCGTTGTCCTTTAAAGTGCTGTATTTCTTATTGTTTTCTCCAATTCTTACCTTGAAAGAACTTACAGTAGCCTGATCAGCAGCTGTAATTGTAACCTTATTTGGTCCAATATTTCCATCTGGCTTACCATCTGCTGTATACTTGTTTGTCTTATATGTAATCTCTGCTGTTGCAGTGTCACCAACTTTATTTAAGTAAAGTTTAGAACCATTTACATATCCGTTTGCTGTTGTAAGTGAGAAATCATAGTTTACATCAGGTGTTCCGTAAGGAAGCTCTTTTAAGATTACTCCGTTAGCATCCTTTGCAACTAACTTAATCTCTGTTTCAGTTTTTGCTGGAATAGTAAGGTTATTAACATTGATAGAAGCAACCTTGTTGTCAGTAGCAACAAAGTTTACAGTTGTTCCATCTAATGTGACTGTATACTCTTTACCATCTTTCATCTCTGAGAATGTTGTAAGAGTAACCTTTGTGGCATCCTTATCATCTACAGAAACAGACTTAACAGGAAGAACTACATTGTCAGGAGTTTTGATAGTTACCTCAGAAGCCTTAATATTCTTTGTAGCACCATCGATAGTTGCAACAAGCTCATTTGTCTTGTTCTGTGCTACACTCTTAAGAACATAGTTCTTTACTTCTACATCCTTAGTAGTTTCAGCTGAATCCTTACCAACGGTAATCTTAGCTGTGATTGTTGCCTTACCAGCCTTAACACCAGTTACTGTACCGTCAGCTGCTACTGTTGCAATAGAATCATCGCTTGATGTGTAAGTAATCTTAGCTCTTGAAGAATTTTTCTTAGTATTTGTTAACTTAGTTGTGCTTCCAATAGCTACTACTGAATCTCCAGATAAAGCAACGCCTACCTTAGCAACTTTCAGTGTGTAAGTAAGTTTCTTTGTCTTTGCCTTAGCATTCTTCTTTGTAGAAGTCTTGTAAGTTACCTTAACCGGAAATATGGATGGTATTTTGCGTGGAAGTGTTGGAAATACTGGATTTGTAAACAGCAGTTGATGCAAAATTATTGCTACAAGTAACACGTAATCAACATATAAGAGACTGGCAAGTGACAAAAATGAGGAACCACTTATAACGTAGAATATCAAATTTCGGCAACAGTACAAAACGGAATATGTAATACAAAAAGTGCCAGCATTCAGCAATAAATCGAATACTGACACTTTTGAGTGATCGCAAGTAAAGTTTTCCGTTCCTCGGAATATTCTTTTTTAGTTCTTCCGCAAGACCTTTTTCTTTATAACTCTTTGTTTTATATAGAATATGGGTTATTACAGATTATAGAAGCTTTCTTAACGTGATAGCAGAATCCACAGATTCTTTTTCCATTCCATCTGCAACTAACTGTTCCGGAGTTTTTCCTTCTTTCAGCTTTTGGACGATCTCAAGCAAGGTTTTCCGTTCTTCAGAACGACCTTTTGCTAGACCTTTTTCAATCCCTTCTGCTAGTCCTTCCTCCCGGCCTTCCTCGCGGAGGACATCTTCATATTTCTTTTCATCAAATTCAGTAAGACACATATCACACACCTCCCTGCGATGCTGTTCCAAAAAATCTCTGAGAATATTTTCCTCTATGCATTCCCTGACGGCAAGATCAATGGCTTCTTTTAATTCCATGGAATCCCGGTATCTTTTGATCTTTGCAACAAAGACCGCGTATTCATATAAAACGTGGCAGCTGTCCATGATGGACTGATTTTTCCCACTGTTTATGTTGATCATTGTGGCTGTCCATTCATATTCACCAGCTCCGGTATCTGTTTCAAAGGCATCCGATAACCGCAGAGTCCTTCTTTCTTCTTCCATATCTTTTTCGCTTCCGTTGTAAAATACAATGTAATGAGGACGCGGAAAATGGAATTAAATTTTCTGATTATACGTCAACTCTTAAGTATATTTTGGTTTTTAATATTTTCTGTCTCTTTATCTTCGTTATAACATCAACCTTAAAAAATCACTGGGTAAATAATGCAAAATATCTGCTGGATATTTTGGAAGATGAATAAAATGGACTATCCGCTGTTTAAACGATGCTCATCTACAGATTCTCTCTTCATTTCATATGCCAACTAACTGTTTCAAAATTTTCCGTTATACCTCTACTGGGATTTGATATTCTGCTGATACTAAATTTTAGTTTGCACTATTTCTCTTTTACATAAAATATTTTTAGTTGTCGCAAATCATAAATTAAATCATCATATATTCCGTACATTATCCCTTCAATGAATGGAATCAAGGTATAAACTGCAACAAATATAAATATACAATACACCAATAATAATATAGCATTACTAGCTCCTACATTAGATGAAGTAAATAGTTGTTGAATAATGTATATTGTGATTGGTACAATTAATACACTGAGAGCTTTAACAGGTTTTTTGAGTGGTAAAAACAGATTAGCATCCTGTTTGGCTTGATTAGCTTCATCAATCAATAAGTCAATTTTTTGCGTGGTAATTGGCAAATTATTTTCTTTAAATAAATCAAGTAAAATATTCATTCTGTCTGTTGAATATTCCTTACTATTTTGTATTAATACAGACAGATCTCTGGTATCTGACAAACTTTTGTGCAGAAAAATTATTGTGAATATGCTACCAATAAGTAATGTAATTCCAAATGCCAACTCACATTTTGCTATTTTAAAACAACAACCTATTATAATCATCAAAAATCTATTATTACAATTTTTTTTTGATAAAACGATAACTTTCGAAAAGTAATGGTTGATTTTAACTGTTTATGTTTCTTTTTGTAACTAAGCATAAAAGTACTAAATCTCATGTTGTGTCCACCTCATAAAAAAAGAGGTTGCTTCGACAGCCTCTTTTTATAAAATGTAATTATTTTAATGTAATTGCCTGAGAATTAGAGTTTCCAGGTTTATGGGGGCAGCCCAACAAATTCTAAACTTACATGGTCTTATTTCAAAAGCAGGTAATTTTTCTCCTAAAATAAGACTACAACATCGTGCGGTCGCGCTGCTGAGAATCCGCGGTTAATTCCGATTCGGCACAACTGGGTAGGCGGATACATCAAAAATAAAATGCGGTTAGTACCTACCACAATGTGCCGTTGGACAAAAATTTACCTTATACATTCAATTTTACGCCTCTACAGGGATTTGATATCCGGCCGCAGACATTTCTTTTTCAAATTCTTCTACAGAAAGATTCAGTTTCTGGGCTCCCCGCACAACTCCATAATCACCTTCCTGTACGGACATAAATACTTCTTTTTTACGACCTTCTGCAAGTCCTTCCTCCCGGCCTTCCTCGCGGAGAACATCTTCATATTTCTTTTCATCAAATTCAGTAAGACACATATCACACACCTCCCTGCGATGCTGTTCCAAAAAATCTCTGAGAATATTTTCCTCTATGCATTCCCTGACGGCAAGATCAATGGCTTCTTTTAATTCCATGGAATCCCGGTATCTTTTGATCTTTGCAACAAAGACCGCGTATTCATATAAAACGTGGCAGCTGTCCATGATGGACTGATTTTTCCCACTGTTTATGTTGATCATTGTGGCTGTCCATTCATATTCACCAGCTCCGGTATCTGTTTCAAAGGCATCCGATAACCGCAGAGTCCTTCTTTCTTCTTCCATATCTTTTTCGCTTCCGTTGTAAAATACAATGTAATGAGGACGCGGAATTTTCAACAGATGCTTGCTATACAGCCGCTCGGATCGGTGAATCAGTTTCCGGTACAGATCCGCATAATACAAAAATCCCCGGAGCGGCATATTCGGGTTATAGGAACTCTGATGTTCGTAAAGGCTCAATGTTTTGTCAATCAGAAATGAAACATCATTTTTGTATTTCATGTAAATGACATCTTCCAAAGTTGTATACTCCAGATCATCCGGATCGGTATATGAGGTATGGTTTACCGCATTATACAGACTCAGGGCATTTTCTTTGTTTTCGCCAAACAGTTTCCGGAATACGGTGTCCTTATATTTTTTATTTACATGAATGTCATCATTTGTTTTTGTCATTGACTGTCGGGATTCCTTTCGTTAAAATCCTTTGTTTATCTACCTATATTATAGCATATGGCACAAGGATTACAACTGAAACAATTTGTCACTTATCTGTTTCTTATGTGTTAATTGTGTGTTACTTGTAGCGCTAATATTGCTTCCATTTATTTTCACAAACCCAGTATTTCCAGTACTTACGCCAAAAATACCATGCGTATTTCCGGTTAAGGTAACTTACAAGACTTCTACAAAGAAGAGTGCTAAGACAAAGACAAAGAAACTTACTTACACACTGAAAGTTGCTAAGGTAGGTGTTGCTTTATCTGGAGATTCAGTAGTAGCAGTTGGAAGCACAACTAAGTTAACAAATACTAAGAAAAATTCTTCAAGAGCTAAGATCACTTACACATCCAGTGATGATACCATTGCAAAAGTAGATGCTGCAACAGGTGTTGTTACAGGTGTTAAGGCTGGTAAGGCAACAATCACTGCTAAGATTACCGTTGGTAAGGATTCAGCCACAACTACTAAGGATGTAGAAGTGAAGAACCATGTTCTTTCTACAGTAGCACAGAACAAGTTAACAGAGCTTACAGCTACTGTCGCTGGTGATACAAAGAACCTTAAGGCTTCTGATTTCACAGTAAAGAGTGAAGCAACAAACGTTGTTTACCCAGTATCTAAGGTAACAGTTGATTCTAAGGACGCTTCTAAGGTTACATTAACTCTGTTCAGTGAGTTAAAGGATGCAGCTACATATGATGTGACTCTTGATGGAATCACAAAGACATTCGTAGCTTCTGATGGAAAGGTTGCTTCTATCGCACTTGATAAAGCTACAATCCCATATGCTACTGAGACAGAAATTAAGTTAGTATCTAAGGATGCTAATGGTGTTGTTGTAAAAGAGCTTAAGTATGGCGATCCTGATGCTAGCTATGATTTTACAATCAATACAAACGGAAACGGTTATACAAACGGTTCTAAGTTATACTTAAACAAAGTTGGCGATACAGCTACAGCTGAGATCACATACAAGACAGGTAAGTATGACCAGAATGGTAAGCCAGAAGGAAACATTGGACCAAACAAGGTTACAATTACTGCTTCTGCTCAGTCTGAGATCAACAACTTTGCTGTAAGAATTGATGATTCTGCAAAGAAGTTTGACAAGGCTAAAGATACAAATAAGATTGCTGTAAATGAGACAAAGGCTGCAATGTTCAAGATTCAGAATGCTGATAATCAGGAAATTTCAGACTACAGCAAGTATACATTTGAGTCATCTGACAAGTCGGTATTAATGCTTGCTGATAACAAAGTAAGTGCTACTTATAATTCTATCGGAATTACAGCATTAAAGAATGGTACAGCATATATCCTCGTTAAAAAGGATGACAAAGTTGTTGGTTCTGTTGCAATTGACATTGTAGCTGAAAGAGCTGTTGCAACTCTCGAGTTAGATAAGTATGATGTAACACTTTCTAAAAATTTAGCATCAGATTCCAAAACTGTAAATGTTACATTAAAAGATCAGTATGGTGATAAATGGTCAGGGGATTATAACCTCAACATTGAGTGCCTTTCTACTGATGCAAAAGATTCTAATAATAAAACTTTAGCTGCAAAAGATGTTAATGGTGTTACCTATTACAATACAGTAGCTAAGACAGACAAGAAAGTAACATTTGTTAACAGTGCTGCAAAGGGAAATTATGTATATAAGATCTCTTACAAGAAAGATAATAAGGAAATCGCTGCAAAGACTGTAAGCGTAGCTGTAAAGCAGACAGATTCTACTAAGATTTCTGCATATCGTCTTGATGTTGATAATAGCAATGTTGATATGAAAGTTGACAACGACAACAAGGATACAAAGACAATTAACGTCAAAATGATCGGAGTTGCTGACGGTGTAGATAAGACAGTTGTTTCAGATGCTAAGTATACTGTAAAGAAAGCTGATGGAACTGTAATCTTCGCAGGAACAAAAGATGCTAAAACTACAACAAATGATGCTATTACTGTTAATGCCGATGGTGTTTTAGCGGTTACTCCAGTTAAGGTTACTACTACCAGTGGTTCTGCAATTGCTAAAAAACAGCTTGATGCAGGAACATATACTGTTATTGCTGAAAAAGAAGTTACAGAGAATACAAGTACTAAGACAGTTACAATTTCTACACAGTTTACACTTTCTGATTCTCAGGCTAAGGCCGAAGTTGAAGTAAAGAATGAAAAAGTAGATGCCAATACTGTTGGTAGCATGTTAGCAGATGCCATTATTGTAACATTTGATGGTAAGACTTACACATCTGTTTCAGGTATTACTGATAAAGATGGTGCATTAGAAATTGGTGAAGTAAAAGTTAAGAAGAATTCAACTGGAAGTACAGAGCTTACAGGCGCTGATATTTCTGTTGCTTCTGGAGACTACTTCAACGTTACTAAGTTAACAGTAAAAGTTCAGGTTGCTGATGGTGTATATACATTCGTTTCAGTATCTGTACCAGGTGCTATTACTGCTAAATAGTTTAGACTGAATTAAATTTATTCATCTAACCTTAGAACCCCAGACGATTTTCGTCTGGGGTTTTTCTATAAAATGCCAATTATAATTTTACTCGTTCACCAGAAATCTCAATATTCGTATTTCTTAAATCCGCCTTTCCACCAGAAATAGAATTTTTCTTAATGGTAATTGAATATTCTTTTACAGAGTGTTTTGGAACATTTACTTTAAAAGAATTATTGGAATAAGAAGCTATTCCTTTATTTTTTTGATTGATTACAGAAACATGAAATTTCGGAATAGCGGTGATTTTTTTATTCGTACCGTTGGCAATTCTAAATTTTATAACCATATTTCCATTTGCTTGATAAGCTGCATGATATGCACGAATTGTATATTCATTGATTCCGGAATCCTCTATGGTAATTTTCTTACCTGAATACTCATTTGCTTTGATTGTGACTTTACATTTTAAGGATTTTCCGTCACTTAAGTGTGCAGTAACCGTTGTTGTTCCAATTTTTTTACCAGTAATTTTTCCTTTCCTATTTACAGAAGCAACTGAAGAATTGCTTGAAGTCCAGGAGGTAGCAACTCCATTGTTTACTTTAAGTGTTTTAACAAATCCTTTAGTGATGGATAATTTATTGCTGCTTAAACTGACATTATTCGAAAGTTGTACAATTTTGGCATCAAATTTAGTTTCCTGATCAAATACATACTCAACAGAGTAACTTCCTTTTTTTAATTGATTAACGACGTACTTGTATGTATACCATCCACGTCCATCTAATATCCATGAGTCGTCATAATTTGTTAATACCATGGGATTGCCAACTACTTTTCCAGAACTGTTTTTAATGGTGAAAGTGACACCAATAGGAGCTGGAACAAAAACATTAATTTCAAGATCAGCAGTTACATTCAATTTGATAGAATATTTATTACTTGCCAATATATCTGCATTTTTTGATTGCTCATAAACCAATGTCTTATTTGCAGCATAAGTTTCCATTGGTTGATAGAATGAGAAGGTCAATATTAAAATCAACAATGCTGTAAATATAATATGTGTTGTTTTTGACCCCTTTTTTATATACATAATCGTTTTCCCTCCTAAACAAACAAGGCCGGAACAAATGTTCCGACCTTGTATTTTTTCATTTAAAACGAATCGACCGAATCGACTTATTTTAAAGTAAATGCTGTGTTAATAGGGCACTCTACTACAATTGAAGCACCAGCATCATTTACAACAACAACCTTAACAGATGTGATATAAAGAGCCTTTCCATTCTCTTTAGCATCAGCACTTACGATACTGAAATTCTGTTTTATTCCGTCATAAGTATAACTAAACTTATCAGAATTATTTAACTCTCTAAGTAAACCAACAGCATCAGCTGCAGCATCTCTAGTAGCTGTCTGAGAACTTGCAGCCTTAGTATCAATTTTCGCGATAGCTTTTGTCTGAGTATTGTCTAATACAAATGTAGTATTAAATTTCTTATCAACACCACCAATTGTTGCAGTAGCGGATACAGAATATGTTCCTGCTTTAATATCTGTTGCAAGTTCGTATGCATTTACAGTAGAATTTAAACTGTAAAGAGACATACTACCATCCTGACCAACAACCTTTCCATCTGGATTCTTAATTGTAATAGCTGCATTAGAAACAACGCTTACCTTCGCACCCTTTTGGTACTCACTTACAGATGTTGAAATGGCTTTGTTAGCAAAATCAGCTGCAACAGCGTCAGATGCAATCGCAAGATCTGCTTTCTGATCTGATACAGAAAGTCTGTAAGATGCAGTAGAAGGAGTATCTGTTACATTTACAACATTTACTGTCAATACACGAGATACAGTTGCATTAGTATCACATTTTCCATCAGTAGTATGTGCAGTAAGTTTTACCTGATAAGATCCTTCTGCTAAGCCCGAAGCATTAACCGTAATCATACTTCCTGTTGTTGTATAAGTTACAGGGAAATTCGTAGTACCTTTCTTATGGTTTGTCTCAGCTGAAGGAGCACTTAATACTTCATTGTCAACTGTACTGATAGAAATCTGGCTCTCGTACTGATCATATGCTTTAATTGTTTCACTATCAGATGTAAGCAATTGTCTTGAACTACCAGTTGCATTGTTATTAACAGTCATTGCATCAAACTTAAGGTTTGTAAGCTTTCTGGTTTCCTGAACAATTACAGGTAAAGACTTAACAACTTTTCCATCTGAATTAAGAACATTGATATAAGCAGTTCCGGCCTTAACACCTGTTACAGCAACTCCAGTAGATCCTTTTGCATCACCAGCAGATGTAAGAGGTGTCTTGTCAAGAAGTAAAACACTCTTATCGCTGGACTCAACACTGTACTGTGATGTCACATCAGCATCACTGGAATTTTTGATATAGAAAAATGCATATGCAGTATCTTTTACAGCAAGTTTATTATCAGTCTTAACATCAATATTCCAGTTTACCTGTGTATTCTTTGCATTGATTGTGTAGTTGAAGTTTGAAAGTGTTGCATCATCTTCAACAGCTGTAATTGTAAACTTCTTTGTGATCTTGCCAGTCTCAGCACCAGTTGTCTGATCATACTTGTTTGTATGATATGTAACCTCTGCTGTAGCAGTATCGCCAACATTTAATAATACAAGTTTGTTTCCATCTGTGTAACCCTTATTCTCTGTAAAGTTAAAATCTACAGATCCATCATTGCTTGCATCAGAAAGAGTAAACTCTTTTACAACTACCTGATTCTTGTCAAGGAACTGAGCCTTTACTTCTGTTCCAGCTGTGCCCTTAACGATTGTTGTTGTGCTTACACCAACATCTGCAACAGTACCATCTGTAGCAGTAAATGTGACCTCTGTTCCATCATACTTTACAGAGTATTCTTTTGCATCATTCATCTCAGAGTAAGTATCAATTTTAACTGTCTTCTTGTCAGCAGCAACGCTGATTGCTTTTACAGGATATACAACATTGTTAGCTGTATTTGTAATAGTGATATCCTTCTTATCAAGTTTAGAAGTATCACCAGCGAATGTTGCTACAATCTGTGAAGCCTTCTTCTGAGCAGCGGACTTTAAAATAACATTCTTTACTTCTACATCCTTAGTAGTTTCAGCTGAATCCTTACCAACGGTAATCTTAGCTGTGATTGTTGCCTTACCAGCCTTAACACCAGTTACTGTACCGTCAGCTGCTACTGTTGCAATAGAATCATCGCTTGATGTGTAAGTAATCTTAGCTCTTGAAGAATTTTTCTTAGTATTTGTTAACTTAGTTGTGCTTCCAACTGCTACTACTGAATCTCCAGATAAAGCAACGCCTACCTTAGCAACTTTCAGTGTGTAAGTAAGTTTCTTTGTCTTTGCCTTAGCATTCTTCTTTGTAGAAGTCTTGTAAGTTACCTTAACCGTAACTTTAGCGGTACCTGGCTTAACACCTGTAACCTTGATCTTCTTTGCTGCTGTCTTCTTAACTTTTGCAACAGACTTCTTGTTGCTTGTTGCAGTTACTTTAACAGACTTCCAAGACTTTGGAGTTTTAACTGTAACTGTCTTGTAGCCCTCAGAATAAACTGTGGCTTTTTTTGCGCTAAGCTTTGCTGTAGAAGCTGCCTGTGCGTTTGTAGCAGGAACTGCTGTTACAACCATAGCTGCAGCGAGAGCAAAAGCTAACACTTTTTTGCTTGATTTCATGTTTTTTCCTCTCTTTCTTTTTGACCAACTTCCATCTCATCTACTCGTTTAACCCTGCATGTTTAAGTTCCTTCATCTTCTCTTCCAAACCGCTGCGGACGATTCTTCCAATCCAATGTTCTCGCTAATTGCCTCCACTGACCTTCCTCGGTCTTACTGTTAAGTCCATCGTCAGTTTCATCTACAGACACACAAATCATAAATGACCAGAAACTTTCGTGCATCAGACGTCGGCGTAGAGTGTGATATCAACGTTGATTGTCCAGCATCAAGATCAGCAAGCTGAGGTTCCGATGACTTATATTTCTAATATGTATCTGCAATTGTAAGGTCTGTCTGGAATAACTTCCAGTTTCCATAGCCTCGATAGTAGTTCATCGCTAGTCGTACTATTTATAGTACACTTTTAACTACTCTACGTGCATATCATACACCAAGTATTGTATCTTTGCAACACCAAAATTACATTTTATTGAAAAAATTCTTTAATATTTTCTTAAGCATTTAAGAGTTTTTTCACTTTTTTCTATTATTAAAACTATTTCACGCGTAGTTCGAGTGAAACTACGCGTGAAGATAAACAATTCTATTTAAAGTAAGCAACTCCGGATTCGAAGATCTTCATATCCTGCTCTCCGTAGATGTTCATGGCAACGGCCTCACCGCGGCGCTCGCTGTGTGCCATTTTTCCAAGTACACGTCCATCCGGACTGGTGATACCCTCGATCGCCATGTACGAACCATTGACATTCCACTCTTCATCCATGGTTGGCTCGCCGGCTTCATTGACATACTGGGTGGCAACCTGTCCGTTTGCAAAAAGCTTGTCCAGCCATTCCTTCGGAGCTACGAAACGTCCCTCTCCATGGGATGCCGGGTTGCAGTATGTTGCACCAAGCTTTGCCTGCTGCAGCCATGGGGATTTGTTTGTTACGACCTTGGTATATACCATCTTGCTGATGTGGCGGTTGATGGTGTTATAGGTCAGTGTCGGGGAATCCGCACTCTGTGCCTGGATCTGTCCGTAAGGAACAAGTCCCAGTTTGATCAGTGCCTGGAATCCGTTGCAGATACCAAGTGCCAGTCCGTCACGTTCTGACAGCAGTTTGTTGACTGCCTCTGTCATCTTTGCATTCCGGAATGCTGTTGCAAAGAACTTTGCAGATCCTTCCGGTTCATCTCCTGCGGAAAAGCCGCCCGGGAACATGATGATCTGTGACTGGTTGATTGCCTTGACAAATTCATCGACAGAATCACGGATGTCTGCTGCACTCAGATTCTTGAATACTTTTACAATGGTATTGGCACCTGCACGCTCAAACGCTTTCGCACTGTCGTACTCACAGTTTGTTCCAGGAAATACCGGAATGAATACGGTCGGCTTTGCGACTTTGTTTCTGCATACATAGATGTTCTTTGTATCGTATACGTCACTCTGTACTTTTTCCCTGTCCTCGGTCGCGCGGGTTGGGAATACACGCTCGAGTGTTCCCTGCCATGCATCAAGTGCCTCATCCATGGAAAGAGCCATGTCTTTGTATACGAATTTCTGTGCATCATTCACTTCTCCGATAACGACTGCGGATGCTTCTTTTATAATAGGAAGAAACTCTTCTTTTACTTCTGCAACAATATTACCAAATCCCGGTGCAAATAAGGTTTCTGCAGTCACATCATCGGCGATGGTTACACCTAATTTGTTACCGAATGCCATCTTGCTGACTGCTGCTGCCAGACCTTTTCCGTCAAGTGCATAGGCACTGCGGATTGCACCCTTGCCGATCAGCTCATGAATCTTGTCATACAGTTTCATCACCTGCTCATATACCGGCAGATCATATGCGTTCTTTTCGATCGTAAAGAGTAACAGCTTATCTCCTGCTTCTTTCAGTTCCGGTGTGATCACGTCTTTTTCTCTTGCCACATCGACTGCGAAAGAAACGAGTGTCGGCGGTACATCAATATCGTTGAAGGTTCCGGACATGGAATCTTTTCCACCGATGGACGGCAGGCCGAAACCGATCTGTGCATCAAATGCGCCGAGCAGTGCTGCAAACGGCTGACTCCATCTCTTTGGATCTTCACTCATTCTGCGGAAATACTCCTGGAAGGTGAAGCGTACTTTCTTGTAGTCACCACCGGCGGTCACGATACGGGAAAGGGATTCCAGTACGGCATATACCGATCCGTGGTATGGACTCCAGGAGGATAAGTACGGATCAAATCCGTAGGACATCATGGTTACGGTATCGCATTTTCCTTTCAGAACCGGAAGTTTGGCAACCATGCTCTGTGTCTCGGTCAGCTGATAGCGGCCGCCGTATGGCATGTAGACACTTCCCGCACCGATGGAACCGTCAAACATCTCGACAAGTCCCTTCTGGGAACATACATTAAGATCCGCAAGCATGGCAAGCCATGCTGATTTGTTGTCGTTTTTCTGTAATGCATCTGCAACTTTCGGAAGTTCGATCTTTTTAAAGAAGTTGTCTTCCTCTTTTGGCATCTCGACTTCGACATCTGCTTCCTGATGCGCACCGTTGGTATCGAGGAATGCACGGGAAATATTGACAATGTCTTTTCCTCTCCACTCTAAGATCAGTCTCGGCTCCTCGGTAACAACTGCCACCTCGATTGCCTCAAGGTTTTCTTCTTTTGCATAGGCAAGGAACTGCTCGACATCCTGCGGAGCGACAACCACTGCCATACGCTCCTGGGACTCGGAGATTGCAATCTCCGTTCCATCCAGACCAGCATATTTCTTCGGTACTTTATCCAGATTCACGCGCAGTCCGTCTGCAAGCTCACCGATGGCTACAGATACACCGCCGGCACCGAAATCGTTACATTTTTTGATAATATGGCTAACTTCTTCTCTGCGGAACAGGCGCTGCAGTTTACGCTCAGTCGGTGCATTACCTTTCTGTACCTCGGCACCACATACAGACGTAGACTGTGTGTTATGTGCCTTGGAAGATCCGGTTGCTCCACCGATACCGTCACGTCCGGTACGTCCGCCCAGAAGGATAATCTTATCTCCCGGATCAGAGGTCAGTCTCTGTACGGCACGTCTCGGTGCGGCGCCCATGACAGCACCGATCTCCATACGTTTTGCTACATAATCCGGATGGTAAACTTCTTTGACATATCCGGTTGCCAGTCCGATCTGATTTCCATAAGAGCTGTAACCTCTGGCTGCCTCGCGCACGATCTTCTTCTGTAGCAGCTTACCCGCAATCGTATCTTTTACGGATACGGTCGGATCTGCGGCTCCGGTCACACGCATTGCCTGATACACATAAGTTCTTCCGGAAAGCGGATCACGGATGGCTCCGCCTAAACAGGTAGCAGCACCACCGAACGGCTCAATCTCGGTCGGATGGTTATGTGTCTCATTCTTGAAGTTTACAAGCCACTCCTCTGTTTTTCCATCTACTTCCACCGGTACCACGATGGAACATGCATTGATCTCGTCAGATTCTTCCTGATCTGCAAGTTTTCCTTCTTTTTTCAGACGTTTCATGGCAAGCAGTGCCAGATCCATCAGGCAGACAAACTTGTCATCGCGTCCCGCATACAGTTTCTTGTGGGTATCCAGATATTCTTCGTAAGTCTTTTTGATTGGTGCCTGGTAAAATCCTTCATCAAACTTCACATTTTTAAGTTCTGTCGAGAAGGTGGTATGACGGCAATGGTCACTCCAATAAGTATCAAGCACGCGGATCTCTGTCACGGACGGATTCCGCTTCTCGGTATTTTTGAAGTAATTCTGGATATGTAAGAAATCCTTAAAGGTCATGGCAAGATTTAAAGAGCTGTACAGTTCCTTCAGCTGTGCTTCTGCCATGTCGATAAATCCGTCGAAAACTGCCACGTCTGCCGGCTCATCGAAATTCTGTACGAGGGTATCCGGCTTGTCCATACCGGTCTCACGGGAATCTACCGGATTGATACAATACTTTTTGATCGCCTCTAACTCATCCTCTGTGATGTCACCCTTGATCACATAGGTCGTCGCGCTGCGGATGATCGGCTCCTCATCCTCATTTAAAAGCTTCACGCACTGCTCTGCGGAATCCGCTCTCTGGTCGAACTGTCCCGGCAGGAATTCTACGGAAAATACGTTTCCACCTTCTGCGTCAAAGTTCTCCTCATAAATATCATCCACTGGCGGCTCGGAAAATACCGTCTGCAATGCCTTCTGGTAAGTGGCATCCGATACATTTTCCACATCATAACGGATCAGAACACGCACCTGATCTGCAGCGATTCCGAGATAATGCTTTACCTCATGTTTTAATTCTTTTGCCTTTACGGCAAAATCCGGTTTCTTTTCTACGTACACACGACGTACATTGCCCATTGGATTTACCTCCTTCTTTTGCGAAACGGAATGCCCCCTGTATTCGGGGGCATTCTATTGATCTTTATGTTATTGTATCATGGGTTGACAATTAAGTAAAATTAATATCGCTTACGATATCTATTACCTGTTCTTATGAAATTACTGTACGGTAATTGCACTGTCCGTTACAACGCCCGGAGTGTCCGGTTCCGGCTGATCCGGCTGATCGGTACCCGGGTTTGGATTTACAAAATTAATCTTTACTTTCAGCTTTCTGGATTTATTTCCTGCCGTATCTTTGGCATATACGGTCACGCTATAAGTTCCATAGGTTCCTCTTTCCATAGCGGTAACTGCCTTATGTGCTTCTCTGGCATCCACGAAAACATATTTTGACGCAAGTTTTTTGCCCAGATCTTTTGCCACTACATCTGCCTTAATTGCAGAAACCAGTTTTTCTTTGGAAACGGCTTTATTGTAGGTCAGTGTCTTTCGCTTCAGGCTGATGGATGGTGCTTTCGTATCTTTTACGGTAATTATGATGCTCTTTTTGGTCTTGCTTCCTTTGGCATCTTTTGCGGTGTATGTAATCTTATATTTTCCGGTCTTTGCCGCATTGACTTTTCCGGAAACGGTAAATTTAAGGGTCTTTCCTCTGTAATCAGAAGCTTTCACTCCCTTTTTGAGGTCTACTTTACGATTGGTTCTCTCGATGGTTTTATTCGCGATTCCCTTAATCGTCGGACGGAGTTTCAGCCATGGATTTCTCGGATCCGGATCGGTCGGATCCCATCCGCGGTACGGACTGTTTACATCAATACGGATCGGGGTAGGTTTGCCCAGCGGTCCCGGATCTTTGCTGTCATAGATGGTTACTTTGGTTCCTACCGGGCAGTTGTCATAGATCCACTTGGCATCTTCCACATTCAGACGAACACATCCGTGGGATGCCGTCTGTCCCAGACGGTTATAAGAATTGTATGCCAGCTTGCTCGGGTCCTGTGAACTGTAAAACACAGAGTGGAACAGCACACCACCGTGAATACGGCTGCAATACTGTCCGTACACACCGCCCATAAGTGTATGCCAGCGGTATTTTGCCGGAATCGAAAATGTTCCTGTCGGGGTGGCATTGTTGACACCGACCGAGCAGGCAAATGCTTTGACCGGTTTGGTATATTTGCCTTTGGAATCAAGTGCATATACGGTCACACAGTTCTGCTGACGATTGATTTTAATGTAATATGGCAGTTTTGCTGCCTGAGTTGTAACGGGTGTTCCTGCGAACACAAGCAGCATGAGTGCCGCCATCAATCCGCATAAAGTTTTCAAAATTCCCTTTTTCATGATAATCTCCTTTTCTCTCCTTTGTGAAAGGTATATAATATATCCTATACTATACTATACTACTGAGGATATGATCGATGGATATCAATTATGAATTATACAAGGTTTTCTATTATGTTGCAAGCTCTCTCTCATTTTCGGATGCAAGTAAGAAGCTTTTTATCTCCCAGTCAGCGGTAAGCCAGTCTATCAAAACACTGGAACGCAAGCTGGGACAGCCGCTTTTTATCCGCAGCACAAAAAAAGTGCAGCTGACTCCTGCCGGTGCTCTGCTGCTAAAACATGTGGAGCCTGCCATGAATCTGATTTCCCGTGGGGAAAGCCAGCTTTTAGAATCCGGCTCTCTGGGCCTGGGACAGCTGCATATCGGTGCCAGCGACACGATCTGCCGCTATTTTCTGCTGCCGTATCTGCAGAAATTCCATCGGAAATTCCCGGATGTTCCGATTAAAATCACCAATGCCAGCTCGATGGGCTGTGTAGACCTGTTAGAGCAACGCCGGGTAGATCTGATTATCACAAATTTTCCAAACCCGCATCTGAATCCTTCCTATATTCAGAAAACGGTTGGCTCTTTCTCGGATGTGTTCGTCGCCAATCCGGCATATTTTGATCTGGCGAACCGCATCGTTCCTTTCTCGGAGCTTGGCACCTATCCGCTCATGATGTTAGACCGCAAGAGCACAACGAGTGAGTTTCTGCACCACATTTTCCTGCAGCATCAGCTGGAACTGCTGCCTCAGGTAGAGCTCAGCAGCAACGATCTGCTCATTGACATGGCCCGCATCGGTCTTGGAATTGCTTTTATCCCGGATTTTTGTCTGAAACACAAGCCGGAGGATCTCTTCCTCGTCCGCACGCAGGAAACGATCCCGCAACGGCAGCTGGTGGCTTCGTTAAACCCTACCCTTCCGGTTTCTGCCTCCACCGAAGAGTTTTTAAAGCTCCTCCCGGACGTCTGACCAGAACCGGCTCACTTCTTCCCGCAGCTGCGGCAGACCACAGACGCTTCTCTTTTCCCATTCTCTCGGAAAAAGCGCTCCGTATTCGCGATGCAGGAAACGTTCATCCAGCAGAAGGATCACGCCGCGGTCCTCGCTGGTCCGGATCACGCGCCCTGCTGCCTGCAGGACTTTGTTCATTCCCGGATAGCGAAACGCATAGTCAAATCCGGACAATCCCCGCTCATCATAATAATTCTTTAAAATTTCACGTTCATCGCTGACCTGCGGAAGTCCGGTTCCCACGATGATGGCACCGATCAGCCGGTCGTTTTTCAGATCAATGCCTTCCCCGAAAATTCCACCCATCACACAGAACGCAATGAGTGTCCCCTGGCGCTCTTTTTCAAATTCTTCCAAAAACGCTTCTCTTTCGTGTTCTTTCATATTACTATGCTGCATCAGAATCTCGCACGAATCGGCCGCCTTCCCGGCAAAGACCTCATATACATCCTGCATCAGCCGGTAAGACGGGAAAAACACCATGTAATTTCCCTGCTGTGCTTCTGTGACTGCACCGATATAGTCCGCGATTTTTTCGTATTCTTTTCTGTTCCTACGCGTATATTTTGTGCTCACATCCCGACCAAATGCGAGAAGTCTCTGTGTCTGGGCAAACGTACTCTGCGCATAAATAGCATAGTTATCCTCGTCCGTGGAAAGTAGCCGCTTGTAGTATCCGATCGGCAGGAGCGTTGCGGAGAAAAAGATCGTGGAATTGCTTTTATCGATGCATTTCTGCAGATTGACCGACGGATCTACGCAAAAGAGCCGGATCCGGAACTGGCCTTCCTCCGTCATCTGGCTGTAGATCACGTAATGGTCATCCACCAGATCATAGATATTCAGGAAATTGCGCAGCGCAAAGTAAAAATCCAGCACCGTTTTCTTCTCCGGAAATTCCCGCGGTTTTTCCAAAAATTCATCCATCTGGGAGGCCAGCCGCATAAGGTGGAAGGTCAACGTTCCCACACTGTCCAGAATCTGGTAGTGCTCACACTCACGTTTCATTTCCAGCATGGCTTTGTTGCATTTGTCCAGGATACGGCAGATCGTACGGCTGTGCGCTTTCATGATCCGCTTCACTGCAAGCACGTCTTCTTTGTACAGATCGGCACTGTACATCTCCCTGCTGCGATCCACGAGGTTATGTGCCTCATCCACCAGGAACAGATAGTCTCCCTTTATCCCCTCCTGAAAAAAGCGTTTCAGATATACATTCGGATCGAATACGTAATTGTAATCACAGACAATATTGTCCGCCCAGGTTGCCACATCCAGACTCATCTCAAACGGGCACACCTGATATTCTTTCGCCTGCGCTAAAACTTCCTCTCTGGTAAACAGGTTGGATTTCTGCAAGAGATCAAACACCGCATCGTTCACCCGGTCAAAATGTCCCTTTGCATATGGACAGTTTACCGGGTTGCAGTCCATTTCTTCACACAGGCAGAGTTTTTCTTTTGCTGTAATCTGGATCACTTTGGCACGATAGCCCTGTTCTTCCAGCAGTGCGAACGTTTCTTTTGCCACAGTTGCTGTGATGGTCTTTGCCGTGAGATAAAAGATCCGGTCTGCCAGCCCTTCCCCCACTGCTTTTACCGCCGGAAAGATTGTGGAAATTGTTTTGCCCACACCGGTCGGTGCCTCGATAAACAGATTCTTTCCCCGCAAAATTGTACGATAAACATCTGCAACCAGCTTCTTTTGCCCTTCCCGGTACGGAAATGGAAACTCCAGTCCATGAATGCTCTCCTGCCGTTGTTTTTTCCATGCAATCTGCCAGTCCGCCCATTTCCGATAATCTTCGATCAGATGGCCAAACCACACGGTCAGTGTCTCATAATCGAAAATTTCCCGGAAATACCGAATTTCTTCCGTATCCAGATTGCAGTAGGTCATCTGCACGCCGATCCGCTCCAGACGGTTCTGTTTCGCATAGATATACGCATAGCACATTGCCTGGGCTTTATGCACGTAGACCGGCTGTTCCATTGCCGCAACGTTTCTATATACACCCTTGATCTCATCGATGAAGCTGATTTCTTCTTCCGGAGGGATTTCCGCCGCAAACTCCATCTCCGGTTGCAGCACAGACTCCGTCGCAGCCGGCAGATCCGGCTGAAATTTTCCATAGGCGATTCCGTCTGCACGTCCTTCCACGACCAGTACGTAATCGTTGGCTTTCCATTCAATTTTCAGCGGTACTTCCGCCTGGTAGGAGGTGTCCATGCTTTTTTGAATTTTCCGGTGGATACGGCTGCCTTCCATCATGGCCTCTGCACTCGCCAACTTTCCGGCACGATTATCGATATCTCCTGCCCGGAAAATAAACTCTACCAGATTTCTCACAGAGATATGTAATTCCTGCATGTACACCTCCTTTCTCCCGCGGGTATTTTCCTGTTGTATGAAGCGGGTTTTTATTTGTTCCATTATTTTACAATAAAAAGCCCCGCTCCGGAATACGGAGCGGGACTTAAAGTTCCATAGTCACGATATAATAATTGTATTATGCCACTGCAAATTTAGCAACTACGTTTTCGAAATTTTCATTCTTTCCACCGTAGCAAACCTGAAGATTCTTTTTTACGCCAAGTCCAATCATACCAAGCAATGACTTTGCATCAATGAATGTTCTGTCACATTTTACATCAATATCAAAATCACAACCACCTGCTGCACGTACAAAATCCTTAACTTCATCCATATCTGATAACCGAATTACTTTAACAGTTTCATACATAATCCAACACCTCTTTCTACCTTTAAACAACATACTTTTATTATCATCCCCAAGTTTAGAAAAGATTATGCCACTTTTTTTCTCATCTGTCAAAGTTATGCAAACTTCGCATTTCTCCGGTTTTTCCTGCATAATGACGGTAATCGCGCAACCGTTTCCATCAGATTCTTACCGTTTTTTTTCGTGTATTTATATTTATACCTGCTATCTTATGCAATTTCTCCAAAAAATTGCCTTTCCAATCACCAAAACAAGCATTTTTTGATGAAAACTATTTTTATCAAAGTGGTTTCCCACTTTTTTTCAGAATATCCACATATAATTCTCCGATCGGACTGACCTTTATCCCCTTGTGCCGGATATAGCCAATCCGCATCTTTTCGCTCTCTGCCAGCGGCACTGCCGCATAATCATTTCCGTTTAATTCTTCACAGATAATCCCGGAACAGAGCGTATAACCATTCAGCCCAACCATCAGATTCAGCATGGTCGCCCGGTCATCCGCATGGATCATCTTCTTATATTCATAGGTACTTTTCATCTCTTCGGCAAAATAAAAGGAATTATTTTTCCCCTGTTCGAACACCAGACATGGATATTCCTGCAGTTCTTTCATGGAAATTACATCCCTTTGTGCCAGCGGATGTCCTTTCCACAGATATACATAGGTGTCACAGGTAAACAGTTCTTCAAAAATCACATCATTTTCCCTGAAAAGTTTCTGGAGTACTGCTTCATTAAATTTGCTCAGGAAAAGAATCCCCAGCTCACTTTTCATGTTACGCACATTTTCGATTACCTGATTCGTCTGTGTCTCATGCACGGCAAATTCATATTCTTCCATTCCGACAGCCTTGACCACTTCCACAAATGCCTTGACCGCAAAGGTATAATGCTGCATGGACACAGAAAATTTCTTTTTGGATGCAGACGAAATATAACGGGATTCCAGCAAATGATACTGCTCCACGACCTGCTTGGCATATCCGATAAATTCCTCTCCCTCCGGTGTAAGCACGATTCCGCGGTTTGACCGGATAAAAATGGTGATTCCTGTTTCTTCTTCCAGTTCGCGCACAACCGCAGACAGATTGGGCTGTGAGACAAACAGTTTTCGGGATGCTTCGTTCATGGAGCGGCTTTCTGCAATCGTAATTACCTGATGTAACTGCTGTAGGGTCATAGGTCTTACCTCTTTTCCTTAAGCAAATGATCTGTTATATACCGGACAAGGATCTGAAGTATCCATGCAATCACAATGGAACTGCATACCAACACCAGTTCGTAACGCAGACGGCATGTATAAAATGCTGCTCCCTTCATAAATTTTCGTATGGTAACATGTACCAGATACAATTCCAGCGAATGAGCACCAAACCATTCCAGTATTCTTATAACCGGGCGCATAGATAACTGGGAAAAGATCCAGGCAATTCCCGCACAACATGAGATATTAAAAATTCCAGTCACATACCTTGCAAAAATAGGAGATCCACTTGGAAGCATGGTGAGCAAATAGCCGGATAACGCAAAAAGAATCAACCATTTCCAATAACTTTCCCTTTTTTCATAGCTGGATCTGCCATAAAAACAGCCCGCTATAAAAACAGGCAGACGAAGCAAAGCAATATTTACATTTCCAAACACCTCTTTCTCATATAATGCAATTACAAGTGCCAATACGGTAACAGCACTTACCATGGAAATCAGCCGGATCTCTCCATCTATTGCGTCCCGTGCGCTATCCACAATCTGAAAGATATAGGGATAAATCAGATAGCATAACAGCATAAGTCCAATATACCAGTAAAGCCTGTCTCCATCACTGAAAAATGTGATAAATGTGAAGTCTTTTATGGCTTCTCCCCATCCTGTTTTATCTACACAGACATCCAGTAAAATATAAGAGGGTACGGCTACGATGCAATAAGGAATCAGAATTCTTTTTAATCTTCTTATGTAAAAACTTCTAACATCTGATCTTTTTTTCATGGAATAATATAACCCCAGACCAGAAAAGAATAAAAATGCATCCACACTTGATGATGAAATATATCTCCAAAAGAAGGAAATCCAGCCACTAAAATGATAGGAATAATAATGACAGTCATCCGTAAAATGAAAAACTATAATCAATATGATGGATATTCCCATTAACGCCCCCCGGTATTGCGAAAGCACGCTGTTATTTGTTTTTTTCATATAATTCTCCTTTATAAAAATTTAATTTAAATTACTATAAATAAAAAAACACCTAAACAGGTGTTTTTAAAGAGCAGGGGATGAGAGAATCGAACTCCCACCAAAGGTTTTGGAGACCCCTATC
>OFMC01000940.1_pt1 | contig 25864 bp, 18 predicted proteins | sample 1541271 | NCBI WGS metagenome assembly OFMC01 (sample SAMN04209252, study PRJEB22552) | human gut metagenome | biome: gut; material: feces | host: Homo sapiens | place: USA: Oklahoma | reverse complement strand
TTCGGTCGGCGGTATCTCGCTCACGCTCCAGCGTGATGCTATCTATATCATCACTCTTGAAATTGTAAACTGGTACGGCGCAGTTATTGCGCAGTCTGGGCGACAGTCCTATGAAATATGCTCCTATAAGTTAATACCAAAATATTGACTGCTTCGTTAAGTATAGCACAGAAAAAATTTATGCTGAAAATGATATGCAGGGGTGCGTGTAATCGTCACATCGTCAAAGCCCTCTACTATACAACCGAGGTTTTTGAGAAAATGGCGTTGTTTTTCTGAAAAGTTTACTCTTTGTTCATCACGGTTCTCCTTATCGCATAAATTCAACAGCGATATTTTAGATACATTGCGAATAAAATCAGGAAGTTTCGATTGCATTGCCCTCTATATACCTAATGAGAAAAAAGCATTTTCGGGAATGATTTTGATAAAAAAATAAGCTCTGAAATGATAATTCTCCCCATTGAACAAAACTATCCTTTCAGAGTTGTACGAATTGCAGATGAAGTTACAGGCTCTGAAACAAAAAATGCTCGGTCTGTTTTTCAAATTCCCCATAACAATCTGACGAACTGAAAAAGGCTAATGAAACAGAAAGTTTGAGCGCACTGCGAATAGACACAAACAGCGTAGGCGCGCTATAATATTATCGTGGGATTAAAACATATCCTGCAAATACAAATCAAAGCGAGGTGAACAGTATGGGTGCAACGCTGAATGACAACAAGGCAAAGCTCGATAACCTTGAAAAAGCTATCAGGGCAGCTCAGGAGCGTAAGCGTAAAGTCATTGTCCAGGGGAAGCAGATTGCTTACGATACACTTTCGGAACTTTACGGTTTGGAAGGACAGGAGCTTATTGATGCCGTGACTGCTGAACACGCTCTTATCCAAAAGCTGACTGACAGCGGTATGACCCATGAACAGATCGGTGAACTGGCTGACGATAACAAGGGCGGTCACCAGATGAGCTTCACGGATAAGACAAATCCTTACGAGGATTAACATATATCCGACAACAAAACGTATGCTGTGACAGGAACGGTGCTTTCCGTTCCACACAGCACTTATCACAACAGCGAGGGTAAGATAGATAAAGCGATGCCCTCTGACCTATAAGCATAGAGATAGACAAGCTAAAGGAGAAAATTCGCTATGAAAAATAAAACAATGCAGGAGATGAACGAGCAGTACAAAGACTGTCCCGTTCAGGTAAACACCTATAAGGTTGACGGTACATCGTGTATCGTAACAAGTCACTTCGTTGGCGACAAGGACATTAACGATGTGATTATGAAGTACGCTGAAAACAGGGCTATGAGCGATATGCTCGGTCTTGTTCCGTCTGCGGTAACAGATTAACAACAATTATTGGAAGCCTATTGACTTTGCCGATATATTGCGCTACAATGTGTATATCGGTAAGGTCGCTTTTGGGGAAAGGAGTTATTTATGTTACCAAAGCAGACCGAATATAAAGTGGGAATGTACCTGAGACTTTCCCGTGATGATGAGAGACAGGGCGAGTCCCTCTCGATTGAGAACCAGAAAAGAATACTCACGAACTATATCGACGAAAACGGCTGGACGCTGTATGACATTTACGTCGATGACGGCATAAGCGGAACTACGTTCGACAGACCAGGTGTGCAGAGATTGCTCGAAGATGCTAAAGCAGGCAATATCAATCTGATACTCTGCAAGGATATGAGCCGTTTCGGACGTAATTACATTATGGTCGGTCAATATGTTGATTACATTTTTCCGATGTACAACATTCGCTTTATCGCCCTCACGGACAACATTGATACGCTCAATTCGGATAGTGTGTCTATGGATATGCTCCCGATAATGAACGTGTTCAATGAATGGCACGCCGCCAATACGTCCAAAAAGCTGAGAACCGTTTTTCAAAGCAACGCAAAGGCTGGCAAGTATATGACAACTGCAAGCTCATACGGATATGTCAAGGGTGATGACGAGAATTACACTCCTCAAATTGATCCCGAAGCGGCAGCCGTTGTCCGCCGTATCTTTGAAATGAGAGCAAGCGGAATGGGGCATAAGTCGATTGCTGATGTGCTTAACAAGGAGCATATCGTTCCTCCGCTTGATTACCGCTATGAAAAGCTCGGCAAGCCTGTGCCTGTGTATTCACGGCATTTGTGGCAGGCGCAGACGATTAAGCGATTGCTTGTCAATCCAATCTATATCGGCAACCTTGCACAGATGAAAGAAACCACTGTGAGCTACAAAAACCACAAAATTATCCGCAAGGATCAGTCCGAATGGGTTATCATCGAGCATAACCACGAACCTATCATCAGCCGTGAACTGTGGGATAAGGTGCAGGAGTTCAATGCTTCGGTTAGCCGTGGCAGATGCACAACGGAGAAACTTGTCAATCCGCTGTCGGGGCTTTGCTATTGCGATGAGTGCGGTGCTAAAATGAAGATGCAGAAAACACCTATGAATAAAAGTCCCTACTCCTATCGCTGTGGTATGCACGTCCGTTACGGCAAAAGCTATTGTTCCTCGCATAACATCAGGGGAACGGTACTTGAAGGTGCTATCTTGCAGGATATTCAGAGACAGATTGATTTTGTGATGAATGACAGTGAAGCAAGAGCGAAATATCTTGCAAGGAAACAGGGTAACATCACCGCAAAGACTGCTGAGGACAGCAAGCGTAAGCGTGAGATTGAAAAGCGTATTGATGATTTGGGCAAGCTGATCCGCAAGCTCTATGAGGATAGAGTGCTTGGCAATATGCCCGAAAAGACCTGTGCTGAACTTCTTACAGACTATCAGCAGGAAAAGGAAACCTTGCAGACGGAGCTTGACGAACTGCTGAAACACTCGGAGACAATGAAACAGGACGAAGCAGATGTGGACGAGTATATCCGCCGATTGAAGTCTTATGCAGGTGCTGATAAGCTCACAAGGCAGATGGCACTGGATTTGCTTGAATATGTGACTGTGGACAGATATGAGGGCGAGAGCAAGCCCAGAAGCATTCACATCTACTACAAGCTGATTGACAAGCCCCTGCGTGATAAAAATAACGCCCTTGCGTAAGCGAGGACAAAGACCGAAATACAGCCAATTTTGACATTGGCTGTTTATTTGAAGCAAGTGTTAGTCCATAAGTCACAGTTATCCCATTGCCCGCAGGCTTTAGCTCCCAATCGGTTTTCTGGTCGCCAAAGACCGCAACCCAGTTGTCGAAGTGCTGTAAGCCGTGGTCACGCAGGAAGTCATACTCCAAGTAACGCATCATGGTGTGCAGCTCTGTGATAGAATTGCTCAGAGGTGTGCCAGTTGCAAAAATAACGCCCTTGCCGCCAGTCTTTTCATCGAGGTATCTGCATTTGAGGAAAAGATCAAGTGCTTTCTGTGAAGCCGAATTGGAAATTCCGGCTACATTCTGCAATTTTGTGGCGACGAACAGATTTTTGAACTCGTGGGCTTCGTCAATGAACAGACGGTCGATTCCCAGCTGTTCAAAGGTCAGCGTATCGTCCTGATTTGCCTTTTCGAGCTTATCAAGCTGTTTTTGCAGACTTTTACGGGTACGCTCCATAGCCTTGATCTGAAACTTAGAGCCTTCGCTCTTTTTAAGCTCCTCGATACCACGGAGAATATCATCGATCTGGCTCTGGATCGTCATGACCTGTCTTTCCTTAGAAACAGGGATTTTACCGAGCTGAGAATGACCGATAATAACTGCATCGTAGTTTCCGGTAGCTATCTTAGCAAATAACTGCTGTCGGTTCGCTTTCTGAAAGTCCTTCTTTGTTGCAACAAGAATGTTTGCACCCGGATAGAGCTTCTGAAAATCGTCACCGATTTGCTCCGTCAGATGATTCGGGACAGCAAACAGGCTCTTAGTGCAAAGCCCTAAACGCTTGCTTTCCATTGCAGTAGCGATCATTTCAAAGGTTTTTCCGGCACCAACGCAGTGAGCAAACAGCGTATTACCGCCGAACATAGCGTGAGCGATCGCATTTTTCTGATGATCGTGCAGATGAATGTCAGCCGTCATCATCGGGAAAGAAAGAGCCGAGCCGTCAAACTCACGGGGACGAATGGAGTTGAAAAGTTCGTTGTAACGCTCCACAATAGCTTCACGGCGGACAGAATCTTTGAAGATCCACGCCTTGAAAGCCTTGCGAATATCGTCAGCCTTGCGCTGTACCACACGGGTAGCATCAATATCCACCACACGCTTTTCCTTAGTATCGCCCAAGCCATCCGGCACTTCGATCGTCTTGTAGACCTTCGGCTCTTGCAGATTCAGCAAATGCTCAAAGATGTCATAAGCGTTCATCGTGTGTGTGCCGTACTTTTGAGTCGCAAGCACCGACCTGTCGGAAGATTTGTTGCTTACATGGAAAGAGTTAGCGTGAACGGAATACTCCACACCGACGATAGCAGACTTGTTCCAACGGGCAGACGGACTGTCACTCCGCTGATACGCTGGTGTCTGCAACAGCTCATACATGAACTGTTCGTAATACTTTGGATCAAGCCAAGCGGCACCGAGCTTAATGTCAATATCTCCGGCTTTCAGCGGTTCAGGCATAGCCTGTTTCAGAGCTGATACATTGATATTGAAGTCAGGATCGTACTCAGCGATCTCCTCGGCTTCACGGAGTTTCTTGCGAATATCGCCCGACAAGTATTCACTTGCCGTCTGATAATCATTCTCCGTATGGGGAATCTTGAAGATCTCACCCGTCAGGTCGTGCTTCAGCTCGTCCTCGGTCATACCTGTCAGACTGCTCATGTACTCAAAGTCAACCCGTGCTTTCTCAGCAATGGAGAGTGTCAGAGCTTCAAGTGCCGTGTCAACGTGTTCCACAGCCTTCGGCGGCACGATAGTTCGCTTTGTGAAAATATCGGACTTTGCAAGGAGCTTTGTCTTATCATAGCTCTTTTCAAGCCCTGCCACAAGGTTGTATGACACATCTTCGCTGAAATACCGCTTATTCGTCTGAGAATGAATAATACCGTACTTCTTGTAGAAATCATCATACACCACATTCAGCTTTGCCTGCAAATCCTTAATAACGCTGTCAGGCTTGTCAAGTTCCATTGCTTCGATCAGCTCACGGGTGAGATCACGAAGCTCAATAAACGCCTTAAAACGCTTGTGCTGCGCTGTTCCCTTATCGAAACGGAACTCGCAGGCGGCGTTATTTTTCTTGAAGAAAACTTGATCGTCAGACATAAAAAAGCTGTAATTACGCAGATTAGACGGAATCTGAACCTGAACGCCGTCAGCGGTCTTAGCATACACATCTCTGCCACGCTCATGACTGATCTCCGCCGAGAGCTTTCCGACAGCTTCATGAAGTGCCGATTTCAGGTCAAAGCCGTCCTCGGCGACAACCATTGTACCGCTGCCGTAGAGCTTGTTGCCCTCGACCACAGTGCCAAGCACCATATCGGGGTGCTGTTCAAAATACTTGTTTATTGGCAGACCGTCAGCAATTTCACCGATGTGTACCCAATCGGGAATATCGGACATTTCAGCAACAGACTTGCCTTCACGCTTTTGCAGGAAGATGATGTCAGTTGTGACCGCTGTTCCTGCGTTATCCTTAAATGCACCGTTCTTGCCGCCTGGCAGACGGATAGCACCGATAAAGTCGGCTTTATCCGCAAGCATTTGTCTTGTAGATTCATCACGCTTATCAAGTGTTCCTGCCGAGGTAACAAATGCCATGATTCCGCCGTTTTTCAGCTTGTCGAGAGCTTCTGCAAAGAAGAAATCGTGCAGTTTCGTTGTATCGTGGACAGTATCACGGAAACCAAGCTCACCGAACGGAACATTGCCCACAGCCACATCAAAGCAGCCGTTCTGAAAACGGTTCTGCTCAAAGCCCTGAATAGCAATATCCGCATCAGGATAGAGTGCCTGAGCAATTCTGCCGGATAACGAGTCGATCTCCACGCCGTAGAGCTGAGAGTGCGACTGCATATCTTCTGGCATTCTGCCAAAAAAGTTTCCGATACCCATTGCAGGCTCTAATACGTTGCCGCCCTCAAAGCCGAAATTGGCGAGAGCTTCGTAGATGCCGTCTATAACCGTGGGGCTTGTATAAAACGCATCATTTACCGTTGAACGTGCCTGAGCGTATTCCTGCGGAGTCAGCAGCTCGGAAAGCTCCTTATACTCTGCGGCCCACTTCTCATCATTCTTATCAAAAGCCTTTGCCAAAGCTCCCCAGCCGACATATTTCGACAGGGTTTCCTTTTCCTCAGCAGTCGCAGAACGCTTCTCCCGTTCAAGTGTTTTCAGCGTTTTGATCGCATCGACATTTGCACGGAATTTCGCCTTTGCACCACCCTCACCGAGAGCATCATCAGTGATCGTGAAGTTTTCGCCCTTATCGGGTGCAGTTGCTTCCGGTGCAGGAGCATCGACCTCGGCGTTATCGCTACCAATCTCATCGACCACAGGCGCAAGCTCAGGCTCTTTCTCAGCCTGAACAGTCTGCTCACGCTCCAAGCTGTCAATGAAATGAAAGCTCATGAGCATATCGCCGTTGTCAAGCCGAGAAGTCAGCTCACCGCCGTCAAAAGTCCAGTTCTTCGCACGGTCAAACTCCATGTGGAGGTCTTTGCCCGTAGGTTTGCCGTTTTCATCGAGCTTTCGGGAAGTAAAATCAACGGTGCTTACACCCGTGACGATTCTGCACTCTCCGATACATTCAGGACGGAGATGATCGCTGATTTCAAACATCATACCCGGCTGAATAGCCTTTTTGAGCTGAGACAGGTTCTTGACCGTTGGAATTTCAGGTTTATCGGGTGTGACCTCTGCCTTTTCGGGCTTCACGGGTGCAGACTGCTCCTTTTCTGGTTCAGCCTTGCCGATATACTCATACATACCGCTGTTCAGGAGCTTATCGTATGAGATATTCTCCGTCACAGCAAAACCGCTGCTTTCACGCTGAATGGTGCAATCGTCCGAATAGAACGGAAGTGCGCCTGTCAGCGAAATAACCTCAGAAACTTCGCCAGTAATCTTGTGACGAAATCGGTCTCCAACCTCGACGGTATGGGGAGACTGTTTCTCAGCGGACTGCTCTGCTTTGAGCGCCGCCCTCTCTGCTTTCTGTTCGGCAGAAAGGTATGTATCGTCCCTGAGCCGTGATTCTGTCATTGTTGCGACATTGTACCACGAATGACGGAACTTCTCACCATTCTCAAAGCTGAAAGTAATACCCTGAGAATTATAGTCAACGAGTGAGATCTTGCCCTCACCGCTGTGACCGCCCGTGCCGTATTCCTTTTTCAGAAAATCGGCTAACTGCTGGATAGTCGAGTGCTTTTCCTCGTAAAAGTCCTGCACACGGAGTTTTCCGTGAACAAAGCCAGTACCACGGTCAATCTCGGCGGCAAGTGCTTCATAGACCTGAACACCGTCAACCACCGGACCTTTGGCAAATTCAGACTTCGGCTTTTCGGGCGCAGGCTTAGAAGTGGTCAGCGGTTCGGGATCACCGAAAAGAGAGAGCTGTTCACCCTGTGCTTCGGGCATTTCCCAAAACGGAACATCAGCATTTTCATTACGCTGAATTTCGTCAATGACCGCTGCGTCCGTAAAGAGAGGACGGTCAATGGCCTCAGTCTCCGCAGTTGGAGTCTCCACCGCAGGAGCATCATCGACCGCCATAACGCCCAGCTCATAAGCAAGACCGTCAAGCTCTGCATTGTGGTTTTCATAGGTGTCGATAGAGATAACACCATCGGCATTGTCGATAATAACCGTAGCACCGAGGGAAAGTGCCTTGTCTTTGATCTCGTCAAGGCTTTCAGCATCACCCTTATATTTCAGCGTGACCGCAGGCACATCTTCCACAGAAGAAATATCCTGAACCTCAGAAGCATCGCTCATAAGCTCTACCGTCTGTTCGTCCTTGCTTTTATGCCTGTCGATAACATCATCGGGAACGGAAACAAGGTCAGAGAAATCAAGCCCCGTCAGACCGTTCTCGATCATATCCTCGATATTATCATACTGCTCCGTATTATAAACCTCGCCGTCAAATTCATAGGTGATTTTGAAGTCCACAAGGTCAGCCGTTACCTGAATCGGCAGCTCATCATCGGTCAGCGTGGTAAACGCAAGACCGACATTGTGCAGATCATCAAAATCAGCACCCTGACGGTATTCCGCTTCACAGAAGTCGTTGATAAGCGACTTTGCCTTGTCAAGCGGAGTTTCAAAGGTACGCTGAAAATCCATGATCTCCACAGGCTTATCGGGATTATGTTCAAGCATTGCAGTTTGCAGGAGCTTCAGGAATGTGGACAGCTCACGGTACGGCTCGATCTCCATTTTATCGCCACGGTTATAGATACCGCAGACAGGTTCGCCGCCGTAAAACAGTTCACCGACCTTATCACCGTCAGCGATAGCCAGTTTCCATGTGCCGCCCTCAGTTTCCGCAGACTCGCAGTCAGTGCCGAAGAACTTGTCAACGACCTGCTGTAATGTCTGGAGCTTCTCAGCCTCACGCTTCGGAGGGTTCAGCTCAAATGCCTGTTCGATCAGGACGGTATATCCTGCTTCACGGAGCTTCGCAGAGTATTCGTCCTTAACATGATCGGGAAAACCAACCATAGGAGAACCGTTCTTTGACAGCATACGCAGTCCGAGGACTTCTGCACCGATCTCTGCATTTTTGCCGTACATCTCGTAAAAGTCACCGACCTTGCAGAGTGATACCGAACCTTTGTCCTCCGGCTCTGCCTTTTCAGGAGCTTCGACCGCAGGTTTTTCAGCCTTAGACAGAATTTCAAAGCCCTTTTCCTCCATATCCTGCTGCCAGCCGTCATAGGCAAGCACATCGGAAGTGCCGAGCAGAATACCGCCGTAATTGGGTGCATCAAGGTCTTTCAGGGAAATGCTCTTGTCGCTGATCTTCTCGACCTCACGACGAGCGCCGTCATACATTATAATATCACCGACAGCAAGATCGGACACCTTTGCAGTTTCGGGCTTCTCCTGCACAAGCTCCTTTTCACGGAAGAACTCAGGCATTTCGGTAAAGCCGAAGCTGTCACAGAAATACGCTGTATCCTTGCCGTCGACGGAAATGACGATCACATCGCTTACAGAAAGCGAATGACCACGGAAATCTTCGGGGTGATCAATATTGAACTGCGTATAGAGGGCTTCAAGCGTAGCATTGCCCCTGAACTCTCCGACTTCTCCCTCATAGACAAGCGCATAATCGTCCTTGTTGAGCTGTACGCCGTCAGCTTTCAGCCTGTCCATACTCTCAAAGCGGACACCGTGATATTCGTCACCGCTGGGAAGCTGATAGATCTGAAACTTACCCTGTGCCTTTTCCACATCATCAATGGTGCGGATAGGATTTTTCTCTTTGAAATCGTCAAGTATCTTCTGTTCCTCAGCGGTAAGCGCAGAATGGAATTCCAGATAAGGAACAAGGACATTCAGCATATTTCGGGGAGTTTCCTTGCTTTCAGGTGTATTGTAGGGATAATTCGTCGAAGCTACGGCATTTTCACAGATAGTGCGGATATGGTCAATGAGACTTCCACCGCCCGAACCCTTGCCGTCACCGATATCAAACCTATTGGAGAAATTGAACTCCTGTCCGTCCACAACAGCCCTGATCTCAAAGTTTGTTTTCTTGTAGTAGCCTGCATTAAGGTCGGGGATCATACGCTCCTTATGCTGTTTATCGTCAAGATACTCCATAAGAGCATTTGCAAGCGCAAAGCTGATCTCGCCGTGTTCTTCCGCAAAGTCACTCAGCAGACCGCTTTCGGTAAACCAGCGGTCATTGCCGTCCTTAGAATAGCCGAATTGAAATTCAAGGCTGTCGGGCTTTCTTTCAGGCTCAAAAGTAACATTATACTTTTTCTTTGCGATGATAGCAAAAGCGTTTTCGGTCTGCACTTCATCACCGAGAATATCATAGAGAGCCTTTTTGATACGGTTGAGCTTCGAACGGTTATCTCCCTTTTCCCAATCAGCCATAGCAGCACCGTCAAATGCAGTGAGAAGATCACTGATCCTTTCATCGGAAATGTCAGGAACAGCCTCCTGCAAATCGTCACGAACCCACCAGAAAGCGAGATCGTCAAATTCCTCATGGATACGGTCAATGAAAGCCTGTCCGATTTCCTCAAAGGAAACAAAACGTTCCATACCGCCGAAACTGCACTTGAAACCGTCCTCAGTCCTCTCCGTATGCAGGGAGTGGCGGAGGTTTTCAGCATAATAATAGGTACGGTCTGAGATCTCACCCTGTTCAAAGATAAACTCAATATCTGCGGCCCCACTGCCCTCTAAAAGTCCGAGAGCAAGCTCACGGCGAATATCCTCTCCGTCATGATAACGCTGGGCGAGGTCATAAAGCGCAGGCTCAGAAAGATGATAGCCGAAAGCAGCCTTGTCGCTGGGCTTATGCTTATCAAGATAACCGCTGTCAAACAGCGGATACGCCATATCCTCCCACTCATCAGAAGAAAGAGTGCGCTCCGCAAGGAATTTCGCAAGGTCAGCCTTCGGGAACAGCACTTCTTCCTCAGTCGGAACTCTGCTTGCATTCTCACGGTCAATAACTGCCTGCTTATGGGCAGTCAGAAAGTCAGCTACATCGGATTCCTGCAAAGCGTTATGCAGAATCTCGTCATACGCCTGAATATCCTCAGCCGTGAAAGTCTCGTCAATGCTGTCGATCTGACCTCTCGTCACATCACCGACAAACATAGCGGTAATAGCCGCCCTTTGTCCATCGGAGAAATCGTGCTGAGAAAAGAAGTCAGAAAGCTCAATACTGCGGTCAAAACTCGACTTTGCTTCAAGCATATCATGGAGCTTGGAGTGTTCGCCGTAACGCTCCGAAAGAGCTTGTGACAGATACGCATTAACAAGAGAGAGCATTTCACCGAACTGTGCATCATCATAACGATTATCGAAAAAGTCAGCAAGATCGAGCTTTACATCTTCCACCGCAAGGCGATGAACCACGGGAGAGAGTGCCACATTCTGCTCCATAGGCAAACCGAGGTCAGCCATACTCCTGAGCATATCTACCTCACGGACAGCGTTTTCCAAAGCCCTGTGAAATGCAGGAGCGTTCTCTTTATCCACCGCAAAAGCGACCTTGCCGTCACGGACAACAGCATGATAGCTCACACTTGTTTCGAGGAAAGGCTTGACCTTTCCGAACTGTTCGGGTGTGAGCTTGCTCATATAATAATGGGTATCACGGTTCGCACGATAGTCACGGTTGCCGACTTCCTGCGCCTTATCGGTACTTGCAAACTGATTACGCATATTCACAACTTCGTCCCTGATGTTGCGGACAGCAAAGAGGTCAGCGTGAGATACCGTCAGCGTACCCTTGCCGGACGGATAGACTCTGCCCGAAAACTGCATACTGCGCTTTGACATGATCTCAGCCATTTTCAGGACTAAATCACGGTCAGCCGAAAGATACTCTTTCTGCGGAATATAGCGATACTCTGTTGAACCGAAGATGTTTTTTTCGGGCGGAGAATATGGTCTGTTTGATTTGTTCGGTACAAGATCGGGAGTGCCTGCAATCTGCCTGAACCACTCCACATCTTTATCATTGATCGCCATAATGACGGAATTATCACGGGCATAGGCATAGTAGTTAATGCCCGAATTATCAAGCTGTTCCTGCAATCTTGCAAAATCCGAAGCCTGAATCGTCACAAGGCTCTTATCTCTGTTATCTGTTGCCTTGTGCCACATTTGGTTGCCGTATGTAATAAGGTCAGCCATGCTGTCAACCTCCTTCTTTTCAGTCTCTTGTTCTACAACTTTTGGAATACCCCTGAGCATATCATTCCAGTCTTTATATGTATCTGGAGTGATGATACGCTTCATATCGGGATACTGCTCCTGCAAACGCTGGGCAAATTCATTGCCTGCCGTATCGTTATCGGAGCATAAAAATACGTTCTCAGCAGCGATATTATGACGGAGCATCGTATCAAGGACGATACTTGGCTTCACGCCCATCATGGAAACAAGCCTGCAATTATCAAGCTCTTTGCTGTGCATTTGCAGATATGAAAGCATATCTATTGCCGACTCAAAGAAAAAAGCCTTTTCTCCGGTGCCGCGTACTACCTCAAAGCCGTGACCGCCAACCGAGCCTGTTGCAATGCCTTTGAATTTATGCTCCGTGGAAGTGCCGACCTTTTCAGCACCGATAACTTTTCCGTCTGTATCGAAATATTTGAAAAGCACATTGCCTGTCTTTTCTTCCTGAGAAATAACGCCTTTCTTTACAAGTGCGGAAAGCATATCATAGTCAAGTCCTCTGGTCTTGCACAGATACGCAAACACACGCCTGCAATTATCAGCTTCGGCAAGGGAAAGCTCCCTTGCCGTTTGCTGAACAGGTTTGGGTTCGTATGTGTGGGACGGAGTATAGGTGCGGTCAATATGCTCACCCGTGAGGGCTTCAACAGCATCAATAAAGGACATATCCATATATTCACGGAGTAAGCCGATATTATCGCCGCCCTTGTTTTCGCTGAACCTGAACCATTGACCACGTTCGCCCGGACCGTTGTCCTTGATATGCAGGCTGTCATGTTCCTTCCACACATACTCTTTGCCGACCTTTTTCAGGTCAAAGCCGTGAGACATGAGAAACTGAGGAAGATTGACGAGGTTCGCCCTTTCTTTCTGTTCATCAGTAATTCTCATCTGTTATTCCAACCCCTGATTATTTCTCTTTTTGGGTGTCTGCTGTCTCTGCTGAGGGTTCTGCTGACCTCGACCGCTGATACGCTGGGCATCTCTATGCATTTTGCCACGGGAAAAGAAAGCTCTTTGGGAATCCTTCTTTGCGACCGTGACCGCAGATTTCTCACCTCCGAACACAGCGGAATGCTCCACGCCCTTAGCTGTCAGCTCTGCCGACTTCTTACGAGCCTGCCCCTCGTCCATACGACGAGTGAAACGCTCCTGTTTCGGGAGTGCCTTGAAAAGCTCAGAATTTACAAGCTCAACGGCTCTTTCACCCTTGACATCACTCTCGATCTGCTTATATGCCTGAGCGTTTTCCTTAGAAACGGTAATTGCTACCGTATCATTCTTGCGTACTACCGCAGAATAAGGGGTATTCTGTTTTTGCAGTTCTCCTGCAATTTTCCTTGCGGTATCAATCGGCTCAACACGGGTGTGTCTCTGCTCTTTGGAAAGAGAAGCATAGTATTCGGGATTGACAGTCTCATACCTGCCTTTCTCACCCTTACCGGCGTTCTCCTTTGCAGCTTCGGTATGTGCGATCTTTCTGATAGAAGCATACATCACATCATTCAGCACAGGAACGTCCTGCTTGGAAACGGTAATGCCGACCTTATCCTCGCACTTAGTAGCAGCGGAGAACTTTACTCCTGCCGACATTAGAGCCGACATGACCTCTGCCGCCTGAACCTCTGTCATGGTCTCCACATGACGGTCATTTCGGGGCAATTCCTTGTAATAATCAGGGTTCACCTTGAAACCGCCGTCATCTGTAAAAACGGCATCACCCTTATCAAGCATATCCGACAGCCAGCTATCTACCTCGACTTCTTCGTGCATATTGAGAAGCTCAAGCTGACTTTTCATTTTTGCAAGCTCCTCAACAGCGTTATCCCTCATTTCCGGCGGAACAAAGGGGTTTTCTGCAAGGCTCTCCATAGACTTAATACCCTCAGAAAGCTCTGCCTTTGCCTTGTCTATGTCCGCTTTAGAGCCGTTGTTGATGATACCGTCGATCATGTTGTAATCATCTTCAAGCTGCATCTCCACATTGACAAGGGGCTGAATATTGAACTGATCTGCAAGTTCAGCGACCTTAGAACGGTCAAGAGTTTCGACCTCCTGCGCCGCCTGAACAGCAGTCTCAGCAAGTGTCGGCATATCCATAGTGCCTTTCTGAACCATTTCACCGAGCTTATCTCCGGTCAGCTTCATAGAAGCATCAAGCTGATCGTTGGTCTGCTCCTCATAGTGCGTTTCAGGACGGGCGAGCTTCATGATCTTATCATCAAGTTCTGAAATACGCTCATTCACATCTTTGAGCTGTTCGGAGAGATTATACTTGTCAACAACACTTGTTGCAGGATCATTATAGGTATCAAGGATTCTCTGCTTTTTCGCTTCAAGTGTTGCTTTCTTATCGCTCAGGCAATCAACAGTCGCACCGTTCAGCCGTGTCAAAGCATCGGCAAAGGCTTCACGGCGTTCCTTATTAAAGCCGATAGAAAAGCTCTTGATCGTGTCATTCAGAGCAATCACACGATTGAGCTTGTGTTCTATACGGTCACGCTTTGCGGTAAATTTGTCGATCTTCTTCCACGCTTGGTCGATCTTCTGCTGTCGCTCAGGAATCTTCTCCTCACGGATAGCCTGAATACGCTTCTCGTTATTGGCGATAACAGCACCGATACCCGGCAGATTGCCGATAGTAGCTTTCAGCATACGGTTGGTATCTTCAAGCTTATCAGCCTTTGCACTGAGGGCTTCAATATTTGCCTTGTTGCGGTCGATCTTATCAGTTTGATTGGCGATTTTTTCATCAAGAGAGTCGATACGGCTCTGATGATGTTCCGCCTTTGCGTTAAGTAGAGGAAGAAGTTTTCCCGGATTCTGAACGCTGTTCTCGTCCTGCTGCTGGTCCAGAGACTGAGCCTGCTTTCTCCTCAGTTCTTCCGCATCGACCGCAGGCTGGTCGGCGGTTCTCTTATCGTCATTATCCTGTACGGGCATAGGCTACCTCACTTTCTGCGCTTGATGAAGATGATAATCTTCTTCATGGTCTGAACTTCCTTTCTCTTTCTTCGTTCTGAATGATACGCTCCTGTTCGCTCTGCTGTCTGCGACGGGCGATCTCAGCCAAGTGTTGATGTCTTTCTCTTGAAAAATGCGAATGACTGTTACGGCGAAAATAATCGTCAAATAGCTCATTCAAAGTCGGAACTGTATCCGCTGCACTCTGTTCAGGGACAGAAGGAGCTTTCGCTTTTTCCTTGATTTTCTCATGTTCCTGAATATCCGAGATCGTTCTGCCGTTCACGGAGATCACACGGTCAAGCTCACGCTGAAGCGTGGGAGTATCGCAGAGCCAAAAATCCACATAGGTCTTGCAGAGTGCAAGCCGAACCTCATCGGGACGGTTTTTCAATGCTCCGATTGTTGTGTTCAATAGCTCTGCAACTTCTCCTAAGAGACGATAATAACCGTCAGGCTCTCCGCAGACTTGCAGTTCACGTAGCAAGGCTCCATAATCGCCGGACTGCGCCTTTGCGATGATCTCCTCGACCTGTTCCTTGTAACTGCCGTCATAGGTCAGCACCATTTCGTTTTCACCGTATCGGGCTGAAAAAGGAATACCGCTTTTGTCGAGTGCTACGCATATCTCCTGCGCCTTATCCGTATCAATGCGGATAAACTCTTTGTTGGCAATAGAAGCAATATCTATGCCTGCGATATATAGAAACTCTGTCACGGTGCGATCATCTCCCTGATGTGGTCGATCAGGTCAATGTTTGTGCTGTCGACATCGTACTCCATTGTGTACGCACCGCAGATATTTTCCTGAATACGGCGAGGGAGCGACCTCAGCTCACGCACAGGAACACCGATCAGCTTTGCAACATTGCCAAGCTCTGAAACTGCAAGTGCCTTGTTCACAAGGTCATAAAAACGCTCTGTATGCGAGCTATCCATCATGAACTCATAAACGATAGCCTGCTGAGTATCGTAATCAAGGCTGCGGAGTGTCACAAGCAAAATGCCAGTTGATTTTGCAACCTCATCAAGTCCGATATATACCGAGCCTTTCTGCCACAGATTGTCGAGTGCTTCAAAGACTGCCTTCTTGTCCTCATCGTTCCTGACAGAGATAGTCTCAAAGACCGCTGTCATACTCTTTTTGATCTCATCGTCCATAGCGGAAATGCTGTCCTCGGAGACACCGAGGATCTTTGCAGCTTCCGCAAGCTGGTTGTTATCCATTCTTATTACCCCTCTCCGTTTTCCACTGATAGTACATCTTCCCGTTGTACGGATTCTCCACGATCTCAGGGCGGACAATAGTCTTTTTGCCCTTAGATGTGTAGCTTGTGGACTTGCCGTCAAACAGTCCCTTGACCTGGGTATCGGATAGCTCCACGCCGTACACCTTTGCGATATTCATACCGCACTTACCCTTGCAATACCAGCCAAACTTACCCTTGACAACATCAGCACCGCACTTCGGGCATTTGCCAACAGGCTCATTGCCACCGTCCGAAAGAGAAACGGACTTATCGACAGAGCCGTATTTTCTGCACATATCAGTGATAAAATGCTGAATACCGGACATGAACACAGTTTCGGGCAGCTCACCGTGTTCAATCTGCTGTAACTTCGATTCCCATTCAGCGGTCAGCTTTGCGGACTTGACCTCATCGGGAACAACTGTCACAAGCTCTTTGCCCTTATCCGTCGCCCTGAGTTGTTTGCCGTCACGCTCCACATAGCCGTTTTTCACAAGTGATTCAATGGTTGCGGCCCGTGTCGCAGGAGTACCGAGTCCCTTTTTCTCCGTATCATCGTCATAGTCCTCGTTGCCTGCACGTTCCATAGCAGATAACAGCGTATCTTCCGTGTAGGGCTTCGGAGGACTTGTGAAATGTTCGCCATTGCTTGCTGCTACCGTGAAAGTCTGTCCCTCAGATACCGCAGGAAGAGCTTTTTCATCGGGCTTTTCCTTGTCGGTCTGCCTGATAAAGCGTTTCCACCCCATATCAAGGACGGTTCTGCCTGTTGCCGTAAACTCCGTGCCGTTGCAGATACCCGTCAACTTGACAGCATCGTACTTATGAGCCGGAGCCGTTGCACAGATCAGCTTAGTGGCGATCAGGGTAAGGATATTCTTTTCACCTGTCGGCAGAGAAGAAAGATCAGCCGTGGCGATACCGCTTGTGGGGATAATTGCATGATGCCCTGATACTTTGCTGTTATTGATAACCTTCTGTATGTCAGGCGTATGGGCAATACCAAACCCGAAATAGCTGTCACAGAGCTTCGTCACTTCAAGAGCTGTCTGAGCCATATCATCGCTGAGATACTGGCTGTCGGTGCGGGGATAAGTGACGAGCTTACCCTCATAAAGTGACTGAGTATAGTCAAGTGTCTGCTGCGCCGTGTAGCCAAAAGCCTTGTTTGCTTCACGCTGTAAGGTTGTCAGATCGTAGAGCTTTGGTGCTTTATCGGTCTTGACCTCACGCTTGACAGAGCTGATAGTGACCGTACTGCCGTCACAGGCAGATACAAGCGCATCGGCAGACTTCTCATCATCAATCCTTGCAGATGATAACGTAAAAGCACCGCAGTTGAGGTCAGCTGTAAAATACTTCTGCTTTACAAAGCCGTTTACCTCCGCATCACGCTGAACGATCATTGCAAGAGTAGGTGTCTGCACTCTGCCGATATTGAGCTTACCGCCATATCGAACGGAAAACAGCCGAGAGCCGTTCATACCCACAAGCCAGTCTGCTCTTGCACGGGCATAGCCTGCATTGAACAGGTTATCGTATGCGGACATAGGCTTCATATTAGAAAGTGCCTTGCGGATAGCGGATTCCTCAAGAGAAGAAACCCATAAACGCTTCACAGGCTTGCGGCACCGAGCCATGTTATACACATAGCGGAAGATACATTCTCCCTCTCTGTCCGCATCGGTCGCACAGATGATCTCTGTTACCTCGTCCTTATTCATAAGGTTTTTCAGAAGATTGTACTGAGCCTTTGTGCTGTCCGTAATCTGAAACAGCCAGTTGTCGGGAATCATAGGAAGCTGAGAAAAGCTCCATTTCTGATTCCAGCCGTTGCCGTAGTCATTCGGAAACTTCAAGCCTACCAAATGACCGACACACCACGATACAATATATCCGTTGCCTTCGGTGTAACCTTTCTTTGTAGCGTCCGCACCTACTACGGAACTGATTGCACGGCTTACACTGGGCTTTTCGCCCACGATTAGAATTGCCATATATCGACTTCCTTTCATTTTTATTTCCCAAAATCGAAAATCACTTGATTTCGGGAAATAGATGTGGTATAATAAACACATACACCTTGCTGACGCAAGGCGAGGGGCTTGCGCCCCTTTGCGGACTTTCGTCCGCTGTGCTTATTGACGGCTTCGCAAAAATGCCCTTGCAAGCAAGCATTTTTGCTTCATGGTATAATAAGGTTAAAGGAGCGTGAGTTCTTATGAAACTGATTGAACGAAAAGACTATCTCGAAAAAGTGATAAATGTGATCGGTACTCCTGATATAAAGGTCATAACAGGTGTCCGCCGAAGCGGTAAGTCCAAACTGCTGGAAGCATTCAAAAGCCATGTGAGTGCTAACATCGAGACTGCCAATATCATACACATCAACTTCAATTTGCCCGATTTTGATGATCTGACAGAATATAGACCGTTGTATGACTATATCAACGCAGCCTACAAGGAAGGCGCTGATAATTTCGTTCTGATAGATGAAATACAGATGTGCAATAATTTTGAAAAGGCAATAAATGGCTTACACGCATCAGAAAAATTCGATATTTATATCACAGGCTCTAATGCGTTTCTGTTAAGCTCCGATCTTGCAACACTGTTCACAGGAAGAACTTTCGAGATCAAGGTCTATCCGTTTTCCTTTGCTGAATATGTAAAATACTTTGCATATACTGACCTCTACACTGCCTTTGATAAATATGTCTGCGAAGGCGGTATGGCTGGCTCTTATGTGTATAAGGACGCCCAAGCGAAATATGACTATATTGCAGAAGTCTTTAATACTCTGATCATCAGGGATATTCGCAAAAAGTATAAAATTCGCAATACGATTCTTATGGACAGACTTGCTGACTTTCTCATGGATAATATCTCGAACCTCACATCTGCCAGATCCATTGCTGATACTTTTAACAGCCATAAGGACAAGATCAACCATAAGACTGTCAGCTCATATATGCAGTATCTCTGCAATGCCTTTGCATTTTATAAAGTACGCCGATATGACATCAAGGGAAAGAAATATCTCTCGACAAATGAGAAATACTACCTCAGCGATCATTCCTTCCGCTATGCAAAGCTCGGAACGAAGAATATGGACTACGGCAGAGTGCTTGAAAATATTGTAGCTATTGAACTGCTTCGCCGTGGCTATGAGGTTTATGTCGGTGTCCTTTACAAGAAAGAGGTTGACTTTGTAGCGATCAAGCGTGATGAGAAGCTGTATATTCAGGTTTCGGATAGTATCACCGATGAAAAAACTTTTCAGCGTGAGGTATCACCGCTGCTGTCCATTAAGGATGCTTATCCCAAGATGCTGATCGCAAGGACACGCCACGATGCCTATCAGTATGAAGGCATAAAGATCATCGACTTTTCGGACTGGCTCACAAACACATAACACGTTCTGTTTCCCAAAATCAATAAATTTACAAGTTCGGGAAACAGACAGCAAACACCTTTCTCCTACATTTCATATCATAATAGGAGAAACCTTTTTTGTAGGAGAAAAAATAGGAGAAAAGCATCTGATTATCAAAGCACATTTCCTGATATGTGGGAGTGTGCTTTTACTTTTTAGAATTGTTGTACGACCTGAGTCGAAAATACACCTCAGTTGTGATGTTGACCGGAATTATATAGTTGGAATACTCCTCACCGATATATCCTGCCTTTCTGAGAGCAGAGATAACCTTTGCTGCGGTATCCTTGTCTACCTCAAGCCACTCACGAATCTGCTTGTTCGAGGTATATTTGTCATGCGAGATATGATAGATAAGTATATCCATATCTTTCTCCGAAATGCCGTCAACCTTAACGGAATCAAGCGGAGCAAAGTTATGTATGCTTACAGAGAAAGAAGGCTTATTATCCTTCTTAGGCGCAAGGCACTCATCGTCAGGCTCGATCATATTATCATAGAACCTGAACTCGTCCTCATCATCGTCAAGCTCAATATCGTCCCCGTCATCGCCGTACTTCTCACGGAAACGCTCGTTGATCTTGCCTTTGCTTTCACCGAGTTTATATGCAGCGTAGGCAACACCTGCCATAGCACCGAGTCCGACAATTCCCTTGATGATCTTCTTTACGTTCATAATAGAAACCTCCACATTTTTCAGTATTCTACGGGTTCACCGTAGTTGATTTTCTTGATTGATTTGATATTCGCTCCGAGGTCAAGACCGTTCCAGTTGTAATAGCCCCAAGAGCCTGAGAATGCCACGCAGGACGGTAAGTTATAATCGTCATAGATAAACTCAACGATACACTTTCCGCTGCCGCCGAAGTTGTGATATTTACCCTCACCATCATCGGCATAACCCTTGCTGTCGCATATCTTTGTAGTAAACTGCGTACCGTTTTCAAGCTCAATCAGGAAACGATCTCCGCAGTATCCGTACCATACGCCCATAGCACAGCAGAAATCGCCGTACTCATCACGGCGTATTCCGGTACCTGTTATGGTATCGACCTTAGAGCCGTATATCGCTCCTGAGCTGGGCATAGCCGTCAGTCCCGAAGCTCTTTCGCCTGCAAAGCAGTTTGTCCAGCCGTCCTCATACGGAAAATCATATATGACCTCAACCGTTTCGGTCTTGCCGTCAGCAGATGAAGATTTTACGGAATATCCGTCTTTTTCTTCCTTAGAAAGTATAGGTTCGACCGTCACCGTGTACTCAGTATTCTCACGCAGACCTGTTATGTAGCAGAGGTCATTGCCTTTGAACTCAAAGTACATATTATCGCTGAAAGCATAGTTATCATCGTGAGCCGTGCAGCTCACAGAATAGTCACGGTCAGGCTCAGAATCCCATGATACTTTCAGACAGGAAACAGAAATAGTCGATACATTCAGGTCATTGACCGAAAGCTCCTGCACTTCTGGTTCTGCTGGTGTTCCTGAAAACTCAATAATAAAGCCCATAATCAGGCTTAGAGCTTTCCTCTGTATGTCAGGATCAAACATCGTCATCACGCTCCTTCTCGCATTTCAGGAGCGTTTGTGTCAGCAGATACGGCACACCGATCAACAGAGCCAGTACCGCCGTTACTGCCAGTATCACAGGCAGATATTCCGCTAATGCCAAGTAGTCTATCACGCTTCTTTTGCTCCTTTTCCTTTGCCTTCATTTCTTTTACGAAAGCACGGTATTTTGCTGTATATTCATAGGACTTGCCAAAGATATTTACCGCTGCCTTGTAAAGATTCGGCTCATGTTCCTCGATGATTGCAAGCTCCTCATTGATATGTTTGCTGAATGGACAGCCTACACAGCCGGTTCGCCGTAACCCGTATTCCGTATAGCATCGGGAGTGCTGAACATCGAACATCTGCTCATAGTCTTTTTTATCGCCGTCCGTGTACCAAAATACCGGACGGAAGGTGTTGCACCCCTTAGACTTGCACTCAGAAAAACAAGTCTTGAAAGCTGCCGAACGGATACCGCCCTCAGCCTGTCGGATACCTGTTATATCCAAGTCTGCATCATGTTCCTTGACGATACGCTTTGCAGGCTTCTTTTTCGCATATTCACAGCACTTGTTGGATATGGGGAAATCCGGCGGATTCTGCATGATAAACTCTTTTAGGAAACGGTTGCGGTAAATTGAAAATCTGCTGATTTTCTGAACACCGTCCTCGTCAGAGTATCGCTCTCCGCACCACCATTGCAGAGCCGTCTTACACCGAGGGTATCTTTGCAACAGCACTTCAAGCGGTTCGTCCTCCCACTGAAATCCGTGAGCCTGCAAACGCATCATCTGTTCGGAAACATATTTCGACAGAAAAGGAACACCATACTGCTTCACACAGGTAGGGATAGGCTTATCGGGTTTGACACGCTCAATGGTAATGCCGTATTTCTGTTCAAGATAGTCTAAATGCTCCTTTGTAGCGGAGTATTCAAGCCCCGTATCTATCCAGAAATACTTGACCTTGCCGTCCTCATCGACCTTATGAATCAGGTCAAGGACAATATCGCTGTCAGAACCGCCGCTTATACTGCACACAGGATAATAAGACCGCATCAGTATGCGTTGTGCCTTGCACATACTTGTGTAAATGGTGTAGTTATTGTTATCGGCGCACTTGGTCAGGGCTTCATCAAGCATCGTGAAGCCCTCCCAAGATGTGTGTGATCACATCGACCGTCCACCCGTTGCCAATACACTTGTACCGCTGGGTATTGGAAATGCCTGCGGTATAGTTGTCGGGAAGAGTCTGCAAACGCTCCGCTTCAATGGGGGTGAGCTTGCGGATAACGTAGTCACCGTCAGGGAGATCAATCTTATACAGACCTGTTTTTGCACCCTGACCGCCGCCATTGGCTGAGAGCGTAACAGACTTGCCGACAACGGAGTAAATACGTTGTCCCTGTCCGCCCTTGCCATACTGTCCGATACGAACGGGAGAGCATACAAGCGAATCTTTCTGAACAGTGGTCAGGCAGTTGGACTTGCCGTCCTCACGCACTTCGATATGCTGTTCTGTCTTTTCGCCGTCAACATATCGTCCACGCTGGGCGGCTCCCATAGGCATAGCAACCGAAGTAGTACTGCCGTTGAAGCCTGAATTTTTGATGATCGTTGCTTCACCGTACTTATGATAGCCTGCCATGACGGTACGGGACTTGTCCGTACCCTGATATGTATTGTTCGGTATAGGTTCTGCGACCATAGTCCGCTGCTTACGTTCAAGGGTGTTATACAGCACAGCACCGTCATAAGAAGCGGTCATACAGTAGGACTTGTCCTGCCACGCAACACCGCTTTCAAGTACATCTTTCAGTAAAATGCCCTTATCTTCCGGGAAAGAAGTAAAAGGTATATTCGTCCAGTAACAGCGCTTTCTATTTTGTGCCGATACAAGTGCAGAGTTTATCATGATAGGTTCTACACCGAGAACCCTTGTGATCTCGTCCTTGATGTTCTGATGTACGGAATAGTTGTTTTCGTAGAGGAAATACTTACAGCCCGATTCCTCTAAGGCTCTCACATACTCCTTAAAGAGCCTGAATCCCTCACCGTTGCAGTCTACCTCTCTGTCCTTTTTGGCGATAGACCAATAGGTGCAGGGCGAACCGCCGAGCAAAAGGTCATATCCTTTGAACTGCGTGAAATCACCGTCATATACATTCCCGTGATGAACGATTACGGGGAAATTACGCTTTGAGACCGTGACGGCATACTTGTCGATCTCAAACGCATCATAGCATTCCACGGGAATGCCAGCCCTTTGCAGAGCCAGCATACCGCAGGAGATACCGTCAAATAAGCTGAGTACCTTCATTAGACAAATTCTCTCTCTTTTCTCATTGTCTTATGTTGTTTGTTTTGTTGTCGGGAACTTTGAATCCACTGGGTTCAAAGTTGATTATTCTTCGTAGTAGTCCTCAAAAGATCGTTGTAGTTCTCCTGAAGCTCCTCAAACTCCTCGCAGAGCTTGTCATACTTCTGCTGGATTACGGTCTTTTCCTGAGCGAAGTTCTCCGCAGCGGTCAGATTGCCGATGAACTGTCCTGCTTCAAAGCCACGGAGAAACCACTTCTTTCTCACGCCCTCAACTGCCTTAGCAGAAATGCCTGCAATTCCGGCGGTCCCTGCCACCGCTGCCGCACATAAACAGATCTTCTTCATCTTTTCCATTCTTTTGCCCTCTCTTTCTTATTCTTCATCGTCCTGATTATCGTAGAACCTCATATCGTCCTCAGATTCTTCGGTGATCTCTGTATCATCGTCATACTCAGGCTCAAACTGAACCGCTGTCTTATTGCCGCCTTTCTTTTTCTTCATCAGGAAGAAGCCTGCGACACCGACACCGATCAGAGCAACCACACCGAAAACAAGAATCATACTATTCTTGTTCATAGGAACAGACTTTGCCTGAGCTGCTGACTCAGATGATTCCTCGCCGTCCTCTGCGGTATCTTCGGCATAGTCAACATCGTTACTGTCGCCGGACTGCACTCTGCCGTTAGCCTTTTCCGCTTCCTGAGCTGCCTGTTCGGGAGTGATCTTGTCCTTTTCATCATCGTCCTCATCTCCTGCGTAAAGCAGAGCATACAGGTCATAATCGTCAACTTTTGTAAGTGATAAATTAGGACACCATATCCAAAACAGCTTAAAATCGGTAAAATAACAATGATGTTTGAAATGACCGAAAGGACGGATTATGATGATTGATGCACTTTACAACTATCGCCAGGGTGATATTCACTCTGCTGAGTTCTCGGACGAGTTTAACAAGCTCTGCATACCCTTTGAGGAGTCGCTGACCGAAGCCCAGCTCACTACCTTCCACAAGCTCCTCGACTGCGTGAGCGATACTGCCGCTGCTGAGATGAGAGCTGCTTACAAGGTCGGGTTCAAGGACAGCGTGGCTTTGATGAAGGAACTTCAGGACTAATTATTATAAAATGCAAGACTAAAGAGATATGTCATCCATGAGATGGCATATCTCTTATTCTTTGAGGGAAACCACTGACCAAATAGCCTGTATAGTTACATCTCTGAAAAGTAGGGCGGTATGCACAAATTCCGAAAACGCTATCGGCATTTTGCTGAACAATGTGCCAAAGTCGTTGTTTTTTACCGCAAGGTATTGACAAATCTGTTTTCACTGTGTATAATGGATATATACAGTAAATTCAGAATAAACAGCAGTGACAAAGCAAGTTGAAAGGAGGTTGTTGGCTTGGGGAAGTTGATGATATTTATAGATAACAAAAGTGGTATGCCAATATACGATCAAATATACACGCAAATTAAGAACCATATAATCAGCGGTGAAATTGCTGAGGACGAACCGCTGCCGTCAATTCGTGCGCTGGCTAAAGATCTTAGGATAAGCGTTGTAACAACCAAACGAGCTTATGAGGAATTGGAGCGTGAGGGGTTTATTTACACACAGCCTGCCAAGGGTAGCTTTGTAGCTCCAAAGAACATAGAGCTTATAAAGGAACAAAACATGAAGAAAATTGAAGAAATACCTCGTCCTTTATTACTACTGCCTGCACCGTCCTCAAGTCTGTCATCTGCCTGATCGGCGGCGGTGTTTCGCTGTGGGGCGTGGTCAACCTTTTGGAAGGCTACGGCAACGATAACCCCGGTGCGAATGCTCATGTACGGTAAAGAAGCAAGCAACCGAAAACAATAGATAGACCGCCAGCACTACACTATTCCGAACCAAAGACCAAAAGATAAGCATTTTGAGAAAATCTAAACTTTTGGATTTTCCTACAATGCCGACTACGGCGGAATCCCTCCCACTCCTTATATATTTCTTTCTGTATACATTGAATTTGTATTTAGTAAAATGCAGACAACACCACGGATCGGCTTTTGGTTGGACAATTCCAACCAAACACCACAGCAGACAGCAGAAAACATTCTGAACGCTAGGAAGCCGGTATGATTGTTACATATAAGGGGAAGAAAAATTTCTTTTAGGTACTTGCTTTCCTAAAACTGATGTGATATAATAGCTTCATTCCAGAAAAGGAGTAAAAAATATGCGGCAAGGTATTCTTAAATAAAACTATAATCAAATAGTGGGAACAAAGGATTATGATAGCTCCTTTTGTAGGGGCTTAGTTTTTTGTACCCAATTTAAGAATACTTTTGCCTTATCAATTTTGACATATCCCCAAAAACAGCAATCACAAACAGGTGTATGCTGTATATGTGTATGTCCGCAACTTATAATCCCCAGTGGTAAAAGTATTTTACTGCTGGGGATTTTTATGCCCTTTGGGGCTGTAAAGGGAGGACAATCACATGAAAAT
>OFMC01000914.1_pt1 | contig 26585 bp, 17 predicted proteins | sample 1541271 | NCBI WGS metagenome assembly OFMC01 (sample SAMN04209252, study PRJEB22552) | human gut metagenome | biome: gut; material: feces | host: Homo sapiens | place: USA: Oklahoma | reverse complement strand
TTGATAACCGCTACGCCATTCTGTTCATCCGAGGGGAACTCCCCGTGATGGACTTAAAATACGACATTCTCAAGCACCCCGCCGTTGACCTGACTGCCGACGGAAAAGGCGGTGTCTATCAGCACGGCAAGGTCACAAGTAATGTTGCGACCATTGAGGTGCAGTACCTCGACCCCGATACTCTGCTGGATACGGAGGTACTGGAAACCACTTATGAGCTACTGTCCGATGAGGACTTTAGCCCGAAATAATTTTTGAAATTATGGAGGCAATTAATATGAATATCATTAAGAAAACGAAAGAACATACTACCAAACTTTCTATATCTGGTAAGATCAAAAAATGCTACCGACTCTATTGTATGGTTGTCGTTATTGCGACACTTATATTTGGTGCTTCAGTTACGGCATTTGCGGCAAATGATCCGATTGTGGTTATTAATAATCTGTCCGGATTTATTTTTGGATTAATTCGTGCAGTAGGTCTTATTTTGCTTGGCTTTGGTGTTGTTCAGGTGGGTCTTTCCCTGAAGTCCCATGATCCATCTCAGCGAGCAAACGGATTCCTTACTCTTGCGGGTGGAGTTATCATCACTTTTGCGAAAGAAATACTGAACCTCATAACAAGCTGATATTTTAACTACAGGAGCACATCTTTTAGATGTACTCCTGATTCTATAGAAGGAGGTGCTTTTATTTGAGCGACAATTGGATTGTACAAAATCTTGAAAATGCACTTGAAACATGGAATGATAAATTATCCGAAATATGGGCGCTTATTACTATGACTCCACAAAGCTTTAAAGGCGGCAAGATATGGGACGTAATTGTTGACATTAATGGTGCGGTGCAGTCTATAGGGCTTGCCCTTCTTGTTTTGTTCTTCGTTGCCGGAGTGGTAAAGACTTGCGGATCATTTACGGATGTCAAAAAGCCGGAACATGCAATGAAGTTGTTTGTTCGTTTTGCTCTTGCAAAGGGGGCAATTACTTATGGAATGGAGCTAATGCTTTCATTATTTGATATTGCGCAGGGAGCTATATCGACAATTATGGGCACGGCGGGATTTAGCGAGACTCAGAAAACAGTTTTGCCGACAGAAATGGTAACTGCGATTGAAAATTGTAGTTTCTTTGAATCTATTCCGTTATGGGCAGTAACGCTTATTGGTGGACTGTTTATCATGGTGATGTCATTTATTCTGATTATGACCGTGTATGGACGATTTTTTAAGCTTTATATGTATACAGCACTTGCACCAATTCCTTTGTCTACCTTTGCCGGAGAACCATCACAGAATGTGGGCAAATCATTTATAAGAAGTTACTGTGCCGTTTGTTTAGAGGGGGCTGCTATTGCCCTGGCATGTATTATATTCTCTCTTTTTGCTTCTTCTCCACCGGTAGTAGATGATAGTGTGGCAGCAGTTACACAGGTGTGGAGTTATATCGGTGAGCTGATATTTAATATGCTCATTCTTGTAGGTAGTGTAAAGATGAGCGACCGCATTATCCGGGAGATGATGGGATTATAATGTATATTCACTGGTATCGTAAATTAAAAATATTACGGCTGCGCCTTTATTCTTGCTAAAGACAAGTGTATTGTGATGCTTTAATATAGAAGACAATTTTACTCAAACTTAGAGTGAAAAGTTTCTTGAAACGAAGAACGGTTTTTATTCCCGAATACATAGGAGGTGTTATTTTGGAAGTTAAAATTAACAGGGAAATCAGAAATTACACAGAAGCAATGTTCTTTGGACTGTCTTTAAGACAGTTCATTTTTTCCATATTGGCTTGCGGTGTAGCGGTAGGAATATATTTTTTGCTGAGACCGTATGTAGGAACGGAGACCGTGTCATGGATGTGTATTTTTGGAGCTGCTCCGTTCGCTCTCCTTGGATTTGTTAAATATAATGGAATGACGGCGGAGAAGTTTATGTGGGCTTGGATTAAGAGTGAAGTTTTAATTCCAAAAAGACTTTGTTTCCATTCCACTAATATTTATTTTGAATTGATGAAGCCTTATGTAGGATAGAAGAAGGAGGTACTGAAATGATTAAAACTTTGAAAAATTTATTTAAGCAGGACAAGGAACGATTCCTTATTCCTAATGGAGTTCAGGATGTTATACCAATCAGAAAAATATATGATGATGGTGTTTTTCAGGTCGGAGATGACAAGTTTTCTAAGACTTATAAATTTACCGATATTAATTATGCTGTTGCCAGTCGTGAGGACAAAGAGGCCATGTTTCTCGAATATTCCGAACTACTTAATAGCTTTGACAGCGGTGCAACAACGAAGATTACTATTAATAATCGCAGACTAAATCGTGTTGATTTTGAGAAAAACATTCTTATCCCTTTGACAGGAGATGCCCTTGATGAGTATCGAAAGGAGTATAACAGTATGCTTCTGGAAAAAGCGATAGATACAAATGCTATTACTCAGGAAAAATACATTACGATTTCCGTAAATAAGAAAAGTGTTGAAGAGGCAAGAAACTATTTTGCTCGTGTCGGTGCAGAACTTATTACTCATTTTGGCCGCCTTGGAAGCAAATGCATAGAACTGGAACCAGACGAAAGGTTACGTATTTTTCACGATTTCTATCGTACAGGCGAAGAAACGGATTTCTATTTTGATATCAAAGAAACCCGCAAAAAGGGACATGATTTCAAGGATTTTATATGTCCTGACTCAATGGAGATAGAAAGAGATTACTTTAAAATTGGTGAGCGCTATGGAAGAGTGCTGTTTCTTAAAGAATACGCTTCATATATCAAGGACAGTATGGTTGCCGAATTGACAGATCTAAACCGCAATTTAATGATGTCTATTGATGTTGTTCCAGTTCCCACTGACGAGGCTGTTAGAGAAGCTGAAAATAGATTGCTCGGTGTAGAGACCAATGCGACTAATTGGCAGCGTCGTCAGAATGCTAACAACAACTTCTCTGCACAGCTTCCTTACGATATTGAGCAGCAGCGCAAGGAAATGAAGGAATTCTTGGATGATCTAACCACTCGAGATCAGCGAATGATGTTTGCAGTTCTTACAATGGTTCATACTGCTGACACGAAAGAACAGCTCGACAATGATACAGAGGCTTTACTTACAACAGCAAGAAGACATATGTGTCAGTTCGGTATATTGAAGTTTCAACAGCTCGACGGACTTAACACGGCACTGCCTTTTGGTGTTCGTAAAATCGATTCTTTTCGAACCCTCACGACAGAAAGCCTTGCTGTCTTTATCCCGTTTCGCGTACAGGATGTTCAGCATACAAACGGAATTTACTATGGACAGAATGTCATTTCAAAGAATATGATTGTTGCTGACCGTAGGCAGCTTCTTAACGGTAATGAGTTTATCCTGGGCGTATCCGGTGGCGGTAAGTCTTTTACTGCAAAGGGCGAAATCCTCAATCAGGTTCTTGCAGGCGATGCAGATGTTATTATCATCGACCCGGAGCGAGAATATGCTCCTCTTGTAAGGGCGCTGGGCGGTGAAATCATAAACATCTCTGCGACTTCTCCGACCCACATAAACGCAATGGATATGACAAGAGAATATGGCGATGGTGCGAATCCTGTTATTCTTAAATCAGAGTTCATAATGTCTTTGTGTGAGCAGCTTATAGGCGGGAGCAATCTGGGCGCGGTACAGAAGTCCATTATTGATCGCTGCACGGCAGCTGTTTACCGAAACTATCAACAGAATGACTACACCGGGGCAGTTCCTACCTTACAGGATTTCAGAGCTGAACTCATAAAACAGCCTGAACCCGAGGCTCAGGAAATTGCCCTTTCGATTGAATTGTTTACCAATGGTTCTCTCAATACTTTTGCCAAGAGAACAAATGTGGATACTGATAATCGTCTGATTTGCTATGATATTCTTGACCTGGGTAAGCAGCTTATGCCAATAGGTATGCTAGTGGTTCTTGATTCTATACTTAACCGCATTACAGCAAATCGTGCCAAGGGCAAAAATACTTTTATCTTTATTGATGAGATATATCTGCTGTTTCAGCACGAGTATAGTGCAAACTTTCTTTTTACTCTTTGGAAGCGTGTTCGCAAGTACGGTGCTTATGCAACTGGTATTACACAGAATGTGGATGATCTTCTTCAGAGCCATACGGCAAGAACAATGTTGGCGAACTCCGAATTTATCATTATGCTTAATCAGGCACCTACTGATCGTATCGAGCTTGCAAAGCTCTTGAATATTTCTGACAATCAGCTTTCTTATATAACCAATGTAGGCGCAGGACACGGGCTAATAAAAGTAGGTTCAAGTCTTATCCCGTTTGCCAACAAATTCCCCAAAAACACAAAATTATATAAGTTAATGACTACAAAACCGGGCGAGGAAGTATAACACTCGCCAATTATACTTTGTGTCCGAATATGGAGGTGTTTTAATGGCAGATATAAAGACAAGGAATGCTGTCGAGGGCAGGGTTAAAACTATTGACAGAGCCCTTATAGCAGGACAGCATATAAAACAATCATACTTATCTACAAGAGATGAGTCGCTTCGATATGCTGGAACAAGTAAAAACACTGAAGTGGAGTATGCCACTAACCAAGTTGAACAAAAAGCAGAAGAAGTTGCCATGGATGGAGTGCATAAACTCAATAAAAGCGGACGAAATGGTTTTGATGTCACTAAGAGTAACATGAAAACCCGAATAAAAGAGTTAGAAGAAAAGAGGGGCAAAAAGGCCGTTGAAAAACAAGCGGTCAGAGCTGACAATAAAAAAGAGAAAGGTGACGACGGAGGGACGATTAAGAGGTCTGCGTCAACAAGAAAGAGGGTTGACAAGGCTTCAAAAAATAGAATAGTTAAAGATGCAAAGATAACAAAGTCCTCTCAAAAACCGATAAGAAAATTTAAGATAACTGCTAATGACACAAAACAAGTCGCAGAAACAACGCGGAAAACTGCAACTGTTTCTTCAAAGGTGACGAAAAAAACTGTACAAATTGCAAAGACTATTACTAAAGCAGTAGCAAAAGGCGTTAAAACTGCGACAAAAGCAACCGTTAAAACAGTAAAGGCAACGATATCAACAATAAAAAGTTTAGTTGCTGCCATTGCAGCGGGGGGGTGGGTGGCAGTTGTTGCTATAGTTGTTATTTGCCTAAGTGCTTTGCTCCTCGGTTCGGTGTTTGGAATTTTCTTTGCAGGAGAAGATACCGGTACGGGGCAAACAATACAGACCGTTGTTCGTGAGATCAATTCCGATTATGATAATAAGCTTATGAGCATACGAGATAAGTCTTCTTATGATGTTCTCGAAATGAAGGGAAGCCGTGCTGTTTGGAAAGAGGTTCTCGCGGTATATTCTGTTAAAGTTAATACTGATCCTGACAATCCCCAGGAGGTTGTAACGATGAATGATGCCAAGAAAAAACTTCTGAAGACTATTTTTTGGGATATGAACAACATATCATCACGAACAGAGGACAAGCTTGAAACGGTTATAACAGAAACTGATGACGGAAACGGAAATATAGTTCAAAGAAAAAACACAGAAAGAAGAACATATTTATATATTACTGTCTCGCACAAGACAGCATATGATATGGCATCAAAATATGGATTTAATCAGGAACAACGAAAATATCTGGATGAGTTGTTAGGTGATGAAAACAATTCTCTGTGGTCATCGGTTTTATACGGTACAAGCGGAGAAGATAATCAGATTGTAGCGGTTGCGCTCTCGCAGGTGGGCAGTGTTGGCGGTAGACCATATTGGTCTTGGTATGGTTTCAACAGCCGAGTTGAGTGGTGCGCGTGCTTTGTCAGTTGGTGTGCTAATGAGTGCGGATATATTGAAACGGGTATTATTCCAAAGTATGCCAGCTGTGTTAACGGAGTTCAATGGTTCAAAGATCGTGGGCAGTGGCTTGACGAATCTGCTGAACCTCTTCCCGGCATGATAATATTTTATGATTGGGGTAAACAGGGGCAATCGGGTCAACAGGATGGACGAGCTGATCATACGGGCATTGTGTGGAAAGTTGAGAATGGATATGTTTACACGATTGAGGGAAATTTAAGCGACAAATGCACGACATCTCGTAGACCGATTGGAGAGTATCAGATTCTCGGATATGGGGTGCCTGAATACTAATGCGTTTTTAGTTGTTCATCTGCCGATTACATGGTGAAGAAGCAACTTTTTAATTATATTTCGATTTTGTAAATCAAAAGCAAAAGTCAGTGCTATTTTGCAGATTTTTTTATTAAAAAGTGTAACCTTTTTCATTTTTGTACACTATATATATAGAATGTTATATCAAAGGATAGTTTTTTTGACTTTTTCTCTACACCGTTGCATAGCTGTTACATATAATCAATCTACTTGCTGTGCCTTTTGTGGAATGTTGCACAGACCCTTTATAGTTTATGACTAACTTGGGTGCGACCTAGAAAATGATACCTCCCTCCTATACCTATATTGTGTAGCGACAGGGGGCGAGAATATCGCCCTCTGCCTGCGAACACAACATATGGTAAGAATTGAAATATTTTAGTACTTTGAAAATGGGTTGAGTAATTTGTTTGAGTTATTCAACTGTTATTATATTTAGAAAAAGGGTGTGATTCCAATGGGCTAGCTGATTAAAAACAACTTGAAGTAGTATGCTGATTAAAAGGAGGACAACAGTTTTTTCGACCCCGCATACCACTGTTGTACGCCCGGCTAATATCGATAGCGAAAAGTTAATAAAAATGAAGAGGAGATGACATGTGAAAGTCAAATTTGAAAGATGTAAAAAAATCTTTTCGATGTTCTTGATAATTGTTCTTCTTTTCGGTATACTACCAGTGAGTGCTTTGCAGAGAAATGTTTCTGATTCTACAACTTCACGAATAGTGAAAGAAATAGTAGAGATGAGAGAAGAATCCGTAAAGTACTTTATCTGTGAGGATGGCTCGTACATAGCAGCTACATACTCGTCACCTGTCCATTATGAAGAAAGCGGAAAGTGGGAAGAGATTGATAACACTTTGACGCTCAATACAAAATCAGGTGAAGCAGTTTATTCTACAAAAAACGGGTTTGATGTAACTATCCCGCAGAACCTGACCGGTGGTCGAAGCATTACTGCGACAAATAAAGGCTATACTGTCAGCTTTAAAATTAAAGGTGATACGAATGGCCTGAATATGCGGACAACGGCATCCGTTGTTGACACTGACAAGTTGCCGTCAGTTGTTAAAATGAACGATACCGTGAAAATGACCGGAGAGGTTAGCTCTTCTGTGGATATATCATCTTCCGGAACTCTTACAGAGGGACAGAAGATAGAAAAATTTAATGCTGAAAAAATGACAGTTGAAAACCAGACGAGCGCGGTGGTTTATAAGAATTTCCTGAATCGCTCCGATCTGGAATATGTCGTTACTTCAAACAGCCTTAAAGAAAATATTGTTGTTTATGCGCCGCAAAGCGAGTACATATATCGGTTTGACCTTGACTCTGGCGGACTCATGCCGGCCGAGCAGGCCGACGGTTCTATCAAGTGGGTAGATCCGAAAAACCCCGATGAAACGGTATTTTTGCTTGATGCGCCGTATATGTATGATGCGAACGATAACGAGAGCTTTGATGTTTCAATGTCAGTTGAAGCTGATGGCGACGGTTATGTGCTGACCGTTAGAGCTGATTCTGATTGGATAGGCGAGAGCGGCAGAGCATTCCCGGTTGTTATCGATCCCTCTTGGAGCATACCTAAATCGAACTTTAAGGATGTTTATGTTATCAACGGTATATGCGCAAATGAACCCCGCGCTATTAAAGAAATCAGAGCGGGTAGAAACCTGACAAATACTGTTCGCTCATATGTCAAGATTGAGATGCCGGAGAATTTGCCTGCGGGAAGTGTTATTACAGGCGGCGAACTTACTTTCCGAAAGCAGAATTATTTCAAGGCGTTGGGGCATAACGATATCGACATTCTTGTATATGACTGCAAGGACGTTGCCGATTGGAGCGAGACGACTGTTTGCTGGAATGCTCAGCCGTTTGATAATTCAAGAAATGGTTATCTCAATAATAATGCGGAACTTATCGATTCCATTCCTGCAACATCAGACTTAGACAGCTACTCGTTTGACCTTACAGAGGCTGTTAAGAGATGGGTATATACTGGAATAAATAAGGGCATTATGATTGCCTCATCTGATGAGGTTACAAGAACTCAGGTCGATTTCTATTCTTCGAGAGCTTCGAAAATTGAAAAACGACCGGTGATGAGCATTTCGTTTGACGCGCCTCGGGTCAGTACACAGGTATGGAATCCGGGAGCAGGCGCAACGACAAGCTCTTTGATAAATGTAGTTTCCAGCAGCCCGTGGACTGTTGATGTTTCGGATGTCCCGTGGCTTTCTGTTGCAAGTGTTACAGATGACGGCTTTAAACTTCGTGCCCAGAGCAATCCTTATGCCGATGTGCGTACAGGAACGGCTGTTGTAAAGATGACCGCTGATAGCACGGAGATAGGCAGGATAACGGTTACTCAGCTTGGAACAGAACCGGCTGTTGTTCTCGACAGAGACAGGTGGGATGTCGACGAAAGCGGCGATCACGAACGGCTTGTTGAGGTTTCATCGAATGCAAGTTGGAGTGTATCAACAGATTCATCATGGATAACACTCGATAAAACAAGCGGAAGAGGAAACTCAACTTTTACGATGTCGATTGAAACACCGAACGAAACGTATACCACAAGAACCGGTACGGTAACGGTTCAGGCGGGAGATGTTGTTGAGACCATAGTAGTCACACAGTTCGATGAGGTTTCCGGGTATTTCAATTCCATAGGCGAGGACGGCGTAAGCAGAGTGAAGAGCTCTTCGGAGTATAACCACAAGCTTTCAAAATGGGCAATGGAGCTCTCTTATGCGGCGTATAATCCGCTTACAGGTCCTATAGCTCCGGCAATTCCCGGATTGCTTATGGAGGAAGGTATCCCAACAGCAACAGAACTACTCGAATCAGAAGGCTTCAATGTCCAATCTTTTAATTGTGGTGAGTCGGATACAGTTGCGCATGTAATAGCACATAGAAATATTACTGCTGAATTGAGTGTATCTGATATTTCGCTAAACAATAATTCATATTCTGGAGGTAATAGCAATGAGTCCTTTAAAACAGGCTTTTTGGTTAATCGTTTTTTCGGGTATATGGGCACTAGTGTTCTGCGGGCTGACAGTTATTGGGGTTCTGGACAAAATAATAGGGTGGTTTGCTTAAACGAAAATATTAATGAGCAAAATCAATTAAGCAACAATGAAAATAGAACATTGGTTGTTGTAGATGTAAGAGGATCTGAAACCTTACAGGACTGGGTAACCAATGCTGGCTCACAACTTAATCCCTCTTGGGGCTCATTTGATGATGGTGCAGAAACAGTTCTTAATTCTTTGATTCATGGCACAGGTGATACTGTAAACTGTACTGAATGCAATGGCGTCGGTTGTGTGATGTGTATGGGTTATATCTCATATTATAACATTCAGAACCCAATAGTTCTTGTGACCGGTCACAGCCTTGGTGCGGCAGTTGCCAATCTTGTTGCCGCTCATTTGAGCACTTGCAATGATGCCAATTGCTGCGGATTTCTTAACGGTGACGGTACGGATGTTTACGGTTACACATTTGCGACTCCGAACACTGTTGATATGGATAAAGAGGGAAGTTCTGTTTATACCGGCGATAATATTTATAATATTATGAACAATAATGACATTGTTCCATTTTTGCCGAGAACGCTGGAGATTTCTAACTGGCGTAATACTGCGTGGAGGAGACATGGAATAGACCTTCACATTACTATGCCGATGTCAATAGATAAGTTGTTGTTAAGAAGACTTAGTACAGCGGCAATAGGAGCTGGTGGTCATGCTATGTCGACATATAACGATTGGCTTGCGGCATTGCCTGATAAGCTTGGTAAGACAGCAGATGATATCGATCTAAATGACCTGCTTGCATTGACGGATAATCGTGATGAACTGGGACTCCTGCCTAAAATTTTCTGGGCAAAATGTCCGGTAAGCGTTACACTCAAAGATGAGGAGGGCAATGTGCTCGCCTTTGAAAGCAGCAATGCAAATGCTGTGAGTCCGCAGCTGGCCAATTCTAGCGGAATCGTATCGCTTGTTACAGACAACAACGAGAAGGTGTTCTTTATCCCGTTTGGCTATGAAACGGTCGACATCAATATTGAGGCTTATGACTACGGCACAATGACATTCGCAACCGAGGTTGCAGGTCTGGGTAGCGCATTCAACAAGACTTATAATAATATAAATCTCTATCCGGGCAAGCAATTTACAGCACACATTGCTGAAAACTCTTTGGTTGAGGATATTCAGCCGGTTCATGTGGACGAAAACGGTGAACAGATTCCCGTCGAAGAGAACCCGCTTCTGAAGAGCGCGGTTATTGACAATCCCAGAGTGCCATATGGAACATATTCAATAATCACTGTGGTGACGGATAAGAGCGTTATCAAAGTAAGGTTTATATGTAGAACTAATGGCGCGACAATAACATATACTCCGGATAATGAAGGAGTTATAAGTTATATCGATAACGGTGATACTCTGACTTGGGTTATACGGCGAAAGTTTGCGTCCGGAACGGTCGATTATGATGTTGGCGTTAAGGTTGACAACGTGTGGTATGTAACGCCGAACGTATTCACCCTGACCGTGTATTGATGTGCTTTTGTTTCGTTATAAAATACAAGTAATAATAGTGTAATGTAATTAATCTCTTGGCATACGCCTTTTAAGGGCTATGCCAAGAGATTTATTTTATATAAAATTTGGGTGGTTTTACCAAGAGCGATTTTTAATTAACAAAAATGCTTATATATAGGAAGAATAATTTGAAACCAATCCGTATGAACATTTTTTGTGTTTAAAAAATCGAAAAAATTGTAACCTTTTTGCATTTTTGTACACTATAACTATGTAGAGCAGTTCTAATGCATTAAGCAAAGACTCAAAGATTCGGAAGGGAGTGATTCCAATGTTTTATTCAATATAAAATAAAAGTAAATAAGACTATATGATATTTTATAAAATTGCAGAAAGGAAGTTGAACGAATATGTTGAAAAAGTTTTTATCAGTTATTATTGGCGTAGTAACATTTATAACCTGTATTCCATCTTCCGTGTTTGCACAAGATATGGAGAAGTCAAGCTTAGATAAGATACCATCTATAGTTCAATATAGCGTTAGTGATAAAACCCGTTTGGTAAAACGTCTTTCAAAGTTCGATAATTACATGAACGCCGTCGGATATTTAAATTCAGATGGAACAGAAACTGTTTATATTTTTGGAGACGACATAAAATATAGAAATAAAAATGGAAAGATTGTAGACAAAGATATAAGTATCGTTTCATCATATTCACTTATGGGAAAAGGGTCATATTCGTATGAAACGAAATCTAACGATGTAAAGTCTTATTTCCCAGCGACTCTTTCTTCGGATTCAACTGTAAAAATAGCTTATGGCGACTATGAAATAAGTATGACACCTAAAAATGATGCCGTCGGAAAAGAGAGTAAACGTGCACAGGTTTTAGGTGAAAATGAAACACTTAAAAAATCTGTAAATGATAGTTTTACCGTAAAAAATTCAATATGTTATGAGGAAACCATTAATTCCGATATAGATATTGTTTTTGAAACGACATATAGTGGACTTAAAGAAGATATTGTATTAAATCGATACACGGGAACAAATATGTTTTCGTTCATAATGAATTTTGGAAGTCTGGTTCCAAAAGCTTATAACGGTGGTATACGAATTTATGATAAAGATAACATAATATTTGAAATTCCACCCATTTATGTTGAAGATTCCGGTATGGAAAAGGATCCGGGAAGCAGATTTACAATAGACAATGCGATTGCCCTGAAGCAAGTTGCCAACGGAATATATGAAGTTACTATTGTTGTGGATAAGTCATTTTTGTTGAGCCCTAACACAGTTTATCCGGTAACAATAGATCCAACCATCACAGTATATTCCGATAAACATAATGATTCTCCAGTATACCAGAATAGACCGTCTGGAAATTGGGGAAATCAAATACGAAATTGTGTCGGAACGGAGTCGACTTTAGGAAAAGGATATTTCTTTACAAAGTTTGACATCACTCCTATTGCCAGTATACGTTATGACAACTTATTGGGAGCATATTATCATTGCCGTGAGTTGACAGGATATACATCAAATTCTATTATAGAGACGTATATGGTATATCAAGATTGGAATGAGGACACGATCACATGGAACAACCAACCAAGTAGATTACAAGAAAAGATATGCAAGGTTAACGTTACAGAAGAGAATTACAGTACAAATAGCTATTGGTATGACTTTTATATAACAAAGGCAGTTATGGCTTGGCTTCAAGGAATACCTAATTATGGCCTGATGTTCAAGGAACGTACTGACTCGCATTGGAAAGCTTTTGGTTCTAAAGAATACTCATCGTATTTGCCGTATTTGTCTGCTACATATACATCGGAATCATTTAGCGATGAGGGCTTAGGAGTAACTCATGGAAGGACATATTATGTAAAAAACAGGAGAAGTGGCAAGTATTTGACCAATAGTGGCAACTATTCAGAGGCAAATGTATATCAGTCGGAGTTTAGTGGAAATGACAATCAAAAATGGTGCTTTGCATATCTGGATGATGGGTATTATAAAATTATACCTATAAATGCTATTGGAAAATGTCTTGATTTATGGTGTGGATCTTCTTCTCCAAGTGGAGATGAAAATGGTGCTAACATACAGATATACACTTATAATGGCGGTGATAATCAAAAATGGAAATTGGTTCGAGGCTGGAACGGAGCATATAGATTTATAAATGCGCGAAGCGACGAATACAAAAGCATGGTAGTTCAAAATGCATCAATGAGCTCGGGGGCAAATGTATTTCTATATGACTATTCTATTGATCATATATATAATGATGAATGGACATTGGAACCTGTTTCATTAGGCGAAGCTGATTTCTTCAGTTTTACAAATTCTGACGATTATGGAATAGATACAACTGGCGGAATAGATACAGCAGTTAGCTTAGCCAATGATATTGGCTTTAGAAGCCAAAGCTTCATAGATGCTCCAGCAGCGATGGCTTACGATTATATGAAAGCTGATGGATTATGGTTCTTTACTGGACATGGAACCAACTCAAGCGTTTTATTCAACTCATATTCACATGATAATGGCAGTTGGGAACGTAGCGAAATATCTGCTACTGGTATAAATATTACTAACAGTTATTATATTAGCCAAATTCCTCACAATGAACTTAGTGGGCTAATGCTTGCAGTTTTCAGTTCTTGTCTGTCAGGATGTAGTGATGAAGAGTCGAATTTGGTAGGAATTATGTATAAAAGAGGTACTCATTTAGCTATTGCTCATACAAACATTACTTCTATACCAAATGATGAAATCTGGATGATTCAGTTTATGACCGCTCTAAAAAATGGAAAAACAATTTATGATTCTATGGAAACGGCCGATAATTATTTATATTCACATACTTCCGCATTTTATGGAAACTTAAATCAAAGGCATGTGTTAGGAGATACTAATGTGGTGCTCAAGCACTAAGATATAAAATGCTCATATACGATAAAGAGATATGCTGCGGAAGGCTCAAATTGCAATGTGAGTATTAATAGTTGGAAATAGAAGGAGGTCATGAAATGAAAAAAATGGTTTACATTATGCTACTTTTGTTTTTATGGATGTTGCTTACTTCATGCGCACACAGGAGTGTTGGTAATTTGTTTGAATCAGAGGATAAAACATATGAGTCCATAGAAACAACAACTGTTGAAAGAGATTTATACGATACTTCTGAGTCTGCGAATAATACTACTGTACAGATTACAGTGCCTTCACATTCCTCAACAAATTTATCTGCAGATAGTAACGTAAGAGTAGAGCGTAGTATGCGGATGTTCCCTAATGAGGTTACTGCATTTGTAGGTGATAGAATATCTATAGGTCTTTATCATTCTCCTACAGATCAAAGGGATGTAAGGGTAGAATATTATGTGGATGACAACTCTGTTATTGAGTTTGCCTATAGCGAAAAGGATAAGGAGTATATAAGAAATACTAATAGATGTGTTGTAGTAGCATTAAAACCGGGAACTGCAAAGATAACAGCTGTGGGAAGCTATGATGGGAAGAAGATGATTGACTCTTGTATTATTACAGTTAGAGATGTGTCCGAAGAAGGCACTTGAATAATACTGTAAAATTTTACTTTTGTGATTAAATGAATTGTACCCCATTTGTTGACAATTAAGTTATACTGTCGACAAATGGGGTGCTTTATTGTATTAAGGCAAAGTTAAAGGGTATGCCACATGTTTTGCGCAAGTAACCCGTTGATAATTAAAATGTTTTTATTTAGTCTTTGAAACTACTCCGCTTACTTTAAGCCTTTTTATAAAACTATGCTTGTTGTAGTGTTAGGCATTTTTTGCTTGCTCTTAAGTATTCCTAACAAAGGCTTTTCTGCATAATGCTCACAGATAACACGATATGAATACCCTTTTGGTGGCGATATGTATTTTACTATATTTTTAATATTAGAATCGTTATATAAATCATAATAGCAATATTCGGTGTAGTCGGACCAGCTTCCGCCGACAAGCCGCTGCAACTTGATATATGTAAAACCGCATTTTGTTACTTCGGCTACACATTTGGTGATTGCAGTTATGGCAAGCTGTCCGTTATTGGTCTTAGCCAACTGAAGTGATGTCGACCAGAACAAGTCTGAACTTTTAGCGTCGCTTTCCAGATTATTCAATCCCTCTGCCGTCTCAACAATAAATTCTCCTGTGCCTTGAGTATTCTGATCGTGTTGTTCGTCACCTAATGCGATAATTTGTAATGGTAATAAGAGCAGAACAGCCATAAGACATACAGAAATGATTTTTTTCATAATTAAGACTCCGTATCTGATATAGTTTTGGCAATTTCAATTGCACTTGCAAAATCAGTGTTTAAATACATCATGTATTGAATCAGGTTATCCTGATAGGCGATGGAACAAAAGTCCCCCTGCTCTATTACAAAAACCGTTAAACCGTTTACCGTAATTTCCTCGGCTTGGCTGTAATGTGTAGTATTATGGAAATCAACCGGAGGAATGATTTCTTCTGAATAGAACCTACTGACAGACACTTGTCCGGACAATTTTTTTGTTCGGTATGACAAGGATATGGATTTAAGATTCTCGGTATTATCTTCAAGTATATTGCTATAAATACAGTCGCTTGAGAAAAACATTGCCGGCAGTTTCAAGTCGGAAATATCGTGCTTTTTGAGCTCTGCGGCAATCTCCGTTCCGGGTATTCCGCTTTCTTCTTTTTGCTTGTCAAAAAGAACCTGTATGTGATTCTCATAGAAAGTGATAGCGCTGTTCTTCACTTTTTTGTTAGTGGCGACGGTTGCTATTCCCGTGGTGACGAGCAGCAGTGCGATAGTAGCGGCTATTATCAGCAGGTTCTTTAGCTTGCCGTTGAAGCGTGACTTTTTTAGCTTGTCGGCAGCAGGCGGTTCTGTGATTTTGTCATTGCCTGCGCTGTCGGCTTTTTTCTCCTTGCCGCCTTCTGTCTCCGCTTTGCTGATATAGTACAGGCAGTATTCTATAAGATCCGGATCCATTTCGGATTCGTCCTTTTGCAGTTCTTCTTCAATTATATTTTCGAGCTCTTCTACTGTGAGTTCGAGTGAGTCGTCATTCAAAATATTCATGAATTCACTATTTGTCATATTGATTTCCTCCTTGTTTATATAGTGTACGAATTTCAAAAAGGTTACAAAAATTTTTAAAATTTATGTTTTTCAATTTCTTTATTTGACAAATGCATTATCTTTTTTCGCGCTCTGAAAAGCTTTTGCTTGACATTTGTCTCGGAAAGCCCGTGTTTGGCAGCGATATCTTTTACTTTCATGTGCTTTACATAGAAGTCAATAATTATAGATTGCTCATCAAATTTGAGTTGATTTAATATGCTGTCTTTCATCTCGGAAATAAGCTCATCGGAAATTTCTGAAAAATCGTGCATATCAAGAGTGAAAATTTCCACAGTGGTTTTATAATGTATTATTTTATTTATATGTTCGGATTCTCTTTTTCTGTTTTTGTATTCCATTTTTATCTTATTGTTTGCAACAGTAGTAAGCCACGCCTTGGGGCTCTTTATTTCTGTTCCGGATCGCCTGGCTTCAAGTAATGCCATAAACACATCTTGAACACAGTCTTCAACATAGTCAGGTGTGTCTTTTAGCTTGAATTTGCAAAAGCTTATTATGTACTCTTTATAAAGATTCCAAAGCTGCTTGCATTCCTCTGTAATTTCATCTTTCTCTCCGATAACCAATTAAAATCATCCCCTACGTAATTATTCCGGTACAACGATACTTCGGTTGAACATCAATGCCGGAAACGAATGCCTGCCTTGACGCGATGAATTTGCCGATATTGAAGGCTAAGACAATCGTATGGATTTATTATACTATAAATTGTGGAAATGAGCAATAAATGTGCAAAAATAATGTTGGTGAAGGTGTTCAAAAAGGACTGGTGCAAATGCATAATTGTACTTGAATATATTGCCAAAATTGTCGTATTGATTTATGACATATTGGACAAAAATAAAATGTGAAATGTGCACAACTTGTCGAATGATAGTTTGTGCATATTTTTTTGTAACCAAAGGCGGTTTTAATACACTATAAAAATGTATTGAACTGATAGATTTTATCAGTTAGAAGAGACGATATAAAACCATTTGGAAATGGGGTGACAGCGTAGGGGTAATAGTAAGAGTGATGTAGTGAATGCTGTAAGAAAGAGAGGAGATTTGGTAATGAAAAAGACAAAAGTCATAACAAAACTGATAGCCATAATTTTGTCAATACTTGTGGTTGTTCAAGTTGCCCCAATGTCAACTTTTGCCGAAACAATTGGAACAGAAGGTGAAAAGTTTGAGGAAAGTGGGTATTCTACTGAAGTATCTCAGGAAGAGGAAGACCCAATAGTAATAGGAGAAGATGTAGATCGTCGCGACAGCAGCAACACCAAGTATTTTAAGATGAGCGATGGAACAATAAAGGCTGCTGTGTACAAAGATCCTGTTCTTTATCAGGATAGCGCTGGTAAGTGGCAGGAGATAGATAATACACTTGAAACATCAGACAATGAGAATGATGAGATTTCAAACTTTAACGGATATGCAACCAAAAGCAATAAGTTTAGGGTGAAGTTTGCAAAGAATTCAAACCAGAAAAAACTTGTCAGCATAAAAATGGGCGATTACTCGGTCAGCCTTTCTTTGCTTAACAAAACGAAGAAGAATAATTCGTCAATGAAGCAGGAGAAGAAAGCTAAAATCGAGGATTTAACCGCCGCTAGCAAGGCCAGTCAAAAGATATACTATGAAAACATTCTTCCCGATACAAATATAGAGTACATAGTTAATGGATCGGGAGTCAAGGAAAATATTGTAATAAAATCCGCGCAGAACAACTATCAATACAGCTTCGAGATCGATGTGAAAGATCTTACGCTCACATTGGAAGATGACGGCTATATATACGCGAAAGATGTAAACACGGGAAAAACTGTGTTTGTCCTTCCCAAACCGTTTATGCTCGATGCAAACTATGAGTATTCAGACAGTGTGAGTTACAGTATCAGTTCAAAAAATAAAAAGAAGTATGAGATTACTGTAACTGCGGATGCCGAATGGATAAATAGCAGCGACAGGACATTCCCTGTTACGATTGACCCCGCAATACAGACAGAGCAGTCAAACACAGCGATGGATTCGGTTTATGTTGCTTCCGGAAAGCCGACTACAAATTACTGGCATGGTCCGATGATAATGGTTGGTAAAGAGTCGTCGGGCATAGGAAAGTGTCAGGGGCTGCTTCGCTTTGACTTGCCGTCTTTAAACCGCGGAGATGTTGTTATCGATGCACAGCTTTATGCTGCACAGATAAAGTGCGACGCATATTCAAATACAACTCCGGATGCTGCAATAGAAGTACATGCAGTAACAAGTAGTTGGAATAAGAAAACCGTAACATGGAACACAAAACCGAGCTTTGAATCAACAACAGCAGATTTTGAAATTCTCAAAGCTGGCGGTACTCAGCAAGAGATTCGTAAATGGAATGTCACCTCTATCGTAAAACGGTGGTATGAAAACACTTCGTTCCCCAATTATGGATTCCTGTTTAGATCATCAATAGAAAACGGTTCAACATACAATTTGTCATGTAATTATCTTTGGCTTTATGGAGAGAAATACTCGCAGAGCACGGCCGGATATCCGATACTTTCCATAACATTCAGATCAAACAAGGGACTTGAGTCGTATTGGAGCTATACAGATATCAGTGCCGGAAGAGCCGGTACTGCTTCTATCTGCGAATTCTCCGGCAACCTTGTATTCACTCACGGTGATACAACAACACCTGGCAGTCGCGCTCCGGCATCTATTTACCATGTTTTTAACAACTACATGGCAGGAGAGGGCTTTGGTACCGTTATGCCATACAGAGGTCATGGCTGGATGCTTAGCTGTCAGCAGCAGCTTCTTCCGTCATCAAAATTCGGTCTGTCAACATCTGCACAGGCGACATATCCATATGTATATATTGATGGTGACGGAACTGAGCACTACTTCTACAAAAAGAGTGACGGTACAATGATGGATGAGGACGGTATGGGGTTGACCCTTACTGTTCCGAAGACAAACAACAACAATTACTACAAAATATCCGATGATAAGGGAAATGTGATGTGGTTCAATGTTGCGGGAGCATTTGCACGTTCTCTTGACAGCAACAGTAATCAGATAGCGAACTACTATGCATCGTCAACTGATCCCAAAATCTGGAAGGTGACTGATGGGGCGGATCATGCTTTAACTATTTCTCCGACCACTGATAATCTCGCAGTTCAGAGCATAACCGATAGCGCGGGAAGAGTGACGAGATATAACTGGAGCTCCGGTTTGCTGCTCAGCATAACATATCCCGACGGTGAAACAACGACCTTTACATATGACAGCGACAGGGCAATGACTTCTGTCACATCTCCCGATGGGTATAAGCTTCAGTTTACATATACACCTTTGAAGAACGGTAAACGAGTTTCGAAAGTTGTTGAGAGCGCCAATGGTTCGACTGGTCAGACAATTACTTTCGATTACTCACAATATGGACAGACCGTTATACGTTCTTCGGGCAAGGATGGTGTATTTGGCAACAACGATGATATCTATACGACGGTGAAGTTCGACAACGCCGGCAGAACGGTGTGCTCAGAAGCTACTTGCTATGGTAAAACACTTGCAGCTTCTGCCGCGGAATACACTGCTTCAAATCCGAATAGCAATGCAAGCAACATAAAGCAGCTTAACCGCTTGAGCAAGTCGATGTCTGGCGGTCAGTATGTCAGAAACTATCTTCGTGACGGTAGCGCGGATACTGGAAGTTCATGGACTAAAGCTCAGTGGAATGGTACCGCTGATTATGATAGCTTTGTTACAGGACTTCAACAGCTCTATGGTCGATGGAGCTACTACATTAACAGCAAGACATTTTCCGACAGAGCCGGAGCAAGAGCCTATCAGACATTAAACTCGGGACAGTTCAAGGCGGGAACAACATATACTTTCTCAGCTTGGGTCAAGACGGAGAATATAGTCCCGAGAGACGCAAATGTTCCGTATGGTGCGCAGTTACTTGCAACATATTGGCTTCCTGACGGTAGTACGGTCGACACTGTTTCCGAAGCACTGATAGGAACAACTGACCCAAACATCAATAATGGTTGGCAGAGACTCACGGTTTCATTCTCTGTTCCCTCCAATGCTACAAGCGTTAGATGTAACATAATGGTTCGTGACGCTACAGGTAAGGCATGGTTTGACGGAATGCAGCTTGAAGAAGGTGCAAGCGCAGGCCCGTTCAATATGATAAATAACTCTTCGTTTGAACGCTATTCAAAGGCATCAAACGGTGCATATCTTCCTGAAGATTGGAACGGATATCTTACCGATGCTACCGATTCCGTTGATAATGCTCATTCGAAGGATTCCGGACATGCATTCCGATTCGGCAGCATTGCAACGGTTCCTAAGGAAATGAATCAGGAACTGTATTTTGGCGGAGCTACCGCACAAAATCTTGATGATACATATATTCTTAGCGGCTGGGTCTATGCAAATCCGGTTGGCGGAAGTAATGAGAACAACAAGGTCAGTCTTGCCGCAAAGATTGTGTATAGTGATGGAACGAGTTGCCTGAAGTGGTTTAAATATAACAGCTCCGTTATGGGTTGGCAGTATGTTATGGGTGCCTTTACCCTAAGGGATGATGCGAATCCGACGGCATCCAAAACACCGACAACGCTGCGAATATATATGATAAACTACAGGCAGTCGAACAATACTTGGTTCGATAATATTCAGCTTGTACGCGATGAAGCACCGTCATATACATATGACAAGGACGGCAATATGATCTCCGTCAAGGCAAACGCTCAGCAGAAATCCTCGATGGAGTATACCAATAACAATCTTACGAAGTCGGTTGATGCCAAAGGGTATAGCTATACATATACTTATGATTCAAGGCACAATATGACTCAGGCGACGAGTCAGTCCGGAACTAAGTACTGCTATACTTATGATAACAACGGCAATCCCACCGCTCTTACCGTTAAGGGCAGCGAGACAGTGTATATTGAAACAGGTGCGTCGTATACATCCAATGGAGCGTTCGTGTCAGCTACTACCGACCAGGACGGGTGAACCGAATCGTATGTTTATGATAATTCCAAGGGTACGCTCACTTCTTACACGGACAAAAAGGGCAATGTAACCAACTACACTTACGATGCCAATACCGACGCCGTGACATCTGTTTCTCAGACACTTTCAAACGGTCAGACTATACAGAACAACTATACCTACAACAAGTATCGTTTGAATACGATATCCCATAACGGTTTCAATTACTCGTTTGTCTATGACAACTTCGGCAATGTTACACAGACGAAAGTCGGCTCGCAGGTGCTCTGCACAAACACCTATGGAGCGAATAACAGCGGAGATCTCAAGCGAGTAACATACGGTAACGGAGATTATGTTGATTACGCATATGACGAATACGGCAACATGACTTCGATATCGCAGAACGGCACGAAGAACTTTACATGGAACTATGATTCGACGGGCAACATGTATTCCCATGAAGACCTTGTAAACAATCAGCGTTTCCTGTATACTTATGATTTAACAGGCAGACTTGTTCGACAGAGCGTACTCAACGGCAGCAAAAAGCGCATCTATGACGCCGAGTACGGATATGACATGAACAACAACGTGTCAAAGTTTACTTCATCTGCGGGCGGAGTGAGCATGACCGAAAAATTCGATTACGGCAAGGACAATCTTGCATCGAAGTATACTTATCCCTCGGGCAAGACTGCGACATATTCTTATGATTCCATCCTTCGCCGCAACAGAACAGTCATCAATACCACTACGCCGATAGACCATCAGTATGTTTATTGGATGTCAGACCGTGGAAACAATTCGCGCACCACGAAGATTGGCTGGGAACATATCAGCGAATATATCTATGGTTACACCTATGACGCCAACGGAAATATTACTGAGATCTCGCGCCGCCACAAGACCGCAGAGACGGCATACACCAAACAGCAGCAGTTCGCTTATGACGAATTGAATCAGCTGGTTCGTGCAGATGACCTTGTCAAAAACTGCACGGAAGTGTATACTTATGACAACGGCGGAAACATTCTGTCTGTCACAACTTATCCTCTGACATGGGGCAGCCTTGACGGTATCACGGCTACTAAGACTGTAAATTACGGTTATGACGACACCAACTGGAGGGACAAGCTGACCTCCTATGACGGTCAGGCTATCACCTATGATGAGATAGGCAATCCGCTGTCTTACAGAGGGTACACTCTCACTTGGCAGAACGGCAGACAGCTGGCGACGCTCAGCGGCAACGGCATAACTGCAAGCTACACCTACGATGTTGACGGACTGAGAACATCAAAGACGGTCAACGGTGTTAAGCACGAGTACTACTATGTCGGAAACACCTTGCAGTATGAGAAGTTCGGTACGACAGAGCTGTGGTTCTTCTATGATGCCGACGGCAACCCCTCCGGTGTTCGCTACAAGAACGGCAGCACTACAACCGACTACTACTTTGTCTGCAACTGGCGCGGAGATGTTATCCGCATTTACGACGGTGCAGGTGCGGTTGTTGCCAACTACAACTATGATGCTTGGGGCAATGTGATTTCTGTTACCGATGCCAATGGTGCGGCGATTACAGATTCAAACCACATCGCCAATGTCAACCCGCTTCGCTATCGTGGATATTATTATGACTCTGAAACGGGGCTGTATTATCTCCGGAGCAGGTATTATGATCCGGCAGTTAAGAGATTTATTAATGAAGACGAGCAGCTTTCTTTAGACAAAGGCGTGCAAGGTCAGAATTTGTTCTGTTATGCTGACAATAACCCTGTTGTCAGATATGATCCTGATGGTAAAGATGCACTTGATGTGGTGAACGATCTTGTTGGCTTAGTAATGTTTTCAAAACTATACGAGAAGTTTAGAAAGACCAATTATTTGCCACTTCCACCACAAGATGCTAATATAGTGGATTTTGATTGGTATTATTATGAATTTTATTTGACTCCGGTGAAAAGTAAAATCGTAGAACGGCTGGGCCAATTTGGAGAAAACGTTTTTGTTGACGGTGTGATATATATATTTGGCGTGCTGATTCCAGAAGCCGTTATTCCTATTATGGCAGGGGCCGCTTTAGCAATGCTTTTGGATGATTTACTATTCCCAGATGGCCTTTTCGACAAAGTAAGCCCGGGTAGATATGTGTTTTTTGAGTTTAGGTTTATAGAAGAGGATCGGCGGCACGCTTATATTAATCATGATTACCTAGCTTTGGTCTATTTAGGAAAAGAAAACTGCGGGTACTCTTCATTTAAGGGGATGTGGTATGAAAAAAGTTAAGTGTATGGTGAACCATAAAATATATCCTAGCTATAGGGAATTTTATGATAAGGGTCTTCTGAAAACGATTTATAAAGATGTTGCACTTAAAAAGGAATATCAATGCTCGAAGTGCGGGAAGAAAATAAAAATAGACAACTATGAAAAAATGAGAAAAAGAAGTTGTCTCATACAATTATTTATACGTTGGCTGGTTGTGGGGTCCGTTGTTATGTTTAGAGGTGATTTTCATGATGCCTTTGCGAAAATTTTTTTGAGTTATTATAAAACTCAAGACCCCTTGTTTTGGCTTTGGGAAACACTTTTTCATATTATTATTGTAATTATTCCGGCTGTCGCGGCGATGACAGTAGCCATTTGGTTGGAACGAGTAATTTTTCTTAAATGGTATTGTGTAAAACTGCAGAAAAGCGGAACAGACCCATGCGTTGGCAAAGCAGAGTGAAAGTTATATTCCAATGGTGTTCCTGTGTAATTCCTTGTGTGTTTGACATCGTATTTGAAAAGCATCATTCCATCGAAATTTAATTGGGTACCTGAATCATGCTTCTGTTGAACGTCTCGGAAATGTGCCGTGAACATAAAGATAGAGGCAAAACGAAATAGAGTTATGCTATTAGTGTCAACAGAACAATCACAGATATCTCACAGCCGCATTAGACAGCAGAAACAGCGTATACTGAATAGCAGATAGCCTAAAATGAACGAAAACGGCTAAGGACTAACCCCCAAAAAGCATCTAGCTTCTTGGGGGTTGGTTTATTTGTCAATTGTTGTTTACTGTGATTTTCCGTTCTTATATAATATATGTAACTATTGTTATACGATATTTGTTATTGTGTATCGTTTTATCAACATTTGGTATACCATATCCAATATGTCGCAATGTTAGCATATGTTTATCTTTGTTGTGATAAGTGGAGTTCTCATAGAGCCGACCGGTCTTGATGCAGAAATCGATCAGTTCGTCGTCGATTTCTCTGCGGCACAGGATGTTCGACGGCGTGGGTGGCGCTGTGGTTGGTCTGCGACAGAAGCAGCACCTTTTCTTTTGATACTTTCGGAGCCAGGGCAAAGGCGGGCGGCGTCGCTGATAGGTTTCTCATAATGGTTTCGACCACCTGCGTAAATGGCATTTTTTGACCTTAATGAGATAGTTCAGCACAGAATAGCCGCCGATTCCACGGGAAAACCAGCACCATTTGCCGTTGGAGATCTTCAAGCTGTCGTGCTCGCGGGTGCAGTAGGTGTCGCCCCCAAAATGCACCATCTCATGCGGTTCATAAGTCCGCAGATAGGTCAGCAGATCCATCTCTCGTGCCCTCGCCACCACCTCCGGCGGGATATATGGCATATGTTTCACCTCCGTTCTGACATAAAAATAGCCGAGGGGCTTTCAAAATGAAAACCTCTCGGCTATGTAGAATAATTGAGCAGATTATACAAGCGTATCTCTCAATGATTAGGAGCACAATTTATACAAAATCCATTTCCGTCAACATTATTGTCATCCAGTGGCGTACCACAATCGGGACAATTTCCGTATTTTCCATATCTCTCAAACTCTGGATCACTGAAGTTTTCCTCATAGGACATTTCTTGCAATTTTCCTGCAACAATTCTTGCTGCATCAAAACTGTTTGAATCTTCAAAATCAATGAAAATATTGGCCTCTCTCTCTATTTCAACGGTTATACTGCCGGAAAACAAATGGTTTGTTCCATAAGAGAGTATTACTTCTTTAGTATCATCATCTCTTCCCCAATAATCATAGGATGTTCCACGCAATTCCACATTGTATTTGAAGTGATATTTTACAGTGTCATCGTCCCTGCGTATGCGTTCTGACGATATAAAATCCCAAGATACTACTTCAAACTCGTCTATACCTTCTGTGCCAATATGCGCATTTTCGGTATCTATATAATCCGTTCCATTATATGACAAATAATCTGATATACTTTCAAAAACTTCATCTTTAATATTATCACAATAGTCGGAATCGGTCATGTTCAATGCAAGTTCTACGGCATCAGTTTTTTCAATACCGTAATCATCAGAAACAGCGGTGTAAAAATCTTGAGATTCGCAAGCTATAATAGTCCGTCCAGTTTTTTCAAATTCAGCTACCAGCTTATGATGAAAAATCCGTTTCTCATTTTCCGATTCCCACCAATCTGCTTTGACATCATCGGTAATAAAAACAATATCTTTTGATTGCGTGCGCGCAAAGTTCAACAGTTCTTTCCATATGATTAAATCGCCATATTTGCGAACACCGTCTTTGCTTTTTGCATCTTTGAACCCCGGTGGAATTTCCTTTTTATATCGTTCTTGACCCTCTTCGCACCATGTGAAGATGTCTTCTTGTGAAGGCGCAGGAAATACATGATTGTATGATTCAATGCCCTTGACTAGCTCAACAACTTTATCGGACCCGCCCCAGTAATGAGAACTTAGTTCAAGTCCTCTTCGTTCCTCAAAGAATTCATTTGCGGTTTGGGCAAGTCGATTTAATAGAGATTCTAATTCGCTCCGAAAAACATTAACCTCAGGGAAGTGAAGCCGTTCAAGTGGTTCGCAGGAGGACAGTATTTTATTCCTTGCCGCCGCAACTTGTTGCTCGGTGTTTTTCCCAGCGTTATTTATGCGTTTTTCCATATCGGAAAAAGCTGCTCGGCAATGTTTTCCAAATTCTATTCGCACAGTGGCTGGTAAGTATATGCTATCGATTACTTCCTGCAAGCATTGTAATCCAAATTCAGAAAACTCCGGAGAATATCGATATAAATTCAAAAGTACATTGGTGTCGGGGATAATTATATATTCGCTTTCCAACAATCTTTTAATCTCCATTTTGTAAATCTCCTAAACCTCAAATTTGAAACTACGCCTTAATATACCGCGTCGCCCGTCCGGCGCCGATCCGCTTTACCGAACCGGTCTTGACCATCGCACCGAGGACGGCTTCAACGGTCGTGGGGCTGACATCGGGGAGGATTTTGCAAATCTCCGCTTTGGATAGTGGCGTCAGGCTGTTCAGGACGGTCGCCTCCACACGGGCCTTCTTCGTGATCTTCCTGCCATGTACCACCGCAAACCGCTTGTCCAGTTCCTTATAGCACATATAAAGCATGTAGAGGAAATTCTCGATAAAGGGGAAATAGGAGTTTTCATTCGTTTCCCATCCTGCCGAGGACTGCCGCAGGGCTTCATAATAATACGCCTTGTAGTTGTTGATCTGCTCCTCAAAGGACACATATTTACCGGCATCAAAGCCATTTTTGTATAGCAACAGCAGTGAGAGCAAGCGGGACATTCTGCCGTTTCCGTCAGGCGATACCACATTGAGACCCCGCAAGAAAACGATAGTTAATTTCCACTCTT
>OFMC01000873.1_pt1 | contig 27776 bp, 21 predicted proteins | sample 1541271 | NCBI WGS metagenome assembly OFMC01 (sample SAMN04209252, study PRJEB22552) | human gut metagenome | biome: gut; material: feces | host: Homo sapiens | place: USA: Oklahoma | reverse complement strand
CTGCCGTAGCCATTAGTAACTGAAATACAACTGTTTGCAATGACTACGGCAAGAATGCCGTAGTCTCCTACAGTTAGCCATTCATCACAATTCTATAGTTTTGACACACCCTCCATTGCAAATAGTTGTAATGATTTGTATTTCTGTTGTTAATGGTGGTGTGTCAAAACTCATAAATAGCACGCCCCGAAGGGGCAGAAGCACATAGCCCAGGGCAACGCCCTGGGCTATGTGATTATTGGGCTTTCAGCCCGCATTAATTGAGTTTTGACTCACCCTCCTTTTATTTTTATATACATAGCAGAATATTTTTAACAAAAAACTCTGCATTTCTCCCATTCGTGTTGTTTTATTTCATATATTTGCAAAATCTTTTACAGAAATAATAACCGTAAAGCAACGATGCGCAATCGTTATACAACGACCAACCACTAATATCCATTATCAACCTAATAAATAAAACGTTATGAACAACATCCCCTCAGTATTTTGGCTGATCCCGATAGCCAGTGTTGTAGCATTGGGAATGGCATGGTTCTTCTTCCGTTCGATGATGAAGGAGGACGAAGGAACAGACAGAATGAAAGAGATTGCCGAGCATGTACGCAAAGGCGCAATGGCTTACCTCAAGCAGCAATATAAGGTTGTGACAATGGTGTTCGTAGTGCTCGCCATCGTCTTCTCGTTCATGGCTTACGTGCTGAAGGTGCAGAACCCGTGGGTGCCGTTCGCCTTCCTCACCGGCGGTCTGTTCTCCGGTTTGGCAGGCTTCTTCGGCATGAAGACCGCCACCTACGCTTCCGCACGCACTGCCAACGGCGCACGCACCGGACTCGACAAGGGCTTGAAGATAGCCTTCCGTAGCGGTGCGGTGATGGGACTCATCGTCGTGGGTCTCGGACTGCTCGACATCGCCATCTGGTTCGTCGCTCTCAACGCCTTCTACGACGGAGAGGCTACAGCCCTCGTCACCATCACCACCACTATGCTCACCTTCGGCATGGGTGCTTCGACGCAGGCTCTCTTCGCTCGCGTAGGCGGTGGCATATACACAAAGGCTGCCGACGTGGGAGCCGACCTTGTGGGTAAGGTAGAGGCGAACATACCCGAGGACGACCCACGCAACCCTGCCACCATCGCCGACAACGTGGGCGACAACGTGGGCGACGTGGCTGGCATGGGTGCCGACCTCTACGAGAGCTACTGCGGCTCGATACTCTCAACGGCTGCCCTCGGCGCAACGGCGTTCGCCATGAACGCAGACATGCAGCTGCGTGCCGTCATCGCACCAATGGTGATTGCGGCTATCGGCATCTTCCTCTCGCTCATCGGCATCTTCCTCGTGCGCACCAAGGAGGGCGCAACGATGAAGGAACTGCTCCACTCGCTCGGCCTCGGCACCAACGTCAGCGCAGCACTCATCGCCGTTGCCACCTTTATTATATTATATATGCTCGGCATCGAGAACTGGCTCGGACTCTCGTTCTCCGTTATCAGCGGCTTAGTGGCAGGCGTGGTCATCGGTCAAGCCACCGAATACTACACATCGCACAGCTACGCACCGACGCAGAAGATTGCGGAGGCTTCGCAGACTGGTCCTGCAACGGTTATCATAAAAGGCATCGGAACGGGCATGATATCGACGATGATACCCGTCGTGACCATCTCCGTAGCCATCATGCTCAGCTACCTCTGCGCCAACGGCTTCGATATGTCGCTCTCAGCGAAGTCGATCAGCACCGGTCTTTACGGCATCGGCATCGCTGCCGTGGGTATGCTCTCGACGCTCGGCATCACTCTCGCCACCGATGCCTATGGACCAATCGCCGACAACGCCGGCGGCAATGCAGAGATGAGCGGACTGGGCAAGGAGATACGCGAACGCACAGATGCGCTCGACGCCTTAGGCAACACCACCGCAGCCACGGGCAAAGGCTTCGCCATCGGCTCGGCTGCACTCACGGCTTTAGCCCTCCTCGCCTCTTACATTGAGGAGATAAAAATAGCCATGGTACGCGCCGTGGATAACGGCAAGCAATACTTTGACGCAGCCGGCAACCTCTTCGACCCGACCAACGCCACAACTATCGACTTCATCGAGTTCTTCCAGGTGAACCTCATCAATCCGAAGGTGCTCGTAGGAGCATTCCTCGGAGCCATGGCTGCCTTCCTGTTCTGCGGACTAACGATGGACGCAGTAGGACGTGCTGCTGAGTCGATGGTGCAGGAAGTGCGCCGTCAGTTCCGCGAGATAAAGGGCATACTCGAAGGCAAAGCGACACCCGACTACGGCCGTTGCGTGGAGATAAGCACACGCAGCGCACAGCGCGAGATGCTCATCCCGTCGCTGCTTGCCATCATCATACCTATCGTCGTAGGCTTGGTGCTCGGCGTGGCTGGTGTGCTCGGTCTGCTCACGGGAGGCTTGGCAGCAGGCTTCACCCTCGCCGTGTTCATGTCCAACTCGGGCGGAGCATGGGACAACGCGAAGAAGATGATTGAAGAGAACAACTTCGGAGGTAAGGGCAGCGAAAACCACAAAGCAACTATCGTGGGCGACACCGTGGGCGACCCGTTCAAGGACACCTCAGGACCGTCGCTGAACATCCTCATCAAACTCATGTCGATGGTGAGCATCGTGATGGCAGGTCTGACTATCGCCTTCCTGTAACACCATCTCAACACCTCAACATCTCAACACCATATAATACGTTGGTGCACTTGAGACAAGTGCACCCCCTTAGAGGCGACTCGCCAACACCTCAACACCTCACCAACCAGCCCGAAGCCCCGTAGAACTGAGACTTCGGGCTTTTCTTTCCCCAACAGCAAGTCCACAGAACCGAAAATACTATGCATTTTAGCAAAGTATAAGTACTCGCTTTGTACATTTTAGCAAAGTAAAAGCATTTATTTTGTGCATTTTAGCAAAGTAAAAGTACTCGTTTTGTGCATTTTAGCAAAATAAAGACAACGTAAAACACTATAAACCAATTAAATTATGTATATTTGTAACGTATGTAAAAATCAGCTACATAATAACATTTTAAAACACAATGATAGAAAGCATAATAATAGCAATAGTAGCAGCCATCATAATTGGCGTAGTAGTGTACTCTTACAGCAAGAGAATATCGGAGCTGAAAGACGTGCACAACCAACAAACAGAAGAGCTGAAAGAGGCGCACAGCAAGCAAATTGCCGAACTGAAAGAGGCGCACGAGGCACAGCTCAAACAGGTAAAGGAGACACAGGAGAAGCAACTGCAGCAAGCAAAGGAGACGCAGGAGAAGCAACTGCAGCAAGCAAAGGAGGCGCAGGAGAAGCAGATAGAAGCACTCCGCGAGATGAACCGCGAGCAGATGCAGAGCCAGATGAAGCTCATCCGCGAGCAGATGCAGACCACATCGGAGGAAATTCTGAAGCGACGCCAGGAGGAGTTGGGCGAACGCAACAAGGAGCAGGTGTCGAAGATAATCGATCCGCTGACACAGAGTCTGAAGAGTATGAAGGAGGCTTTCGACAAGTCGAAGGAGCAGCAGAGCGAAGCACTCACACGCCTTGATGCCACGATAAAGGTGAACATGGAGAAGAGCGCAGCCTTAGGCGAGACTGCCGACCGGCTGACACGTGCGCTAACGGGTGAGGTGAAGGTGCAGGGCAACTTCGGCGAGCTGAAGCTGAAGCAGCTGCTTGAAGACCTCGAACTGAAGGAGGGCGAGCAGTTTGACACGCAGGAGACGCTGCGCGACAAGGCGGGCAAGCAGGCAAAGGGCGACGACGGTCGTGGACTCGTGCCCGACTTCATCCTCCACTTCCCGAACAACCGCCACGTGGTGGTCGACTCGAAGATGTCGCTCACCGACTACGAGCGATACATGAACGCCGAGGACGGCACACCTGAGAAGTCGGAGTATCTGAAAGCACACGTGGCAAGCGTGCGTGCGCAGGTGAAGCGACTGGCACGCAAGGAGTACACGAAATATCTGCCCGACGGATACAACCGCCTCAACTTCGCCATCATGTACGTGCCTATAGAGGGCGCATTGAACCTTGCGCTGCTCAACGACAGCACGCTCTGGCGCGAGGCTTACGACGAGGGCGTGATGATTCTCGGTCCGCAGACCATGTACATGAACCTGCGTGTATTAGAGATGATGTGGACACAGGTGCGACAGCTGAGCAATCAGCAGGCGATGATGGATGCAGCGAACGTCGTAGTGGAGCGCGTGCAGGACTTCGGTATGCGCTTCATCGACGTGGAAACGAGCATGAACAACACAATGGAGAAGATGACGAAGCTGAAGGTGTCGACAGCGGAAAGCGGCAGAAGCATCATCACCGCTGCAAAAAGTCTGCTAAAAGCCGGAGCGAAGGAGAACAAGAAGAAGAAGTCGCTCGACGAAATGGACAATACTGTGTTCATCGAAAACAACGAATAAAAAATGTCCTCGAAAGTTGGTTGCAACTTTCGAGGACATTTTTATAATTGAGAGTTTAGAGTTTAGAGTTGATAGTTATGATATGTATAGAAGCTCATGCTTGCTCATACAATATTAAAAGGTAATCATAACTCTCAACTCTAAACTCTCAACTCTCAACTCTATGTATTAGAGTGCGTCAATCACGCTGCAGATATCACCGAAGATGCGTGGCAACTCGCCGAGTCCGTTGATGTGGTGGTGAATGCCTTCAGCCTTGTACCACTCGATGAGCGGAGCGGTCTGGTTGTGATAAACGTCGAGGCGTTTCTTTATTGTCTCTGCGTTGTCGTCAGAGCGACCGCTCTCCTGACCGCGCTTCACGAGACGAGTCATCAGCTCGTCCTCCGGCACGTCGAGCTCAATCATAGCAGCCACCTTGTGTCCGCGCTCTGCGAGCATCTTCTTCAGGGCCTCAGCCTGCGGGATAGTACGTGGGAAGCCGTCGAAGATTACGCCCTTGTGCTCCTTGCCGAAGCTATCATATACACTTGCGAGGATGTTGACCATCAGCTCGTCGGGGATGAGCTGTCCGTTGTCAATGAAGCCCTTGGCTGTCTTGCCAAGTTCTGTTCCGTTCTTGATCTCGTTGCGGAGAACGTCGCCTGTAGAGATGTGGTTGAAACCATACTTCTCAATCATCAGGTCGCTCTGAGTGCCCTTGCCTGAACCAGGAGCACCGAAAATTACGATGTTTTTCATCTGAATTCTTTATTATGTAATGTTATTGTTTACTCCTACTCCACCACTGTATAGATATCGCGCAGGTTGCGTCCCTGCTGGTCGTAGTCGAGTCCGTAGCCGAGGATGAAGTCGTTTGGTATCTCGATGGCTACATACTCTGTGTCGAGAGGCACCTTCAGACACTCCGGCTTGAGCAGCAGAGTGCAAATGTGCACCGACTCCGGCTCCTTCTCCTTGAGTTGCTCGAGAAGAGTCTGCATAGTGAGTCCCGACTCGATGATGTCCTCAACGATGATCACGGTGCGGCCCTTGATATCATCGTTCAAACCGATGAGCTGCTTCACCTTTCCGGTAGACGCAGTGCCCTCGTACGACGACATCTTGATGAACGAAATCTCGCACGGCACGTTGATCATACGCATGAGGTCGGCAGCGAACACGAACGATCCGTTAAGCATGGCGAGCAGCAATGGGTTCTTGCCTGCCATGTCCTTGTTGATACGATCGGCTACGACCTTTACTTTTTGAAGAATCTCAGCTTCGGGGATTGACACCTTGAAGGTCTTGTCCTTTATTTTTATCACGCTCATAGGGTACAATATTTATAATTAGGTGCAAAGTTACTGAAAGTCTTGCACATAAAAAAACTGCTTGCAGGTTTTTTTTGTCGAGACGCATCGTAACTTATCAAAAGTTACTGAAAGTCTTGCACATAAAAAAACTGCAAGCATATTTTTTTGTATTGTCTTCGGTTTGCAGTAACTTTAAATAAGTTACGCTGCACCTCAACAATAAAATATGCGAGCATATTTTGTATTGTCTTCGGTTTGCAGTAACTTTGCACGCATGAAACAAAATCAAGCATCTTTGAGCAGCAAGCAGTATGCTGTGCCGTTCATCCTCATCACCTCACTCTTCTTCATGTGGGGTTTCGCACGCGCTATCCTCGATGTGCTCAACAAGCATTTTCAGAATGCGCTCGACATCAGTATCACACAGTCGGCTCTCATACAGGTGACCACCTATCTGGGTTACTTCCTCATGGCTATCCCCGCCGGACTGTTCATTAACCGCCAGGGCTACCGCCGTGGCGTGGTAAGCGGACTCCTCCTGTTCGGATTGGGCTCATTGGCGTTCATCCCCTGCTCGATGTTGGGCACGTTCTACGCCTATCTTGTGGCACTGTTCATCATCGGTTGCGGACTGGTATTCCTTGAGACATCTGCCAACCCATATGTTACAGAGCTTGGACCCAAAGAAACAGCCACATCACGACTCAACTTCTCGCAGTCGTTCAACGGCGTAGGCTCCATGTTCGCCACACTCGTCGTAGGCAGCTTCCTCTTTCAGGGTGCCGACGGCAGCGCAGGCGGCGATGCCGTGATACCTTACACCATCATGGGCGCGTTCGTGCTGCTCATAGCCGTGGTCTTCGCACGCGTACAACTGCCTGAGATAGTGCACGAGAACGACGGCGACACCAAGCAGGGCGCGCACAACCTGAAGATGCTCTTCCGCAACCGTTGGTTCGTGTTCGGACTGCTCGCACTGCTTGCCTACGAGGTGGCAGAGATATCCATCAACTCCTACTTCATCAACTTCGTGACGGGTCAGAACTGGATGAAAGCCTCTACAGGCTCCACTATCCTCACCATCGGCTTGGGCGTATTCATGCTGGCACGCTTCATCGGTGCGGCTGTGATGAGCAACATCGCTGCCGAGAAGTATCTCGCCGTGTGTGCCCTCGGCACCGTGGTGTGCATAACCATCCTGCTGCTCAATCTCGGTCGCGACATATCGGTGCTGGCACTCATCGCCAACTACTTTTTCGAGGCTATCATGTTCCCCACAATCTTCGCCATGACCTTGCGCGGACTCGGCGGACTCACCAAGAGTGCTTCGTCGATACTGATGATGACACCAGTAGGCGGTTGCGGATTTCTCTTGATGGGCATCATCGCCGACTCTACCGACAACTTCACGCTGCCGTTCTTCATACCGCTTGCAGGCTTCGCATTCGTGCTTGTGTATGCTCTGCGATATGTAGCTAAGAAATAATAAGAGGGTGTGTCAATGCCGTAATCTGCAATATTTTCAGTAACTTTTGATAAGTTACGATGCGTCTCGACAAAAAAAAACTTGCAAGCAGTTTTTTTATGTGCAAGACTTTCAGTAACTTTGCAAGTTGTCAATCGATTGATTGATTGATAGTTGTCCTTTTATTCATCAATAAAGCATAAATACAGACAATGGCAGAATCTAATTTCGTAGACTATGTAAAGATATATTGTCGCTCGGGCAAGGGCGGCAGAGGCTCCATGCACCTCCGACACGTGAAGTACAACCCGAACGGCGGACCCGACGGTGGCGACGGCGGTCACGGCGGTAGCATCTACCTGCGTGGCAACCACAACTACTGGACACTGCTCCACCTGAAGTTTCAGCGCCACGTCTTCGCTGAGCACGGCGGCAACGGCGGTCGCGACAAATGTCACGGCAAAGACGGCAAGGACATATACATCGACGTGCCCTGCGGTACGGTGGTGTACAACGCCGAGACGGGTAAGTACGTGTGCGACGTGATGCACGACGGACAGGAGGTGCTGCTGCTCAAGGGCGGCAGAGGCGGACTCGGCAACTTCCAGTTCCGTTCGGCTACCAACCAGTGTCCGCGCTACGCACAGCCGGGCGAACCGATGGAGGAGATGACAATCATTCTCGAGCTGAAGCTGCTCGCCGACGTAGGTCTGGTGGGTCTGCCCAACGCCGGCAAGTCGACATTGCTCTCAGCCGTGTCGAGCGCACGCCCGAAGATTGCCAACTACCCGTTCACCACGCTCGAACCGTCGCTCGGCATCGTCGACTACCGCGATCACAAGTCGTTCGTCATGGCAGACATCCCGGGCATCATCGAGGGAGCGAGCGAAGGCAAGGGACTCGGTCTGCGCTTCCTGCGCCACATCGAGCGCAACTCGCTGCTGCTCTTCATGGTGCCGGGCGACACCGACGACATCAAGCGCGAGTACGAACTGCTGAAGAACGAGCTTGAGAAGTTCAACCCGGAGATGCTCGACAAGCACCGCGTGCTCGCCGTGACGAAGTGCGACCTGCTCGACGAGGAGCTCATGGACATGCTGCGCGAGACGCTGCCCGACGACCTACCCGTAGTGTTCATATCTTCTGTAAGCGGTTTAGGCTTACAGGAGCTGAAGGACACCCTGTGGAAGGAACTCAACTCGGAGAGCAACAAGCTGCAGACCATCACCGCCGAAGACACCCTCGTACACCGCGACAAGGATATGACACGCTTCATGGCTGAGCTGGAAGCAGAGGGCGAGGACGAGATTATCTACATCGACGACGACGACATCGAGGACGTTGACGACGTGGAAGACCTCGACGACTTTGAATACGAAGAGGAGGCAGACAATGAGTAACTCTGCGCTGCGCCTTACATATTATAATATAGCCGATGGCGTGTGTGCATTCTCTACCACACGCCACGGCGGAACCAGCGAGGGCAACCACGCCTCGCTGAACATCAACCCCTACTGTGGCGACAAGCCCGAGCACGTGGCTGCGAACCGCACGCTGCTGGCAGCCGAACTCGGCATCAGCACCGACCGCCTCATACTGCCCCACCAGACGCACGGCACCGAGACACGCATCATCGGACCCGAATTCTGCGCCCTGCCCGAACGCATACGCCAGATGCTGCTCGAAGGTGTCGACGCGCTGCTCACCAACGTGGAGGGCGTGTGCATCGGAGTGTCGACAGCCGACTGTATCCCAGTGCTGCTCTACGACGAGGAGCACCGCGCTACGGCAGCCATACACGCCGGATGGCGCGGCACACAGGCACGCATCGTGAGCAAGGCGATTGCTGACATGGGCGTGGCTTACAAGACCGACGCGAAGAAGCTGAAGGCAGTCATCGGTCCGGGCATTTCGCAGAAGAACTTCGAGGTGGGCGACGAGGTGTACGCCGCCTTTGAAGCTGCAGGCTTCGATATGGCAACACTCGCAAAGCAGGAGATAAAGCGCAACGCAGATGCCACCGATCCCTCCAAATTGTTTGAGAAGAAGTGGCACATCGACCTAATACTCGCTAACCGACAGCTGCTCGAATTCGCAGGTGTGGCTCCAGAGAACATCAACGAAAGCAACATCTGCACGTACGACAACGTAGACAACTACTTCTCGGCACGCCGCCTTGGCACCAAGTCGGGACGCATCTACACGGGCATCATACTATAGACCAAAATAACTATAATGCGAATAAAGAAACTACTATTAGCCATAGCCACACTCACACTCGTGTCGGCAACCCCCGTCAAACATCAGTTCACCGCTGCCGAACAGCAGCAGATAAGCATATCCACACCCGGACTCTTCAGTCGTTCTAACGCCTTCAACATCGACCTCGATGCACTGAAGCCGAACGAATACTCCTTCCCACTGCCCGTGGGCAAGGCGACGCTGCGCAAGAACAACGTAGTGGAGATAACCACCAAGGACGGCGATGCCGTGAAGGCAATGTTCGAAGGCACAGTGCGCCTCTCGCGCAAACAGCCCGACAACGGTTACGTCATCGTGATACGCCACCGCAACGGACTCGAAACCGTCTACGCCAACAACGCCGAGAACGTGGTAGAGGTGGGACAACACGTGCGTGCCGGACAGACCATAGCCATCGTCGGACAACGCGGTGGCAAGTTCTACTGCGACTTCTCTATCATGATCGACGGCAAACGCATCAACCCCACCGCCGTTGTGGGCCTCGGCAGTCACCGACTCCACCGCCACATACTGCTCTGCGAGAAGCAGCACAACTACATAAACGTGTCGACCATTGGCGAGAAGGTAGACTTCGACGATAGCAAGAACTTCACCACCGAGGACGTCTTCACCAAACAATCGACCTACAAGTGGAACCTCGAAGAGATGAAGAAGGGCACATGGGCATACCCGCTGCCTGGCGCAAAGGTAATAAGCCCATACGGAGGCAGACGCCGACACAGCGGAGTAGACCTGAAGACGAAGCCGAAGGACGAAATCTTGGCAGCCTTCGACGGCGTAGTGACACGCTCAGCAACCCACTACGGCTACGGCCTGTGCATCGTCATCAAGCACGCCAACGGACTCGAAACGCTCTACTCCCACCAACATAAGAACCTTGTGAAGGTGGGCGACAAGGTGAAAGCCGGACAGGTTATCGGTCTGACCGGACGCACCGGACGCGCCACAACCGAACACCTACACTTTGAAACAATATTCAAAGGACGCCGTTTCAACCCCAACCTCATCTTCGAGCACAACTCGCGCGGACTGCAGAAGGCTACACTCACACTCACCAAGAACGGCGGTATAACGCAGAAGCGCAACTAAAAAAACAGGCAGACAAAACCATCGGAACATCTGCCAAAAACAACCCTCAAATTGCCACGGCGTGGCAACATTGTTTGCTTAGCATGTACAACAATGTTGCCGCAGCAGGCAAACAACCTTGCCACGCTGCGGTAATTTGAGGGATGTAAAACTGCTGTAAAACGAAAATCTCGAATACACCATTTTTAGTTATAGGATGTTAAAACAAGAAGTTTTTTCATCAAACATTTGGTGATTACAAAAAAATGCTATACCTTTGCACTCGCTTTCAAGAACAAAGCAATTGTGAAGCAAGGGCGTTTAGCTCAGCTGGTTTAGAGCATCTGCCTTACAAGCAGAGGGTCGGCGGTTCGAATCCGTCAACGCCCACACAAAGCGAACAAGTTATACAACTTGTTCGCTTTTTTTGTTTACCTACTACGCATTAACACCACAAATCACATTATTTCACAAAAAAACTACACACAAATAAAAACTTATTTGTAATTTTGCACCCGTAATTACACATATTATATATAATAGCAATTATGAAACTTGATTTGCTGACAGCCATCTCACCGATTGACGGCCGTTATCGTGGCAAGACAGAACGCCTTGCCGACTACTTCTCTGAGTATGCACTGATACGCTACCGCGTACGTGTGGAAATCGAATACTTCATCACGCTCTGCGAGTTGCCATTGCCGCAGCTTGCTTCGTTCGACCATCAGCTCTTCGAGCGTTTGCGCGACATCTACCGCAACTTTGGCGAAGAAGAAGCCCAGCGCGTGAAGGATATCGAGAAAGTGACTAACCACGACGTGAAGGCTGTAGAGTACTTCATAAAGGAGGAGTTCGACCGCATCGGCGGACTCGATGCTTACAAGGAGTTCATCCACTTCGGACTCACCTCACAGGATATCAACAACACATCAGTACCCCTCTCCATAAAGGAGGCGTTGGAGCAGTTCTACTATCCGCTCTGCGAGGAGCTCATCGCACAGCTCCGCCAGTACGCAGAGGAGTGGGCAGCAGTGCCAATGCTCGCAAAGACACACGGACAGCCAGCTTCGCCCACACGCTTGGGCAAGGAGGTGATGGTGTTCGTATATCGTCTGGAGGAGCAGCTGCGCCAGCTGAAGGAGTGCCGCCTCACCGCCAAGTTCGGTGGAGCCACCGGCAACTACAACGCCCACCACGTAGCCTACCCCGAGTACGACTGGAAGGCGTTCGGCAACCGCTTCGTGAGCGAGAAGCTCGGTCTGGAGCGCGAGCAGTTCACCACACAGATCTCCAACTACGACTGCCTCGGCTCGGTGTTCGACGCAATGCGCCGCATCAACACAATCATCATCGACCTCGACCGCGACTTCTGGATGTACATCTCAATGGAGTACTTCAAGCAGAAGATCAAGGCAGGCGAAGTAGGCTCATCGGCAATGCCACACAAGGTGAACCCAATCGACTTCGAGAACTCGGAGGGCAACCTCGGCATGGCAAACGCCGTGCTGCAGTTCCTCGCACAGAAGCTCCCCGTGAGCCGTCTGCAGCGCGACCTCACCGACTCTACCGTGCTGCGCAACGTGGGCGTACCGTTCGGCCACGGCGTAATCGCAATAGAGAGCACACTCAAGGGTCTGCGCAAGCTCATCCTCAACGAGGAGAAGCTGCAGGAAGACCTCAACAACACATGGGCAGTAGTGGCAGAAGCCATCCAGACAATACTTCGTCGCGAAGCTTATCCGCATCCGTACGAGGCACTGAAAGCACTCACACGCACCAACAAGCACATGACCGAGGAGACCATCCACGAGTTCATACAGACACTCAACGTGAGCGACGCTGTGAAGGCGGAATTGATGGCTATCACACCAATGAACTACACAGGCATTTAAACCAACTCCCGATATAATTCGACAATAGCCGTGAGGCTATATACATAAACAATAAAACCAACAAGTAACTATGGATTCAGAAAACGTAAAGAATCAGGAACAGAACACAGCGGATCAGACTACTGGCAATAGCGAGAGCTACGGCCGTGCCGCAGGAAACTATCAGAAAGAGTATCGCAGCGTGACGGGACGTCGCCCGCGTATTCACACACAGCACTCGGCTTCAGCCTCATCACAGAGCGAAGACGGCGGCTTCCGTCCGGAAGGCTTCGGCGCAGGTCTCGGCTCACAACAGCAGGGCGGCTATCAGTCACGTCAGCAGGGCGGTTACCAGCCACGTCAGCAAGGCGGTTACAACCGCGGCGGCTATCAACAGCGTCCTCAGGGCGGCTATCGTCCACGCTACAACCAGGACGGCGAACAGCAGCAGAACGGATACCAGCCGCGTCAGCAGGGCTATCGTCCACGCTACAACCAGGACGGCGAACAGCAGCAGGGCGGATACCAGCCACGTCAGCAGGGCTATCGCCCACGCTACAACCAGGACGGCGAACAGCAGCAGAACGGATATCAGCCACGTCAGCAAGGCGGCTATCAGCAGCGCGGCGGCTACGGTCAGCGTCAGCAGGGCGGATATCAGCAGCGCGGCGGCTACGGTCAGCAGGGCGGCTATCAGCAGCGCGGTGGCTACGGTCAGCAGGGCGGCTATCAGCAGCGCGGCGGCTACAACCGCGGTGGCTACGGACAGCAGGGCGGCTACAATCAGGGTGGCTACCAGCAGCGTCAGCGCACACCGGGCTACGACCCCAACGCTAAGTACAGCATGAAAAAGCGCATTGAATACAAGGAGGAGAACTACGATCCGAACGAACCGCTTCGTCTGAACAAGTTCCTCGCCAACGCAGGTATCTGCTCGCGCCGTGAGGCAGACGAGTTCATACAGGCAGGCGTGGTTAGTGTGAACGGAGAGGTAGTGACCGAGCTCGGCACCAAGATCAAGCGCACAGACGAGATAAAATTCCACGACCAGCCCGTAACACTCGAGAAGAAGGTGTACGTGCTGCTCAACAAACCAAAGGACTGCGTGACAACAAGCGACGACCCACAGCAGCGTAAGACCGTGATGGACCTCGTGAAGAACGTGTGCCCGGAGCGCATCTACCCCGTAGGCAGACTCGACCGCAACACAACCGGCGTGCTCCTGCTCACCAACGACGGCGACCTCGCTTCTAAGCTCACACACCCGAAGTTCCTGAAGAAGAAGGTGTACCACGTATTCCTCGACAAGAACGTAACAGCTCACGACATGCAGCAGATTGCTGAGGGCATCGAGCTGGAGGACGGCGAGATACATGCAGACGCTATCGAGTACGCAAGCGACACCGACAAGAGCCAGGTAGGCATCGAGATCCACAGCGGCAAGAACCGCATCGTGCGTCGTATCTTCGAACACCTCGGCTACCGCGTCGTTAAGCTCGACCGCGTACAGTTCGCAGGACTCACCAAGAAGAACCTCCGCCGCGGCGACTGGCGCTTCCTCACAGAGAAGGAAGTGGAGATGCTGCGCATGGGAGCATTCGAGTAAAACATAAACAGGTTGAAGTGGTGAGGTGTTGAGATGTTGACATCGCACCATTTCAACTTTCCAATTTAAACAATATAATGGAAAGAACAAAAGTTATTGACGCTCTCCGTAGCACCGCCTTCGGAAGCCAAATCAACGTAAAGGGTTGGGTGCGCACTCACCGCAGTTCGAAGGCTGTAGACTTCATCGCGCTCAACGACGGTTCTACTATCAAGAACATACAAATCGTGGTAGACCCCACCAAGTTCGACGCCGAGATGCTGAAGCAGATCACCACTGGTGCCTGCATCAGTGCCGTAGGTACGCTCGTAGAGAGCCAGGGTGCAGGTCAGACATCTGAGATACAGTGCGAGAGCCTCGAGGTGTACGGACTCTGCGGCAGCGACTACCCGATGCAGAAGAAGGGGCAGTCGTTCGAATACATGCGCCAGTACGCCCACCTGCGTCTGCGCACCAACACATTCGGTGCCGTGATGCGCATACGCCACAACATGGCTATGGCTATCCACACCTACTTCCACGAGCACGGATACTTCTACTTCAACACTCCGCTCATCACCGCAAGCGACTGCGAGGGTGCCGGTCAGATGTTCCAGGTTACGACCAAGAACCTCTACAACCTGAAGAAGACCGAGGACGGCAAGATCGACTACTCTGACGACTTCTTCGGCAAGCAGACATCGCTCACCGTGTCAGGACAGCTCGAGGGCGAGCTCGGAGCAACAGCACTCGGAGCCATCTACACCTTCGGTCCGACATTCCGCGCAGAGAACTCGAACACTCCGCGCCACCTGGCTGAGTTCTGGATGGTAGAACCGGAAGTGGCATTCCTCGACCTCGCCGGACTCATGGACCTCGAAGAGGACTTCATCAAGTACTGCATCCGTTGGGCACTCACCCACTGCAAGGACGACATCGAGTTCCTCAACAAGATGATCGACAAGAGCCTCATCGCACGTCTCGAAGGCGTACTCAACTCCGAGTTCGTTCGTCTGCCTTACACCGAGGGTATCCGCATCCTGCAGGAGGCTATACAGAACGGCAAGAAGTTCGAGTTCCCATGCGAGTGGGGCGACGACCTCGCTTCGGAGCACGAGCGCTACCTCGTGGAGGAGCACTTCAAGAAGCCAGTCATTATGACCAACTATCCGAAGGCTATCAAGGCGTTCTACATGAAGATAGACGCAGAGGAGAGCGGCTTCGGCGGCAAGAGCGGTCAGACCGTTCAGGGCACCGACGTACTCTTCCCGCAGATTGGCGAGATCATCGGCGGTTCTGTACGCGAGGAGAGCTACGACAAGCTGATGAACGAGATTGAGGAGCGCAACATCCCGATGAAGGATATGACATGGTACCTCGACACACGCAAGTACGGCTCATGTCCGCACGCAGGCTTCGGCCTCGGCTTCGAGCGTCTCATCCTCTTCGTAACGGGTATGCAAAACATACGCGACGTTATCCCATTCCCACGCACTCCGAAGAGCGCAGAGTTCTAAACGACTTTATTAAAGACACACTATACCAATGGGGTGCAGCAGGCAAACACCTGTTGCACTTTTTTTTCATTTTGTCTGTAGCGATTAAGCATTTACCGATTTTTATGCTTATCTTTGCAGAATACAAAATACACAAATCAGTTTATGACCGATCTTGCAAGCTATTTCCCCATAACCGATCCCACCCTGATATTCTTTGTGGTGATGCTCATCATTCTGTTTGCCCCAATCATCATGGGCAAGCTGCGCATCCCGCATATCATTGGCATGGTGCTCGCCGGAGTAGCCATAGGCAAGTACGGCTTCAACATCCTTGCGCGCGACGACTCGTTTGAACTCTTTGGCAAGGTAGGACTCTACTACATCATGTTCCTCGCCTCACTCGAGATGGATATGGAGGGCGTAAAGCGCAACAAAGGGCGGTTCTTAGGTTTCGGCATGCTCACGTTCGCCTTTCCGCTCATCCTCACCTACTTAGCCAGCACCAAGCTGCTCGGCTACCCGGTGTTCGCCTCGCTACTGTTAGGATGCCTTATGGCATCGAACACGCTCATCGCCTACCCCATCGTCGGCCGCTACGGTCTGCAACGCAAGCCAAGCGTCACACTATCGGTAGGCTCCTCAATGATTTCGCTGCTCATGGCACTCGTGACGCTCACCGCCATCGTCGCCTCTTATGGAGGCGAGACGAGCGTATGGTTCTGGCTGCTCTTCGTGGGCAAGTTCGTGGGCTACTGCGTAGCCATGTTCCTGCTCATACCGCGCTTCACACGCTGCTTTCTCCGACGTTATAGCGACTCCGTCATGCAGTTCATCTTCGTTATGTCGATGCTCTTCATGAGTGCGGCAGCAAGCGAGGCGGTGGGGTTGGAAGGCATTATCGGTGCGTTCGTAGCCGGCATCATTCTAAACCGCTACATACCGCACGTGTCGCCACTAATGAACCGCATCGAGTTCATCGGCAATGCGCTCTTCATACCCTACTTCCTCATCGGCGTAGGTATGCTCATCAACGTGCGACTGCTCTTCGAGAGCAGCACCATAATCATCGCCATGCTCGTCATCGCAGGCTTCGGAACGCTCGGCAAAGCCATCGCAGCCTATAGCGCAGCCTCCATATTCCGCCTGCCGAAGTCGTCGGGCAACATGATGTTCGGACTCACCTCGGCACACGCAGCCGGTGCCATCGCCATGCTTATGATCGGTATGCGCGTAGAGCTGGAACCAGGCAAGCCACTCGTCACCGACGACATGCTGAACAGCGTGGTGCTGATGATTCTCGTGACGTGCATCATCTCAACAATGATGACCGAGCGTGCGGCGCAACAGATTACGCTGCGCGACCGTGAGATGCCGAGCGACGAGAAGCCAACAGCCGAGGAGAAGATACTCATCCCGCTGAAATACCCCGAATACGCGCAACGCCTCGTCAACATGGCGATGCTCATGCGCAACCCGAAGAACACCACACAACTCGTGGGCTTGAACGTGGTGTACGACGACGACGACATGCAGCGCAACCTGGAACAGGGCAGCCGACTGCTCGAGCGCATGACACAGTATGCTGCATCGGCAGATATGACCATGCAGACGCAGGTGCGCGTGGCAGCGAACATTGCCAACGGCATACGCCACGCCTTCAAGGAGTTCCGCGCTACGGACATCATAATAGGTATGCACATGCATCCAGAGGTGTCGCAGAAGTTCTGGGGCGCGTTCCACCAGAGCCTCTTCAACGGCCTCAACTCGCAGATCATAATGGCTCGTCTCAACCAACCGCTCCCCACGATACGCCGCATAAAGGTGGTAGTACCGTCGAGAGCACAGTTCGAGCCTGGCTTCTATCGTTGGCTCGAACGCCTGTCGCGCTTGGCGTGCAACATGGAGTGCCACACGGAGTTCCACGGACGTGGCGACACACTGCCGCTCATAGCCGAATACATCAAGCACCACTACCCCACGATGCGCTGCTCGTTCACCGAGATGGCACACTGGAACGAGATGCCACGCATAGCGGAGAGCATACAGAAAGACCACCTCTTCGTAGTGGTTACGGCACGAAAGGGTACCGTGTCGTTCAAGAATGCGTTGGAGCATCTGCCCGAAGAGATAAAGCACCACTTCTCTGGCTCGAACATCATGATCATCTTCCCCGACCAGCATGGCGACGCAATGGACGAAATGACCTTCGCTCAGCCACAGCATACCGAGGATCAGAGTGCATACGAGGCAATCGGAAAGTGGATTAAGAAGAAATTTTGAATTTTGAATTGAAAGACTAATCTCAACACCTCACCATAACAACATCTCAACATCATATGATCGACATAAAAGGAATAACCAAGAGCTTCGGCTCGCTGCAAGTGCTCAAGGGCATCGACTTGCATATAGACAAAGGAGAAGTAGTGAGCATTGTCGGCCCGAGCGGTGCCGGCAAGACAACACTGCTGCAGATAATGGGCACACTCGACAAACCCGACAGTGGTGCTATCAGCGTTGACGGCGTCGACGTGATGCGCCTCTCGTCGAACAAGCTGAGCGACTTCCGCAACCAGCACATCGGCTTCGTCTTCCAGTTCCACCAGCTGCTGCCGGAGTTCACCGCCCTCGAGAACATCATGATACCCGCCTACATCGGTGGCAAAGGTACGGCGGAGGCGAAGAAACGCGCCCTCGAACTGCTCGACTTCATGGGACTTGCCGACCGCGCCAACCACAAACCAAACGAACTCTCGGGTGGCGAGAAGCAGCGCGTGGCTGTGGCACGTGCACTGGTGAACAACCCGGCAGTGGTGTTCGCCGACGAACCTTCAGGCTCGCTCGACTCGAAGAACAAGGCAGAGCTGCACCAGCTCTTCTTCGACCTGCGCGACAAGTTCGGACAGACGTTCGTCATCGTCACACACGACGAACACCTCGCCTCTATCACCGACCGCACAATACACATCGTGGACGGACAGATAAAGCTGTAGCATTAGTGAACACCATTTACAAGGGTACGGCAGGAATGCACATACCCTCCTACAAATAAACAAACGAACAACAAAACAATATGATAAAACTCGGCGACTACAATAAAATGACCGTCGTGAAGGAGGTGGACTTCGGCATCTACCTCGACGGCGGCGACGAAGGAGAAATACTCATGCCGAAGCGCTATGTGCCCGAAGGCACAAAGCCGGGCGACGAACTCAACGTGTTCATCTACCTCGACCAGGACGAGCGACCAGTGGCAACGACAGAGACACCGCTGTGTAAGGTGGGCGACTTCGCCTACCTCGAAGTGTCGTGGGTGAACGAGTACGGCGCATTCCTCAACTGGGGCTTGATGAAGGATCTCTTCTGCCCGTTCCGCGAGCAGAAAAAGCGCATGCAGAAGGGCGAGAGCTACATCGTGCATGTACACATCGACCCAGAGAGCTACCGCATCGTGGCATCGGCTAAGGTGGAGAAATACTTCGCAGAGCGTCACCCGTTCTACAACCACGGGCAGGAGGTAGACCTACTGGTATGGCAGAAGACAGAGATGGGCTTCAAGGTGATCATCGACAACTGCTACCCGGGTCTGGTCTACGAGGGACAGGTGTTCCGCTACCTGCACACCGGCGACCGCGTGAAGGGATACATCGGCACCGTCCGTCCCGACGGGAAGATCGACGTTACGCTGCAACCTACCGGACGACAGCAGACACTCGACTTCGCCGACACGCTGCTGCAATATCTCAAGGATCACGGCGGCAAGTGCGACCTGGGCGACAAGAGCGACGCAGAAGACATCAAGCGACGCTTCCAGGTGAGCAAGAAGGTATTCAAGAAAGCCGTTGGCGACCTCTACCGCCAGCGACTCATCAGCATAACACCCGACGGACTGACACTCAACTAACTACTCTTGAAAACTAAAACAAAACACAATGGAGCCGAACAATCTACTAAACTGCATAAAAGCATTCGCTAAACGAATATGCGCAACGCTTCTCGCCGCACTCGCTGTGTCGCTACTGACCATCGGGTGCGGCGACAGAAGCGCACCCGACGCTAACAATAGCGACTCAACACGCATAAACAAACTCAAGCAGATTGACGACTCGGTGATGACCCTTGCACCTTCTGTTAAGCAACTCATCGCCGACGGCATACGCACCGCGCCCGACAGTATGACCGCCTACGAGTACCGTCTGCGCGAAGCACGCTACCTAACGCTTACCGACCGTCCCGAACGCTTTAAAGACAACATCGAGAACATACTGCGCTTCGCTGAACAGCAACAAAAACGGGAACTGAACAACGCAGAGAAGCGACGACTCAACACGCTCATCGCCGGCGCATACAACTGTCGCGCGGCTTACTACCACAACTTCCATCGCAAGCAGCATCAAGCCATACAACTTTATAAGGCAGCTTACTCATTGCTTGCCAACAGCGACTCCGAACACAACATGCCGAAGGCAGCGCAATGGTATCGACGTGCACTCTTCCTCGTCGACTCGCTCGCACTGCCCCCGAAGGAGAACGTCACACTCTATATGGGACTGGCGCAGATATACCTCTCGCTGCACGACTTCGACACCGCACTACATTATTATAAAGCTACAGAGGAGCATTTCAACATGATGTCGCCGTCGATGCAGGCTTACTTCCTAAACAACTTCGGCAACTACTACTACTTTAAAAAGAACTACCGACAGGCTCTTGACAAGTTTCTGCGTATGAAGCAGAACCTCGAACGCCATGGTATGCAGAACAATTTCGACATGTACCTGTGCAAGGTGAACCTCGCCGATGTCTATCTCAACCTCGACAGCATCCGCACAGCACAACGCTACCTCGACGAGGTGGAGCCTTATTTCCACAAGCGCGACGACTTCACGGCACTCCACTACTGCAAGACAATACGCATCGGCATAGCCACAAAGACGGGCAACATCGCCACCGCGCAACGCCTTATTGCAGACAACGACGAAACACAACACCCCGTGCAGTACACACTCGTGAACTTGCGCAACCGCTACCTACAGAAATACTACGAGCAGGTGGGCAACTTCCGCCGCGCCTACGAACTGTTGCAGAGCAACTACGCGTACAACGACTCGCTCGAACATAACCACTCCAACATGCGCTCAGCCGACATCATGGCACGCTTCACCAGCGACACACTGCAGCTGCGCCACGACTTGATGATTGAACACAAGAACGCCACCATCGCAAAGACGAAAAACCAGCTGACACTCGCCATCGCTATCATGCTGATACTCGTGTTGATACTCATATTGTGGTTCATGTACATCAAACGCAAACAGCTGAAGGCACAGATGGATATTATGAACCTGCGCCTCAACATCGTGCGCAACCGCATCTCGCCCCACTTCGTGTTCAACGTGCTGAACAACAAGATTATCAACTCCGAACAGAGCGAGGCAACGGAGCTGCAAGACCTGACACGCCTCATACGCACCAACCTCGATATGTCACGACAGCCTGCCGTGACGCTCGCCGAGGAACTCGACTTCGTGGAGAAGTACATCCGCGTGGAGCGTTTCATGTTAGGCAGCGACTTCGTGTGGCACATCAACGTTGCACCCGACGTAGACCGTGAGCAGGTGCGCGTGCCGTCGATGTTCCTGCAGATACTCACCGAGAACGCCATCATACACGGACTGAAGGGATGGGACGGACACAAAGAACTGACCATCGACGTACACCGCGAGCAACGCACCACCGTCATCAGCGTAAGCGACAACGGACCGGGCTTCAACGCCTCCAACGGAACGTTCAAGAAGAAGACCGGAATGGGCATCATATCGCAGACCATAGCGATAACCAACATGCATAACAAGAACAAAATACGCTTCGAGATTACCAACATAGAGAACAACGGAACTGTCTGCGGATGCCGTGCCACACTGTGCGTGCCCGACGGAGTGAGGTTCCTATAACAACTAAAAAGAAAAGACTTATGATGAAGATCGTAATTGTAGACGACGACAGAGCTGCTGCTGACGCACTCGCCCAAAAGTTATCCGCCTTCGACGAGACACAGCTATGCGGCATAGCTCTCAACGGCATGGACGGACTGCGCCTCGTGAACGAGACGCGACCCGACGTACTATTCCTCGATATCGAGCTGCCCGACATCTCGGGCATTGAGTTTCTGGAACGTGCCAACATTCTGCCACAATACAAGTGTCGCACGGTGATGTACACCGCGCACGACCGCTTCATGCTGTCGGCGTTCCGCAACAAGGCGTTCGACTATCTGATGAAACCAATCGACGACACCGAGCTGCGCAACATCATACGCCGCGTGTGCATCGAGATGGCTGGCGTACCCGATGCTGATTATACATCTGCTGCTAATCAGCCTACCGACACAAGCTCACCAACTGCCGACTTTGGCAACTACAACGCGCTTGATGCAGACAACGGCATCACCTGCCGCAACGACGGCAAGTTCATCGTCTACACCAACTCCGTCGACTTCCGACTGGTAGACATACGCGAGATTGGCGTGCTCACCTACAACCGCGAGCTACGCCTGTGGGAGATGACACTCTCCAACCAAAAAGCACCGATACGCCTGAAGCGCAACGTTGGCAGCGATGCATTGCTCTCGCTGAACAACCAACTGGTGCGCGTGAGCCAGAAGCACATCATCAACCTCGGCTACCTCATGGAGGTGACAAACAACACCTGCCGCTTCTATCCGCCGTTCGATAAGGTTGAGGATGTGAAGGTGGGACGGCTCTTCCGCAAGAAACTCATCGACCAGTTCTGCAACCTATAAACAACAAAGCAGAACATATCAACAAGAGGTATAATAACAACAAAAGGCAGAAATACGCAATGTATTTCTGCCTTTGTTTTTCTTGTTGTCTGACGGGTGATTACTCAGCTGCAGGAGCAACAACGCGACGCTCAGCGATACGTGCCTTCTTACCAGTAAGGTTGCGGAGGTAGTAGAGCTTAGCGCGACGTACCTTACCGCGCTTGTTCACCTCGATGCTGTCGATGTTCGGCGACTCGATAGGGAAGATACGCTCTACACCTACTGTGCCTGACATCTTACGAACGGTGAAACGCTTCTTGTCTCCGTGACCAGAGATCTTGATAACTACACCACGGTAGAGCTGAATACGCTCCTTTGTACCCTCGATAATTTTGTAAGCGACTGTGATTGTGTCACCTGAACGGAACTCAGGGAACTTCTTGCCGGTTGCAAATGCTTCTTCAGCAACTTTAATTAAATCCATTTCTTTTGATAATTAAATTTGTTTATCGTTCTCGCGCAACATAATCGGGCTACTCATCTTCCCGTCATCGGTTACGCCGAAAAGCGGTTGCAAAGTTACGACTTTTTATTCGTTCGGCAAAATTTTATCAGAAATAATGAGTACCTTTGCACTATGTTTATATAAAGTTTAACATTACACTATTAAAATCAAAACTCACATATAATGAACCGATTACACACCATAAGCCTTTCGGCTGCCGCCCTTGCGCTCGCCCTCGCTTCGTGCTCTACGAAGCAGTACCAGGTGGCATCAGTGGAGCGCACACGTATACTCATCGACTCGCGCTACGACAACAGTACCGACCCAGAGGTGCAGAAAGCCAACGCTGCCCTGCTCGTACACAAGAAGCAGGTGGACGCGGAGATGAACCCCGTGCAGGGCTACGCTGCCACTGATCTGTGGGTGAAACGCCCGGAGAGTCCGCTGTCGAACCTGCTTGCCGACATACTCGTATGGAGCAGCGCGAAGTTCGACGAGCAGCCCGACTTCGCCATATACAACGTAGGCGGAATACGTGCCGCGCTGAGCAAGGGTGCCGTGACACGCGGCAACATACTCGACGTGGCTCCGTTCGAGAACAAGATATGCTTCCTCACGCTCAGCGGCAACGACGTATTGGAGCTGTTCGCGCAGATAGCCATGCGCCACGGCGAGGGATTGAGCCATTCGCTGCGCCTCACCGCCACGGCTGACGGCAAGCTCGTCTCTGCCACTGTCAACGGCAAGCCCGTCGACCCCAATGCTAAGTATCGCGTGGCTACACTCGACTACCTGGCGCAGGGCAACGACCACATGGAGGCATTCCGCAAGAAGACCGACGTGGTGTCGCCCACAGGCGAAGAGAACAACGTGCGCTTCCTCATAGAGCAGTACTTCAAGGCTGCCAACGACAAAGGCGAAGCGGTGAGCCGCACCGTGGAGGGACGCATGACAATCGTTGAAAAGTAAAAGAGTAAAAAGCCAATGAAACGATACATACTTACCATAGCCATTGCGCTTGCCACCACGCTCAGCGCGGCAGCGCAGAAGACCATAGAGATACTGCACACCAACGACACGCACAGCTGCATCATGCCGCTCAACCCCAACCTCGCCGACACGCTCGTAGCCGGCAGAGGCGGCTTCATACGCCGCATGGAGATGATACGCCAGGAGCGTGAAGCCAACCCCGACGTGCTCGTCTTCGACTCGGGCGACTTCTCGCAAGGCTCGCCCTACTACACCCTCTTCAAAGGCTCGGTGGAAACGGAACTGATGTCGGCGATGAAGTACGACGCTGTGGCGATAGGCAACCACGAGTTCGACTTCGGACTGGAGAACATGGCACGCATCTTCCGCGAAGCTAAGTTCCCCGTCGTCTGCGCCAACTACGACTTCCGTGGCACCGTCGTCGACGGACTCACCAAGCCCTACATCATACTGAAGCGCAACGGCTTGCGCATCGGCGTGTTCGGCATATCGCCGAAGCTCGACGGACTGGTCGACGCGACGAAGTGCGTCGGCGTGAAGTACCTCGACCCCGTAGCCACAGCCGACAAGGTAGCACGCGAGCTGCGCCACGACAAGAAGTGCGACGTGGTGATATGCCTCTCCCACCTCGGCTGGGACATGCAGGACGACGTGGACGATGCCGACATGCTCGCACAAAACCACGACATCGACATCGTGCTCGGCGGACACTCCCACTCCTACTTCACCGAACTGAAGTATGCGCCCAACGCCGACGGCAAGCCAATCCCAGACGACCAGAACGGCAAGCACGCCGTATTCGTGGGAAAAATAAGACTCAACGTAGAGAGAAAATAAATGTTAAATGTAATACCTATTTGTAGGTATATCAAGGAAAAGTAGTACCTTTGCAACTACTACAAAAGTAGGTATCAACTGAAACAATAAACATTTAACAATAACAATTTAAACATTAAAGATTATGGCTTACGTAATTGGTGACGACTGCATCGCATGCGGTACATGTATTGGCGAGTGCCCAGTAGAGGCTATCTCTGAAGGCGAAAAGTATTCAATCAACCCTGACCTCTGCACAGAGTGTGGCACATGCGCAAGCGTTTGCCCGCAGGAGGCTATCATCCTTGGCGAGTAAGGATTTGATTTCCGATAAATCAAGACATAATGGTCGGTTGGCGCAATGCTAACCGACCATTTTCATTTTAGCACTTCTGTTTCACCGAACAGCAACGGTTGATAATAAAACATTACAATGCAATCTTTATTGTCACACGCACTTGTTTATATGTCAATTAATTAGTAACTTTGCGTTGTAATACATCAATAACAGAATATATTCAAGCGGAACAAAACAAATTCAAGCAAAACGAATAAACAACTAATTATAAACAACTAAAAAACCAAGCATTATGATTAAACATCTACGCTTTTTCATGCTAAACCTGCTCGTGCTCATTAGCGCAGCGGTTATGGCGCAGACAACGGTCGACTTTACAAAGTTAAAGTGGTCAAACCCATTTACACAGTCGCCTTACACATTCTCTGCAGCTAAGAATAGTGGAAGTACTGCACCTACACAAAACCAAAACTCTAAAGACATTCGTCTTTATGCGAACAACTCACTCACCATATCTACAAGTGGTGAGAAAATATGCACAATTGTTTTTCATATTTCTACTAATGGATTGAAGCAGTGGGCAGATTTTACACCTAACAACGGTTCAGTAACTGTATCAAAAGAAAAGCAAACCGCAACATGGGAGAATGCAGAAGGAGCCACTTCTGTTACTTTTACTGTTGGAGCCAAATGTAAATATGGTACAGCAGCAACAACTAAAGCTGGTCAATTCTGCTTTGACAGCGTTGACATAACGACACTTGGCGGTTCTTCCGACACAAGCACATCGCTCACCTTCGGTGCGGACGTTGACGGCAAGACATTCGTCGTGCGCGAGGGCGACAGCTTCGCCGACAAGACGGCTACCGTCACTCCGGCTGACGCTAAAGGCTCTATCAGCTACGCAAGCGACAACGAGGAGGCTATCAGCGTGAACCCCACTACCGGTGCAGTATCATTCCTCGCTTTCGGCAAGGCTACCATCACAGCCACATTCACTCCAGAGAAAGGCTATCTCGGTTCGTCGGCTTCTTACACCATCGCATACCGCCAGGCTGCCGACCCTACAAAGGTGATCTTCGACTGCAACGAGGGCGCTTTCGACTGCTTCGGCAATGAGAACAAATACAAGGATGGCGAGTTCGCTTTCGTAGACATGAACGGCGACAGCTACACATTCACCGTTCACAACGCTATGCTCAACAACTTCGGTGGCGGATTGCAGCTGAAGAGGGTTTATGACTCTGACGCTACACAGCAGGGCTACGTAGTTTCACCGACATTCAGCAAATTCCCTTACGGCTACCGCGTAACAGTGAAGTACAAAGACAGCAACGCTCCTGAGATCGAATGTCCGGGCCATGAGAAAGAAGTTAGCTCACAAGACGATGCAAACGGCACAGCGTACATGGACGTACCATTCGCTGACGGCACATTCAAACTCTTAGGTGGCAGCCAGGTGGCTTATGTGCAGAGCATCGAGCTGACTCCGCTCGCAAAGAAGGAGGCTACTACGATGACATTCCCACAGAAAGAGTACACACTCAACATCGGTGAGGAATTCACCGCTCCTAAAGCAACAGTGAAGGGCGAGGACGGCAAGACTATCGAGGGTCTCAAACTCCTCTACACCAGCGACAACGAAAACATCGCAGTGGTAGACGATAACACTGGCGAGGTGCTTCTCGGCGACAAGGAAGGCACAGCCACCATCACAGCCTACTTCCACGGCAACGAGACATATAAGCCTTGCCAGGCTTCCTACAAGATTAAGCTAACAAAGAAGCAGCCGCAGCCCGTAACGATGACATTCCCGCATGACGTTTACACCTGCTACACCGACGAGGCTCCGCTCTTCGACGGCTTCAAGCCGACTATTAAGAACGCAGCTGGCAACGAACTCAACCTCCCCGTTAAATACTCAAGCAGCAACGTAGACTTCTGCATGGTGACCGGTAGCGGCACGGTGCTGCTCTCGCAGAACCCGGGCGAAGTGACCATCACAGCCAAGTTCGCCGGCAACGACGACTATCTGCCGGCTCAGGCTTCGTACGTCATTAAGGTGATTAAGAAGGAGAAGAAGGACGCAGGCATCTCGTTCGAAGACACAATGATAATGATAGACCTTGCAAACCCGAACACAACAGTTAAGGACCTCGGCTTCCTGAATCCGAACAACCTCGCAGTGACATACTCTTCTAACAAGACTGACGTTGCAGAGGTTGACGCAGAGGGCAACGTGACATTGAAGAAGGCTGGTCGCGTGAACATCGACGTTACATTCGCAGGCAACGACGAGTACAAGGCAGCTTCTGCTTCTTGCACACTCATCGTCAACGACTACCGCACCACACCAGAACTCTCGTTCGACAAGGAGGAGTACACAGCCAACATGCGTGAGGGCAACACCTTCAGCGGTGCTACACTCTACAACGAATTAGAGGTTGCTCCGCTCTCATACACCAGCTCTAACGAAGAGGTGGCAGAGGTGGCAGCCAATGGCGTTGTAGTACTTCGCAGCACTGGCGAGACAACAATCACCGTATGGTTCGCTGGCGACAAGAACTTCAAGGCAGCTTCGGCTTCTTACAAACTCAAGGTTGTCGACGAGGTGGTTGACGGCATCCAGAACATCACCATCGACAATATGCCTGAGGACGCAAAGGTTTACAACCTCAACGGTCAGCGCGTGAACACAAAGGCTCTGAAGAGCGGTGTCTACGTAGTGAACGGCAAGAAGGTCGTGCTGAAGTAAGTGCTGCTTTAGCAGTGCTAAAGTGCTACTTTATAGATACTAAAGCGCAGCTTTATCAATAATAACATAAAGCTCTAAAGCAGCCTAAGGAGAATAAGAGAGGTTGGAACGTAAACAGTTGGGAATGAGTAGATTTGCACA
>OFMC01000857.1_pt1 | contig 28038 bp, 25 predicted proteins | sample 1541271 | NCBI WGS metagenome assembly OFMC01 (sample SAMN04209252, study PRJEB22552) | human gut metagenome | biome: gut; material: feces | host: Homo sapiens | place: USA: Oklahoma | reverse complement strand
TCAACAATTTATTCAAAAATTCAATTGTAGTTATACATTTTTTACAAAGTTAAGGTTAAATCAACTTATCGCATTAAAGAACAACGGGTTTCCAAAAGTCATAACTGGACCAAGAAGAACTGGTAAATCCTATTTGTTGCATGAAATATTCACCGATTATCTTATAGAAAATAATGTACCTGAAGAAAATATAATTCTTATTGAACTTGATGATGATAAGAATGCCCATTTAAGAAATCCCATTGAGCTAGGAAAGTATGTACGTTCTATCACTAAAGATAAGAGTGACTGTTACGTCATTTTAGATGAGATTCAACGTGTTTTTACAATTGTTAATCCTGCATTAACAGGTGGAAAAATCAAATTAGCCAAAGCGAAAGATACAGAAACCATCTCTTTTGTTGATGTTGTATTAGGACTTTCTCATGAAAAAAAAATAGACCTTTATATTACTGGATCCAATTCAAAAATGTTGTCAACCGACATTGTGACAGAATTTAGAGACAAGGCTAGCCAAATCCATATGCATCCATTATCTTTTGAAGAGTTTTACAGTTATAGACAAGGTTCTAAAACAGATGCCTTATATGAATATATGCAGTATGGTGGCATGCCACTTGCAGTGCTATCTGATGAAAATTCAAAGAAACAATATTTAAAAGGATTATTTGAAACCACGTATTTCAAAGATATTATTGAACATCATAACTTAAAAAAGACAGAAACCTTAGATGAACTCTGTACCATTCTAAGTGACTTGACTGGTGAATTGTTGAATTCTAAAAAATTATCAAATACATTTAAAAGTGTTAAACATGAAAACATTGATGCACAAACAATTGAAAAATATATTCAATATTTTAAGGATGCCTTCATTCTCCAAGAAGCGAATCGCTATGACATTCGTGGAAAGAAAGAAATTGGTGCTTTAAGAAAATACTATTTTGTGGATACAGGTTTAAGAAATGCACGATTAAATTTTGCGTATCCCGATGAGGGACAATTGTTAGAAAATATTGTGTACAATGAACTCATATATAATGGATATACCATTAATGTTGGAACTTTCGATACAGTTGAAAAAAATAAAGAAGGTAAATCCGTTCGAAAAACAAATGAAATTGATTTTTTTGCACAAAAAAATGAACGTAAATATTACATTCAAATTTCAACAGATATCTCAAATTCTGAAACTCGAAACCGAGAAATTCGTCCTTTCATTAAATTAAATGATCAAATTCAAAAAATATTGGTAGTAAATCGACCTTATAAAGCCATGATGGATGAAGAAGGTTTTATAACTATTGGTGCCAGTGAATTTTTATTGAATTTCATCAAATAATAAGATCCAATCGGATCTTTTATTTTGGCACACTTACCAGTAAATCGATATTACCTTGGATGGAGTATCTTTTTGCATGACTTGTGATGATAAAGCCAATGCCTACTTGAATATCATAGTCTTTTCCATCAATATGTAAGATTCCATTTCCACTTAATGGTAAGCATAAGGAATATGAAGGATTGTTGATCTGAATTTCATTTTGAATTTTGTATCGAGTCACACTAAAATACTTTTCATTCACATATTCAATGACTTCATTTCCTTCTAACATCGTAACTGTTGGATGCACATCTGATTCAATATGCGGTATATTTGTGACTTCAATAGCCTTTTCAATATGTAGTTCTCGCATATTCCCATTCGCATCTTTTCGATCATAATCATATATACGATATGTAACATCACTGGATTGTTGCACTTCAGCCATCATTAACTTTCCTTCAATACCATGAATGGTTCCTGCAGGTGTATAAACAAATTCATTTGTGTGTACAGATTTTCGAACAAATAAAGTATCCCAAGCTTTTTCTTCAATAGCCTTTCTAAACTCTTCCTTTGTCTTGGCACTATGTCCACGAATGATTTTGGTGCCTTCTTCCACATCTAACCACAGGCAGAATTCAGCCTTACCATAATCTTTTTCGTGTTTTCTAGCATATGCATCATCTGGATGGACTTGTACGGAGCATGGTTCTTGAATTTCATTGATTTTAACTAATAGAGGAAACTTATCGTGAGGATCATTCGCAAATAATTCTCTGTGATTTAAATATACATCTTTTAATGTTTCCCCTTTTATATTTTCCATTTTTGATCTTACTTAAGCCATTATCATGTGCACTAATAGCCCAGTATTCTCCAATCTTTTTGTCCATAGGACCGAAGCCAAACTTTTCTTGGATGCGCCTTGAACCATACAGCTTTTCTTTCATGGGCGAATCTAAAAATAATACTTTTTCCATATCTTACTCTCTTTCTTATCTTGACTTGAGCATACCACAAATATTTAAATCGTGTATAATAGAAGAAGTGGACTTTTGGAGGTTATTTATGATTTTAGAACAAATTGATAAAGACTTATTGAAAATGGCAGAAGAATCGGATGTCGTTTTAAAAGATATTTATAAAAAAATTGATGATGTATGTTTATACAATTCAGATCGTATCTTAGCTGCATTTATTGAGAACCACGTTTCTTATTCTGACTTTGCGGATATTAACGGATACGGTAACTATGATGAAGGTCGTGATAAAATCGAACGTATTTTTGCGACAGTACTCGGATGTGAAGATGCTTTGGTACGTCCTCAGATTATGAGTGGTACAAACGCTTTATATTTAACTTTATCTGCTCTATTAAAACATGGAGATACAATGATTTCCATTTCTGGTGCTCCATATGATTCATTGCAGGAAATGATTGGTTTATGTGGTGATTCTACACAATCACTAAAAGCCAATGGTGTAAAGTATGAACAGATTGATTTAGTAAATGATGATTTTGATGATGATAAGATTGTTGCTCGTTTAAAAGAAAACAATGTAAAATTAGTGGAAATCCAAAGATCTAGAGGATATGCTCACCGTTTATCATTAACCATTTCAAAGCTTGAGCGTATCATTAAAAAGATTCGTGAAGTAAACAAAGATGTTATTATCATGGTCGATAACTGTTATGGTGAACTTGTTGAAAAATTAGAGCCAGGACACATTGGTGCTGATGTTGTGGTCGGATCTTTAATGAAAAACTTAGGTGGAGGAATCGCCTCTACCGGAGGATATGTAGCTGGTAATAAAGAATTGATCAACATGGTAGCTGAACGCTTAACAGCTCCTGGAATCGGTAAGGATTTGGGTGCAAACTTTAACTTAAACAACTCTTTCTTTAAAGGTATCTTCATGGCGCCAAATGCCGTTAAGAGTGCTTTAAAAACTGCAGTTTTCACAGCCTATATGCTAGAAAAATTAGGATACAAGAATGTATCTCCTGCTTATAATGATGAAAGAACGGATATCATTCAAACTTTAGAGCTTGGATCAAAAGAAAATCTTGTTAGTTTTACACAAGGTATTCAATCCACAAGTCCTATTGATTCCTTTGTTCGTGTTATGGCAGCTCCAATGCCAGGCTATCCATTTGATGAAGTTATGGCTGCGGGAAGCTTTACGCAAGGAAGTACTATTGAATTAAGTGCAGATGCTCCAGTCATTGAACCATACACTTTATATATGCAGGGTGGATTAACATTAGAATATGGAAAGCTTTCTATTCTTCTTGCCCTAACAAATATGAAAAACAACTAAGATGCCTAGTGCATCTTTTTTGTTTCAAACGATTATTGAATCGTTGCATATTTTTGTGCAACGATAATCGTATCGTTGCAAATCGATTCAACCGATACTTCAATCAATAAAGAATAAAAGTGGTCAATACCCTTTAAATATAGGGATTTAACCACTTTTTTAACAGCTACCCATCTGTCCACCATCGATACGAATGATGGAATTATTGATGAAGTTAGCTTCATCACTAATTAAGAAACGAACAAGATAGGCCACTTCTTCTGGCTTTCCATAACGTTTCACCATGATTTTTTCTGTTTCTTCCTTTAAGAACTCTTCGTCATAGCCATCTAGTTCATTATCGGTTCCAATAAATCCGGGCGCAACACAATTCACATTGATGTATGGTCCAAATTCAGCCGCAAGATTGTGTGTCATTGAAATCAAGGCTGCTTTTGAAGCATCATAATCGATACACATTGGATAATATGTATTAATTCCATTGGTACTTGATATATTGATGATTCTTCCATATTCTTGATCTAACATGTGTTTATAGACTCTTTTACTACAATTAAAAGCACCTACAACATTTACATCTAATGTTCTTTTAAATTCTTCCGCATTCTTTAAGTGAAATAGATTGGAAAGATCCACAGCCGCATTATTAATTAATATATCTACGCCACCCATCTTCTCTTCAATTTCACTAACCATTATATTTACTTGATCTACATCGGATACATCTGCACAAATGGTAAGACAGCGAACATGATATTGAGATTCAATTTTTTCTTTTAATTCTTTGGCAGGCTGTTTAGAAGTTAAAGAGTTAATGACAATATCATAACCATGTTTTGCGAGTTCCAATGCGATTGCACTTCCAATACCACGAGCACCACCTGTAATTAAGACGACTTTATTCATAGTTAAAAAAAGAAGAGCGATTAAGCTCTTCCTGCATATTTTCCATCTGTTGAGAATACAACGATTTTTTCACCTGGTTCGATGAACTGTGGAACTCTTAATGTTAATCCAGTATCTGTAGTTGCATCTTTAGTTTGGTTAGATGGTGCACCTTTGATGGCTGGATCTGTTTCAGCTACTGTCAATTCAACTTTTTCTGGGACAGAAACAGATAATAATTCTCCTTCGAAGAACATCAAAGATACTTCAGCCCCTTCAACAATAAAGTATTTGTTGAAATCAACTTGTTCAGCTGTTAATTCATAAGTATCGTATGTTTCTAAATCCATAAAGTAATATGTAGAATCTGCTTCATATGAGAATTGAGCTGCTTTTTTAGAAATGTTAGCTTGTTCAAATTTAGTTGAAGCATTGAAGTTTCTTTCTTGTGTATTACCTGTTTTTAAGTTTTTCATCTTAGTTTTTAAGATAGCTGCACCTTTACCAGGTTTAACATGTTGGAAATCTAATACTACCCAAGGATCACCATCAACGATTAAAGTTAATCCTGTTTTAAAATCACCTGCAGAAATTGCCATAATTTTTCACTCCTATTTTCTATAAATATTTTTTACACGCTTTATTGTACCATATCCTCATCATTTTTAGAAGAATGAGTATGATACTTTCACTCTACTTTATTTTCCTTAAATAATTTCATCATTTCATTCGTTAAACTAAATTCACCTGGTTGAAGAATGATTTCATCTCTTTGAACCCAATCTGCATATTTCAATTCATTGGTATCCATAGATATTTCATCATTGCCCTTTACATCACAAAAGAACCCTAACAAAATATCATTGGCACTTCCCCAAGGCTGTGACTTATAGTAACGAATATTATTGACTTTGATTCCAGCCTCTTCCATAACTTCACGTTTTACCGTTTCTTCAACCGTTTCTCCAATTTCAGTAAACCCAGCAATCAACGCATTATACTTAAATCCTGTACGATATTTTGTCAACAATAACTTATCCCCATTGATTACACCCACAATGACAGCTGGCATAATTCTTGGATACACTGTGTTATGACATTCTGGACAAACCATAGCTCTTTCCTTTGTTGAATGTACCATCTTATGTCCACATCTTCCGCAGAATTTAGTATCTCGATACCAATCCGCCAAATGTTTTCCAGTGATTGCCGCAAATAAATTGTCTTTTGGGCCAATCCCTTCAATACGCAAACTTCTCTCTTCAACATAACCATATCCAGATGGAATCTGATTCTCTTCTAATTGCATATCACATAAGAAATATTTCATATTATCAATTGAAAATAAATAACGATATTCTGAATGTATTTGTATTTCTTTTACTTTAGGAAAAACAACTTCCTTATTTTCAAAGCAGTTTAAATGAATTAAGATCCTTCCATTCACAATACACAACAAGATGTCGTTTTCTGTTGCCTTTACTTCTGGATCAAATTCATTATGTAACTTGTGTGGATAAATATCTTGTACCATTTTTTATACCCCCTTTTAAATATGGATTTATACGATTACAAGGATTCGACATCCTTTTTATCATCTAGAAAAAAAGTATATCATGTAATTTAAGAATATTTTAGATAAGTTTAAGGATTTTGTCATTGTTTACTTGTGTTTTGAATGATATAATCTGTTGACTACAAGGAGAGGGCATATGTTTACTACAAAACACTTTATATGGATAGGAATATGTATTCTATTTATCCTAATTATGAATCACTATGCGAAAAAAGAAGATTTCACGCTACAAAACGCTTGTTACTTCTTTATGTTTATATGTTTACTTAGCGAAACCACAAAAATGATGTCAGATATGATTCCAAGTACACATGGAGGAATGCACTTAAATCCGCAATCCCTTCCATTCCATATCTGCAGTATTTTATTGTTTATTGCGGCCTACATTACTTTTGGAAAGGATGGTCCACTAAAACAAAAAATGATCAACTTCTTTGCGGTTGTCGGTACTTGCGGAGGAATCGCGGCTATCTTGATTCCAACGTATGGCGTTGAATTTAATGTAGCCAATGTATATCAATGTTTCATGTATCATACAGCATTAACATGGTTTTCTCTATATTTGATTCGTTTCAAACATACAAACCTAGGTATGCAGGCATTTAAAGACAATCTAGTCGTATTATTTGCGTTATTAGTTTTCAATTTATATATGAATTCTATTTTGGCAGTCTATGATACAAACTTTATGTTTATTGTAAGACCACCATTAGAAGGACTTCCATTCCTTAACCTAAATCATGGATACTATATCTATTTATTTAGAGTCATCATGCTTGGAGTGATTGGACTTAGCCTATTCCATTTACCATTCATAGTAAAAGAAAGAAAAAGCTGTGAGACAGAAAGTGATTTTAACATCGCTTAATCCACAGCTTTTCTTATACAAAAAAGGCCTCCAGTTTATATTTAGGAGGCCTATATTATGAATCAATGACACGAATGAGTTCCCGTCAAACTCATTTGCTTAAAGGAGAGAATTTACTTTTAATTATTATAGTGATTTTAAATAGTTTGCGATTTCATCATCTTGGCAGTTTGGATAGAAATATTCTGCGAAGTGATCACCTGCAATCGTTTCTTTCAAGAAGTCTTGATCAATTTCTTTTAAGATTTCAATTAATGGACGGTGAGTCACAGTTTTAACTTGATCTAAGATCTTTTTATTACGTTGTTCTGGTTCACGACGTTCTTTAGGGTATCCACCACCAAATGTTTCTGAGAACAATTTTTCAAAAGTATAGTGAAGATTAATTTCTGCACCCCATCCAAATCCTTGTGCAAAAGGCATAGCGATACAGTTTCCATCATTTACTTGTCCAAACAAGTAAGCATCAACAGCATCTGTGATGTGTCCACACAATACGTTAGGAAATGAGTTACAAGCAAGCATAGCTCCTTGTCCTGTTCCACATCCTGTTACAACAAAGTCAACAGCTTTCGTAGTTAATAAGATAGATGCTAATAAACCATTTTTTACATATGTTAATTGAACATCATCTTCTGCAGAATACATACCGTAGTTGAATACAGTGTGTCCTGCTTTTTGAGCTTCTTCATTTAATACTTCATAGATTTGTGCATTTTTTGCAGCTTGAGAGTTTTCGTTAATTAATGCGATTTTCATATATTCGACCCTTCCTTTTCTATTCTGGTTGTTTTCCAATATAAGCTAAGATACCACCATCTACATACAATACGTGTCCATTGACAAAGTTACTTGCATCACTTGCCAAGAATACAGCTGGACCCATTAAATCTTGTGGTTCTCCCCAACGAGCAGCCGGAGTTTTACTTACGATAAATTGATCAAATGGATGTCTTGAACCATCTGGTTGTTTTTCACGTAATGGAGCTGTTTGAGGTGTTGCGATATATCCTGGACCAATACCATTACATTGGATATTGTATTCTCCATATTCACTACAAATGTTACGAGTTAACATCTTTAATCCGCCTTTAGCTGCTGCATAAGCACTAACTGTTTCACGACCAAGTTCAGACATCATTGAACAAATGTTGATGATCTTTCCGTGACCTTTTTTGATCATTCCAGGAATAACAGCCTTACTTACGATAAATGGTCCATTTAAATCAATGTCAATGACTTGGCGGAAATCTTTTGCGCTCATTTCCAACATAGGAATACGTTTAATAATTCCTGCGTTGTTAACCAAAATATCAATTGTTCCTACTTCTTCTTCTACTTTTGCCACAAACGCATTGACTGCATCTTCATCTGTAACATCACAAACGTATCCATGAGCTTCGATGCCTGCTTCTTGATAAGCAGCTAAACCTTTATCTACTAATTCTTGTTTAATATCATTAAATACAATTGTAGCTCCTGCTTTTGCGTAAGCTGTCGCAATCGCAAAGCCAATACCATAACTTGCCCCAGTAATTAAGGCAACTTTCCCCTCTAATGAGAAATCTTTCATTTCAAACATATTCTTACTCTTCTTTCTATTTATCTTTGAACGCGGCCTGAACCGTCTCCACCTGCTAATTTCAACACTTCATTCATGCTTACCATGTTGAAATCACCTTCGATAGAGTGTTTTAAGCAACTTGCGGCTACCGCAAATTCAATGGTTGCCTGAGGATCATATCCTTCTAGGCTTGCGGCAATCAATCCAGCTCCAAAACTGTCTCCACCACCTACACGGTCTACAATCTGCATATTGTATCTCTTTGAGAAATAGTAATCTTTTCCATCATACAACATAGCTGACCAGTTATTGATGTTCGCATTGATTGACTCTCTTAATGTGATGGCTACTTTTTCAAATCCAAAGCGTTTTGTCAATTCACTAGCTACTTCCTTATATCCTTCACGATTGACTTCACCACTTGTTACATCTGTATCACTGGCCTTGATTCCAAATACATCAGCTGCATCTTCTTCGTTCGCAATACATACATCGACATATTCACAGATCTTAGCCATGACTTCACCGGCCTTTTCTTTTGACCATAGCTTGTTACGATAGTTCAAGTCACATGAGATCTTAACACCATGTTCCTTTGCTTTCTTACAAGCTTCTATTGTTAGTTCTGCTACATTGTCACATAGTGCTGGTGTGATACCAGTAATGTGAAACCAAGCACAGTCTTTAAAGATTTCATCCCAGTTAAAATCCGCACTTGTAGCTGTATAAATACTAGAGCCTGCACGATCATAGATAACTTTACTAGGACGTTGGCTAGCCCCTTTTTCTAGATAGTAGATACCAATTCGGTCTCCACCACGAGCAATATAAGATGTGTCTACACCATATTTGCGTAATGAATTGATGGCACATTGGCCAATTTCATGATTTGGAAGACGAGTTACGTATTTGGCATCAAAACCATAGTTAGCTAAAGAAACAGCAACATTGGCTTCTCCACCACCATAAGTTGCCCCAAAAGTATCGGTTTGTACAAAGCGATAATATCCTTCGGGTGCTAGACGTAACATGATCTCTCCAAAAGTGACTACTTTTTGTTTCATAATCAACGAACCTCCCTAAGTTTTTCTACGGCCTCCTTTGTCAAAGCTTCCACTTTGTCAAAATCACCGCTCTTAATTATATCACCTTTCACCATCCAACTACCACCAATGGCTAAGATACGGTCGTATTCTAAGTAGTCTTTCATATTGTTCGCGTTAATTCCACCTGTTGGAATGAATTTCATTTGGGTATATGGAGCTGCGATGGATTTGATCATTTTTAATCCACCAGCTGCTTCAGCAGGGAAGAATTTTACTACATCCAACCCTAATCGGTAACATTTCTGTACATCACTAGGCGTACATGTTCCTGGAGTTACTGGCACATTTTTTTCGATACAGTGTTTTACTACATCTTCATCAAAGCCTGGACTGATGATAAATTGAGCCCCAGCTTCTAATGCTTCATCTACTTGTTCAACAGTTAATACAGTTCCTGCACCGACTAACATTTCAGGAAATTCTTTACGCATGATGGCGATAGATTCTTTGGCAGCAGCTGTTCTAAATGTAACTTCAGCACATGGAAGACCACCAGCACATAAAGCTTGTGCCAATGGTTTTGCGTCTTTTGCGTCTTCTAATACAACGACGGGTAAAATCCCGATTTTTGAAATTTTTTCTAATACGTTATTCATTGTTTGACCCCTCTTATAAACATTCTTTCATGACTTCGTAAGTACCTTTTTCTTCAATTTCAGTTAAAGTTTGAACTACGGCATCTTCAAATCCAGCAATTTGAGTTAAGTCTTGGCCCCAGAATGAAGTGTTTGTGCATACCGCATGAACTAAATCTTTTACAGAATCGTCTTTGTGGTTATAGTAGAATTCTAGAATGTCACGATCATCACTGATTGTGTAAGTATTTCCTGCAGGACGTTTTGCCACTAAACCAGCATCAGTAAGTTCATATCCTCTGTAGAATTGAATGTAGAACGCAAAACTTGTCGTAATACATTTTGGAAGCGCATGGTGTTTGTCGATATATCCTAAGAAACTAGGCATAACACGTGCTTTCCATTTTGAAGTGGAATTTAATGAAATGCTCATTAATTCGTGATCAACAAATGGGTTGTTGAAACGGTCGGATACGGCTTGCGCAAAGTTTAATAAATCGTTTTTATCTAATGTAAGAGTTGGGATGACTTCATCATACAACATTTTGTTCATAAAGCCTTTGATGACTTCATCATGCATACAATCACGAACGATGTTTTGACCTGCTAAATAAGCACCTAGTACAAATCCAGTGTGAGCACCATTTAAGATACGTACTTTTCTCTTTTTGTATGGTGACATGTCCGGAGTTACGAATACTTTGTCGATTAGGCCTGCTTTTTTAAATGGTAATACATCATTTAATTTTTCATCGCCTTCAATGACCCATAAACCGAATACTTCACCAACATCTGTTAATGGATCTGCATAGTGATTTTCTTCTTCTAGACGAGCTACTTCTTGTGGATCGCGGATACGACCTGGGACAATACGGTCTACTAATGAACCGCAGAATGTGCATTCTTCATTTACATATTTTTTGAATCCTTCTTCAAGATTCCATTGTTCAATATATTGGTTCACGCACTTTAATAATTCTTTACCATTATTGTCAATCAACTCGCAAGCTAACATTAAGATACCTGGTTTGTTGTTTTTGTAGCGGTGATACAAAACTTGCGTTAATTTACCAGGAAAACTTGCGGCTGGTTTATCTTCAAATTGACATGAAGGATCGTAGTGGATACCAGCTTCTGTTGTGTTTGAAACAATGATTTCTAGATCGTCGCTTGCGGCAACTTTCATCATTTCGTTAAATCCTTCTTCTTGGTAAGGATTTAAACAACGACTGACACTTGAAATGATTCGTTTATCATCAACTTTTTCTCCATTCACACTACCTCTTAAGTGCAATGTGTATAATCCATCTTGTTCATTGATCATTTCGGCAAGACCTGGTGCAATCGGTTGCACTAAGCAGCATTTACCATTCCAATCTGCTTTTTCGTTTGCCAAATCAAACCAATAATCTACGAATGCTCTTAAGAAGTTTCCTTCACCAAATTGAAGGACTTTTTCTTTGGCATCCTTTAATAGATAACCATCATACCCTACGTTTTCTAGGGTTTTGTAACTTAATTTTTCCATGTTATTATTGTTCCTTTCCCGTTATGAACTACCACACCAGATACGTAGTTGAGATGTGGTATCTCTGTGATGTACTCTTCTCAATTGAAATTTGTATTACCACAGTGATTTTGATTTATGCACTACAACATGTACACACCTTGTGGTTGTCTTTGCTTTTGTGCAATGGCCGGTTCACTCGACCTCTACTGTTTTTATACAGTTACTTGCAATTCAGATCTTTGAATCTGATGATTTTCGGATTTAACAGATTTGTTAATTCGACTTTGGATGTATCATATCCAGCTTTTCTGAGTATATTTGCAGCTCCATTGATATCTGCATTTATACATGTGCCATCGGATGACTGATACATGCCTCGTTTTATTCTTTTTCCAGAGAAACGATACTTGATGTTCACACCTTCTTCGTATACGGGTATCTCATCGTTATCTAAGAAACTTGCTTTACTTGTATATGACTCTTCGCTTTTGATTACAGTTACACCATATTCAATTGCTTTCAGTTCTATCATCTTCTTCAGCATTTCAAATGGGATACTGACAAAGTTTTGATTGTTCACTTTTCCTATGTTGACATTCTGTTTCCAGAATGTATTGGATCCTAACACAAGATAACCAATATCATTTTGCTGACACCATAGCAGTAGTTTCTTACTCATTTTGTGAAAACAGTCTCTGATGTAATTCGTTCTGTATGCTGAAAGCTGATCCAAGTACTTTGACCATACACGTTCCGTTGTTTCTTTTCCTTTACTCAAAATACGAATACGCTCTGCTTTTTCTTTCATGAAATACTGATTGACAGACTTGATGAATCTACCTTTAAAAAGAATGCTCTTGCCAGTATCTGAAACAACAGCCATCGTGTTATCTACACCAAAATCCACTGCTGCAAAATGCATACCACTACGTACTTTTGAATCTTTCATCTGATATGTAAGAAGAAGTTCATATCCACCAGAAACGGGTTTAACTTTTACTTCCATCAGCTTGCCATGTCTTCTACGCACAGAAATACGGATCTTAGTAAGAGGAAGTTTTAGCTTTCCATCATAAATAACAGCATCCTGATTCGTAAAGAGGTAAGTAGAAGTTTCTTTCCTGCAGTACTTAGGCATTTTTGGCTTTCCAGTAAAACCAGTTGGATCTTTCTTGTACTTCTTAATGGCTGATAGCCAGTGCTTGAAGTCACCACATGTTTGTCTAATGATGTGCTGGGCAGTCTGCATAGGAAGACCTGAAAAGAAATCAGGATTTGATGTAGCACGCATAAGTTTCTGCAATACACCATAACCAAGCACATAATAAGATTTCTGACCTTTAAGAAGTGCAAGTTCATCCTGAACCTCTTTCTCATTAGCTGTCAGATTCGTCTTATCATGGGCAGTAAAAGTATTACGGATACGAAACAATGATGCATTATGAAGACACTTAGCTTTATGTGCAAAATCATCCAGATATTCATATAATTCGTGACTTTTTTGAATATAAATCCTGTCTGTTCTATACATCGGACGTATAATTCTCCTTTCTGTTGAATACAAAATTATATCATATAATGATGTTAGTCGTGAAAGGAATATGTGCATGTTTAAGAAAGCTAAAGATAAACCATACTATACCAATGATCACAGTATTTTATGTTTACAGTACACTTAGTGTTAGTAATCAAATCCAGAACTTCTAGACTTGCAAGACGTGATTATCCACTAGAGGTCGGTAAGGATTACTGGAAGTCACTGTTCTGGACAAATAGTTATTTTTTAGGATCCGTAGGTGTGAACACGGCAGAGATTGTCGAAGAGTGCATCAAAAATCAGTAACGCTGAATTCACCACCGCCCTACAAGGACGGCATACTCTTCTGAATTGTTTATAGAGTAACGCCTTGTTTAAATATAGCCATGTCATGGAAACCGGCTTCTTCACTTTTTACTTTTTTACCACTCGCAACACTTAATACATATTCAAATAAGTCATTGGATAAAGTATCTAGGCTAACGCCTTCAACCAATTCACCACAGTTGAAATCGATCCAGTTTTTCTTGTTTGAATACAATCTTGAGTTACTTGAAATCTTAACTGTAGGTACTGGACTTGCGAATGGAGTACCTCTTCCTGTTGTAAATAATACGATGTGAGCTCCACTTGCAGCTAAAGCTGTTGCGGCAACTAAATCGTTACCTGGAGCGCTTAATAAATTCAAACCTTTGTTCTTTACACATTGTCCGTATTGTAGAACACCAACAACTGGGGCTTTACCAGACTTTTGTGTACAACCTAAAGATTTGTCTTCTAATGTTGAAATTCCACCCTTTTTGTTTCCTGGAGAAGGGTTTTCATAAATCGTTTGATTGTGAGATTTAAAGTATTCTTTGAAGTTGTTGATCAAATCTACGGTTTCATTGAATAACTCTTCATTTTCACAACGATCCATTAAGATGGTTTCAGCACCAAACATTTCTGGTACTTCTGTTAAGATGGTTGTACCACCTTTTGAAATCAATAAATCAGAGAAACCACCGACTGTAGGGTTGGCACTGATTCCAGATAGTCCATCCGATCCACCACACTTCATACCAATAATCAATTCGCTCGCATCAATTTCTTCTCTTTTGTCTTGGCTCACAACATCAGCTAATTCAGCGATGATATCTAGAGAATCTTGAATTTCATCTTCATGTTCTTGTGCAACTAAGAACTTAACGCGATCTGAATCATAATCATTTAAATAGTTCTTTAAAACATCAATGTTTGAGTTTTCACATCCTAATCCTAGGACTAAAACACCACCTGCATTTGGGTGTTGAATCAAATCTGCAAGAATTTGACGTGTGTTTTCTTGGTCATCGCCCATTTGAGAACATCCATATGGATGTGTAAACGTACAAATAGCTTCAACGTTACCCTTTACAAATTTCTGGGCTTGTCTTTCGATAGACGTGGCAACATTGTTCATGCAGCCAACGGTAGGGATGATCCAAATTTCATTACGAACACCAACTTTACCATTCTTTCTGCGATAACCCATGAATGTCCGTTTTTCACTAGGTTCTAGTTCTTGCACATTACGATGATAAGAATAAGTTAATAAATCATTTAAGCCAGTTTTCATATTGTGTGTATGAATCCAACTTCCTTGTTGAATGTCTTCTTTTGCGATACCAATAGGATATCCGTATTTAATAATAGGTTGATCCTTTTTAATATCTTTCAACGCAAATTTATGTCCTTGGGCAATATCTTCAATAAGTGTGACTTCTTGTCCGTCGACATTACATACAGTCCCTTTTTCTAAAGGACATAGTGCAACAGCTACCAAGTCATCCGAATGAATTTTTATATACTTTTGCACCATTTCTACCTCCTGTCTATAATTTAAATGTTTGATGTAAGTACTTACACAGAATAACCCGGTTTTTTAAATAAATCAATAGGAAAGTTTTAAAATTTTACAAATATGTATGTTTCACGACTTTTTTTTGGTAAAATATAGAAGAAGATGAATAAACCCTTTATTTATAAGTGTTGGAAACGATTCCAAAAGATGCTTGACTTATGAAATGTGAGTGGCTACAATAATAAATGTGATGTAAGTACTTACAATTCTCAACATGTTGGAATAGGGTTGAGGAGTGAAACAAAGATGAATATTTATGACATTGCCAAATTATCAGGTGTATCTATTGCGACTGTATCGCGAGTAATCAATAACAGTCCTAAAGTCTCAGAGAAGACGAAAAAGAAAGTCTGGGACGTTATGAATGAGTATGATTACACACCTAATGTATTTGCCAGAGGCTTAGGTTTAAATTCGGTTAAAACGGTTGGACTCGTTTGTCCGGATGTATCCGATCGTTATATGGCAAGCGCTATTGCGTATTTAGAAAAGAATTTACGCAAATATGGATATGACTCAATTTTGATGTGTAGTGGCTTTGATTATGAAGGAAAAGTAGAAGCTGTAAAAATATTATTGGATCGAAGAATCGATGCGATGATATTAGTTGGTTCACATTATGCAGGGGATTGCGGACAGAATGATATTCAATACCTTAAAGATGCTGCCCAAAAAGTTCCGGTGGTACTTATGAATGGTTATGTTCGTGTACCGGGAGTATATTGTGTTTTAACAGATAATTATAAAGCGGTTTATGATACTGTATGTAATCTAATCGAAGTTGGAAGGAAGAAAATTGTGTTTTTGTATGATGCCAATTCGTACAGCACAACAAAAAAATTAGAGGGATATCAAGATGCACTGATTGATAATGGTTTAAAGGTGCAGGAAGAATACAAGGTGTTTATGCCAAATAACGTATTGAAGGCAAGAGATTTACTGGCAAAGAAAAGATTGGATTTTGATGCCGTCATTGCCAGCGATGATGCGATGGCTGTTGGTGCACTTAAATATGTGCATCAAATCAATAAGTCGATTCCTGAAGATGTCAATGTCGTTGGATTCAACAACTCAGAACTATGTGTTTGTTGCAATCCGGAAATGAGTTCTATTGATTCACAAGAAGAAGAATTAAGTGAAATTGCGGTTGATTCGCTTATTAAAGTTCTTGCAGGAAAATCAGTTCGACAAAAAATGGAGATTCCATGTAAATTTATTAAGCGTAATACAACACAGTTCTAAACATTAGGAGGATTACTGTGAAGTTGATTAAAAAAGTACTTGGAGCGCTTATGTGTCTTGTGTTTATGCTAAGTGCAACAGGTTGTTCTTCAGTTACGAATGGAAAGCGTATCGTTCGTGTTGCGACAATGCAGTCGGAAACGCATCCTGAGTATCTGGGATTATTAAAATTTAAAGAATACGTTGAACAAGAATTAGGGGATAAATATGAAGTACAAATTTTCCCTAACGAAATTTTAGGTGCTGCCCAAAAAGCTATCGAGTTAACGCAAACAGGAGCTATTGATTTTACAATTGTTGGTACGGCAAACCTAGAAACATTTGCGAGTGTATACGAAATTTTCTCTATGCCATACTTATTTACTTCAGAAGATGCATATCATGAGGTTATGAATGACACGGACTATATGAATAAAATTTTCTCAAGTACAGATGAACAAGGTTTTAGAGCTTTAACTTGGTATAATGCTGGAACGCGTAACTTCTATGCGAAAAAAGAAATTGATTCACCAGAAGATATGAAAGGATTAAAAATCCGTGTTCAACAAAGTCCTGCAAGTGTTGCGATGTGTCAGGCATTTGGTGCTGCAGCCAGTCCAATGAGTTTTGGTGAAGTTTATACGGCTATTCAACAAGGTGTCATTGATGGTGCTGAAAATAACGAATTAGCATTAACATCAAATAAGCATGGTGAAGTTGCGAAATATTTCTCTTACAACAAGCACCAGATGATTCCGGATTTGTTGATTGGAAACTTGAGTTTCTTGAATGGTTTGTCTAAAGAAGAAAGAAAAGTATTCTATAAGGCGGCTGAATTATCAAATGAAGAAGAATGTAAACAATGGGATGTGCAAGTTAAAGAAGCTAAGAAGGTAGCACAAGAACAAATGGGCGTTAAATTTATTGATGTCGATGTTTTAGCTTTCCAAAAGAAGGTAAAGGGTGTTCAAGAATCTATCTTAAAGGATAATGCACAGGCAAAACCTATTTATGATCATATTCAAAAAGTAAACAAAAAATACGAAGGCAAGGATGGTGAATAATATGGAAAAATTAAGAAACACAATCAACACTATTCTTGGATGGGCATGTGTATTTGTATTTGCCGTAATGGTAGTCGTAGGTACATACCAAATCGTAGTTCGTTACTTCTTTAATAATCCAAGTACAGTATCTGAAGAATTATTGACTTACAGTTTTACATGGATGGCCTTGCTTTCAACAGCTTTAGTATTTGGTAAAAGAGACCACATGCGTATGGGGTTCTTGGCTGATAAAGTAACAGGACAAAAAAAGAAAGTATTGGAAATCGGTATTGAATTATTAATTATTTTATTCGCCCTTGTCGTTATGGTGTATGGTGGAATTTCTATCATGAAACTAACGATGACTCAAATCACAGCGTCATTAGGCGTAAGTATGGGATTGATCTATACAATCATTCCTTTATCAGGCATTCTAATTGTCATTTATGGCATTATGAATATTATTGATTTGGCGAAAGGAAAGGGTGAATAAGCATGAGTTTATCAGTTTTATCAGGATTAATTATTTTAGTATTGTTAGTGATTATGCTTATTGCAGGTGTTCCCATTGCCGTGGCATTAGGAATTAGTAGTGTTTGTGCAATCTTACCAGTTATGGATCTAAATGTAGCCGTAGTTACAGGTGCACAAAGAATTTTCTCAGGAATCAGTGTATTTAGTTTGTTGGCCATTCCATTCTTTATTCTTGCAGGAAATATTATGAATAAAGGTGGTATTGCGATTCGTTTGATCAACTTAGCTAAAATTGTTACTGGAAGAACACCGGGTGGTTTAGCCCAGACAAATATTTTGGCAAATGCTTTATTTGGAGCCATTTCAGGTTCAGGGACAGCCGCAGCTAGTGCCATGGGATCTATCATTGGTCCAATTGAAAAGGATGAGGGGTATGATCCTAACTTCTCTGCTGCAGCCAATATTGCCACAGCCCCAACAGGATTATTGATTCCACCATCAAATGTAATGATCACATTCTCATTGGTGTCTGGTGGTACAAGTGTTGCTGCCTTATTTATGGCTGGATATATTCCAGGTGCATTGTGGGCATTGGCTTGTATGCTTGTTGTATATATCTACGCAAAGAAAGCTGGATACAGAAGTCAGACGAAATTAACTGGAAAAGAAAAATTTAATGCATTTATTCAAGCTTTACCATGCTTATTATTAATCATTATTGTCATTGGGGGTATCATTGCCGGAGTCTTTACAGCCACTGAAGGTAGTGTTGTTGCCGTTGTATACTCATTATTACTTTCTATTTATGGATACAAATCAATGAAATGGAAAGATTTACCAGAAATCTTTAGAGCAAGTGCGGAAATGACAGGTATCATTATTTTCTTGATTGGTGTTTCTAGTATCATGTCTTGGGTTATGGCTTTCACAAACATTCCTACAATGGTTTCAAATGGATTATTATCAATTTCAAGCAATAAATACGTCATCCTATTAATGATCAACATTATCTTGTTAGTGGTTGGTACATTTATGGATATGACGCCAGCCACATTGATCTTTACGCCAATCTTCTTGCCAGTATGTACTGCATTAGGTATGAATACAATTCACTTTGGTATTATGTTGATCTTCAACTTGTGTATTGGAACAATTACTCCTCCAGTAGGAACGACATTGTTTGTTGGTGTTAAAGTCGGAGGCGTTAAGATTGAAACTGTATTTAAACACTTATTACCATATTTCTTCGCTATTATTGTTGTATTGATGTTAGTTACATATATACCACAATTGAGTCTATGGTTACCTGGTTTAATGGGTTATGTAAGTTAGAAGGAAGGAATTTTTAAATGAAACAATTTATGGATAAAGACTTCTTATTGACTAATGAAGTTGCTAAGGAATTATTTTTTGATGTTGCTAATACGATGCCAATTGTAGATTATCATTGTCATATTGATCCAAAAGAAATTGCTGAAGATCGTAAATTTGAGAATATCACGCAAGTATGGCTTGGTGGAGACCACTATAAATGGCGTCAAATGCGTTCAAACGGAGTGGACGAATACTATATTACTGGAGATGCACCCGATCGTGAAAAATTCCAGAAGTGGGCAGAAACGCTTGAAAAAGCTATTGGAAATCCACTTTTCCACTGGTCTCACTTGGAACTTCAAAGATACTTTGGGTACCATGGTGTTTTAAATAGTAAAACAGCCGAAGAAGTATGGAATTTGTGCAATGAAAAATTACAACAAGATGATATGAGTGTGCGTAACTTAATTAAAAACTCAAATGTTAAATTATTATGTACTACAGATGATCCGATTGATGATTTACATTGGCATAAAGTGATTAAAGCGGATGAAACATTTGATGTAAAGGTACTTCCTGCTTGGCGCCCAGACAAAGCTATGCGTATCAATAAACCAGAATTTGCCGATTATATGGGCCAATTGGCAACTGTTTCTGATGTTGAAATTCATACTTTCGAAGATATGAAAAAAGCAATCATCAAACGTATGGAATACTTTAATGAATTAGGATGTCTAGTAAGTGATCACGGTTTGGATTATGTTATGTATGCTCCAGCAAGTGATGAAGAAATCGAAAAAATCTTTGAAAAAGGATTGAATCATGAAGCTGTTACAGCATTAGAATGTGATCAATATAAGACGGCATTCTTACTGTTCATCGCAAAAGAATACAAACGCTTAGGTTGGGTAATGCAGTTGCACTATGGATGTAAACGTGACAACAACACAACTATGTATAATAAGTTAGGACCAGATACGGGTTATGATTGTATTTCAAATTTTGCTCCTGCAGACCAACTTACAAATATGTTGGATGCGATCAATGAAAATGGTGGATTGCCAAAAACAATTCTTTACAGTTTAAATCCTGGAGATGATGAATTGATCGGTACAGTACTTGGATGTTTCCAAAACAGTGATGCGATTGGAAAGATTCAACAAGGATCTGCATGGTGGTTCAACGACAATAAAACAGGTATGGAAAAACAAATGACGTCTTTGGCAAATCTAGGATTATTAGGTAATTTCTTAGGTATGTTGACAGATTCAAGAAGCTTCTTGTCTTATTCAAGACATGAATATTTCCGCCGTATCATGTGTAACTTAATTGGTACATGGGTTGAAAATGGAGAATATCCTTATGATAAAGAAAACTTAACTGAAATCGTTAAGGGTATCTCTTACAACAATGCCGTTCGTTATTTTGGCTTTGATTTATAATAGTTTTTGAGAGAGCTTTGATTCAAGGTTCTCTTTTTTAGTGTCATAATTTAAAAAAATGACACTTTTTCGATTGAAGCAAAGTCAAAATGAGTCAAGTTTGACTCAAAATGGGGTTAAAAAACATAAAAAGGTGTCAAAATCTAAAATTATGAATCAAAACACGCTAAAAAAGCAGTGAAATGATTCAATATTTGAAATTATGACACTTTTTTTGATTTTGAGCATGCTAAATTTTGTGTAATTTAAACTCATCTTCATGTTTCCCCTAGAAAAATGTAATTTTATTTAAATATTCCCCTAGAAAAGTGTTAAATACAGTGGAATATTCCCCTAGAAAAATGTAAAATCAGATTAAAGGAGGAAGATTCTATGTATCGATATATATATAATGATTTAGTCGAATGGAAAAATAGCAGCTATCGCAAACCTTTGATTTTAAATGGTGCAAGACAGACGGGAAAGACTTGGATTTTAAATGAATTTGGGAAAAAAGAATATAAAAATGTAGTGTATATTAATTGTGACAATAATAATGAGATGAAAGAAATGTTCTATGATTTCGATGTGAATCGTTTGATCTTAAACTTTTCAGCTCTTACAAATACGCGAATTGAAAAAGAAAATACATTGATTATTTTAGATGAAATACAGGAATGTCCATTAGGATTAACGGCATTGAAATATTTCCAAGAAGAAGCCTCGGAATATCATATTGTTGTGGCAGGAAGCTTATTAGGTATCACTTTACACCAATCAACAGGATTTCCAGTGGGAAAAGTGGATCAATTAACGTTGTATCCCATGTCATTTAAAGAATTCTTGTTGGCTTTAAATGAAGATATATTGGTAGAACAGATGGAACACCATAATTGGAAAGAGATGGATGTGTTCCATGAAAAGTTAAAGAATTATTTAAGGCAATATTATTATGTTGGTGGTATGCCTGAAGTTGTTAAATATTATGCTCAAACCAAGGAAATATTTCATGTTCGCGAAATACAAAATAGAATTCTTTTAAACTATCGACAAGATTTTTCAAAACATATACCAGGAAGCTTATTGACCAAAGTAAATTTAGTGTGGGATTCTGTTCCTGCACAATTGGCAAAGGAAAACAAAAAATTCATTTATGGAATGCTAAAAAAGGGTGGGCGTGCAAAAGAGTTCGAAGATGCGATTCAATGGCTTGTGGATGCAGGCTTGGTGTTTAGGGTAAATCGCATAAATAAAGTATGTATGCCACTTAAGTTTTATGAGGAGTTCAATGCATTTAAACTGTATCTGCTCGATCTAGGACTTCTTGGCGCAATGGTGGATGCTCCCGCAAAAAACATTTTAATAGGAGATAACGTTTTTAAAGAATATAAGGGTGCTTTTACGGAGCAATATGTTGCTCAACAAATAGTGGCTTGTAATGTAACTCCAAAATACTATAATAATGAAAATTCAACAAATGAAATTGACTTTGTAGTTCAATTAGGAAATGTATATCCAATTGAGGTTAAGGCAGAAGAGAATTTAAAATCAAAAAGTATGAATACATTATTAAATGAGAACGAGGATATGGAAGGGTGGAAATTTTCAATGTCTTCATATCGTACCTTTAAACAAATCATAAATATTCCTTTGTATGATGTGGATGAATGGATATTAATGTATAAAGAAAAGATGTTGGAAATTTAAACCAACATCTTTTGTGTTTTATCTGTTTTCGTTGATGTATTCATTTACGCTTTGTTTGACAATATTGAAGTTGACTTCACCATACTGTAGCAGGGCATTATGGAAGTCTGCATTGTCAAATTTAGATCTTAATCTAGATTTGGCTGCACTCTTTAAATTCACGATTTGAAGATATCCATAATAGTAAGATAAGAATACAGTTGGATTATCTGCCAATTGATTGTAAATACTTTCTAATCCTTCTGAACCAAACATATCACCATATTCATTCTTGAAATCATTGAGTGACATACCATCATAATGGATGCTGATATCCATTAAGACAATGTATAGGTTGGTAAGAATGTTGTTTAAGTTATAGGCTTCTAATAAATCTTCATTATTATCTAAATAATGTAAAGACATGCTTTCCATATAAGTAGCCCAACCTTCTGACATACCTAGATTGTTGTAGAAGAATTGGATTGGATATTTTAAGTGTTCCTTGTTGTATTGCGCTTGATACATATGTCCGGCAATACCTTCATGAGCTAATGTTTGATAAAGTGTTAAGCTTGATGGATCATCGCCATAATCACGTTTGTTGTAGCGCATTTGATAGTTTTGTGAATAATCCAAGGCGGGTGTAATAAAGTAGGCAACAATTCCGCTGACAGATTGATCTTCTGGTAGTGCCTTTAAATCATATTTCATGGTTTTTACTTTTGGAAAATCCTTTTTATAGTTCTTTTGAAGGCTTTCTAGAATTTGATTTACATCCGTAAAATCCGTTGAAACCGAATCGAGTTCATACGCAATCATTGGATTGGCTTTATATAGCTTCTGAAATTTAGTGATAGCTGAATTGATTGCGGATTGCGTATTCTCTTTAATTGTGGAAATAGAGTTGGTAGAACTTGTCGCATTTTCAACTAATACTTCATAATATTTCTTACCATTCTTATAGTTCGACAACCCTTGTAGAGGTTGTACGTTATATTGAAGAGAGGTTAATGTATCTAACATAGCCTGATAACTAGGAAAGAAACTTGTGTCCATGGCATCTTTGACTTGTGCTTTATAAGAGGTTGTTTTTTCTTCATCCAGATTTAAAGCGTCAATCGCATTATATAATGCACTTGTGATTGAACTATTCTCTTTATTATTGATCACATCTTGAATATCTTGTGTAACAGAATCATAGTCAAACTGTAAAGTATTTTTATCTGCCTGTTTTTTTGTATATTCTAACACATCATTTGTGTAGCGAGGCACATCGTTGATGAGTGTAATCAAATCTTGAATGTCTTTTTCATTTCGTAAAATGTATTCAGAAAAAACAGAAATCAAACTTTGATGAAGTCCACTCATTGTACTCCAACAATTATTCAAATATTGAAATTTCTTGTTCTCCGCTTTTAAACTCAATTCATTTTCATACTTTAATTCATCATAGATGGTTTGTTGCGTTTTGTCTAAAGTACTGCGATTAAACTTGTTTAATTCTTTTTGATCTTCTTTGATTTCTTCTGTATTGTCCGTATAAAATTCACCAAGACTTACATCTACATTATTGATATCAATACCATAGTCTTCTGGATGTTCAAAGAATTGGTGCATCGTTGTATAGTCGTTTTCAGCATATTCAACTACCAATTGATTTGTATATTTTGTGAAGTCTTTATTTTCTTTAGCTGCAAACGTATTGTCTTGCATAGTCGTTGAACCACATGCAGTTAAAGATAGTACGGTAAAACCGACAAATAGTTTCTTAAATAAATTTTTCATAATTTCCTCTTATTCAAAAAAAGGACTGATTATTCATCAGCCCATGTAATTTTCTTATTTTTAACACCTGCAATAGATGCCAATGCTAAAAGGTCATATCCTTTTTCAGCAATATATGCATGTCCTTTTTGGAAAGCTTTTTCAATCACCATGCCAACACCAACAATTTCAGCTTGTGCCTGCGCAATTAAGTTTTCTGTTCCTTTAAATGCTTCGCCATTTGCCAAGAAGTCATCAATAAATAATACTTTATCGCCTTTTTTTAAGTATTCTTTTTCAATACAAATTGGATATGTCTTATTCTTTGTGAAAGAGAAGACTTCCGCAAAAGCTGGATCGATCATTGTGCTTGGTTGTGTTTTCTTGATGAAAATCAATGGCACATTCAAACGAATGGCTGTCGCATAGGCTGGGGCAATACCGCTAGATTCAATGGTTACTACTTTTGTGATGCCTTTGTTTTTAAAGTGTTCATAAAATTCATTTCCCATTTCATCTACTAAAGAACAGTCGATTTGATGATTTAAAAAAGCATCAACCTTTAATACCTCATCATTAATAAAATGTCCTCTAGTCTCGATTGCGTTTTTCAGTGCTTTCATGTTGGTTTCCTTCCTCTTTTTGTTTTATTTGTACAATAGTTTGTCCGATACGATGATTCTTTACTTCCTTAACATATACATCCATTAAGTCTAGACTGACTTTAAAATGTGAATCTTCATCAGGGATTTGTCCATAATGATTTAGGATGTATCCTCCAAATGTGTCACAATCCTCGTCTTCTAATGAAATGCCTAGAGTTTTTTCAACATCTTCAATGTCGGCAGAGCCATAGATTCTAAATTGATCTGCATCAATTTGTTGGATTGGATCTGGCTCTTCAATATCATCATCTTCTTGGATTTCACCAAGAAGGGTTTCAATAATATCGTGTAAAGTCACGATACCGGTCATTCCTCCATATTCATCAAGTAAAACCGCAAAGTATACTTTTTTAATTTTCATTTCCTTCAATAGAACATCGGCCTTCATATTTTGTGAAATAAAGAAAGGCTGATCCATCGCTTTATTGATGACGTTATCTTGTTCAATCGAATCTAAACGGAAATAATCACGTGTATCTAGAATACCTACGACATCATCATTATCCTCATCACATACAGGATATAATGTGTGACGATTTTCTAGAATGGTCTTTTTCCATGTTTCTTTATCGTCATTTAGATATAGACAAACAACTTCACTTCGATGCGTACAAATTTCTTCAACGGGTGTATCATCGAACTCAAATAGGTTTTCGATAAACTCTTTTTGACTTGGTTCAACACCGCCACTGTTGATAACTTCATAAATATCTTCTTCGGAATAATCTTCCTGTTCTTTTTCCACTTCAAAACGCAAGAAAAAAGTAAATGGTGTACATAAGGATTGAATACCTTTCGCAATGGACATAAATGGTTTTTCAAACTGATTTAAATGTACATTCGCAAATTTTCTTGGTAATAAATCACTCAATAAAATATATACATACACCAATAGAAGTACGACTACATAAAGTAATGGAGTATGAATCATGGGTTGTAAATAGATTACACTCATCACAATGCCAAATATTTCCATGCATAGAGATAACCATTTTAATGTAGCTTGATATTTATAAGATTCATCTTCGATTTCTTTATTTGTAGAAACGATGCTGCTTGTCATTGAAAACAAGATGTTTAGAATAAATGTAAATAAAATTAAGATGGGAAGGCTCATATTAACCCTCCTAAACTATACTGTAACGGGACTGAATCATCCGGATTCATGAAACTATCACTCCTTCATTAATACCCATTATCATACACAATTTAAAGGCTTTTTTCAATGTGATAAAGAAAACAACCAGAATAAATCTGGTTGTTCAAGAATTACATGTATTTATCGGCATTATTCATTAAATATTGAATGATAGATTGTCGTGTCACAATACCAATAAAAATTTGACGATCATCAACAACGGGTACGAAGTTTTGTTTCAAAGATTGAGCGAACAATTGATCGACTGGAACATCGATTTGAACTGGTGGCGTAAAGTCTCCACGAATTAGTTCACGAATCTCCATTTGTTCAAGATCTTCTTTATGAATTGAAGGATGGTCTAATAAGTACCAAAGAAAATCCCCCTCTGTAATGGTTCCTACATAAACCCCTTCCTTATTAATAATGGGCATCGCCGTATATTTGTGCTTGCGCATGAGGGCAAGTCCATCTTCAACACTGATATTATCGTATAAATATTTAACACTATTTTTAGTCTTCAGAAAAAAGAATACATTTTCCTGCATTGTCTATCACCTCAACTTTATACTACCATAATATTTATCATTTAAAAATCATACAATTATGGGAAATTGTGCAGAAGTATGATAGAATTTCTGTAAAAGTGGAGGCAAGAAAATGGAACAATATAAAAAAGAGTTTATTGATTTCATGTTGGAATCTAAAGTATTAAAATTTGGTGATTTTACACTAAAATCAGGACGTAAATCCCCATTCTTTATGAATGCTGGTGGCTATGTTACAGGTAACCAGTTAAAAAGATTAGGTGAATATTACGCAAAGGCAATCGTTGATCAATATGGTAAAGACTTCGATGTATTATTCGGACCTGCATATAAGGGGATTCCATTAGCTGTTGCGACGACAATCGCATTAGATCATTTATATGGAATGGAAGTTCGTTATTGTTCAGATCGTAAAGAAGAAAAAGATCATGGAGCTGATAAGGGAAGTTTCTTAGGAACAAAACTACAAGATGGAGATCGCGTTGTTATGATTGAAGATGTTACAACATCTGGAAAATCAATGGAAGAAACAGTGCCAAAGGTTCGTGGTGCAGCAAATGTTGAAATCGTTGGATTGATGGTTTCTTTAAATCGTAACGAAAAGGGAAAAGGTGAAAAAACGGCATTAACAGAAGTGAGTGAATTATATGGTTTCCCAACAGCTGCTATTGTATCAATGCCAGAAGTGATTGAATATTTAGGAGATAAATTAGATCCGGAATTAAAATCAAGGATTGATGCATATTATGAAGAATATGGAGCTAAGGAATAGAGTCGAAAGATTCTATTCCTTTTTATTTACTTTGCGCATTGCGGTATATTTTGCATAAAAATACTTTGCGCACTGCGGTATATTTCTTGTTAAATTACTTTGCGTACTGCGGTATGTATATCTGTAAGTGCTTTATATAAAGCAAATTTATACGTTTTGCTTTTCTTGTGTTAAAATGCAACATTTTACGTTACTTTTGACCTATTGTGAATTAAAATATAAGTAGATAGTGCAGTGTATAAAAAGTGAGGTGATGGTGTATATAATATGCTGCATCATGACTTTAAGGAAAAGACAAATAATAATTCTTACAAAAAATTTATAATTTTGGTAAAATGTCTACAACAACGAGTCTTCTTACAGGATATAATTCCAGTTGTAGAAGACTCGATTTTTGTATATTAGGAGGTATCTTATGATAATTACAATTACACGTGAATTTGGAAGTGGCGGAAGAACCATTGCCAAGAAATTAGCTGATAAATTAGGCTATGCTTATTATGATTATGAAATTGTGCAACAAATTGCTCAAGAAAGTGGTTTTGCGAAAGAGTATATTGAAGAAAATGGGGAAGATGCATCAAGCACAAGTACATTTGGCTTTATCTGGAATAATTATGGATATAACTTATCGGATGAACTCTATGTTGCGCAAAGAAATGTAATTTGTGAGTTAGCTGATAAAGGCAACTGTGTTATTGTAGGAAGATGTTCAGACTATATTCTTCGTGATCGTAAAGACGTATTAAATGTATTTATTCATGCAGACTTTGAATATCGCAAGAATCGTGTTGTTTCTGTTTATGGACAAAATGAATTTGCGCCAGACAAACG
>OFMC01000855.1_pt1 | contig 28057 bp, 27 predicted proteins | sample 1541271 | NCBI WGS metagenome assembly OFMC01 (sample SAMN04209252, study PRJEB22552) | human gut metagenome | biome: gut; material: feces | host: Homo sapiens | place: USA: Oklahoma | reverse complement strand
GCACCCATGTAGACCGGGAGCACATCCACTCCCACTGCGTCATCAACTCCGTCAATTTCGACACCGGCAAAAAGCTGCACATGGCGAAGGAACAACTGCAGGAACTGATGCGGCACAACGACGAGATCTGTCTGGAGATGGGTCTTCCTGTCTTTGACGCGCCAACGCAGCAGGCCCGTGGCATGGGCGGCGCGGAATATCACACAGCGCTGAAAGGTCAAAGCTGGAAGCTGCGGCTCATGAACACCATTGACGAGTGCATGAAATACGCCGCCGACAAGGACGCCTTCGTTTCCCTGATGGCATCCGAGGGCTATGCGGTGCGCTGGGAGAGTGGCCGCAAGTACATCACCTACACCACGCCGGACGGACTAAAATGCCGTGACAACAAACTACACGAGGAAAAGTATTGCAAGGAGGTCATGGAGCATGAATTCAGAATACGGGCAGAGCTCGTCAAGAGAAAACTCCGTCGAGCAGAGGAAACCGATGGAGGAATTGAAGCGGATGAATCAGCCGAACAGTGCGCCGCAGCAAACAGCGCAGACGATCCAGCCCATTGTGATCCAGTGCGATCTGCCGCAGGCGATGAACAAGCTGACGGAGCAGGCAGACGGAATAAACTGGGAGCTGGAGGAAATCCGGAAGACCCTGCCGGAACTGAAGCCGTACATCGATCTGACGCCGGTGCAGAACACACTGGTCGAGATGCAGAAATCGCTGACGGAGATGAACAGACTGCTGGAACGGGTTGGGAACCTGAGCGAGAAGTATTCCTCCAAGTGGATCGACTGGCTCCCGGACTTCAGCCTGCTGGTGGCCCTCAAGTGGATCATGCTGGTGCTGATCCTTGGCACGGCGGCACTGGCGGGGTGGTATGGCGCGGCGGCGATCCGCGGCCTGTTCCTCTGATGTCTGCCGTGACCGGACTGACCGCTGTGGGGACATTGCTGGATGAGGACGAGGATGCCGAGGAAAAGCGGCGGCGCATGGAGGCGAAAATCGCCGCTGAAAACTTCGGCGCTGTGATTGGCTTCGCCGCGGGCGCGGCTATGGCGGTGAAAGAAAAATTGGATGAACAGTCTGCGCGAGAAGAACAGAAAAAGCAACAGCAAGAGCAAACCATGGGAGGATTGTAATGAAACAGGATTGGGAAATTTATCGTGACACGGGCATCCTCGGCGCCTACCGGCCGGAGCAGGTCATCCTGCGCCGCTCCGAGGACGGCGGCGTGGAAACGTTGTTCCGTGACAGCACAGCCAAATGGGAGGGCGATGACCTCACCCGTCAACGGGCGATGCTGGTCGGTGGGAAGTGCTTTCTTGTGACCTCTGTGTTCCCCGGCGGCGCATCGGCAACACCCACAGACAAGCTCCTGCAGCTCATCGACACGAAGTTAGAGCGGGAGCATCATGAGCAGTAAAATTCCGATAGACTTGCGAGAGCCGGTGCGGTATACTTCGTGTTACCGTACCGGCCTGCCCCAACGAAAAGGAGGTAACTATGGCAGGTCAAGAAAATCAGCAATACACCGTACTCTACGGGCGGCTCAGTCAGGAGGACGAGCGGGCCGGAGAGTCCAACAGCATTCAGCACCAGCGCACCCTGCTGGAGAAATACGCAAAAGAAAAGGGCTTCGAGAACACCATCTTCCTTGCGGATGACGGCTACTCTGGTACGAACTTCGAGCGGCCTTCATGGAAAAAGATCGTGGAGATGATCGAAGCGGGACAGGTGGCGAACCTCATCGTAAAGGACGCCTCCCGCTTGGGGCGTGAATACCTTCAGGTGGGCTACTACATGGAGATATATTTTCCCCAGAAGAATGTCCGCTTCATCGCTGTCAACGATGGCGTGGATTCCACAGTGGAGAGCAGCAATGACTTCAACCCCATCCGCAACTGGGCCAACGAGCTTCACGCCAAGGATACCAGCCGCAAGGTCCGCGCGGTCATGAAAATGAAAGCGGAGCAGGGAGAGCGGCTGGGCGGCAGACCGCCCTACGGCTATCGGAAAAGTGATGGTGACGCCAACACGCTGGTTCCGGACGAGGACACCGCACCTGTGGTGAAGCGCATCTTCTCCCTCTGCGCCGCTGGAAACGGCCCCAAGCGGATCGCCACCATCCTCACCAAAGAGCAGGTGGTGAACCCGTCCAACGCCTACTACCGCAAGACCGGGAAAAGCCATCGAGGACTGGACACGACCAGACCCTGCCTGTGGTCTTCCAACAGCGTCACCAGCATTCTGAACAATGAGGTCTACCTCGGACACTCGGTTGGGCTTCGCACCACTACGATCTCCTACAAAAACAAGCAGCGTGTGGAGCGCCCCGAGAGTGAGCGGTTCGTGGTGAAGAACACCCACGAAGCCCTTGTCACGCAGGAGCAGTGGGACATCGTGCAGGAGGTGCGTCAGCACAAAAAGCGTGTCCCCAAGCACATGGACGAGCCGAACATCTTCTCTGGACTGGTGTTCTGCGCGGATTGCGGCAAGCCGCTGGTGCTGCACAGAGCCAGCACGATGAAAAAGGCGGAGTACAACTTCAAAAGAAGAACGCCTCCGGCAGCGCAGAAATTGCGTTGCAATAGACAAAGATAAGGCTCCCCGCTTGAGGGATCTCAAATGATAACTTTTTGATAACAGTCCGGTTTTCCGATAGCTTTCCTCTGCTGTTTACGGTATGGTTTGCCGTTACAAAGGAGGCTGATTTTATGCCGAAAAGACGAGCAAACGGCGAGGGAAATATCCGCAAACGAAAGGATGGACGCTGGGAGGGCCGGTACACCGCAGGCTATGACCCGGAGAGTGGAAAGCGGCTCATCAAGAACGTGCTGGGCAAAACGCAAGCCGAGGTCAAGGAGAAACTTAAGACCGCAATCAGCGAAAGCCAAAAGTTAGACATAGCAAAAGCTGGCAGCTATACTGTCGCATCATGGATGAAAACGTGGTACGAGATCTACGCCGAACCCCGCATCCGGCCCAACACGAAAGCCTACTACACCAACTACATCGAAAACCACATCATCCCCGGAATTGGCAGCGTCCCTCTGGAAAAGTTAACCACCATCCAGATCCAACGTTTCTACAACAACCTCCAAAAGAGCGGACGAGTTCAGCGCAAAAACTTCCCGCCGCTGAAAGATGCCAGCCTCAGCCCCAGAGTGGTGCGGGGCGTCCACACGCTGCTGCACAACTGCCTGGAGCAGGCGGTGGCGGAGCGGCTGATCCTCACCAACCCCGCCCAGGGCTGCAAGCTGCCGCAGTTGGAAAAGAAAGAAATGAAGATCCTGCCGCAAGAGAAAATCGGGATGTACCTTGCGGAAGCGGAGCGCCGAGGGCTTCTTGCAGCCTTCTATCTGGAGTTGACCACCGGCCTGCGGCGCGGTGAACTGCTGGCCCTCCAATGGACGGACTTGGACGTTGAAAACCGGACGCTTGCTGTCACGAAACAGGTAAATCGAATTAAAGGGGAACTGGTGGTCAGTCCGCCGAAAACACGCAACTCCGTGCGGACACTGGCCCTTCCGCAGCAAGCGATCGACCTGCTGATTGCCGAACACAAAAAGCACTCTCGCAATCCGTATCTGTTTCCATCACCCAAGACCGGAACCATGTATGACCCGGACGCTTTCCGGAGAACCCATGACAAAATTTTGAAGGCCATCGGCACGGAGCACATCCGGTTTCACGATCTCAGACACACCTTCGCCACGCTGTCGCTGAAAAGCGGGGTGGATGTGAAAACGCTGTCCGGCGCGCTGGGCCACTACTCGGCGGGGTTTACCCTGAACACCTACACCCACGCCACGGCCCAGATGAAACAGGACGCTGCCGACACCATCGGTGGGGTCATCAGCCAGCAGATGCGCTGAAAAAGCAGGGCCAGACAAGAAAAACCCCGTCTGGCCCTGTCCGGTGCTTTCCGAACCTTTCCCCGTGTGGGTCAGTGTGTGAGTCTTGAAGAAACGTCAAAAATTAAGCACCTCAAAAAGTTGCGGATCACGAAAGAAAATCACCGGAATCAAGCGGTTCATGTTCATAGGCACACAATGTGACCTATGGAAGGTAATCGGTCGGTACAGTGTACAGCAAGAAAAGCGATAAGCGTTATGCTTATCGCTTTTCCCGTTTTTTGCCCTCCGTTTTTCCTTAAATTTCACTTTTGGGCTTTATTGGTATTTTCAAATGCGTTCGACCGATTTGTTTTGCATTTGGATGCAAGATCAATCGAACACCTTCAGGGCATTTTCAAAGTCCGCGGCCAGATCATCGGCGTCCTCAATACCCACAGACACGCGAATCATGCCGGGGGTAATGCCCATCTTCCGGCGGGTCTCATCGGGCACGCCCATGTGAGAGGAGGTGACAGGGTGACTCAGCGTGGTGTGGAGGCCGCCCAGCGTAGGAGCGTACTTGGGGAACTTCAGCGCCAGCATAAACTGGTCGATTTTCTCCAAATCCTCCGGCACGATGAAGCTCAGCATGGCGCAGTAGCCATTTTTGCCGAACATCCGGTCCGCCAGCTCCTTCTGGGGATAGGTAGGCAGGCTGGGGTGATTAACCCGGCTGACGTGCTTGTTGGCAGCCAGCGTCGCCGCCAGTTTTTCCGCCGTGTGCATGGCCTGAGGCATCCGGACAGAGGCGGTGTTGATGCCCCGATGGATGAGCCAGGAGCTGAAGGGGTCACCGGGGGTACCCAGCAGCATGGCCACCGGCTGGATTTTGTCACACAATGCCTGCGTGGTGGTGATGGAACCTCCGATGGCATCGCTGTGGCCGTTTAAGAACTTCGTCAGGCTGTTGATAACAATATCCGCGCCAAAGTCGATAGGCCGGATGGCTATGGGGGTGGTGAAGGTGTTATCCACCATGAGGTAGGCACCGCTCTTGTGTGCAATTTCCGCCACGGCCTTTAAATCCACCAGCGTCAGCGTGGGGTTAGAGAGGACCTCGGAGTAGATGAGCTTTGTCTCCGGGCGAACGGCCTTGGCGATATCCTCCGTGTTCTGATAATCCACAAAGGTTACCTCAATGCCGCACTTGCTCAAAATCTCCGTCATGACGCAATAGGTCTCGCCGTAGATATTGGAGTTGCAGATCACATGGTCGCCGTGGCTCAGCAGCGTCATCAGAGTGCTGGTGATGGCGCCCATGCCGGAGGAAAAAATCAGCGTGGATTCGCCGCCCTCAAGGCAGGAGATGACCTCGCCCAGCGCAGTGCGGTTGGGATTGCGGGTGCGGACATAGGTATAGCCCTTGGTAGCGTAGGTTTCCTGAACCTCCTTGAAACCCCGCATGGTAAATGCGGTAGTCATAAAGCAGGGGATGGTCTCCGGGGTCATGTCCATGCCCCGGACGTGTTCGCCGCTGTAAAGCGCCTCAGTTGTATAAGAATATGCCATCATTATTCTCCTTTCTCGTCCTTCAGATAGGACAAGGCAAAGCCGGTAAAGTAAGCGATGGTCTGCTCCATACAGCGCTCATCTATGTCAAAGCGTGGATTGTGATGCGGATAATAGGGAATCTTTTCCTCGTTCTTCGCGCCGACCCATGCGTACAGACTGGGGGCCTTTTCCGCATAGTAAGCGAAATCGTCACAGCCAGCTGTGCGCTCCGCAGAGAAAAGGGCATCCGCGCCAAACAGGTCGATAGCCACCGCTGTGGACAGCTTGGATAGCTCAGTATCGTTGATAACGGCAGGCAGGCCGGGAACGATCTCCACCTCTGCCTCCGCCCGGAAAGCCTTGGCGGTATTATCCGCAATGCGGCGGTCCCCAAAGTATCCAGCAAATCGTTGTCATAATAGCGCATGGTACCCGTCATATATGCTTCTTCCGCAATGATGTTCTTAGCTGTCCCCGCCTGCATTGTTCCAATGGTAATAACCGCAGGGTTATTGGCATCCAGCTCCCGGCTGGCCATTGTCTGCAGGTTCATCACGATGGCGGAAGCAGCGACGATGGCATCCACAGCTTGGTGGGGCATCCCGCCATGGCCGCCATGGCCCTTGACCTTGATGTTGAGGCTGGCGGAGGCTGCCATCTTGCCGCCAGCTTCCACACAAATCTTACCCACAGGGATATGGCTGAGTACGTGGACTCCGATGATGGCGTCACAGTCATCCAAATCGCCCTTCGCCATCATGGCCAGAGCGCCGCTGGGAAAATACTCCTCGGCAGGCTGGAAGATGAGCTTCACCGTTCCGGCCAGTTGGTCCCGGCACTCGTTCAGAGCCTTCGCGGTAGCCAGCAGGGACGCCGTATGGGCATCGTGGCCGCAGGCGTGCATCACGCCGTCATTTTGGGAGCGGTAAGGCGTCTCATTCAGCTCCTGAATGGGCAGCGCGTCGATGTCCGCACGGATGCCCAAGACTTTACCGGGTTTTGCTCCTTGGATAACTGCAATCACACCGGTGGGCGCAGGAGTCAGATAAGGAATCCCCATCTCTTCCAGTTGGGATATGATGTAATGGGTGGTCTCATGCTCTTGATTGCTAAGTTCAGGATGTTCATGAAACCGACGGCGGGTTTCTACGGCGTAGCCATAGACAGACTCAGCCAGTGCATTAACCTTATTTGCGTCCATAAGAGAAGATTTCCTCCTTTTCTTAGAAGGGGCCGTAGCCCATCTGCGTGCAGATCAGAACCGTGATGATGGAGACCACGAAGAGAATCACCACCAGCGGGAAATACCACTTTGCCCATTTGCTGTAGGGTACATTGCCCATAGCCAGATACGACATAGCGGCCGTGGGCCAGAAGAGGTTGGTCGGACCATCGCCCAACTGGAAGGCCAGAACAGCTGTCTGGCGGGTAATGCCAGCCATGTCGGCCATTGGCACGATAAGAGGCATGGTGATGGCGGCCTTACCGCTGCCGGAGGGTACAATAAAGTTGAACAGGAACTGGAATACATAGATCAGCGCCGCCGCCACATTGGTGCCGGTCTTGCTGATGACACTGGAGGCGTAGAAGAGGATCGTGTCGATGACGTTGCCAGCCGTGAGGATCAGGATAATCGCACGGGCGAAACCCACCATCAGAGCGCCCATGAGGACACCCTTCGCACCATCAATGAAGCCTTGGGCCATCTCGTTGGGTTTTCTGCCGTCCACGGCAGCCACAACGATGGACATACCCAGCAGATAGCCGCCGATAGTATTGCCGGACCACCAGCCCTTGATCACAATGCCATAAATCAATCCGGCGAAGCCGATGATGAGGGCCGTCATGGTGAACTTCTTGCGGGTCGTGAAGTCTGCGGCACTGTACTGCGCCTTGATGCCTTCTTCAGTAGAAGCATCTACCTGATACATAAGGCTGCGGGTGGGGTCCTTCTTGATACGGGCGCAATACCAAAGCACATAAGCGATAGTAATCGCCATCAGGACCACATACATCACGATACGCACAGACATACCGGAGAACAGGGGCAGCTCCGCAATGCCTTGAGCAACGCCGGTGGTCCACATATTCATGGGGCCGGCGGTAAAGCCGATGATGTTCGCCAGCATGACCATGGCAAAACCAACGATCGCGTCATAGCCCATAGCTTTCGCCAGCATGATACACAACGGGATGAAAGCCATGCAGCTCTCACAGATGCCCAGCATAGCGCCCAGCAGTGAGAACAAGATCATAAAGACCGGGATAATCAGCGTTGAGTATGCACATCGGTATTCCCATCACCAACCGCAAGCCCAACATGACCTACAACGAAGACGCCAAGTTCTGGGTAAGCAATGTGGACGACTACGATTACAAGATCGAGTATCTGAAGTTCGAGGAGGGTACCCCCTTCCCCGAGGAAATCCACCGCAATCCCCACGTGGCCTACAAGGTAGACAATCTGGAGCATTACATCGCCGACGCCGACAGCGTCATCTGCGGCCCCATGCCTGTGGGTGAAAAGGACCGTCTGGCCTTTGTGTGGAAGGACGGCGCCATCCTGGAGCTGTACGAGGCAAACTGACACAGCAAGTTGAAATCAAATAAAGCCAATTAAAACATGAGGTCTCCAAAGCATCCGTCTCTGGAGACCTCATGTCTTCTATTTGATATTTAACCAAAATCAAAAATTACGCCAAAAGGATACGGTCTCCAACACCTTTGTATCGGTGTATCCACCCGCTTGTTTCCCTGTGTGGGTCAGCGCTGTTTCCTTTACCGGCTATATTGCCGTTATCTGGTTTTCTAATTCCTGCGAGACCAGAAAGCGAAATTCCGTCACCTGGCGATAGGCGTTCTCCTTCCGCAGAACCGGGGAAGGAAACCAGGTGCACTTGGCGGAATTGGGGAAAAACTGCGTCTCAAAGCACAGTCCGAACTGCCGGTCATACACGGCACCGCCTTTTCCGGTACGGGGTGTGGTCTTGTTGGCAGTAAAAAAGTGCAAGCCCGGCATGGTGGTATATACCTCCATTTTCCTGCCAGAGCCGGAATCATACATAGAGGCTGCCAATTCAAGGGCTCCCCGCTCCCGTTTCCGCAACACATAGGTATGGTTAAATCCGCCGGCCTGCCGAAGCTGTGCAAAGTCGGAGTGGATCGCCCTGCCCACCGGGGAAAAGGTACGGAAATCCATCGGCGTACCCTCCACCGGTGCGATTGCGCCGTCTGCCATGGGGATTGCGCCGTTGGTGCAGTAATAATCCGCCTCAATCTTGACCAACTGCGCCAGAGCACTGCCAGCGCCATGACCGGCCAGGTTAAAATAGCTGTGATTGGTCAGGCTGCACAGGGTGTCCTTGTCGGTAACCGCCCGATAATCCAGAATGAGACGGTTATCCCTGGAAAAGCGACAAATAAGACTGACCGCCAGCGTGCCGGGAAAGCCCTCCTCCCCGTCCTGACTGACATAGCTGAACAAAAGGGCGTCCTCCCCGACCGGACTGCCGGACCAAAGTTTTGTATCAAAACCACAGAAGCCACCGTGGAGGGTGTTCTCCCCCTCATTCCGGCTCAGCTGCCAGCGCTTCCCGTTGAGGGTAAAGGCTCCGCCCTCCAGCCGCGCGGCCACCCGGCCGCACACGGCGCCAGCGTTCCCCTCCCAGCGACAGTAATCCGACACATCCTCGTAACCCCACACCACATCTCCCAGCACTCCCTTCCGGTCCGGGACAGTCAGGGCCACCAGCCGTGCTCCGTAGTCGCAGAAGCTGGCGCTGGCCCCGCTTTCGTGGGTGATGGTAAACAGATGCGCCCTGCGGCCATCCGGCAAAGAGCCAAAGGGCTTTCTGGTTATACTCATCATAGTCCTCCCTTCAAAAAAAGGAGCGCGCAAAAGGCTAAGTGTTCCCTTGCGCGCTTCCTTTCCGGTTGTCTCCTACACGGTATATCCCAGGCGTGTGACTGCTATCTCTGTGTCCCCAAGTACTTCTGCCGTAGTCAGCTTGCCGTTGCAGTATTCCAGCATACGCTCATACAGCAGTTCTCCAGCTTTGCCCAGGTCCATGCCTTCCGTCATTACAGCGGAGATATCCACGTCAATGTTATCTCCATAGTTGTCCACTGTACGGGCGTTCCCTGTCACCTTAATGGTGGGCGTGATGGGGTTTCCAATGGGATTGCCTTTCCCTGTGGAAAAAATAATAATCTGGCAGCCAATACTGGTCAGCGAGGTGGTGTTTTCCACACCGCCGGGGGAGGCGTCCAAAAGCGTCAAGCCCCTGTGAGCAACCGTCCCATTATACGTAATCAAATCCTGAATAGGCCTTGTTCCGCCTTTTTCCACGGCGCCCAGAGCCTTCTCCTCAATGGTGGATAGTCCGCCTTTGATGTTATCCGGAGCCGGATTTGTACCCTTAATATCTACGCCAATACTGATAATATAATCTTCATACCATTTGATGGCATCCACAATGCGCTGTCCAAGCTCAGGCGTTACCGCGCGGGCACGGAGCGCCTCCTCCGCACCCATCCATTCCGTGGTCTCGGACAAAACGACCCGTCCGCCCTCATCCACCACTTTGTCGGCCACCATACCGGTCGCAGGGTTGCTGATAAGGCCTGAGACGGAATCGGAACCACCACATTCCACCCCCAGCATCAGTTCACTAACAGGCACCTCTACCCGCTTTTGCTCCGAAGCCTTGATCACAAATTCCTTCGCGTACCGAACGGCGCAGCAGGTAGTGTTAATCGTCCCTCCGCATTCGTCACAGGAGCAGACCACAACTTCCTTTCCGGATCTGCGTATGACATCTGCAATCCGTCCGGCAATGACCGGTTCCATTGACACTACCACTGCGGCAAAGACATTGGGATTAGCACCCAGCCCACCCAGGGTTGCGATGTGCTGCTCCAAGTCTGCTCCCACCTCGCCCCGGCCAAAGCAGGGGCAAACTTCCACCGTTCCTGTTACGCAGGCGGCCACACGCCGTGCAATGAAATTACTGTTGTCCATGGCACTGATTACCGCCACATGATTGCGGATCCCAAATTTGCCGTTGGCACGTGCATATGCAAAAAATGTATTCATTTTTCGGCATCCCCTCTGCAACTGACAATATTATGAATGTGCATCCATCCACCCTGCGGCGTGTCACGGATACACCTGCCAATCGAGTAGCCGTACTTGTATACGATATCCCCCGTATGGAAATCACACAGCGCCACCTTGTGCCCGTAAGGCACAGGCTCTGTGACTGTTACGTGAAGCCCTTCAAAATCCAGCTTGTCGCCCGGCTGCGCATCAAACAGCACAACGGCCACATTATCGCTGTCATTCAGCCGAAAATATCTGTTCATATCAAGAATACCCTTCCTTTTTCAGATTTTCGCGCAATCCACCGCGGGCTGTTTCATCTTGGGGCGGAGAAGCTCGCCCCCATCCACCAGAACCGTGCTGCCCGTCATAAACCGATAGGCATCGCTCACCATGCAGGCTACTACATCTCCAATGTCCTCAGGATTTCCAATCCTGCCCAGCGGAATGCCGCGTTCTTTTTCCCTGCGGAACTGTTCCTGACTAAAAATATGTTGATTCAGCGCGCTATGAATACACCCGGGCGCACAACTGTTGACCCGCACACCATACTCCGCCATGGTTACTGCCAGGCTGCGCATCACGCTCTCCATGGCGCACTTAATGGCGGAATAGAGGGCCTGATTGGCCAACGGGCTCAATGCATTGACCGAGGTAATAATGACGATATTTCCTTCACGCTGCTTTTTCATCACCTCCGCCGCCTGATTCAGTCCATAAATTGTGCCGATAAAGTCCGTACCCAGCAGAAGGCCCATCTCCTTTTCGGTCACGTCGGGAAGTTCACCCCGGACATTGATTCCGGCATTCGCCACAAAAATGTCCAAGTGCTTGTGTTCTGCCAAAAACGTCTGGAAAAAGCGCTCCTGTTCTTCCTGCTTTGTTATGTCCACCGCATAGCCCTGGCAGCTTCCACCGTTGTCGCGAATTCGCGCACAGGTCTGCTCAATCCCTTGCTGCGACCTCCCAAGCACCGCTACATGGGCGCCAAGGTTTGCCAATGACTCCGCAATCGCCTGTCCAATTCCGGAACTAGACCCCGTTACCACCGCCGTCTTCCCGTCCAGTCCAAAGATTTTCTTCATATATGCTTCATTCATCTTATGTCCGCACCTTTCTGTTCCCCATGCAGGCTATTGGCAAACTGCAATCATTCTGGTAAAAGCTCCGGAGCCCTGCTGAATTTTTAATGGCAGGCAGACTGTCTGAAAACGGGTGCAGGGTACCGCATCCAGGTTCATGACACATTCAATGATAAGAATCCCGTGCTGGTTCAGCAGTACCACATGGGCTGGCTTGTCCTTTTCTCGAGGATCGTCCACTGTGAAAGAGTCCGTGCCTACCATTTTGACTTGCTTTTCCGCCAGGTACTCTGCCGCCTCTTTCGTCAGATAAGGTGCATAGTTGTATGCCTCATCATAGTAATATTGATGACATCCGGTATTCAGCAAAACTAAATCTCCAGCTTGTATTGTGCCATCCCGCTCCTCCGCAGCGCGCAGGTCGTCCGCAGTAATTGCTTCAAACGCCCCCCGGCGGATATGCAGCATCTGTGTGGGCACCAGGAAAAACTCGCTCACATCATACTCATCAATATTTTTTCCGTGCGCGGAGAAATGGGCCGGGGCATCAATATGGGTGGCAACATGAGTTGTAATGGTATACTCCTCCATCTTATTGGTAAAGCCCTGTGCCTTTTCCTGTTCCTCCGACGGTTCGAGGATATAGCGCAGCAGCACGGGCGGCGCCGACTTTGGCTTTGGCATACCCGGAGATATCACGGTGGATAGATCAATTAATTTCACTTTATTCACCTACTTTCAGGCATTTCGTTTCTACACAGTACACAGAGCAGCTCAGAGATCTCTCTCAGCTCATCTATATGCATGCATACATCATACACTCGCTGTGCCTGTGTCTTAGAAAATGTCCAGGCGCAGCAGTTCAGGAACTTATTTTTCAAAAATTTTTCGTCCCAGCATTGAGCCCGTTCTTCCTTCCTGGGCCAGGACACAGCCTCAAATCTCTGCCCAGAGTCCTGCACCACAATGATGCGGGAATACCCGAAGCCCTCCTCTCCCCGCTGTCTGGGGTCCACATCATATCGAATCCGGTCTCGGCAGCGCAGCAGCGCCGTATTATGCAGCATTTTTTCGCTAAAGCTGGCCTCATCTATATTCCCCTGGAGCAGAGCGGCCGCAACACAGTAAGGGATGCAAAACCGCGCTCTATATGGAGTATCAGGCCAAAATACCGGCAGTGACATAAAGTGGTTTTCTGAGGTCAGGCAAGTAACCTGCTCTATTCTGTCATAGGAGAAGCCCGGCATCTCGGTAATATTCAGCGCTGCCTCTATGGCCTGGTAATTGGAGAAACAGCAGGGGTATTTTTTAATCAGCAGACCAGGCTCCAGAAACGCCCACGTCTGCCCCAAGCTGCCGGCAAGTATCTCCAGCTGCTCACGGGACCCGCCATAGCATGTCAGGAAGCTGCCGGATAACAAATCCTTTCCTGTATAAAACCCGGCAGCGGCAAATTGTGCGGCACGCAATCCAGCAGCGGCGGCATTTCCCACATGCAGCGCGTTGGCCAGCGTTCCAAAATTTGCCCGCAGGCCGCAAGCAAACGTGCAGGCTATGGAAAGCGCCCGTTCCAGCCCATCCTGCGGCAGATGCAGGAGTTTGCCGGCCGCCGCTGCTGCTCCGACAACCCCTGCCACCGAAGTGGTGTGGAAGCCCATTTTATGAGCATTGGGCAGAAGCGCCTGGTTTACCAGCGCCATTACTTCCAGACCTGCCACATAACTCTCCATTACAGAACTGGCAGAGGCATTTCGGCTAAAGCCCAGGCCAAGTACCACCGGAACCAGGACCGCGCTGGGATGGCCCGGCCGCCCAAAAAACAAGTCATTGTACTCCTCAGAATGGGCAGCGCAGGCGTTGAGCAGCACGCTGTCGTACAAGTTGACCTGCTCCAGCCCCTGCCCCGCCAGATAGTGGCGGGAAGCATGGTTTTGATCGATGACAGCTTCCGCCGCCCGGAACTGGACGCTTTTTCCGCCGGAAATGATGCAGGCCATGGTATCCGTAAAACAGCGGCGTGCACAGCCTTTTACAGCTTCGGGAATATCCTGCCATTGAAGTGCCGATACAAACCGGCAGATAGCTTCCTCCGCCGTACCCATAGACTAATACAGGCCCAGCAGCCGCGGCAGCGTCAGCGTCAGAGCCGGAATATAGGAAATCATCAGGATAACGGCTATCTGCACCACACAGAACGGTATAATCGCCTTCATACATCGTTCCAGCGGTGCCTTTGCAATACCAGCAGCCAGGAAAACCGTGGGACCAAAGGGGGGTGTGCAGATGCCGCAGACCACATTGACCACGAAAATCAAGGCAAACTGCAGCGGATCTACCCCAAAGGAGATGGCCAGAGGTGCAAAGATGGGGGCAAAAATGAGGACGTTTGCGGTACATTCCATAAAGCACCCCAAGAACAGCAGCACCACATTGAGCAGCAGCAAAATGACGATCTTGCTGCTGGTAAAGCTGGTAAACGCCTCGCTTATCATGGTGGGCAGCTGTGCCATGGCAATCAGGTAGCTTAGGGGCTTGGCCGCTGCATTGAGGAGCAGAATAGCCCCTGCGGTCTCCATGGCTACAATAACACTCTCCCCAAACACTTTAAGGTTCAGCCGTCTGTAATACAGCGCGCCAGTAATAAGCACCCAGATATTTGCAATACACGCCGCCTCCGTGGCCGAGCAGAAGCCGGAGAAAATGGCCACTACAATGATAACCGGTGTGAGAACCGCAGGAAGGGTACGTACTGCAATAGCGGACGCCTCTTTTGCCGTATATCGCTTGGTTTCTCTCGGATAATTGCGCTTTCTGCTGAAATAATAAACCAACGCCATTTCGCCCAACCCGATCAAAACGCCTGGTACAATACCGGCGGCAAACATTGCGCCCGTAGGAACGTTTGACATGAGCGAACCATAGACAATCATTGTAATGCTGGGAGGGATAATTGGTCCGATAATGGAGGAAGCGGCTGTTACCGCCACAGAAAACTCCTTGTCATACCCCTCTTTTTCCATGGCCGGCAAAAGCATACCGCCGATAGCGGCAGTATCGGCAACCGCAGAGCCGGACATTGTGGCAAAAAACACCGAGGCCACAATGTTGATCTGTGCCAGCGACCCCCGCATCCGGCCTACCAGCAGTTTGGCCAGGAGGATAATGTCATCCACCAGGCCCAGCCTGGTCATCAGTTCCCCTGCAAGCATAAACAGCGGGACCGCCAGCAGAGCAAAGCTGTTTACGCCCTGGTAGTACTGCTGAAAAATCAGCTCAAGCCCAATTTGCCCCCAGATTCCAGTGGTCAGGATCGCAGCCATGCCCACACCCAAAGCAATGGGCATACCGGAAAACATCAGCGCAAACAGCAGCAGGAACAAATAAACGCCCATATTCATGCTACTACTTTGCCTCCTTTCCTTCCCGGCCGGTCAATCTGAGGATGTCGTGGCAAACCTGGCTGATCATGTGAATCACCATAAACACGCCGCCCAGCAGCACACCAGCAGCCGGCCAAATTAACTGGATGGGGACCGTTGTCCCCACAGAGTTCAGGTAATAGGGAATCAGGTCAATGCCAATCCGGGTAAACAGCACCAAAAACACCAGAGACAGCAAGTGGCCCACAATTTCCGCCACAGTATACGCCTTTCCTTTGAACAGGTTGATGATAAACTCAAATCGGACCAGGTTTTTGTTATGCAGTGCCACACTTCCGCCGATAAATGTGCACCAGATCAGCAGATAGCGGCTTACCTCCTCCGGCCACACAAAAGCCTGCGGCAGCAGCGCCCGGGAAAAAACGCCGATAGCCATGCTCAGCAGAATACCCGTGCCGCCTACCAAAACAATGACCTTTCCCATCTTAGCGCACAAAGTGCTGATCCAGTCAATCCACACCGTTATCCTTGTCATATAATCGCTCCTTTGGAAAGTGTGCCGCTTGTTTAGGCAAAGCTCTGCACGTATTCAATAAAATCATAAGAGATGGACTTGCCCTCACCGACAAACTCGCCCCAAATGGCCTCGGACGCCTCGGTCCAAAGCGCCATCTCCTCGTCAGTCAGCTCCACGATGGTAACTCCCTGCTCTTTCAGCTTTTCATAGGACTCCGCGTTAGCCTCAACAAAAGCCTTGTCCTTCCACACTTCGCATTCGAGTGCACATTCCTGTACAATCTGGAACAGCTCACTGTCCAGACCACCCAGCTTTTCAATAGCCTTCGGCCCAATAAATTTGGCAGAAACCACCCAGGACTGATTAATGGGAGTAATATAGTTCAAAATTTCACCAAAGCTATTAATTTCCAGAGTCTGCACCTGATTATAGGTTGTCTCAACAAGATTCTGCTGCAGTGCGGTATAGACTTCGCCCCAGTCCAGAGAGGTAGAGGACGCTCCCCAGTTGTTAAACAGCGCCAGCTCAATTTCCGAACCGGTAGAACGAACCTTTACACCATTCATATCAGCCGGGACACGGATTTCTTTCTTGGTGGAACCAATTGCACGGGGTTCCCCTGCATCCACATCGAACATCAGCGCAATCCCTCCGGTATCCTCCAGGATCTGCGCATTTACCTCATCCCGGTATTCACTGGTGAACAGTTTACGTACCTGCTCCACAGAACTAAGCACACCGGGCAGGTCTACCCATTCAAGAGCATCGGAAAACTGCACAAAATTTCCGTTGGAACACTTAGCAATATCAACCGTGCCCGCAATGGCAGCCTCGGTAATCGCCTTATCGCCGCCCAACTGGCTGGCCGGATAATACTCCACAACCACACGGCCATCCGTGCGCTCCTCCACCAGATCACAGAACATCTGACCGCCCTGACCAGCCACAGAATCTGCACTGTCTGTATCAGCAAAACGGAGGACAATAGGCTCGTCCGAGGCCGGCTGCCCGGACTCTCCGGCGGGTTGCTGATTTTGACCAGAAGTATTTCCGCATGCAGCCAATCCAAGGGTCATTGCAAGAGCAAGGGTAATAGCAGTCAGTCTCTTTTTCATGTCTCGTTTCCTCCTTAAAATACAAATATCCGCTTTTTCTGCTATATATGGCTAGTTTATGCTTACCAATGTCATTCTACATCATTTTTGCACAGTTTCAAGCAGTCCAAGCGCTTGCTTGCGCGGTTATTTTTGTGTAATTTTGTATATTTTTCCTCTAGCGGTTTCCCAGGTTGACTTTTTTGTAAAAATATTATACCTTAAAGTTACTGCAATTTATCATTTTTGCTGCAATCCGTAATGGGAGTGATTTATATGAGAATGAATCTGCATATCCTGCACGATGCTCTCTCTGAATATAACCCTCTTATTCTAGCCTCTGACAGCCCGGAACTGAATCTCGAGGGAATTCGCTATCTACCCAGCCAGGAGGAACGCTGGAGCACGGAGTATATGTATGCCGTTACCACGCAGGAGCTTATCTCCGCTTACTACCAGACAGATAAACGTTCGCTGACCTTTTTGTGTCAGGGCAATGTAGATCCATCATTTTTGACGGACAAAGGCTGGTCCGCAATTGTTATTTTGGAAAGCTCCAATTACAACGAGGTATTTGACATTGTTCAAAACACATTCAAAGCCTACCGCAAGTGGGAGGAAAAGCTATCGGAAGCAGCTCTGTCCGGCTGCTCCTTTAAAGCCTTCTTGGACATCGCTTCCGCAGTCTTCCACGTACCAATTGTACTTATCAACTGTATCGGACGGTTTGTATTTTCCGCTGGGGATCTCTCTTCTAATTCCCTGGATAACGTGTGGGATTCCTTGCGGTATAAGGGGATATTCCCCCATGACATGTTGAACCCGGAAGAACGACGTTTTCTGAATTCAAATCTGAACAACCGCCATGATCCGTTTACACTTTGGGTATCCGGCCGACAGCAGGAAAACATTGATGTAATTGTGCCTCTTTACAACAAAAGCACCTTGCTTTGCACCATGGTCTTTATAGGGTACAACACCTTCTCCAAGGGACAGCTCTCTCTGATGTACTATCTTCAGCAGCGTATTGAATCGATTTTTGACAAGTTTTCAGACTTCGAATCCCTTGACGCCGCAAGTGCCCATGGTATCATTGATATTAGCAGCGAGTCAGAGGATCCAACTGAGACTATTATGGGGCTGCTGCCGGAACGTTGGAACGGGAAAAAGCAGTTCTCTCTTTTGGTAATTCCCTTTGAACGAGAACGCTATTCCAAAGTGTTTTTAAACGATTTACTTTCCCCTCTCTATGCAATCCTTACGGCTCCGGCTGCATTTATTCATAATAACGAGCTTATTTTTGTAGAGCCGGACGCGCTGGACTCTACAGCTAAGCTTTCTAAAATACGTAAGGCACTTTACAACAACGGGCTGGTAGCCGGTGTCAGCAACTGCTTTCATGATGTCTCCTTTATCCGATGGGCCTATCAACAGTGTAAAATGGCGCTGGATCTGCACTCAACCGCTGGAAATGCAGGCTCGCTTTACTTTTTTCAAGAGCAATATTGTCAATGCTTGTACAAAATCCTGACCCACACGGCCATACCTGAAAGCCTGTGCAATTTTAGTCTGCTGCAACTGGCTCAGAAAAAAGAAAAGCGTGTAATGACTGCTATCCATGATCTGAGAATATTTTTAGCAGCAGGCGGAAACATTTCTCAAGCCGCTGATCTTTTGCAAATTCACAGAAATACCCTCAAAACAAGACTGGAAAAGCTGTCTCGGCTAATCGGCGTGGAATTCTCTGCCCTAAACGAGCAGGAATTTATTTCTTTGTACCTTACCTGTCTGATCATAGATGAGCAAACCAATTAAAAAAGCCCCTCCCCCATGTGAATTTATTACTTCACATGGGGGAGGGGCTTTTTACACTCCAGGTAGCTCAGGCAATAGAATTCCGTTTTTAAATAAAATAGTCGGGATATTGCGCCTGGATCTTTTCTACATCAATCTGATAGCGGTCAAGATGCGCTTCCATCAGTGCCCGTGCTCTGGTGACATTCTTTTGCGCCACAGCCTCCATCAGATCCTGATGGTCCTGGACAATCTTTGTGTTTTTCACTGTAGTAAGTGCCATACTTCGTACTCGGTCAAAGTGTATAGAAATTGTGTCCATCAAAGCATATACCTGAGGCTTCTGCGCAATTTCAAACAACAGGCGGTGAAATTGGTGATCCAAGTCTGTAAGCGTTTCCGCATAGTAGTTCTCCAGATAAAATTGTTGTAGGCGAACATTTTCCTGAAGCATCCTGATAGCTTTTTCGTCCGCCAGCATACAATCCAGCTCAATTACCGCGCACTCCAGCACCCTGCGCATAAACCTGGCTTCTTCTACCATGTGGCAATCAATGAGGGCAATGGCGCTTCCCCGCTGGGGATAGATTTCCACAATTTTCACTTTGGAAAGCTCGATCAGCGCCTCCCGCACAGGTGTGCGGGAAAGCCCCATCTCCGCGGCCAGCTCATTCTCGCTGACCAGACTGCCCGGCTTCAGCGCAAGGCGGACAATGTTGTCCTTCAGCGTACGCAGCGCGTAATCACGGCCCGTCTCCCGTGGGAGACGCTCAGTCAAATACAAACCCTCTCGCCTCCTGTACTTCTTCCGTCTACTAGCATACAAAAACGAGCGGCGCTCGTCAAGAACCAGTATTTTGATTCAATTCTCCCCTTTGCACAAAAATCACCAGCTAAAATTTTACGTCTTCCCGACTTGCTTTCTAGTATACAAGTGTTATAATTTACTTGCCAACAAAATCTGGCGGTTAATCAAGGGGGTATTTCCATGAACGAAATTTTGCAGCGGCTGTGCCGGATTGGCATTGTACCTGTCCTCTCCGTGGAGGACGCGGAAAAAGCGCTGGGACTGGCCAATGCGCTGTCTGCCGGCGGGCTTCCGGCGGCAGAGGTCACCTTCCGCACCCAGGCGGGGGAGGAGTCTATCCGCCAGATCGCAGAGAATTGCCCGCAGGTTTTGGTGGGGGCGGGCACAATTCTGAACGTGGAGCAGTGCCGGCGGGCGCTGGCCGCCGGCGCCCGGTTCATTGTCTCCCCCGGGTATAATGAGGCCCTGGTAGCTTACTGTCTGGAGCAGGGCGTACCGGTCATTCCCGGCTGCGCCACTGCCTCCGACCTGGGCAGAGCAGTAAGCGCCGGCCTGGATCTGGTAAAATTTTTTCCTGCGGAGCAGGCGGGAGGGCTGCCGCTGCTCAAGGCACTAGCCCCCGTCTTTCCCCGGCTGGGTTTCATGCCTACCGGCGGCATCAGCATAAAAAATCTTTCGGACTACCTGGGATATGACCGTGTCCGCCTCTGCGGCGGCTCCTGGATGGCCAAAAGTGAGCTTATCCAGGGGGAGCGGTGGGAGGATATTACCACCCTGTGCCGGCAGGCTGTGGGGACCATGCTGAACTTTTCCCTCCAGCATGTGGGCCTGCCCTGCGGCAGCGCGGACGCCGCGGCCGGCACGGCTCAGGCTATTTGCCGGCTCTTCGGTTTAGATTACCGGCAGGGCGGTAGCTCGGACTTTGCCGGGCCCTTTGTGGAGTGCTGCAAGGTGGATATGCCAGGCACAAACGGACACATTGCCATCGGAACGCCAGATGTGGATCGGGCGGAATTCCATCTGGGTCTGGAGGGTGTGGAATTCTTGGAGCACACCCGGAAGGTGGACAACAACGGGCGCACCAAGGCGATTTATTTGAAACAGACCTTTGCCGGCTTTTCCATTCATCTGATGCGGAAGTAAGTACACTGGGGAAAGGAGCTTTTTGTATGGGGAAAATCGTTACCTTCGGAGAAATCATGCTGCGTCTGGCCCCAAACGGGTACAACCGGTTCTTCCAGGATGACCAGCTTCAGGCCACCTTTGGCGGCGGCGAGGCCAATGTGGCAGTATCTCTAGCAAATTATGGAATGCACGCAGCCTTTGTGACCAGGCTTCCCGCCCATGCCATCGGGCAGGGGGCGGTAAACGCCCTGCGGGGCCTGGGGGTAGATGCCTCTCATATTGTCCGTGGCGGGGAACGGGTGGGTATTTACTACCTGGAAAAGGGCGCCTCCCAGCGGGGCAGCGTGTGCATCTATGACCGGGCCCATTCCGCCATTCAGCAGGCACGTCCGGAGGAGTTTGACTGGGACAGTATTTTTGAGGACGCGGTCTGGTTTCACTTTACCGGCATTACCCCCGCTCTGGGGGAAAATCTGGTGGAAATCTGCCTGCAGGCCTGCCAGGCAGCCAAGGCGCGAGGTGTCAAAATCTCTTGTGACCTGAATTACCGGAGCAAGCTGTGGAACCGGGAGCAGGCCAAAGCCGCCATGACCAAGCTGTGTCAGTATGTGGATGTGTGCATTGCCAATGAGGAGGACGCCAAGGATGTCTTCGGCATTGCGGCCGCGGACAGTGATATTTATGGCGGCAAGCTGAACAAGGCAGGCTATGAAAGTGTTGCCCGACAGCTGGCCAGGCAGTTTGGATTTGAAACGGTGGCCATTACCCTGCGCACCTCCCTCTCCGCCAGCGACAACAACTGGGCGGGAATGCTGTATAACGGCGGGACGTGCTACCTGTCCAAGGAATACCATCTCCACATCGTGGACCGGGTAGGAGGTGGGGACAGCTTTGCCGGAGGACTGATTTACGCCCTACTCAGCGGGAAAGCTCCCCAGGATGCCATTGAGTTTGCCGTAGCGGCCTCCGCCCTCAAACACTCCATCGAGGGAGACTTCAACCGCGTCACCTGCGCCGAGGTGGAAAAACTAGCCGGCGGCGACAGTTCTGGGCGGGTCCAGCGTTAGTCCGCCGCGATACACACCCCAGTGGCAAAAAAAGAGGGCAGTCGACTGTGTACCGCTTTCCTCTTTCAGCTGCTTCATAAAGTGTGATAGCAAGATTTTTGGCGGTATCATCTTTTCATCGCTATCGTTTTTTGAACCATTTCGCCTAGCAAGTCGTTTTCTTTATACAGAGAGCCCTGACGCATCTGCGTCAGGGCTCCTGTTGTATCAAGATTTCTGGGCAATGGTGAGCATATCGGCGGTGATGTCGGTGGTATAGGGGTTGATGCCCTGGGTGTTCACCAGCTCTAGCACCTTGTCGGGGCAGAGCTCATAGCAGTAGGCCCAGCCGTGATAGGTCACCGTGCTGTCTCCCGGCAGCACCGAGGTAGTGAGGTCATTGGAGAAGTCGAAGTACAGGGCCTTTTCCGCGAAATAGAGCAGGTCGCTCATTTCCAGGTCGGTCTGCACATTCTCCAGGAAGATGTCGTAGTAGGTGGCAAAGTTACCGGGCTGGGACAGGGCCTTTTTCAGCACCGCTGTCAGCAGATTCCGCTGGGTCTCAGTGCGGCCAATGTCGGCGTCGGAGTAGGCGTCATAGGTTTTCCACTCGCCTTCCGCCTCGTCATAATAGGAATTCTGCCGGCAGCAGGCCACCTTCAGCGCGTCGGAGCCAGACAGCCACTGCATTCCCTTGTTGAAGTGGATATACAGGTCCTGGGCGTAGTCTTCGTAGTTCATGTTCACCGGTACGTTGAAGTCCACACCGCCGATGGCGGCCAGCAGCTGCTGCTGGGTGCGCGTTCTGCCGATGTCCGAGTCGGGATAGGCCATCGTCCCGTCAGAGTTTTTCCGCAGGCGGCATATGGCAAGGGCTTCTTTCCCGTTGATATGCTGCATTCCGGGCTCAAAATGGATGTGCAGGTCCTGGAGCGGATCATCATAGGCCATATGAATGGGCACATCGAAGTCGATTCCATCCACCGCGTCCACCACTTGGACAAAGCCATCCACATCCACACAGATGTAATAATCGATTGGGATGCCCAGCATCCGGGATACTTCGCCCCGCAATGCCTCGATCCCGTCGTGATAGACCGCGTTGATCTTGGGAAAGCGGCGGTCCACCAGCGTATCTCTCGGAATGGACACTAGCCCCGCCATCTGCTCTGCCGTGTCGTACGTCAGCACCATAATGGTGTCCGCGTTTGCGCTTGCCTGGTCTGACGCCACAAGCAGGAACGTATAGCACAAGCGCCTGCGCTCAAAATCCCCCTGTGTGCTTGACGGTGCCGGCGTGTGTACTGTGTTTTCTCCGGCCTGGGCCTGGGTTTCCGCGGGGGAAATCTCCGCCACGGGAGGCGGTTTGATCACTGCCTTCCACGAGAGATAGGCGATCACAATAATCGCTGATAAAACGACAGCCATCAGATATAATAGTTTCAAGATGCGGGGAAAAGATGATGTTTTGCGTGCACGTTTTCCAGACACAAAATCAACTTCTTTCTGGCCATATAGAACTGCCTATTATCATTATTTGCAGTCTTGTGGAAAACCGGACAGCCATCGACAAAGTTATTCGAAGTTTCCTTCCCCGTGTCGACTGAGAGAGCCATGCGTCCTCTGAGTTCTATTTGGGAAAACCAGTAAATAGACGCCGCAATGCTGGCGGCTGGAAATATCTGCGGCCCGGGTCTCCAGCTCCTCCCACTCCTCAAAGGTGAGCAGGTGACTGATATCAAACACATACTGCATGCTGACGCTGTCCGGCTGGGACGCTTCGGGTGTTTCCGGTGTCTCCGGTATGTCCGGGCCGGAGGCGTCCGGCGGGCAGTTTGTGAGGATGTAATCCTCCGCCGCCTGTGCCATGGCATCCACCGCCTGAGTCAGCGCCACAGCGCTCATGGTAATCTCCTCGCCGTTCCAGGCCCGCTGGGCCATGGAGGGCTCCACCGCGTTATGGATGGCGTCGGCCAGGGCCTGGCTGCTGCCCCGGTCTTCGCTCAGGTTTGCGTAAACGCACCAGCCATCGGCAGGCATGGCGTAGGTGCCCGTATCCTGCGGCTCCATCAGGATGGTCAGCGTGGCCCCTTCCCTGTCGTCTCCATAGCCATACCCGTACGCATCGTAGATCCCCGCGGCGGTATCGGCAATGCTGTCATAGCTGATCTGGGTCAGCACATCCACCCGCAGGTCGATACCCAGCTTCTCCGAAAGCTCCGGGAGGGTCTGCTCGCCCTGCATGGTCAGCGTGGCGGAGCCCAATTCCTCTGTTTCATCATAAATCACGCCATATTCCGTGAAAGCCAGAGCAGGCGTGCAAAGAGAGAGGGCCAACAGGAGGAGCACCACAAAAACAGAGCATGTTTTCTTCATATCCGATCTCCCCCTTCTCACAGCAGAAAGACCGCCAGCACCGAGCCCAACACCGACAGAGGGGCGGCTATAGCAGCAAACAGGCCCCAGAACCTGCCCCAGCTGACCGGCAGATCGCCCACCAGTTTTCCGGTCTGGCCGATCATGGCAAAGAGAAAGTCCTTCCCCTTCCATTTGGTGTTCAGCATCCAGACGGGCATCAGGGCGTAGTGCACCTTGCCCCGTTTCAGGCTGACGGTTTCATTTACGAGCGTACAGGTCCCATAGCCTGTTACCGTGGCACGCAGCGTTGCGGACAGGGTCCCCTCGCAGCGCTGATCCGCCCGCTGCCGGCACTGGTCCACCGTCACATCGAACTTATCGGCCAGAAAACCGGGGAGATAAGCCGTGGAAAAGGGCTTCAGCTCCTGATAATCATAGGGCTCGATGGAATCCATGTGGTCGTCCGGCATCTTGCTGGAGGCATCCGCCGGGATCTTCTCAAAGGCGATCCATCCGGCCCGGTAGACGTCGTAGTGCTCCGTCTCCGTGATCTCATAGTCGCCGGAGCGGTATGTATGGGAGCGGGTAGCGGCATAACGGGCATCGCCCTCCGCCTCGCCGTCGAACATCCAGAAGGGGACATAGACCCCCTGGATCTTCTGCACATGGTTCTCCTGGGTAAAGCTCTTGGGTAAGAGAATTTTCCCTTTATAGTGGTTTTTCAGGGCCTTGACGGCATCTTCCTTGCTCAGCTTGAAGGGAATGATGAAATCCGGCTTCAGCTGCCCGGAAAACTGCCCCGGCACCACGGTGGGATTGCCGCAGTAGGGACAGGAGGTGGCCGCCGTGTTTTCGTCGCAGATGAGCTCCGCGCCGCAGCTGGGGCAGCTGTATGCCCGCATGCCGTCGCCCTCCGTGCCCCAGTCCTCGGAAAAGCCGGAGGTGTCCCACGCGTCTCCATCCTCAGAAGGCGGGTTCTGTCCGGCATTCGCCTCCTCTGCCGCCTGCTGGGCTGCCGCCGCTTTTTCCTCCTTCTCTGCGTAAAGCGCCTCAATTTCCGCTACCTCATAACTGGCGCCGCAGTATTCACACTCCAGCTTTCCGGACGCTCCCACGAAATGGAGCGGGCCCGTACAAGCCGGACACTGATAATTTGTGACCTGTGTTGGCATGTAAATGCCTCCTTTCCGTACCGGAGCAGACCGGGAACAGCCCAGAATCCGCAGCAGTTTACCAGACCGAGCTTTCAGTGAACCAGCTGTCCAGCGTCAGCGTATACGGCTGTGGGTCATCCTGCGGCATAAACGGCAGACTGACACCGTTCTCACCGGCGCCCAACACCATCTCCTCGCCGCTGGGGCTGATCAGAAGGGGATAAGTCTCAGAGATATAATACGGGCCGTCTGTGACGCCATAGTTTTCGCCGCCCACCAGGGACAGACTGATAGTCACATAGCTGGGCCCGTCCATGACGGATGTGATCTCCCAGTAGCCGCCCCACATCTCTTCGAAAAGATCCGAGTCCTCGTACTGCCAATCCAGATCTACACTTCCGCCGTTCTCATCCTCAGGGAAGAACCACAGGTAGTAATTTGCTGTGCGGCCCGTATCCCACGCCGCTGCCTGTGTGGTCCAGCAGCCCTCAAGCCCCCACGAATAGACTCCGCTATAGCCGTCACTCAGCCACGGTGCAAGCTCCGAAGACACGTCCTGCCAGCCGTATTCCGTAAAGTCGAAGGAGAGGTAGTCTCCGGTTTCCGATATGCACGGCCAAAGATAGCTCATGGAGTCGAGGGACGGGTACCATTCGCAGGAATTCCCGCTGTTGTCAGTGATCCAGACCTGCGTGTCTGCCTCGTATGCAACGCCATTGAGATTGGCAAAGAACAGCACCGGTTCCCCGCTTTCCGACCGATAGCAGACCTCTGTGTTCTCGTAGGTATAGGTATTCTCATTCCATTGCACACGATTGATGGCGACCGTCGCGTTTTCATCCACCGGCACGATACAGTACAGATGTCCCGTGCTGCCGATGATATGGTTTTCATCGATCTCCGCAAGGAAAGGATATGCCTCCAGCATGGCCTGGTCTGCCGCGGACAGCCAGTCATCACCTTCTTCCACATAGCCCAGATACGCTGCGCCGAACATGGTCTGGGGGAAATCGATTCTGTCCCGCAGCCAGACAAGAGATTGTTCCGCTTCCGCGGAGAATCCGGTCGGTGTCGGCTGCATATCCGATCCCCCGGCCCCCGGGCGCAGCTTTTCCGGCAGTTTTTGATCGGGCATACCAGACAGCGTCTCACCATCGGCGCTTCGATTTGGTTCGTCTGTTCCCGCTTGCTGTTTTTGCGCGCAGGCACAGAGAGACAGCACCAGAACCAGTATTAGAAAAAATGCGATCACTCGTTTTGATGTCCTTTTCATAACTGCTCCTTTCAAACGTCACTGCTCCATACCATTGCGCAAACGGGGATCGCTCCGACCCAAATGGGGCGGGAACGATCCCCATTCTGGTGTCATCCGATGCTGTCCGGCATAGGCTCCTCCGCATCGATCAGAGGCAGATACCAGCTGTCATAGAGATTGGGCAGATCCTCCTCGTCCACATCCACCCAATAGGTCCCCCACGGGCGCAGGTAGATATCATAGTGGAACGCATCTCCGCCGTTTTCGTAATCACCGTCAATGTGGATCATGTCCCCATAGTCCACCAGTCCCGGGTCAACGATCCAGTCCCCGTGCTCCAGCGCAATATCCGTGAAGGCGCCGCCCTCGGATGTCATGGTGCCATATATGCTGGTCCCATCATCACTGAGGCTGACCGACGCGGAGACCATCGGTTCCGACTTCGTGTAGTCCTCATCCCAGAGGGTGACAGTGCCCGTGCCGTCCCCGCCGATGTCAATGGCGCCGCAGATGTCCCACCAGGCGCCCTCCAGATCCTCGTAGTCGCCCGAGCAGCCGGTCATGATCCACCAGCCGTACCAGTCGCCGTTCCACCAGTCCAGCAGTATATCTCCGGTTCCAGTATCCTGACCCGTACCGCTTCCCGCCGCTTCCCGGCTGAGTGTGGACGGATCGACGGTGATCTTACCGGTTTTGTCGCCGAACGCCTCCTCAAAGGTCACCTCGACCTTGCTGGTGGTATCCGCCAGCACAAAGGCGGTGCGGAGTTCAAGGGTTTCACCCGGCGCGACATCCGTAAATTGACTGTCGATCACCGTGTCGTAGGAGTCGCTGTTCGCAAAGACGGTGGCGATAGCCAATTCTGCGCCGTTCTGTATCGCTGTTTCAGAGATGGACCATACATAGGAGCCGCTGTCCTTGCTGTTGTTGGTAAAATCCAGCGTCAGGACCAGCGCGTCGTTTCCATCTGAGTCCTCCATGATGCTGGCCCCCTTGTAGAGCAGCGCATAGTCCCCGATCTGGAGCGAATTGGACTCTTTCGGGTCGTCCTTGCCGCAGGCGGCCAGACTGAGCAGCATCGCCGCCGCAAGCAGGACGCAGAATAACCTCATGCGTTTCATGTCAGGCCCTCCTTAAAAGCCACTGAGTTTGAATGCAACCAGTTCCATTGCGGACTCGTCCGCTCTGTCTTCGGTCATAATGGCAAGGATGCTGCCGTCAGCCAGCTTCGCGCCGCCGCAGAACCAGGGATAACTGGTGCCGAACAGATCGCTGTCATCCGCCTCGCCGATATAGGCGCCGTCCTTCGTCCAGAGCACCACCTCGCGCATATTTCCATCCAGAGCGAGATAGCCGTTCGCCGTCTCTGTGACAAAGGTAACGCTCCCCATGCCGCTTCCGTCGGAATCCGCCAGCGTCAGCTGCAGAGCACCGTTGGTATCATAGACAAAGATCTTGTGGCCGCTTTCATCCGCGGCAGACCCGGTGACATAGATATGGTTCTCATCGATCAGCAGGTGGCTGATCAGATCAACCTCTTTGAACACGATGGGCTCTGTTTTTACTGCGCCGCCGGAGAGTGTGATCTTCTCGCACTCCGAGCTGGAGAACCAGCTGATGCCCCAGGTTCCGGAGGGATGCATGACCACATAATCCGGCCCATCATAGGAGGCTGTCTTCGTGCCGTCTTTCCAGCAGATCAGCGGCTCCAGGAACTCCGCGAGCCAGAGGTTCCCGTTGGTATCGGCAGAAATAGTGGATGTACCCGATAAGGGCGGTGTAGAGCAGCGTTTCCGCTTTCACCCAGAAATCGTCACCGGCTTTGCCCTCGCCCTTGGTGTTGGCGATCAGCGTCGTGACCAGCTTCAAAATGTCCTTTTCCGAGTGGATGTAGGCGAACGGGTTGTAGTGCATGGACTTCTTGAAGTTCAGGGAATTGAGAATCTTGATCTGATA
>OFMC01000840.1_pt1 | contig 28555 bp, 22 predicted proteins | sample 1541271 | NCBI WGS metagenome assembly OFMC01 (sample SAMN04209252, study PRJEB22552) | human gut metagenome | biome: gut; material: feces | host: Homo sapiens | place: USA: Oklahoma | reverse complement strand
AGAAGTTTGGGGTGCTGCTGGCTGCGTGGGCATGGCAGGATGCCATACCCTCCTATACTATGGGGAGCGAGATACCCTGTATCTTCTGATAGATGTCGAGCGCGAAGATGTCGGTCATACCCGAGATATAATCGATGACAGCCATGACACGCGTAGCGAAGTCGTCGCTATTGATGTCGTACTGACTACTGAAACGCTTGCGCAGCTGCTCCGAGTGGAACTTGCCAGGAGCGGTAGCAGCCTCGATGAGTGTGTCCATCAGCGTCTCCATAATCTTATAACCCGACAGCTCCACGTCGAGCACCGGCTTCGAGTTGTATATGCGCTGCACGCTCACCTCCGTGCAGTGGCGATACGCATCGCGCACGAGCGGAGCGACGTGGTCGATGAGCGAGCCTTGCAGTGTACCGGCGAGTATCTCCTGTTCGTGCTGCACGAATGCCTTCGCACACTCGCTTTCGAGCAGTCCGATGGCGCAGGCACGCATATACACAATCTTCTCGTTGTTGTCGGTGATGCCCTCCTCCTCGATGCGGTCGAGAATGTTCTTACGCGACTCGTCGCTGAAGAAACCCAACAGCAGACCGCTCGCCTCGCCGTAGGAGAGGATGCGCAGCTTGTGAGCATCCTCTATGTCCATTATCTCGTAGCAGATGTCGTCGGCAGCCTCAACAAGATACACCAACGGATGGCGTGCGTAGCGCAGCGGTTCGCCCTCAGCCGAGAGGCGCAGCATACCGAGGTCGTCGGCGATGCGCTGAAACGCCTCCTGCTCGAAGCAGAAGAAGCCGAACTTGCCCTTCTTGCCGGCACACTCGCTCGAATACGGGTACTTCACGATGGAGGCAAGCGTAGAGTAAGTCATCACGAAACCGCCGTCGCGTCGTCCGTGGAAGCGGTGCGTGAGCAGTCGGAAGGCGTTGGCGTTGCCCTCGAAGTGCGTCAGGTCCTCCCACATCTGCGCCGACACACAAGGCTTCAACGCCAGTCCGCGACCCTCGCGGAAGAACGCCTGTATAGCCTTCTCGCCAGAGTGTCCGAACGGCGGATTGCCCATGTCGTGCGCCAGACACGCCGTGCTCACGATGGTGCCCAGCTCCTCGAAGAGCGTACCCGCGAGTTCGGGGTGCACACGCTTCAGCGCACGCACCACGTCATTGCCCAACGACATGCCCACGCTCGCCACTTCGAGCGAGTGAGTGAGGCGGTTGTGAACGAAGATGCTGCCTGGCAGCGGAAACACCTGTGTCTTGTTCTGCATACGACGGAACGGAGCCGAGAAGATAAGGCGGTCGTAGTCGCGTTTGAACTCCGAGCGGTCGTCGTGACGCTCGGGGTGGCGCAACTCCTGTCCGAGTCGCTTGTTCGATATGAGTTGTTGCCAATTCATTGCCATAATCGTTTTGTTTTGTTTATAGCACAAAATTAAAACTAATATTCCAAATAGACAAGAAGATTATTCACTCTGCTACCTATTTCCACTTTTTTAATACTCTAAAAAGACGTAATATCATTATAATTAAGTACTTTTGCAATTTGAAACATTACGTAACGTAAACCACAACAGAACACATAATGGTAAAAATAAAGATAGTGAACCGTGGCTCGCAGCAGCTTCCTGCTTACGCCACACCGCAGAGCGCAGGCATGGACTTGCGTGCCAACATCGTAGAACCCATCACGCTGCAGCCTATGGAGCGTCGCATCATACCCACCGGTCTGCACATCGCGCTGCCCGAGGGCTACGAGGCGCAGGTGCGCCCACGCTCAGGCTTGGCTCTGAAGCACGGCATCACCGTGCTCAACTCGCCTGGCACTATCGATGCAGACTATCGTGGCGAATTGGGCGTGCTGCTCATCAACCTCTCCACCGAGCCCTTCGTGATTGAAGCCGGCGAGCGCATCGCACAGATGGTCATAGCACGCCACGAGCAAGGCGAGTTCTGCCTCGTTGAGGAACTCGACGAGACGGAGCGCGGCGAGGGTGGCTACGGACACACCGGAGTGAAATAAGTAGGAGGCTACGGCATTCTTGCCGTAGCCATCAACAACAGAAATATAAATTTGCAATGACTACGGCAGGAATGCCGTAGCCTCCTATGGTTAGCCCTCCATCGGCAACTCACTTCCAAACAATTAAAGAAGAAGAAAATGAAGAAATACATACTCGTTGCGATAGCCATGGCAGTTGTCGCTCCGCTCTTAGCTATCGGCGGAGCACGCACGGGCACATCGGTCGACATGAAGTGCGACACGATGACCATCTCTGCCGACTCGCTACTGAAGGAGACACCACTATTCGACCGCCTGTACCTCGACGCAGTGTGCCGACAGATTGCGGGCGACTCCACAGCATCAGCACTGTTAGAGCGATGCCACGAGATGCGCCCCGACGCTGCCGAGGTGTACTACTCGTTAGCCCACTCGTACCTAAAGCAGGGCAACGACTCGCTTGCAAGAGTGAACATGCGCCGAGCTGCCGAGCTGCAACCCGACAACGACAACTACCTTGAGAACGTGGCGGAGACATACATCGACCAACGCGAGTACGACCGCGCCATCGAAGCCTATGAACAGCTCTACGCACACCACCGCGACCGCAGCGACGTGCTCGAGCTATTGGTGCGACTGTATAACGCAAAGAAAGACTACCCCAAGATGCTCTCCACCATCGACCGCATGGAGCAAGCCGACGGACCAAGCGAGGAAATATCACTCATGCGCATGGGCATCTACGAGCAGCAAGGCGACAAGAAGAACGCCTACCGCATACTCCACGCGCTCACCAACGACCACCCCAACGAGCCGTCGTACAAGGTGATGCTCGGCAACTGGCTCATGCAGCACGACCGCAAGAGCGAAGCCTACAACTGGTTCAAGAGCGCACTGGAGGACGACAAGCAAAACGAATTCGCACTGAACTCGCTCTACGACTACTACCGCAGCATGGGCGACGACACAAAAGCACGACAACTGCGCGACAACATACTGTTCAGTCCGCAGACCGACATAAAGACAAAGCTCTCGATGCTGCAGCAAGCGATACGCGAGAACGAGCAGGAGCAGGGTGGCGACTCAACGGCTGTGCTCGCACTGTTCGACAAGATAATGCTCGCCACACCGCGCAACGCCGAGCTATCCAATCTTAAGGCGATGTACATGCGAGTGAAGAAGATGCCGCAGGACAGCATCAACGCCGCATACGCACACACTCTCTCCTTCGAGCCAGACAACCTGTCGGCACGCCTCACACTGACGCAGAACAAATGGGAGGAGAAAAAGTGGAACGAAGTGGTCGACCTCTGCGACAAGGGCATACAGTACACGCCCGAGGAGCTGACCTACTACTACTTCATGGCACTTGCATACATACAGCAGGATAAGGATCAGAAGGCTTACGAAGCGTGCAAACGCGGACTCAACGAGATTGACTTGAACAAAGCCGACGAGCCAGAACGCAACATGGCATCGGACATGTACGGCATAATAGGCGACATCAGCTACACCGCCAACAACCACGACGAGGCGTTCAGCGCATACGAGAAGGCGATAACCATATACCCTGACAACATACAGGTGCTGAACAACTACGCCTACTACCTCTCGCAGCAGAACACACAGCTCGACCACGCAGCCGAGATGAGTCTCCGAACGCTCAAGGAAGAGCCTACCAACGCCACCTATCTCGACACCTACGCCTGGATACTGTTCCTGCAGAAACGCTACGACGAGGCAAAGGCATACGTCGACCTCACACTGCAGAACAGCAAGAATCCCGACAAGGTGCTCTTGGAACACGCAGGCGACATCTACCTCATGGCAGGCGACAAGGAGAAAGCCGTCAGCTACTGGAAGCAAGCCATAGAAGCCGGAGGCAACAAGGCATCGCTCGAACGCAAGATAAAGACACGCAAGCTGAAGTAGCAACACAAGTGCTGCCACAGCGTGCATAACCCGAACAACATAACAAAACAATATCAACAAGATGAAACATATACTTAGATACGCACCGATAGCTGCAGCCCTGCTGCTCATCACCTCCTGTGCGAGCAAGAAAGCCATCACCGACGGCACACAACTGCCAACACAGACCTCTAAGACAGACAAGAACGCCGAGAAGGAGGCTGCAAGACAGTCGCTACAGTTCGTGCAGCGCATCGCCAACAACAACGTGGCGACAGAGAACATCCTCACAAGTGGCGACTTCACGCTACAGTTGGGCAGCAAGGAGATTACGGTGCCAGCCAAACTGAGTATGCGCAAGGACGAGTGCATACGCATACAACTGCTCATGCCAATACTGCGCAGCGAACTGGCACGCATAGAGTTCACACCCAACTACGTGCTGCTCCTCGACCGCTACCACAAGGAGTATATCAAAGCCTCTTACTCCGAAGTGAGCTTCCTCGCCAATAACGGACTCTCGTTCTACAGCCTGCAAGCACTCTTCTGGAACCAGCTCATAGCGCCTGGCGCAAAGACCATCACCGAGGCTGACCTGAAGAAATTCGTAGCCGACGTGGCAGCGGGCAGCTCACGAGTACCCGTGACGCTCAAGGCTGGCAACATCACCTACAAGTGGAGCGTGGACGCAGCAACAGCACTCATCAAGGGTGCCGACATAACATACAAGAGTGCCGCACACGGCACCTCGTCGCTCACGTGGACATACAACGACTTCAACACCGTAGGACAGAAGAAGTTCCCTACAACACAGCTGTTCGGCTTCAGCACCAACTACGGCGGAAGCAACCACGCTGCGCAGGTGACGCTACAGATGGCATCACCTAAGACCTCTACCAACTGGGACACAAAGACAGAGGTATCATCGAAGTATCGCAAGGTGGAAGTAGACGAACTGCTCCGCAAGATAACATCGCTGCAATAAAAGCCGGCACAACGCCGCAATAAACCCATCGTAAGATAATGAACAAGTTGCTACACATATTAATCGCCACACTCCTCATCGCAGCCACGCCCAACATGGCTACCAGTGCCGACGCACAACAGCAGAAGCGCACCACCACTGCTAAGAAACACACCACGCAGCGCAAGACAACAACCACTGCAAAAAAGAAAACCACTGCGAAGAAGAAGACCAAAACTACGCAGCGCAAGAAGCAGGGCAAAGCAAAGCAGAACAACGCAAAGTACTCTACAGCCGAGATACGCGGACTGCAGAGCAAGCGTTCGGGCATACAGAAGGAGATAAAGAAGCAGGAGGCGGCTCTGCGAGCCAACAGAGCCGACGTGAAGAAGCGCCTTAACGACCTGCTCATCCTCAACAGCGAGATCGACCGCCACAAGCAGAACATCGACGGCATACAGCGCGACATCACACACCTAGACGGCAACATCGGACTGCTCAACGCCCAGCTCGCCACACTGCAGCAGCAGCTGAAGGAGCGCAAGGCGAAGTACGTGAAGTCGATGCGCTACATATCGCGAAAGCACACCATGCAAGACCGCCTCATGTTCATCTTCTCGGCGAAGAGCTTCACCGAGATGTACCGCCGTCTGCGCTTCGTGCGCGAATACGCTTCGTGGCAGAAAGCGCAGGGCGAGATGGTGAAAGCCAAGCAGGAGCAGGTGAACGAGAAGCAGAAGCAGCTGCAGCAGGTGCGCGGACAGAAGAACGTGATGCTCGACAAGGGCAGACAGGAGCACCGCGCGCTCGAGAGCAAGCAGAGTGAACAGCAGACTATGGTCAACTCGCTGCAGAAGCAGCAGAAGACTATACAGAGCGTAATAGCGAAGCAGCGTAAGGACGCCAGCGCCCTCAATGCGCAAATCGACCGACTCGTCGCTATAGAAGTGGAGAAGGCACGCAAGCGCGCTGAGGAGGAGGCACGCCGCAAGGCGGCAGAGGCAGCCGCAGCAAAGAAGCGTCGCGAGGCAGAATTGGCACGCAAACGTGCCGAGGCAGAGCGAGCACGCGCCGAGAACGAACGCCGTCTGCGTGAGGCACGCGAGGCAGAGGAACGCGCCAAGCAGCGTGCACGCGAGGCTACCGCACAGCAGAAGGAGCGCGCCGAGCAACAGGCACGCGAAGCAGAAGCACAGCGCGAGGCTATAGAGCGCAAAGCAAAAGCCGACGAGCGACGCTCATCGAAGGAGCTGGCAGAGGCTAAGCGCGACGTAGAGCAGACCTACACCGTGTCGTCAGTAGACCGCATGATGTCGGGAGGCTTCGAGGCTAACCGCGGACGCCTGCCGATACCGCTCACCGGCGGTTGTCGCATCGTGTCGCACTACGGACAGAACACCATCGAGGGTTTGCGCGGCGTGACACTCGACAACAAAGGCATCAACATAAAGGGACAACCAGGCTGCCAGGCACGCGCCGTGTACGACGGTGTGGTAAGTGCAGTGTACGGCATCGGCGGACAATGGCTCGTCATGGTGCGCCACGGTGTGTACATCTCCGTATATTGCAACCTCACATCGGTGAGCGTGCATCGCGACCAGAAGGTGTCTACAGGCCAGGCACTCGGAGCAGTCGGCGGCGAGAACATACTGCAGTTCCAGCTGCACAAGAACAGCACCCGACTCAACCCTGAGCCGTGGCTTAGACGATAAAACGCCCGAAACAGGGTAGAAAACTCAGTAAATATTTGCTTACGTTGCAGAAAATTAGTAATTTTGCATCGTTCAGTGGAATGAGGGGCTCCGAGAGAGCTCCTCATTTTTATTTATAATTGAAATATATGATAAACAAAGACACCGTAAGAAGTATCGTAGAAGAGTGGCTTGACGGCAAGGAGTACTTCCTTGTTGACATCGAGATAAGCCCCGACGACCGTATCGTAGTAGAAATTGACCATGCCGACGGCGTGTGGATTGAAGACTGCGTAGAATTGAGCCGTTTCATCGAAGACCACCTCAGCCGCGACGAAGAGGACTATGAACTTGAAGTAGGCTCAGCCGGACTGGGACAGCCGTTCAAAGTGGCTCAACAGTACCACTGCTTCGTAGGCAAGGACGTAGAAGTGCTCGACGCAGACGGAAAGAAGTACAAAGGCGTACTCAAAGCCGTAGAGGGCAACGACTTCACTGTGACGGTGCAGGAGAAGCAGAAAGTGGAAGGCAAGAAGCGCCCGCAACTCGTGGAGACCGACTACACCTTCCAGATGGACAAAGTGAAATATACAAAATACTTAATAAATTTCAAATAAGCTATGGCAGCAGTAAAAAAAGACGACGTGGTGAGCATGTTCGACTCTTTCAAGGAGTTTAAGGAGACAAAGAACATCGACCGCACCACATTGGTAAGCGTGTTGGAGGAGAGCTTCCGCAACGTTATCGCAAAGATCTTCGGAAGCGATGAGAACTTCGACGTTATCGTGAACCCAGACAAAGGCGACTTCGAGATTTACCGCAACCGCGTGGTAGTGGCTGATGGCGAGGTAGAGGACGAGAACAAGCAGGTGTCGCTCACCGAGGCACGCAAGATAGAGCCCGACTACGAGGTGGGCGAGGACGTTTCAGAACGTGTCGACTTCGCTAAGTTCGGTCGCCGCGCCATCCTCAACTTGCGCCAGACCCTTGCTTCGAAGATATTGGAGCTCGAGCACGACTCGCTCTACAACAAATATAAAGACCGCGTAGGTCAGGTAATCGCAGCCGAGGTATATCAGGTATGGAAGCGCGAGGTGCTCGTAGTTGACGACGAGAACAACGAGCTCATCCTCCCGAAGGCAGAGCAGATTCCGGCAGACGTATATCGCAAGGGCGAGACAATACGCGCCGTCATCGAGCGCGTTGACAACGAGAACAACAACCCGAAGATTATCCTCTCACGCACCAGTCCGATGTTCCTCCAGCGCCTTCTTGAGGCAGAGGTGCCCGAGATAGCAGAAGGCCTCATCGCCATCCGTCGCATTGCACGCATCCCTGGCGAGCGCGCCAAGATAGCAGTAGAGAGCTTCGACGACCGCATCGACCCTGTAGGCGCATGTGTAGGCGTAAAGGGTAGCCGTGTGCACGGCATCGTGCGCGAGCTCTGTAACGAGAACATCGACGTAATCTGCTACACCGGCAACACAAAACTCTTCATCCAGCGTGCGCTCTCACCGGCCAAGGTGTCGAGCATCAAGATTGACGAGGAGAACAAGAAGGCAGAGGTATATCTGAAGCCAGAGGAAGTGAGCCTCGCCATCGGTCGCAGCGGCTTGAACATCAAGCTCGCATCGCTGCTCACAGAGTACACCATCGACGTGTTCCGCGAAGTGTCGGAGGAGGACGCAGACGAGGATATCTACCTCGACGAGTTCGCTGACGAAATCGACCAGTGGGTTATCGATGCCATCAAGGGCATCGGTCTCGACACAGCAAAGGCAGTGCTCAACGCTCCGCGCGATATGCTCGTTGAGAAGGCAGACCTCGAAGAGGAGACTGTCGACAACGTGCTGAAGGTGTTGCGCGCCGAGTTCGAGTAAACAAGATACATATAAGGGAGTCTCAAAACCGCATGGTGTTTGAAGCTCCCTTAGCGAGTATCTAAACACTAACATATTTATAATCATAATTATTAAGGAAAAGGAAAGACGTAAAGCGGGTAGCTTTCTCCACGCTACGCCCCGAAAAAGGGCACGAGGCAGAAGCAGAGGTAGGCAGACGTTTTACTTTTTTACTCCTTTACTCTTTTACTTTTAAAACATCAAAATATGAGCATCAGGTTAAACAAAGCATTACGAGAGTTGAACATCGGGCTCCAGACGGCAGTGGAGTTCCTTGAGAAGAGAAGTGACCTTGGAGAAGTAAAGGCAGAGCCAAACTTCAAGCTGAGCGACGCACAGTACGACGCACTCGCTGGAGCCTTCCAGCAGGACAAGGAGGTTCGTTCTCAAGCCGAGAAGCCCTTGCAGAAGAAGCCGAAAGAGAAGAAACGCAGCGAGGAGCCACAGGCTGAGCCACTCCTCAAGTCGTCTACTCAGCAGCAGTACAAGCCGCTGGGCAAAATAGACCTTGACAGTCTGAACAAGAAGCCAGCGCAGACAAAGCCAGCAACACCTGAGACTCATAAAGAGCCGCAGGCGAAGACTAATGCCGTAAGTCAGAAGCCGGCAACAAACGAAGCACCACAGAAAGCAAGCACAGAGGCTAACGTGGACAATCACAACAAAAATCAGAACACTGTGGGTCAGAACAAAGAGCACAAACAAGAAAAGAAGCAGGAGGTAAAGACTGCTACAAGCAACACAGCAAGCACCCCGAAGAAGGTGGAGGCTACAAACAATCAGGCTGAGACAGCAAAGACAGAAACAGACATCTTCACAACCAAGAGCGAGAAGAAGATGCTCAACGCACCAAAGGTGAACGTGTTGGGCAAGATAGACCTCTCTACTCTCAACCAGAGCACCCGTCCGAAGAAGAAGTCGAAGGAGGAGAAGCGCAAGGAGCGTGAGGACAAGGCTCAGCAGCAGCGCGGCGACAAGAAGAAACGCGAACGCATCAACAAGGTGCGCGTGGACATCAACGCTGCGTCGAACCAGCCCAACGGAGGCAATGGTGGCAAGCAGAACGGTGGCGGCAATGCCGGCACAAGCAACAAGAACAAGAAGAAGAACCGCAACCGCGGCGGACAGCAGAAGCCCGCTGAGGTGAACGACGAGGACGTAGCACGCCAGGTAAAGGAGACACTCGCACGCCTCACAAACAAGCAGAACCAGAACAAGAAGGGTGCGAAGTATCGTAAGGAGAAGCGCGAGGCTGCTCAGGAGAAGATAAACGAGGAGCTGCGCGAGGAGAAGAAGGAGAGCAAGACACTGAAGCTGACCGAGTTCGTTACCGTATCGGAGCTCGCTACGATGATGAACGTGAGCGTGAACCAGGTGATTGGTACGCTCATGAGCGTGGGCATCATGGTGTCTATAAACCAGCGTCTCGATGCCGAGACCATCAACCTCGTGGCTGAGGAGTTCGACTTCAAGACAGAATACGTAAGTGCAGAGGTGCAGGAGGCTATCACCGAGGTGGAGGACGACGAGAACGACCTCGTTCCGCGCGCTCCGATCGTAACCGTGATGGGTCACGTAGACCACGGTAAGACCTCTTTGCTCGACTATATACGCAAGACAAACGTCATCGCCGGCGAGGCTGGCGGCATCACACAGCACATCGGTGCATACAACGTGCAGTTGGAGGACGGACGTAAGATTACGTTCCTCGACACTCCGGGTCACGAGGCGTTCACCGCTATGCGTGCCCGTGGTGCTCAGGTGACGGATATCGCCATCATCATCATCGCTGCCGACGACGCTGTGATGCCTACCACCAAGGAAGCTATCGCACACGCTCAGGCTGCCAACGTGCCGATGGTGTTCGCTATCAACAAGATTGACAAGCCGGGTGCCAACCCCGACCGCGTTCGCGAGGAGCTGGCAGGCATGAACCTCCTCGTCGAGGAATGGGGCGGCAAGTACCAGTGCCAGGAGATAAGCGCCAAGAAGGGCGTAGGCATCAGCGAACTCATGGAGAAGGTGCTCCTCGAAGCCGAGATGCTCGACCTCAAGGCTAACCCCAACCGCAAGGCAACGGGCTCTATCATCGAGTCGTCGCTCGACAAGGGTCGTGGCTACGTGTCTACAGTGCTCGTAAGCAACGGCACACTGCGCGTGGGCGACAACATCATCGCCGGCACATCATGGGGCCGCATCAAGGCCATGTTCAACGAGCGCAACCAGCGCATAGAGTCGGCAGGTCCGGCTGAGCCAGCTATCATCCTCGGCTTGAACGGTGCGCCGACAGCCGGCGACTCGTTCCACGTGCTCGACACCGAGCAGGAGACACGCGACATCGCCAACAAGCGTCTGCAGCTGCAGCGCGAGCAGGGCTTGCGCACACAGAAGCGTCTCACCCTCTCGGATATCTCTCACCGCATCGCTCTCGGCTCGTTCAAGGAGCTTAACATCATCGTTAAGGGTGACACCGACGGCTCTATCGAGGCTCTCTCCGACTCGTTCATCAAGATGTCTACAGAGAAGATCAAGGTGGACGTTATCTACAAGGCAGTAGGTCAGATCTCAGAGAGCGACGTAACACTCGCCGATGCTTCCGACGCTATCATCGTGGGCTTCCAGGTGCGCCCGTCTGCCGCAGCACGCAAGCTGGCTGAGCAGGAAGGCGTAGAAATCAACACCTACTCTGTCATCTACGACGCTATCGACGACGTCAAGTCGGCTATGATCGGTATGCTCGACAAGGTGAAGAAGGAGGTTATCACCGGTCAGGTGGAGGTGCGCGAGGTGTACAAGATCTCGAAGGTGGGCACCGTTGCCGGTTGCTACGTCACAGAAGGCAAGGTACACCGTGGCGACCGTGCTCGTGTCATCCGCGACGGCATCGTGGTACACACCGCCGACATCGCTGCCCTCAAGCGCTACAAGGACGACGTTAAGGAGGTGGCTACCAACTTCGAGTGCGGTATCTCGCTCGTCAACTTCAACGACATACAACAGGGCGACGTGCTCGAGACCTTCACCGAGATTGAGGTTAAACAGACACTGTAATACAGGAATTAGTTATAATCATAGATATAATGAACTTACTTGAACACATTGTTGCTCGTGCAAAGAGCAACAAGCAACGCATTGTGCTCCCTGAAGCAACAGAGGAGCGCACACTGAAGGCTGCCGACCGCGTCCTCGCTGACGAGTTGGCTGACCTCATCCTCATCGGCAACCCCGACGAGCTGAAGACTCTCGCCGCAAAGTGGGATCTTCACAACATCGACAAGGCTACTGTCGTAGACCCGTTGAACAACCCGAAGGCAGAGGAGTACGCAGAGCTCCTCGCCGAGCTTCGCAAGAAGAAAGGCATGACTATCGAGCAGGCTCGCGAACTCGTTAAGAACCCGCTCTACCTCGGCTGCATGATTATCAAGACCGAGGGTGCTGACGGTCAGATCTCTGGTGCGCTGAGCACCACCGGCGACACTCTTCGCCCTGCGCTGCAGATTATCAAGTGCGCTCCTGGCGTGACCTGCGTGAGCGGTGCTATGCTCATGCTCACCCACGAGCACCAGTACGGCGACGACGGCATCATCGTCATGGGCGACGTAGCCGTTACACCGGTTCCGACAGCAGAGCAGCTGGCTCAGATCGCTGTTTGCACAGCGCAGACAGCACGCTCGGTGGCTGGCATCCAGGACCCACGCGTAGCTATGCTGAGCTTCTCTACAAAGGGCTCTGCAAAGCACGAGGTGGTAGACAAGGTGGTTGAGGCTACACGCCTCGCTCACGAGCTGGCTCCAGAGCTGAAACTCGACGGTGAGCTGCAGGCTGACGCAGCCCTCGTTCCGGCAGTTGGCGAGAAGAAGGCTCCGGGTTCTCCTATCGCCGGCCACGCCAACGTTCTCGTTGTGCCGTGCCTCGAGGTGGGCAACATCTCGTACAAGCTCGTTCAGCGCTTGGGCGATGCGCTCGCTATCGGTCCGATCCTTCAGGGCATCGCACGCCCAGTGAACGACCTCTCGCGCGGTTGCTCTGTAGAGGACATCTACTACATGGTGGCTATCACAGCTTGCCAGGCAATGGACGCTAAGTAACAATTCAAAACTCAAAACTCGTAAAAATGAAGATATTGGTTCTTAATTGTGGCAGCTCTTCAATCAAATATAAGCTGTACAATATGGACGACAACTCAGTGCTGGCAGCAGGCGGCGTTGAGCGTATCGGTCTTGATGAGGCATTCATCAAAATCACTCTGCCTAACGGCGAGAAGAAGAAAATCATGCACGACATGCCCGACCACAAGGAAGGTGTCAACTTCGTGTTCCAGTGCTTGCTCGACCCTGAGTTCGGCGCAATCAAGTCGCTCAGCGAGATCGACGCCGTAGGTCATCGCATCGTGCAGGGTGGCGACCTCTTCGAGAAGAGCGTCATCGTCGACAAGTCGGTAGAGGACGGCATCGAGAGCCTCTGCGACCTCGCACCGGTACACAACGCCGGCCACCTGAAGGGCTTGCGCGCCGTAGACAAGCTGATGCCAGAGGTGCCGCAGGTGTGCGTGTTCGACAACGCCTTCCACAGCACCATGCCCGACTACGCTTACCTCTACGCTGTGCCTTACGAGCTCTACGAGAAGTATCACGTACGTCGCTACGGCTTCCACGGTACCAGCCACCGCTACGTATCGCAGCGCGTGTGCGAGTTCCTGGGCCGCGACATCAAGACACAGCGCATCATCACCTGCCACATCGGCAACGGCGCTTCTGTGTCTGCCGTCAAGTTCGGCAAGTGCGTCGACACCTCTATGGGTCTCACTCCGCTCGCTGGCGTCATGATGGGCAGCCGTTCTGGCGACATCGACCCGTCTGCCGTTACTTTCCTCATGGAGAAGCTCGGCAAGAAGCCGCAGGAGATGGCAGACTTCCTCAACAAGGAGAGCGGTGTGCTCGGCATCACAGGCATCTCTTCTGACATGCGCGAGGTAGAGAGCGCTGCCGCTGAGGGCAACGAGCGCGCACAGCTCGCTCTGAAGATGTACAACTACCGCATCAAGAAGTACATCGGTGCTTACGCTGCCGCTATGGGTGGTGTGGACATCATCGTATGGACAGCCGGTGTAGGCGAGAACCAGGTGGGCACTCGCCTTGAGGCTTGCTCAGGTCTTGAGTTCCTCGGCGTAGAGATGGATGCCGAGGCTAACAAGGTGCGTGGCGAAGAGGCTATCATCTCTACTCCAGAGTCTAAGGTAACGGTTTGCGTCATCCCGACCGACGAGGAGCTGATGATTGCTAAGGACACCATGGCACTGCTTCAGAAGTAAACAGTTGTCTTTTGCCGCGGCGTGTGGCTTCGCAGCCTCAGCTTCGACGGCATAAACAATAAGCATAAACGAAACACACGGGGATGCACCTGCATCGCTGTGTGTTTCGTTTTTTTATCGTAGGCTATCAGTAGGAGGAGAATGTACATTCTGTGGGAGAATCTTATCAGCAAGGCACCATTCTATTATAAAATGATGTTTAGCAAACATTATAAAAAAAATGTTTTGCGAAAATATCTACCATATCTGCCAGTATCGCTGCAACTCTCTGAATACCAACAACATAAAGACTGACAGATGCACCCCAAAACGGAAATATCTATCAGCCCATCTGCCATACCCTCCTGCGCAACCGGAACATCATTCCACCGCAACCGGAACATTATTCCACCGCAACCGGAACATCATTCCCCCACAACCGGAACATCATTTTAGCACTACCGGAGCCACCTTCTCTCGCCACAAGCATTGGGCATTAAGGTTGAATACCTTGGGAGTATCGTTACAAAACATATTGGCAGGGTTAATATGGCGACTAAAAAACTTGGTTTTTCGGATTATTCTCGCTAACTTTGTCATCTAAAATGGTTGCGTTTGTCGCCGACTTGCAAAACCTAAATAAAATCATTTTAAGCAATCAACATTATGAAAAAGACTCTACTCTTATTGGGCTTCGTGCTCGCTACAATAGCAGCCAACGCACAAACCCTCTTTGGCACCCCCTTATCAAACAATACCACGCAGAAGGAGCGCGTGCTGAAGGCTCCAGGCAAGGCTGCGCTGCACAAGCAGAGCGTGCCTAAGGACGAGAAACCCATCTACAACCCCGAGGGCGAGGACGAGGCGTACATCATGGCGTACACCGAGAACAACGGCTTCTACGAGAAGCAGTACACCAACGGTAAGGTGACGGTGCGCCAGGACGGCACCACCTACTACTTCAACGGACTCACACCGGGCGGCAACCGCGACTACCGCGGTGCCGAGGAGAGCTGGCTGAAGGGCGAGAAGGTGGGTAACGAGATTGTCATCAAGGCAGGACAAGTGCTCGTGCAGAACGATGCCAAGACACTCTACCTCGAGATTGTACACGCCGACGAGGATGGCAACGTGACGAGCTTCGAGAAGGAGGCACACCTCGCCATCGGCGAACATGGCGAGCTGACAACGCAGAACGGCGATATCTTCGCCATATACGAGGACGCAGAGACGGAGGACGAGGCTGGTTTCTTCGGCTTTTTCTACAACATGAAGCTGCAACCATTGGGCGAGTTCGTGCGCTTCGAGTTCCCGAAGGGCGTGAAGCCGCAGACCTACGTGTTCAGCGGCACGGATGCCTACGGCGCGAAGACATCGCGCCTGGTGAAGGTGGCGTTCAGCGACGGCAAATTCTTCATCAGCGGACTCGCTTCAAAGTCGCCAGAGGAGGTGTACGAGGGCACATACAGCGGCACAACGGCTTCCATCCCGTCGTTCCAGATTGTGAAGGATGCCGACCTCTTCTTCTACCGCATTGCGCCGGTGAGCGTGGACAAGGATATGAACTACGAGTATCTCCGCACCATCAACTTCAACTTCTCTGCCGACCGCAAGCAGCTCACAATGGCTCCTGCCGAGGCTTACCTCTGCGAGACAACCTACGACCTCAAAGAGTTCGTGACGACCGCCACGGGCGTGACGATGAAGTACTACGCCGGCGACCACGCCACGAAGCCAGCCATGCCGACCAACCTTGATTGGGACGAGCTGAACTCGGCACTCGTGTTCAACATTCCGACCGAGGACGTGAACGGAGAGTATATCAACGCCGAGAAGCTGAGCTACCGCATCTATGTCGACGGCAAACGCTATACGTTCACCACCGAGCTCTACGACCACCTCACAAAGGACATGGACGAGATTCCGTTCGGCTTCACCGACAACTACGACATCGTGAACAATGGTACACTGAAGGTTATCTATTTCCACAACCTGCAGGCGAAGAAGCTGCACGTGGAGAGCGTGTACACCGTAGACGGCACGGCAACCACTTCCGACCGCGCACTCTACGACTTCGACCCGACGGGCATCAGCAGCAACACCGCTGACATGAAGGTAGCTGACACGCGCTACTACTCGATAGAGGGTGCGCAGATTGCTACACCTGCCAAGGGTGCCATCGTGCTCAAAGCCGTGACCTATGCAGACGGCAAGCGCAAGGTTACAAAGGAAATAGTGAAATAACATATAAAATGGATATACAGCAATTCAACAATACCAAATGGAGCCGCAACATAATCCTCGTAGACGGCGATTATGTCGACTCCGTAGCCTTCAACCTCTCGGTCAACTTCGAGCGTATGCTCGGCAGACGCATCCCGAAAGCCGACCTCGCACGCTGGATCGACTGCGTGGCGCTCGACGGCGGAATGCGCGAGAGCCGCGACAGCGAGGGCGAGACGCAGGTCATCTTCATCCACTCTAAGGAGAAGGCTGCGCTCGAGAACTTCGCACCCGGCAACTACGAAACCGACCTAAACGCAAAGGCGTTCAAGGACGGTCTGGGCGAGTTCATCCTCAGCTCCTACCCCGTTGAAGAGGTGGTGAAGCACAACGACTTCTTCCTCGACATCCTCAAGACCGTGGTCAACCACAAGGACGTGCATCGCGTGATGGCTATCCCCAACGCCGAGCACCCCGCGCTCTGGGATGCCCTGCGCCACGCCCTTCGCGACGTTGATGACGAGGAAAAGCGCGTTACGCTCTTCGCCATGCAGCCCCTCGAAGGTGGCAACTTCAAGCAGGAAATCTTAGGCTACTCGCTCATGAACGCCCTCGGGATAAAGGGCAACGAACTGTAAAGCGGTGGGTTAGAAACCCTAAAAAACCTAGAACATCTAGAAACTCTAGAACATCTAGAAACCCTAAAAAACAACAAACTAAAAAAATAGAAACAATGGGAAAAGTACTTATGATCGGCGCCGGTGGCGTCGCTACAGTTGCAGCGTTCAAGATTGCGCAGAACGCTGACGTTTTCACCGACTTCATGATTGCAAGCCGCACAAAGTCGAAGTGTGACCGCATTGTCGAGGCAATCGGCAACCCCAACATCAAGACCGCTCAGGTGGACGCCGACGATGTGGAGCAGCTCAAGGCTCTCTTCAACGACTACAAGCCGGAACTGGTCATCAACCTCGCCCTGCCTTATCAGGACCTCACCATCATGGAGGCTTGTCTGGCTTGCGGATGCTCGTACCTCGACACCGCCAACTACGAGCCGAAGGACGAGGCTCACTTCGAGTACTCTTGGCAGTGGGCTTACAAGAAGCGCTTCGAAGAGGCTGGTCTGACAGCCATTCTCGGCTGCGGCTTCGACCCGGGCGTGACAAGCATCTTCACCGCTTATGCTGCTAAGCACCACTTCGACGAGATTCAGTATCTCGACATCGTAGACTGCAACGCCGGCAACCACCACAAGGCGTTCGCTACCAACTTCAACCCGGAGATCAACATCCGCGAGATCACTCAGAAGGGTCTCTACTGGGAGGACGGCAAATGGGTGGAGACGGCTCCGCTCGAGATTCACAAGCCGCTCACATACCCGGAGGTGGGTCCGAAGGAGAGCTACCTGCTCCACCACGAGGAGATAGAGTCGCTCGTGAAGAACTACCCGACCATCAAGCGCGCTCGCTTCTGGATGACTTTCGGTCAGCAGTATCTCACATACCTCGACTGCATCCAGAACCTCGGCATGTCGCGCATCGACGAGATAACATACGAGGCTCCGCTCGCCGACAATCCTTCGGAGAAGGTGAAGGTGAAGATCGTGCCGCTGCAGTTCCTCAAAGCCGTGCTGCCTAACCCGCAGGACCTCGGCGAGAACTACGACGGACAGACCTCTATCGGCTGCCGCATCCGTGGCATCAAGGACGGCAAGGAGCAGACCTACTACGTCTACAACAACTGCTCGCACGAGGCTGCCTACAAGGAGACCGGCATGCAGGGCGTAAGCTACACAACAGGTGTTCCGGCTATGATCGGCGCAATGATGTTCTTCAAGGGTCTGTGGCGCAAGCCGGGCGTTTGGAACGTAGAGGAGTTCGATCCGGATCCGTTCATGGAGCAGCTCAACAAGCAGGGTCTGCCTTGGCACGAGTTGTTCAATGTAGACATTGAATTATAATTCAAAATTCAAAACTCAAAAAGAAATGGCAAAAGAAGAAATGAACATCGACCAGGCGGGCAAACTCAAAGCCCTCCAGGCTGCGATGTCAAAGATAGAGAAGGACTTCGGCAAAGGCTCCATCATGAAACTCGGCGACGAGCAGGTGGAGAACGTCGAGGTAATCCCTACCGGTAGCATCGGACTCGACGCCGCACTCGGTGTCGGCGGCTACCCGAAGGGCAGAATTATCGAGATATACGGTCCCGAGTCGTCAGGTAAGACAACGCTTGCCATACACGCCATCGCCGAAGCACAGAAGGCAGGCGGCATCGCAGCGTTCATCGACGCAGAGCACGCCTTCGACCGCTTCTACGCTGCAAAGCTCGGCGTAGACGTAGACAACCTCTGGATATCGCAGCCCGACAACGGCGAGCAGGCACTCGAGATTGCCGACCAGCTCATACGCTCATCGGCTATCGACATCATCGTTATCGACTCTGTGGCTGCGCTCACTCCGAAGGCGGAGATTGAGGGCGACATGGGCGACAACAAGGTGGGTCTGCAGGCTCGACTCATGTCGCAGGCGCTGCGCAAGCTCACCTCTACAATCTCGAAGACCAAGACAACGTGTATCTTCATCAACCAGTTGCGCGAGAAGATCGGCGTGATGTTCGGCAACCCCGAGACAACAACGGGCGGTAACGCCCTGAAGTTCTACGCTTCGGTGCGCCTCGACATCCGCAAGGTGACGGGCATCAAGGACGGCGACCAGATCATCGGCAACCAGGTGCGCGTGAAGGTGATCAAGAACAAGGTGGCGCCTCCGTTCCGCAAGACCGAGTTCGAGATTATGTTCGGTGAGGGCATCTCAAAGGTTGGCGAGATGGTAGACCTCGGCGTAGAGTACGGCATCATCCAGAAGTCGGGCTCGTGGTACAGCTACAACGGCTCGAAACTGGCGCAGGGTCGCGACGCTACAAAGACTCTGCTGAAGGACAACCCCGAACTCTGCGAGGAGCTCGAAATGCTCATCAAGAAGGCTATCGCCGAGCATCGCGAGGCGTAGCGTCATAGGAGGGTATGGCATCCTGCCATACCCACGCACCCACATTCATGAAATAGCCTCCCACAGATGCAAGCTCAGGGGGTGCAGCAGTCTCTGCTGTACCAACAAAGCAAATGGTGTCCTCCCACAGAACGCACGGAACGCACAGAATCTTCTTGCAGAGAAGAGCCTCCCACAGATGGCACAGATCAACACAGAAGTTTTATAGGAGGGTATGGCATCCTGCCGTACCCACGCAGTCCCTAACGCAACCTAACTTAGAGTGAATTCTGTGAATTCCGTAGGAGAACCCTACGCAACCTAACCATCTGTGGGCATCTGTGAAATCTGTGGGAGGCTATTCTACGCCAGAAATTTCTGTGAGCATCTGTGAAATCTGTGGGAGGACTTCAGAGGGCGGCGTGGGTATGGCAAGGATGCCATACCCTCCTATTCAAATCACTCGGTCTTGATACTCTCCACTGGGTTCTGCGTCGCTACGCGCCACGACTGCGCCACGACCGTTGCAATGACAACGGCAGAGACACCGACGAAGCTGAGCGGGAAGAGCCACCAGTGGAGCGGCGTGTGCTCGGCGAAGCTCTGCAGCCACTGCATACTGAGCCAGTAGCCCACGGGAGCTGCAACGACGAACGACACCACGAGCGGCACGGTGTAGCGCATGGCGAAGAGGCGCACGATGGAACCTACCGACGAACCCATCACCTTGCGTATGCCTATCTCCTTGCGACGATACTCGGTCTCGAACATCGTCAGCGAGAACACGCCGATAACGGTGATGATGATGCAGATGATGGCGAAGAACTTCACCTGCGATATGAAGCGGAACTCCTCGACGTAGGTCTGCTGCAGGTCGTTGTCAAGGAAGTTCATCTCGTACTTCTGCGAAGCGTCAATACGGTTGAGCACGTCGGTTATGCGACGCTTTGCCTCCACCTTGTCCTGACCCTTTGCGACGCGCACGAACACCTGGTTGCAGCGGTCGCCCCACTGCTCCATGTCCGGTCCGAAGATGATAAACGCCACAGCCACACGACTGTTGTCGTTGTGCATCGACTTCAGCTTGAAGTTGTTGCAGACGCCCACGATGAGATAGTTTGACGTTGGTCCCCATTCGTTCTGACGACCGATAGAATCGCCCACGGCGAGCCATTTGTACTGCTGCATGGCAGCCTTGTTGAGCACGTAGGCACCCGTCTTCATGTCAGCCTCGTTGAAGTTGCGACCCTCCAGGATATTCAGACCCATTGTGTGCGGATACTCATAGTCGCAGGGCAGCACCTGCAGCGACATCTGATGCTCATCGTTGCCACGTCCCCAGCCCATATACTGGTCGCTTGTGCCGATGGCGCTCTGCGCGAAGCCTACGCTCTCCACGAACGGCAACTTCTTCAGTTCGGTGCGTATCGTCTCGCGCTTCGCCTTCGCCTCATTAGAGAGCCATGCGTAGAACACCTCGTTCTTGTTGAAGCCGTAGTCGCAGTTGAAGATGTAGTTCGACTGGCTCGACATGACACCTATATATATAGCGAGCACGAAAGCCACGCAGAACTGCACCGCCATTATCGCCAAGCGCAGTTGTCTGCCTCGTGGCGAGAGTCCGAACGATCCTTTCAGCACCAGAGCCGGAGCGAACGACGTGCTGTAGAACGCCGGCACAACAGCCGCCAACGCTCCCACAACGAGTGCCGACGCAGCCATGACGGCGACAAGAAGCCAGTGTGCTGAGAAGCTGATGTCGCCCGAAACGAGCTTCATGCACGCCTCGCTGCGCTGGAACGCCACGACAAGCAGAACGCCGATAACCAATCCGACAAAAGCGAACAGCACGCTCTCCATTATCATCTTAAGGCGCAGACTGCCTACAGAGGCTCCCATCACACGGCGTGTGTTGATGCCGCGCATACGCATCGGCACCTCGGAGAGCGAGAAGTTGAGCAGATTGAGCAGGGCGATGAACAGCACGAAGACAGAAGCCACGGTGAGCACGTCGACAAGGCTACGGTTGCCCTTGTCCTGCAGTCCGATGCCAGAGAAATAGATGTCGTCGATGGAGGTTATTCTGAACTTCATCTGCTTGTCAAATTCTTTCTCGTCTTTAGAACTGATGCCGTTGGTTTTCATAAATGCGAGTTTTATGGCACGCTCCACCTTTTTAGGGTTTGTGCCCTCGGCAAGTCGCAGAAAGACGCAGTAGCTCCACTCGCTCCAGTCGGTCATTCCGCTCTCGTTATCGCAGAGATACATGCCGTTGGGTATGGTGCAGTTGTCGGGCATATCCTCGCTCACGCCCACCACGGTGACGGGTTTCATTCCGCCATCATCGGTGTTGATTTCGAACGTCTTGCCAGCAGCGTTCGCCGTGCCGAACATCTTCTCGGCTGTGCTGCGGTTAACGATGGCAGTAGCTCCGGTGCCCCATGACTTACTTGAGCCGGAGATGAGTTTGCCTGTAAAGAACTCAATGCCAGGCTTGCCAATGTTCACTACAGGCACGGTTATGGTGCGGTTGTTCACCTTTATGTCGGCATTGTTGATATACGGACAGTAATAGACAACACTCTTAACCTGCGGAATATCCCTAAGCATAGTGGCAAACGGACGGCATATGGTGCAACCCCAGTTGTCGCCGAACAGATTGCCGTAGATTTCGAGGCGGTACGTGTGCTCGTAGTCGTTGATGTTGTGGTTGTACGTGCGGTTGTATATTACCTGTGTCATGAACAGGTAGAACGTCGCTACAGCCACACTCAAGCCGAAGAGGTTGAGCAGCGTGGCTATGCGGTAGCGGCGGAACATATATAGGAATGTCTTCATTATCGTTTCGTTTTAGTTAAAGAATTCTCTCGCTGCCCTCCACAACCTGACCGTCGAAGAGGTTGATGATGCGGCTTGCCATCTGCGCGTCGTGCTGCGAGTGGGTCACCATCACGATTGTGGTGCCCTCGGCATTGAGCTGCGAGAGCAGTTCCATGACAGCCAGACCGCTCTTCGAGTCGAGATTACCCGTAGGCTCGTCGGCGAGGATCAGCTTCGGCTTGCCCACCACGGCGCGAGCTATCGCCACACGCTGCTGCGGACCGCCCGAGAGCTGCTGCGGATAGTGCTTTGCGCGATGGCTCAAGCCCACCTTGCGCAGTATCTCTGTCACACGCTCGCGGCGCTCCTTCGACGGTACGCCCATATAGCGCAGCTGCAGGTCGACATTCTCCTCAACGGTAAGTTCGTCGATGAGATTGAAGCTCTGGAACACGAAACCGATGCGTCCGCGACGGTAGCGTGTGCGTTCCTTCTCCTTAAGGTTAGCCACGGGTTCGCCGTCGAGCAGATAGTCGCCCGAGTCGGGATTGTCGAGGAGTCCGAGGATGTTCAGCAGCGTCGACTTGCCGCAGCCGCTCGGTCCCATTATGGCGACGAACTCGCCGTCTTCTACATTTATACTAACGCCGTTGAGGGCGACTGTTTCCACTTCTTCCGTGCGGAAGATCTTGGTAAGGTTTTGGGTCTTTATCATTGTTATTATTTTTAATTATTTTGAAAATAGGCCGAACTAAGCCTCTTTAGGCCTTTCTAAGCCTTGGCAAACTAAGCTTCTTTAAGCCTTTCTAAGCCTTGAGAAATCAATGGTAACCAAGCCCTCCCCGACGGGGAGGGTTGGGAGGGGCTTTTACTTTATCACCAGCACATCGTTATCCTTAAACGCTTCGTATCCGCTGGTGATGACGCGCTCGCCAGGCTCCAGTCCGTCGGTCACCTCGTAGTATTGCGGGTTCTGGCGGGCGATGCTGATGTTGCGGCGGTAAGCCTTGCGTCCCGACTTGTCGAGCACGAATATCCAGTTGCCGCCGGTGGTCTGGAAGAACGTGCCGCGCGGTATGAGCGTAGCCTGCTGCGACTTGCCGAGAGCCAGCTCCACGTAGAAGGTCTGTCCGCTGCGCATCTGCGCCGGGCGTTCGCCGACGAAGACGAAGTCGGTGCGGAACGTTCCGTTGCGCACTTCGGGATATACCTTGCGCACACGCAGGAGGTAGGTCTTGCCGTCGCGACTGAACGAAGCCGAGAGGCCGGGACGTACGCGGTCGATGTAGTGCTCGTCAATCTGCGCCTGCACCTTGAAGTCGGAGAGGTCGTTTATCTGTCCGATGTTCTGTCCGGCAGCGATGTTCTGCCCCAACTCAACGTCGAGCAGTCCGAGTTCGCCGTCGATAGCCGAGCGCACCTCGAGCTTGTTCTTGCGGTCGCGCACTAAGAGCACGTTCTTGCGCATGTTGTCGAGGTTGTCTTCCATCTGCGCCATCTGCACGTGGCGGTAGAGGCTGTCCTGCTTCAGTCGCTGCGAGATGAGACTCTGCTTGCGACGTGCGAGGTTATAGTCCTCACGACTCTGCAGATACACCTCCTTACTGATGAGGCGCTCCTTGTAGAGGCGTGCGTTCTGTTCGTAGGCGCGGCGCTTGCGGTCGCAGTCGGTGTCGAGCGTAGCCTGCTCGGTGCGGTTGTTGAGGCGGTCCTGCTGCATAGCCACCTGCGTATTGCGCAGCAGGTTCTGCTTCTCGGCGAGTTCAGCCTCAGCATTCAGAATCTGCAGGTCGAGGTTGCTGTTGCTGAGTCGGAGTATCACGTCGCCCTTTCTGACACGTGTGCCCTCCTCCACAACCTTCTCGCGCACTATGCCGCCCTCCTCGGGCGATATCTGCACCACCTGGATAGGCAGCACCTGTCCGTTGAGACGCACATAGTCGTCGAACTTGCCGCGCGTGACGTCGCTGATGGTGATGTCAGAGGCGTCTACAGTCATCGTATTGGCAGATGTGCCGAGCACTATCCACACGAGGAGCGCAGCGAGTGCGGCAGCCGCAGCGATATACCATGCGTAGCGGCGGAGGAATGATTTCTTTTCAATTTGTCGGTCCATGATGGTTTGTTTTTTTAAGGCGGCGTTTAAGCCTTTTTAAGGCGGCGTTTAAGCCGAACTAAGCCTCTTTAAGCCTTTCTAAGCCAAAGCTTTTTACCTTTTTACTTTTTTACCTTTTTACTTTTTTACTTTTCATAGTATGCCAGTACTTGGCGATTGTACATCATTGTGAGTTGGCTCTGCAGCAGTTTTACACGGCTTTGCAGGAGCATGACCGCCGCCGTGCGCACGTCGATAGACGATGCCATGCCCTCCTCGAACTTGCGTGTGGTGAGGTAGGCGGCTAAACTGTCAGCCTCAACCTGATCCTTCATCTTCTGCACCTCCTTAGCGCTGTTCTCCACGTCAGCGACAGCTTCGGCAATGATGCGCTGCAGTTCGGAGCGTTCGTAGTTGAGCGATTCGCGTGCCTTATCAAGAGCTATGCGGCGCGAGCGAACGGAGGAGACAGAGCCGAGTCGGTTGAAGATAGGGATGCTCAGCGAGAGAGTCACGTATTCGCCAGCATTATTCTTGAACTGCTGACCGAACGGTGCGTGTCCACCCACGTCCATATTACGATAGAACGAGGTGGAGACACCGCCGGAGAGAGAGAGCTTTGGTAGGAATGCACCACGAGCAGCGCGCAGGGCGTAGCGGGCTGCAGCCACGTTGCACACAGCCTGCGCTATGCGCGGATTGGTTGTGAGTGCTACATTATATATATTATAGGCATTGTCGGTAGGCAGAAGCGAGGCATCTACCGCAGGCTTTTCCACAACGAGCGTGTCGGCAATGGGGAAGTTCATCTGCTGCTTCAGCGCGAGCAGTGCCTTCGTGGTCTGACTCTGCATATGCGTCAGTTCGTAGTCGTCGGCAGCAAGTGTGGCTCGCATCTGCGCCACATCGGCTTCGCTCTTCTGCCCCACCTCAGCCATCACCTCGGTCTGGTGGAGCAGCTCACGACTCTCGTCGCGCTTGCGCTGCGTATGCTCCACGGCACCCTCGCAGTAGAGCAGATCCATGCACGCCTTGTACACCCTCAGTCGCACGGCATCTTTCTCAGCCTGCAACGCCGAGCGCCCCATAGCCACATTGGCGCGAGCCATGCGCAGCTCGTTATAACGCTGCAGTCCGTCGAAGACGACGAGCGACGCCTGCAAGCCGTAGCCGTTATAGAAGGTGTTGACATCGGTGTAGGTGTTGGTCTCGGGGTCGATGGCGCGTCCGAAATTCATCTGTGCGCCCACCGAGCCGTACACTTCGGGCAGGAAGGCACCGATGGCACGTGTGCGTTCGGTGCGACTTACGTCGAGGTCGTACTGCTGCAGGCGCACCGCGTGACTGTGCTCGGCGGCGTACTCCATGCAACGCTCCACGCTCCACGGTTCGGCAGCCTGAGCCGACACAGCGGCAAGCAGGGCGAATAGGGTTATGAATGGTCGGTTCATTGTATCTGTTTGCTTTATTTCTACGACAAAATTACGCCATTAAGCAGGCAACGGGAAGTGTTTGGTGCGGAAAAACGGCGGTTGTATGATAATCATACAGCAGAGTGTATGAAAATGATACACATGTGTCAGTGGCTTGCACTTTTTTTTGTACTTTTGCATTAGAAACATAAAGTGCTTAATATGAGCAACTATTACAACACGATACTCATCGTCGACGACAATCCGGCGATACTCACCGCTTTGAAGATTTGCCTTGCAGGGGTGTTCACGCGCATCGTGACACTCAGCAGTACGGACCGGCTCGTAGCCACTATGAGCGAGGAGCATGTGGACGTGGTGCTGCTCGACATGAACTTCTCATTAGGCGTGAACACGGGGCAGGACGGACTGTTCTGGCTGCGCACGCTGAAGAAGCTGCATCCCGACACGCCGGTGGTACTGATGACGGCGTATGCCGACGTGCAGTTGGCAGTAAAGGGACTGAAGAACGGGGCTGCCGATTTCGTGACGAAGCCGTGGGACAACGACGAACTGGTGCGCACGCTGCGCGACGCGGTGGAGAAGAGTCGCGAAGTGGTGACACTCGACAAGCTCGAACAGCAGCATGTGCATCGCGTAGTAGAACAATGCCACGGCAATATGAGCAAGGCAGCGGAACTCTTAGGAATAACAAGACAGACGCTGTATAGGAAGTTGAAATTATGATATATATCATCGCCCTTCTCACCGCACTCCTCGTAGTGCTCTTCGTACTTGAGTGGCGCCACCAGCGTCGCCTCTCCACTCGCGTGCACCTCATGCGCGAGGCACTGCACAACCGCGACTTCATGTTCCGCCTGCCTACGGACAGCATCATGCCCGGCGAGCGCGAACTGCAGAAGATGCTCAACGAGATGGGCGGAGAGATAAACCAACTGATGGCGCGCAGCGAGGTGGAGTCGTGGCAGCGGCTGACACGCGTGTTGACGCACGAGATAATGAACGCCGTGACACCGATACAGAGCATCACGCAGGCGTACATAGGCAGCAAGATGGTGAAGGGAACGCCGCTCGAAGAGGGTATCCAGGCGATATACGACACGAGTCGCAGCCTGTCGGCGTTCGTGGAGAGCTACCGCAAGATGACGCAGCTGCAGACGGTGAACCTCGAGGAGATTGACCTGCAACGACTCGTTACCAATCTGCAAACGCTCTCCCCCAACCTCACATGGCACGTAGACCTCGCCAACGTACAGACGCTGCGTGCCGACGCAAGCATGATGCACCAGGTGCTTACCAACATCGTGAAGAATGCGGCGGAGGCTGGCGCACAAAACATAGACATCAGCGCACGCCGCACCGATCAGTGCACGCAGCTGCGCATCAGCAACGACGGCACGCCGATAGCGGCGGAGGTGGCACGCGAGGTGTTCGTACCGTTCTTCACCACGAAGCGCACGGGGTCGGGCATCGGGCTATCGCTCTCGCGACAGATGATGATGGCGCAGGGCGGCAACCTCGCTCTCGCCGAACGCGCACAAGCAGGATACCACACCACGTTCGTCGTAACGCTGTAGCGAAGGGGATACATATGGGAGAACATCAATATTCCCACAGAATGCACGGAAACTTCTTGAAGAGGAGGGTCTCCCACAGATTGCACAGATTTTCACGGATTAGGAGGGTATGGCATCCTGCCATACCCACGCAACCACTAACGCAACATAACTTCTGTGACTTCTGTGGATTCCGTGGGAGAACATGCGCAACCAACATCTGTGTCAATCCGTGAGATCTGTGGGAGAACATCAATATTTCCACAGAATGTACAGAACATCCTGTTTCCTGAAAATCACCAAGCTTTCCCTGATATTTTTCAAGGAGAAATAATGGCAGATGGATACAGGGATGCCCCAGTTTTCTGGCTGCCTCCACATAAGTATGAAGGATGCAGGAAACCTGATATTGTCTGCAGATTTCCAGCACCTCTTTTGCCAAAAGAAAATATTCTTCCTCTGACAGATCCTTTTCCCTCAGGATCAATGCTTTTGGATGACAGGCACAAACACGTTCTATCTGCTCCAAAAATGGACGTTCACACAGAGAACGGTTCGTCACTGCAACCACATTTTTATAAAATTCAGAATGATACATATCCTTTATACCTCTATTTTCTTCCCTGTATTTTTCTTACATCCTAAGCTTTTTATGAAATTCCCGTAAGGTATCCTTCTTGCAGAAAATAAACAATGCTGCCAGTGTCAGAATGCTAATGCCTGCACAAATCACAGATGGGTATACAAACTTCACAACTCCCGTCCATGCCAGAATCATGGGAATTAATCCGGCAATACATGCCTGCACAAGATAAAACAGATATTCTTCCCGTTTCAGACGGTTTACTCTTGCAATCACCGGAACAGAAAACTGAACCGACAAAACTCCAAAAGGAAGAATAAAATCCACAGACCAGCCTCTCCATCCGGTAAACTGATCCCACAAAATGGCAATCACAGATATGAGCAGCAACTGCCAGATTTCATTTTTTAAAATATTTCTTCTCTTAGAATAAGCTACCATAACAACCAGCCAGGCGCAGACACATCCTGCACCTGCAAACCAGGACCAGTTCAGTGTTCCCGCTGTCATAATATTGATCATACCGCAGATAACAGCAACTGCCAGACACAGGAAACTAAAGGTCTGCACAATCCTCTGATTTTCTTTTCTTTCCAGTCTCTGCTGTTCGCCGCAGCCGGGAAAATCGTTCTTTAACTCTCTGTGGGGAATTTCCTCCTCACTTAACATTCTCCGGAAGTTTCTCTGAATACTGTCATCCGGTATTTTGGAAGTAAATCCCAGCACCATCTCATCTCCATAAGAGCAGGAACACATCTGCAGGGAATTAGTACTGGCAAAAATCCCAAAATGCCGGATATATTCTCTATACTCCTCAGGAAGACGTATAATACCAATATTAGAGTAAACAGCAGTAATACTTCTGCTTCCCAGATTCGCTCCGATCATCAGAAAATATTTCTTAATTTCCAGAGGAACGGCACGGACAAATATATTTTTCTCGATCCTTACATAGTCATTCATATGCATGGCTATTTTATCTTTTTCCAGCTCCTGCTCAAACTGCCGCTTTACATCCGCCAATACCTCTTCAAAGGTTGTTGTATCAGAAAAAGTATAACCAACCTCAATCCATCCAAAGAAATTTGTCATAGACTGAGACGGAAAAT
>OFMC01000835.1_pt1 | contig 28685 bp, 28 predicted proteins | sample 1541271 | NCBI WGS metagenome assembly OFMC01 (sample SAMN04209252, study PRJEB22552) | human gut metagenome | biome: gut; material: feces | host: Homo sapiens | place: USA: Oklahoma | reverse complement strand
TGTTCCACAGCAGGACCATTTGCAATTGTGAATCGGCTGTTACCAGAAATGCTGCTGTGTCCTGATCAACTTTAGCAAATCCAACCAATGGCGTTGCCGCAGCGGCATCTCTTAAAAGCGTTTCCGTTGTACCTGTGACAAGATCTGTCATAATAATGCTCACGGTTCCATTACGGAAAGGGAACGAATACAATGTTTGGCAATCAAACAAAAACGGATCCACAGAGGAAATGGGAGAGGTATTCGTTCTTCTGATGAGCCTTGTGTCGCCGCTTTTGTAATCGGCTGTGACCAAAAGCTCTTCAAACTCTTCCTCTTGGGCCGCATTTGAAAGTGTACGCGCATTTTGTATCCAATAACAAGAAATAATGTTATTGTCCAAGAAGCCGATCACCTTTAAGTCTGTTCTGCCTATTGTATCAATCTGACTGTACATATCTACAGCTTGCGATGTAATAATTTCGCCGTGGATCGTCACCAATCGATCAGAAGTATGCCAAACTCGCCAGAAAAAACAAATTGTGACACCTAAAACAATGACTATAGATAGAACAAAATATAATTTTTTTGATTGCACTGTACCCGTCCCTTTATGGAATAACCTATCATGGTTCATAGTAGAGTTCCTTTTTGACGCGCTACATTTCAAGCCGCAAAATAGTCACAGGTGGAATATACGACCGAAGAATTGATGTAATATTTGCCCGAGGAATAAGAACTAGAAGACTGTTGATTTGTTACATCAGGATCAGTTACCTGGATTGTTGCATTAGAAAGGTTATATCCGCTAACGCTCATAAAATGGCCGGAACTAATATTAATTGGCCATTTGCTCGTGTCATTATAGCTGGTCCGCTTTGTTCCTTGAATGGCACCTGTATGTAAGATTGGAGGGTTATTGTTGCTAATTACGCTGGCCATCATATTCAGCATTTGTTGGGAAGATGTATATGCACCATTTTTCCACAAAGCCATATAAACAACCCCTGTAGGGTCACCGCCTTCTCCATACAAGCTAGTATTAATATAGTAAAACATCTTCGAAATCTCAAAGATGCCATTGGTTGGACTGTAACAATAGGTGGCCGGTTTACTAGCATCACTCATTTCCGACATAATTGTGGACAAATTTTTCACAAGACCATAATGAGCCAGTGTTTGTCGCACTGTAGAGGGACCACAGCTAACACCATTAGGTTGGCGCGTATGTGGGACATAAATTGTCATACTATTACTTGCCCGGGTTAAGGCAGACGGTCCAGAATCGCGTTCCGCAGCCGCTCGGCACCTTCGGGATTCTGGCAGTGGGTGATGATCACATGGCTGCCGGTGCAGTCCTTGGACTCCGACATGAGCTGGGCGATGGCTTTGGCGGTATGTTCGGCGCCCCGGGCCTTCTTTGCCATGTGAATGGTGCCCTCAGGGGTGGCGTCCGCAATGAGGCGGATCCCCAGCGTCTGCAGCAGAGTCCCGGCCAGCGGCGGCATCCGGCCGTTTTTTACCAGATTGTCAAAGTGCTCCAGGGTAAAGCAGATCCGGGTGCTGCGCTGGTATGTCTGAAGCGCTTCGCAGAGCTCTTCAAAAGGCAGTCCTTTTTCCGCCAGCTCAGCGGCCTTCCGCAGCAGCAGAATCATAACGCCGGAGGTGGCACGGGAATCCAGCACAAAAATCTTTTTTTCCGGGTGCTCCGCCAGGACCAGATCCCGGGCGGCCATGGCGGCGTTATAGGAGCCGGAAAGCTGAGAGGAGATGGTCACGCAGACGGTTTCCTCGCCCTGCTCGAAGGCCTCGGCATAGGCGGCGGGGGAGGGACAGGCGGAGGAGGACGGATGATGGGCCAGCATAGCCAGCAAAGCCGGGATATCCAGCGCCGGCGTATCCAGATAGTCCTGACCGCCGACGTGCAGGCACATGGGCGCTACCGTCAGACGGGCGTAAGGGGAATTGAGTTCCCCGGAGATCAGATCACAGCTGCTGTCGCTGACAAGATTCAACATGATGACACACTCCTACCTCGACCCACAGGATGTTGACAGTGGATCGGCGAAAATAGTTTTCAATACTACATTTCATTGTATCCGCAAAACGGACGCTTGTCAAGTGAAAGAACATCGAAAAAGGTCAAAGGGAGGGAGCGGCCCGGTGAGAAACAGAAAAAAGATCCCTTACATTGAATTTTTTTGCGGCGTGTGGTATGATAACCGGGCGAAAGCCGCGATGATAGACGGCTTTTATAAAGGAGCGTTTTTATGACCTTTGAAGAATATCTGTCCTCCCTGAAGGGAAAGACGGTAGGTGTGATCGGCGTGGGCGTATCCAACCGTCCCCTGATCGAAAAACTTCTGGAGCGGGGGATCGACGTCACCGCCCGGGATAAAAAAGAGGATCTGGGAGAACTGGGGCAGGCTTTGACGGCTCAGGGCTGCAAACTGCGGCTGGGGAGCGGATATCTGGCGGACCTCCATGAGAATGTGATCTTCCGTACCCCCGGTCTGCGGCCGGATGTGCCGGAGCTGGCGGCGGCTGTGGCCGGCGGCAGCGTCATCACCTCGGAGATGGAGGCATTCTTTGCAGTCTGCCCCTGTCCCATTCTGGCGGTGACCGGTTCCGACGGCAAGACGACGACCACCACCATTATCTCCAAGCTGCTGGCGGCGGAGGGGAAGATCGTCCATGTGGGCGGCAATATCGGCCATCCGCTGCTGTGCGACACCCCGGAGATCGCACTGGAGGATATGGCGGTGCTGGAGCTGAGCTCCTTCCAGCTGATGACCATGCAAACAAGCCCCCATATCGCAGTGACCACCAATCTGGCGCCTAACCATCTGGATGTCCACAAGGACTATCAGGAGTATGTGGATGCAAAGGCAAACATCTTTACACACCAGACTGCCAGCGATATTGCCGTGTTCAACGCCGACAACGATGACACGGTGCGTCAGGCCGCGAAAGCGGTGGGCGAGGTCCGCTGGTTCTCCCGGAAGCAGCGGGTGGACAACGGCGTGTTCTGCGAGAACGGCGTGATTTATGAAGCCGTAAACGGCGCTGTGATGCCCATCATGGAGACAAAGGACATTCTGCTGCCCGGCGTCCACAATATTGAAAACTACATGGCGGCCTTCGCCGCCGTGCGGGGGATGGTCAGCTATGAGACCATGCGGGAGATCGCGAAAACCTTCGGCGGCGTAGAGCACCGAATCGAGCTGATCCGCACTCGGAAGGGCGTCCGCTGGTACAACGATTCCATCGCGTCCAGCCCCAGCCGTACCATCGCGGGCCTGAATTCCTTCCCGGAAAAGGTGATCCTCATTGCCGGCGGCAAGGATAAGGGCATCAGCTACGCCCCCCTCGGCCCTGTGGTGAACGATCACGTCAAGCTGCTGCTGCTGTGCGGCAAAACGGCGGGGGTGATCCGGGAGGCCGTGGAGCAGGCGGAAAATTATCACGGCTTGGAGATCCTCGACGTGGCGGACTACCACGAGGCGGTGGCCATTGCCGACGCCCGCTCCCAGCCGGGGGACGTGGTGATCCTGTCCCCGGCCAGCACCTCCTTTGACCGCTTTGCCAACTTCATGGAGCGGGGCCAGGTGTTCAAGGCTATTGTCAACGAACTGAAATAATGAATAAGCCCTTCCGCATAAGCTGATAAGAGCCGAAAGCGGAGGAGGTGGGGCTGTGGGTCCCGGATTTTTCTACTATCACCGGGGGCCGGATGGCCCCCAGATCCGGCGGGCGCTGCTGCTGTTGGCCATATCCGGGCTGTTGGCATTTGCCCTGTATGCGGGAGCACAGATGCGGCCTCTGCTGGGGAGCCTTGCCACCACGCGGGTATCCAACGCCGTGAACCGCATCGTCTATCAGGCGGTGAACGAGGCCATCGACAGCGGCCAGATCGCCTACGAGCAGTTAGTCAGCTACGAAAAGGACAACGAGGGCCGCATCACCATGGTCCGCAGCAACATGGCGGCCTTTAACCGGCTGCAATCCCAGATCTTAGATCTGATTCTGGGCCGCATTGATCAGGTTTCCGCAAGAGAATTATCTATCCCGGTGGGCAGTCTGACCGGCTCACCCCTGCTGGCGGGCCGGGGGCCTCGGATCTCCGTGCGGATGGAGTCGGTGGGATCCTCGTCGGCCCGGTTTGAAAACCAGTTCGAGTCCGCCGGGATCAACCAGACCAAGCACCGCATCGTCCTGCGGATCGACGTGTACGTCAGCATCCTCCTGCCGGGATATTCCACCGTGACGCAGGTGACCAACGAGATCACCGTGGCGGAAACGGTGATCGTGGGGGAGGTACCGGGGACCTATACCTATTTTGCGACGGACCCGGACGCCTATGCCGGCGACGCCAAGGATTACATACTCAACAAAGACTAAGGAGGACGCTCCATGGAATTTCGCACGGAGTTTGCCGATTACAAGGACGAACTGGCCTTCCTACGGGCCTATCTTACGGAACAGGGGTATCTTTATTATGTTTTAGACGCCCCGGTGATCCCGGACTATGAATATGACCGGCTGAACCGCCGCCTGGAGGAGCTGGAGGCGGAGCACCCGGAGGAGATCACACCGGATTCCCCCACCCAGCGGGTAGGCGGCAAAATTCTGGATGCCTTCCAGCCCTATGCCCATGAGGTGCCCTTGGAAAGCCTTCAGGATGTGTTCAACGAGGGGGAGGTAGCCGCCTTCTGCGAGAAGATGGAGGAGGCCCTCGGCCCCATGGCGGAATATTCCGTGGAGCCCAAGGTGGACGGCTTGTCCGTGGCCCTGGAATACCGGGACGGCGTATTTGTCCGGGGCGCCACCCGGGGCGACGGACGGGTGGGGGAGGACGTGACGGAGAACCTCCGCACCGTCCGTTCCATTCCCATGACATTGCCGGAAAAGCTGCCCCGGCTCATCGTTCGGGGCGAGGTCTACATGGCCCGGTCCGTGTTCGAGAGCATCAACGCCAAGCGGGAGCTGGAGGGCAAGCCCTTGATGGCCAACCCCCGGAACGCCGCCGCCGGGTCTTTGCGGCAGTTGGATTCCAAGATCTGCGCCCAGCGGCAGCTGGACATCGCCGTGTTCAATTTGCAGTTGGCGGAGGGCCGGGAATTCACCTCCCACGCGGAGACCCTTGACTATCTGGCCTCCCAGCGGTTCAAGGTCATCCCCCACAAGACCCTCCGCGGCACATCGGAGATCCAGACGGAGATTTTCCGGATCAATGACGAGCGGATGGACTATCCCTTTGATATTGACGGCGCGGTGGTGAAGGTGAACAGCCTGTCGGACCGCACGATCCTCGGCTCCACGGCCAAATTCCCCAAGTGGGCCGTGGCCTATAAGTATCCCCCGGAGAAGAAATACGCCACGGTGACGGACATCGTGGTGCAGGTGGGGCGCACCGGCGTCCTGACGCCCAAGGCGGTGCTGACCCCGGTGCGTCTGGCGGGCACCACCGTCACCAACGCCACCCTCCACAATCAGGATTTCATCACGGAAAAGGACATCCGCATCGGAGATACGGTGCTGGTGCAGAAGGCGGGAGAGATCATCCCGGAGATTTTGTCCGTGGATCTGACAAAGCGCCCGGAGGGGACGAAACCCTACACCCTGCCGGAGGTGTGCCCGGTCTGCGGCGCGCCGGTGGTCCGGGACGAGGACGGCGCGGCCCTCCGCTGCACCGGCGCGGAGTGTCCCGCCCAGCTTCAGCGGAACATCACCCACTTTGCCAGCCGGGACGCCATGGACATTGAGGGCCTTGGCCCGGCGGTGGTGGCCCAGCTGGTGGAAAACGGACTCATCGCCAACGTGGCGGATCTCTATGACCTCCATGCACAGGATGTGGCCCAGCTGGACCGCATGGGGGCGAAGTCGGCGGAGAATCTGATCCGGGCCATTGAAAAATCCAAGGCCAATGACCTCAGCAAGCTGATCTACGGCTTGGGCATCCGTCAGGTGGGGGAGAAGGCCGCCGCTGTGCTGGCCCGGCACTTCGGGACCCTGGACGCCCTGACCGCCGCTTCAATAGAGGAACTGACGGAGATTCCGGATGTGGGCGAGATCACGGCCAAGTGCATTGTGGATTATTTGAACCAGCCTCAGGCCAAGGACCTGATTGCCCGGCTGAAGACCGCTGGGGTCAATATGGACAGCACCGTTCAGAAGGTGGATGACCGCTTTGCCGGCATGACCTTTGTGCTCACCGGTACCCTGACCCGATTTGACCGGAAAACGGCGGAGAACGAGATCGTCCTCCGGGGGGGCAAGGCCAGCGGCTCCGTGTCGAAAAAGACCACCTACGTGGTGGCAGGGGAGGCCGCCGGCAGCAAGCTGACCAAGGCCCAGCAGCTGGGGGTCCCGGTGCTGACGGAGGATGAATTTGCAGAGATGCTGAAATGAAAAAGCTGTATGAGACACTGAGACTCTTCCTGGGATGCGATGTAGGCGTCTTTGTGGGGAGATGTATCGTCCAGTACTGGGATTTCAAGGCCCATCCGGATCTGTATGCCATGCGGTCAGTACCCTGGTATCAGCCCTTGAAGGTCCAGGGACTTGTCACGGCGGGGATCGCCGTGATCGTGCTGGCGGCCATGTGGCTGGTCAGGAAAAACATAGACAAAAAGAGGTGAGGGGATCATGCGTTCCCTGTTTCGGAAAATAAGGGAGGCCAACCGGCCATTCTGCACGGCGCTGGTGGCGGCGGCAGGCAGCTCCAGCCGTATGGGCGGCACAGACAAGCTGATGGAATTTCTGGACAATGTTCCTGTCCTGATGCGGACCCTGACAGCGTTACAGCGGGCAGCCGCTATCGATGAGATCGTCATTGCCGCCCGGGAGGACGCACTGGTGGACATCTCGACCCTGTGCAAGACCTACGGCATTACGAAATGCAGCAAGGTGGTGCGGGGCGGTGAGAGCCGGTGTCATTCCGTGCTGCTGGCGGCATTGGAAGCCTCCCCGGAGGCGAAGCTGCTGGCGGTGCAGGACGGCGCCCGCCCGCTGGTAACGCCGGCGCTCATCGACCGCACGGTGGAGGCGGCGGCCAAGTGCGGCGCGGCGGCCCCGGCGGTGCCGGTGAAGGACACCATCAAGACCGTGGCCGAGGACGGCGCCGTGACCGGTACCCCGGACCGCAGTACCCTCCGGGCGGTGCAGACACCCCAGGTGTTTGAGACGGATCTGCTGAAAGCGGCTTTGCAGTCGGCGCTGGAAAACGAGGTGCCCGTCACCGATGACTGCTCTGCTGTGGAGCGGCTGGGGAAGGTGGTCTATCTCATCGACGGCGACGAGGAAAATCTGAAGATCACCACCCCAGTGGATCTGGTGATCGCGGAGGCTATTTTAGCGGAACGGGAGGGACGCTGATGACAGACCTGCGAATTGGACACGGATATGATGTCCACCGGCTGACGGAGGGCCGCAAACTCATCTTAGGCGGCGTGGAGATCCCCTACGAAAAGGGACTTTTAGGCCATTCTGACGCGGATGTACTGGTCCACGCCGTGATGGACGCTCTGACGGGGGCTGCCCGGCTGGGGGACATCGGCAAGCTGTTCCCGGATACGGACCCGGCCTACGCCGGTATTTCCAGTCTGAAGCTGCTGGCGGAGGTAGGACGGCTGCTGGCGGAAACGGGCCGCGCCGTGGTGAACATCGACGCCACGCTGCTGGCGCAGGCTCCGAAAGTAGGCCCCTACCGACAGCAGATGGCGGAAAACATAGCAATGGCGCTGCACATCGACCCGGAGCGGGTGAACGTGAAGGCCACCACGGAGGAGGGCCTCGGCTTCACCGGGGACGGCTCCGGGATGGCGGCCCATGCCGTGGCTTTGATCGAGACGGTCAAATGACCGGGCAATTGCATATATTACAAGGAGACGTACATTCGGTACGTCTCCTTTTTTCTACGCTGCCATACCGGACGTAAAGCCGGTATGCTCGCGTCGCAGAAAGAGCGAAGAGAAGGAGGAACAAGTGTGGAATATGATCTGATCCTTGCCCGCTCCGTGACGTATGCGCAGCGGATGCAAAGAGCGCTGAACCGTGCAGGAATCCGCAGCCAGCTCTTTCGGGCGCCCCGTGACCTGACGGATCTGGGCTGCGCCTATGTGGTGCGGATCTCGCCCTACGATCTGGGAGCGGCCCTGCCGCTCCTGCGGCGGGAGGGACTTGGCCCCCTGCGGATCTATGTGCAGCGGGGCGGGGATATTCAGGAGGTGGGCCTATGATCTATCTGGACAGCGCGGCCACCACCTTCCAGAAGCCGCCTGCGGTGGGGCGGGCCATGACGGAGGCGCTGGCCTCTATGAGTTCGCCGGGGCGGGGCGGGCATCCGCTGGCTATGCGGGCTGCGGACACCGCCTTCCGGTGCCGCACGGAGCTGGCGGAGCTGTTTGGCCTTGACGGCCCGGAGAATGTGGCCTTTACACTGAACGCCACTCATGCCCTGAACATTGCCATCAAAAGTCTGGTTCCCCCCGGCGGACGGGTGGTGATCTCCGGATACGAGCACAACGCAGTCACCCGGCCCCTGACGGCCCTAAAGACCAAGGTGTCCGTAGCAGGTGGACCACTGTTCGATCAGGAGGCAGCGGTCCGAGCCTTTGACGAGCTGATCGCGCCCGGCGTGGACGTTGTGATCTGCAATCATGTGTCCAATGTGTTCGGTTTTGTCCAGCCCGTTGAAAAGGTGGCGGCGCTTTGCCGCAGCCGTGGTGTGCCGCTGATCGTGGACGCCTCCCAGTCTGCCGGTATCCTGCCGATCAATATGAAAAGCCTTGGAGCGGCGTATATTGCCATGCCGGGACACAAGGGGCTGTACGGCCCACAGGGCACCGGCGTGCTCTTGTGCGGGGACGGTCAGATCCCGAGACCGCTGCTGGAGGGCGGCACGGGGAGTATTTCTCTCAGTCAGGAGATGCCGGACTTCCTGCCGGACCGCTTAGAGGCCGGGACCCACAATATGCCGGGGATCGCAGGCCTGCTGGCGGGCGTTCGCTTTGTCCGCCGACAGGGGACACAGACCATTTTGCGCCATGAACACGCCCTGACCTGCCGGACGGCGGAGAGTCTGCGCCGGCTGCCCGGGGTAGAGGTGTTCGCCCATCCCGGCTGTCTGGCCCAAGCGGGAGTGGTGTCCTTCCGGGTGCCGGGGCGGGACGCGGAGACCGTGGGCGAAGCGCTGACGCGGCGAGGGATCGCGGTGCGGGCGGGGCTGCATTGCGCGCCGCTGGCCCACCGTACCGCCGGGACGCTGGACACCGGCACGGTCCGGGTCAGCTTTTCCGCCTTCAACACGCCTCAGGAGGCGGACCGGCTGGCGGAGGCCGTGGGAGATATTCTCCGGAGATAAGACCCAAGACAAACTGAAAGCCTGGAGCACAGCTCCGGGCTTTTTCCTGTTCTGAAGTGGAAATATAGGGAGATATCCATGAAAACCGGAAAATAATTCTGAACGGACCATGAATTTTTAACGGTTTTCCTTGAATTTTACAGTCCGCTTCTCTATAATATAAAAATGAATGCCTATAACCCGCAGAGAGGTGAGTTGGAGCGATGAATGTAACGTTCGCGCAGGTCAGCGGCTGGGTCGTCCGGTATCTGCTGACCATTCGGATTTCAGATATATTGGATATTGCCATCATGGCATTTGTCCTCTATAAAATTTTCACACTGGTGCAGAGCACCAAGGCGGCCAGTCTGGTAAAGGGACTGCTGATCTTTTTGGCGGCGCTGGTGCTGTCCTCTGCCCTGCATCTGAACGGGATCAATTACATCATGACCCGCATGGTCAATCTGGGCCTGCTGGCCCTCATCATTCTGTTCCAGCCGGAGATCCGCCGGGTACTGGAGCAGGTGGGTAGCCGCCGTCTGGTGGCTTTCTTCATCCATGAGGAATCCGCCAGCACGATGGAACAGGCCATCGGACAGACGGTGCTGGCATGCACGGAAATGTCCCAGAGCCGCACCGGCGCCCTCATCGTCTTTGAGCGGGAGATTCTGCTGGACGATATGGTCCGCAGCGGCACGGTGCTGGACGCGGCAGTGTCCGCCGAGCTACTGAAAAACATTTTCTTCGTCAAGGCCCCCATGCATGACGGCGCGGTGATCGTGCGCCATGGGCGGGTGCTGGGCGCGGGCTGTATGCTGCCCCTGAGCAAGAACGTGAACCTCTCCCGCGACTTGGGTATGCGCCATCGGGCCGGTATCGGTATGAGCGAAAACTCCGACGCCGTGGTGGTCATCGTCTCCGAGGAGACCGGGTCTATTTCCGTGGCCATCGGCGGAATGCTCAAGCGGCATCTCAAGCCGGAGACGCTGGAAAATCTCCTGCGGAATGAATTGCTTCCCCGGGAGGAAGACAGCGAGGATCGTCTGAAGTTCAACCTGCTGAACCTCCTGCGGAGCAAAAAGAATGGAGGCGAGGAAGATGCGTAAGACACAGAATCCGCGGAATATCCTGTATCTGGTCCTATCCATCGTGATCGCCGCCGGTATCTGGTACTATGTGGACGAATTCAACGGCCGGGTAGTGACCCAGACCGTTACGGGGATCCCCATTGAGTATATCAATCAGGACGCACTGGCAGACAATGGGCTGATGCTGGCGGAAGGCGAAGACAGCGGTACCAGCACCACCATCGACATCACCTTTAAGGGAAACCGGCGGCACATTGTTCAGCTGGATCGTTCCAAGATCCGGGTAACGGCCAATCTGGCCAGTATCACGGAGGCCGGCGTCCAGAGCGTGAAGCCGGATCTGACCTATACGGACCGGAAATTCAACTCCGGCAATACCTCGGTAGAGGAGCAGAGCCTCTATATGGCCACGGTCAATATCTGCGAACTGAGCCATAAGGAAGTGGAGCTGCGCTGCGAGCTCACCGGCAATGTGGCGGAGGGCTATTCCGCCGGTAAGGTCCAGCTTTCTCAGACCAGTATCGCCGTCCGGGGCCAGGAAGAGGAAATTGCCAAGGTCAGCTATGCCAAGGTGATTTTTGACATCGGCAAGAATACCAAGGAGACCGTCACGGCGGATCTGGATTATCAGTTCTATGATGAGGACGGCCAGGTGCTGAACCTCTCCGGCATCCATGCCGAGGCGGGTCAGATCCAGGCGACTCTGCCGGTGTACGTCACCAAGGAGCTGAAGCTGACGGTGGACTTCAAGGAAGCTCCCGGCGCACAGCTGGCGGACATGATCTGGGCCATCAAGCCGGAGAGCGTTGTGGTTTCCGGTGACGCCTCTGTTCTGAACGATATGGATTCCATTGTGCTGGACAGCTTTGATCTGCTCAGCGTGACCACGGAAAGCACCAGCCACAGCTACGCCATTCTGGTGCCGGACGGCTGCGAGAATCTCAGTGGCGTGACCCGGGCCACACTGGAGATCGGCTATCCGGATAAGACGGTGGCGGATGTGACCACTCACAACATCCGGGTGGAAAACGCCTCGGCCAGCCGGAACGTGGAGCTTCTGACACAGGAACTCTCCGTGCGGATCTTCGGCACAGCGGCGGAGATGGAGGGCATCACCGGTGAAGATGTGGCGGTGGTGGCGGATCTCAGCGATTACGCGGTGGCCTCCGGCACCTATATGATCCCGGCTCAGGTCCGGGTGGGAGACGGAAAGACCATCGGCGTTTCCGGGACCTATCAGGTTCAGGTCCGTATTCCTGAATTCTGAACCGGCGCAGCCCACAGCATTTGACAGAAAATTAGGAGCGATACCATGACACAGATTGCAACAGTTGAAAGAATTTTGGACGATACCCACGCGGAGATCTCCGTTCCCCGGAAGTCCGCCTGCGGCCACGACTGCGAGGAGTGCGCGGGCTGCGGCGTCAGCGGCGTTTCCGTTTACGTCAAGGCGCTGAACACCGTCGGTGCCCGGCCGGGCCAGAAGGTGGTGGTGGAGAGCGACACGAAGAAAATGCTCAAGATCGTCAGCTTTGTTTACCTGATCCCGGTGATCCTGTTTCTGGCGGGATACCTGATCATGCTGGCCTGCAACACCAGCGTGGCGGTGCAGTATACCGCGGCAGTGGCCGGAGCCGTGCTGGGGATTTTGCTGGCCATCTGGTATGACCGCCGGGTGAAGGCCCGGGGCGGGCTGTCCTTTACCATCGTGCGGGTGTTCTGATGTTCGGATATGTGCGGCCCTCCGTCCGGGATCTGCCGGAGGAGGAACTGGACCGGTTCCGCGCCATGTACTGCGGACTGTGCCACACCCTGTCCCGGCGGTACGGACAAGCTGCCCGCTTCATCCTGAACTACGATTTTACCTATCTTGCCATCCTGCTGTCCGATGGGACGGCAGGGGCGCAGGGAGCCGGGCGGTGCTATACCAGTCCGATCAAAAAGCGGCCCTTTTTAGAGCCTACCGCCGCTATGGAGCTGGCGGCGGACGAGAGCGTGATCTTAGCCTACTGGCAGCTGCGGGACGGCGTGGAGGATCACGCTTGGGTCTCCGGCCTGAAATACCGGGCAGGTGCCCGTCTGCTGGAATCCGCTTACAAACGGGCGGCGGTCCTTCGACCGGAATTCGATCAGGCGGTGCGCTGCCAGCTTCAGCTCCTGAGCGCATTGGAGCAGGCAAAGGACCCGTCTATGGACAGAGCCGCCGACAGCTTTGCCGTACTGCTTTCCAGCGCTGCGGAGGAGCTGACGGACCCCGTCCGGAAGCGGATCATGGAGCAGCTTTTGTATCATCTGGGCCGCTGGATCTACCTGATCGACGGGGCGGACGATTTGAAAAAAGATGCGGAGAGCGGCAATTATAATCCGGTAGCTCTGCGGTACGGATTGACAGACGGCACATGGACGCCGGAGAGCCGCAGGGACTTTGCCACGACCCTGGACCATTCCATCCACCAGATGGCCGCAGCCTTTGAGCTGTGGGATTTCGGCGTGTGGACGCCGGTCCTGCAGTCCACCTTTTACGGAGGGCTGTTTCAGGTGGGGAAAGCCGTGCTGGACGGCAGCTTCCATCGCCCCAGCAGAAAGAAAATCAGAGAGATTGAGGAAACCGAATGAACGATCCATACGAGGTCCTGGGAGTTCCCCGGACCGCCACCGATGAGGAAATCAAAAAGGCTTACCGGAATCTGGCCCGGAAATATCATCCGGACAATTATCATGACAGCCCTCTGGCCGATCTGGCGCAGGAGAAGATGAAGGATATCAACGCCGCTTACGAGCAGATCACCAAGGAGCGCAGCGGACGGGGAGACAGCCCCGCCGGCGGCTATCGCCAGAATGCCTATGGCGGATACGGCGGCCAGAGCTACTCCGGCGGGGACAGCGTGTTTCAGCAGGTGCGCTACGCTATCCAGCTGGGAGATCTTGGCCGGGCGGAGGCGCTGCTCACCAATTACAGCAACCACAATGCCGAGTGGAATTTCCTGAAGGGCGTTGTATGTGCCCGCCGGGGCTGGATGGACGAAGCCAAGCGTTACTATGAGACCGCCTGCCAGATGGACCCCGGCAATCTGGAATATCAGCGGGCGCTGGACTATATGGAAAACGGCCCCCGACAGGCTTACACGCCGGGCGGAACCACCTTTGGGACGGACCTGTGCGGCAGTAATCTGTGCCTGCCTATGTGCTGCCTGTGGTCACTTTGCAGCGGCGGTGCGCCAATCTGCTGCTACTGCTGATAAATAACGTGTAAAACCGGCGGAAACGTGCTCTGACAGGGAAGAGTGACCGTTTGCGGAAGGCGTTTCCCCGTAAAATAGGAGGAATCAGCATGATCAAAAGCATGACCGGCTACGGTCGGGCGAGAGAGGTGCGGAACAAGCGGGATATCACCGTGGAGGTCCGCTCCGTCAACAACCGGTATCTGGACTGCACCGTGAAGATGCCCCGGATGTACAGCTTTGCGGAGGATGCCGTGAAGCAGTGCGTCCAGAAGGCCATCTCCCGGGGCAAGGTGGATGTGTTTATCACGGTGGACGCCTCCGCCGCAGACGTGGCCAAGGTCACGGTGAACCGGGAACTGGCGGCCCAGTATGCCGCTGCACTGGCAGAGCTGTCTGAGGTCTGCGGCACGGAGTCCAAGGTGACGCCGGAGCAGCTTTCCCGGTTTCCGGACGTCCTGACGGTGACGAAGGAGGACGAGGATCTGGAAACGGTGTCTGCGGACCTGTGCGCCGTGGCAGAGCAGGCGCTGGAAGCTTACAACGCCATGCGGGCCGTGGAGGGCCGGAAGTTGGCGGAGGACATCGGCAACCGCCTGACCTATATTGAGAACTATACGTCTCAGGTGGAACAGCGTTCCCCGGAGACTGTGACGGAGTACCGCGCCAAGCTGACGGCCCGGATGGAGGAAGTGCTTCAGTGCACCACCATCGATCCTCAGCGGATCCTGCAGGAGGCCGCCATCTACGCCGATAAGGTGGCCGTGGACGAGGAGACCGTCCGCCTGCGGAGCCATGTGGCCCAGCTGCGGACCATGCTGGAATCCGATGAGCCTATGGGCCGGAAGATGGACTTCCTGATCCAAGAGGTCAACCGGGAGTCCAACACCATCGGCTCCAAGTGCTGCGACGTGGCCATCGCCCAGGTGGTGGTGGGCCTCAAGGCAGAGGTGGAGAAGATGCGGGAACAGGTCCAGAACGTGGAGTAAGCCATGAAGCTTATCAACATCGGTTTTGGAAATCTGGTATCCCAGGAGCGGCTGGTGGCCATCGTCAGCCCGGATTCCGCACCCATCAAGCGAATGGTGCAGGAGACCCGGGAGCGCGGTATGCTCATTGACGCCACCTACGGCCGCAAGACCGCGTCCATTTTCATCATGGACAGCGATCACGTGATTTTATCGGCGCTGCCGCCGGAGCGGTTCAGCCCGAAGGAGCAAGAGGGAGAGGGATCATGAGAGGAAAAACGTTTATTATTTCCGGCCCATCCGGCGTAGGCAAGAGCACGGTGCTCAGCGCTCTGCTGGAGAAGCGGAAGAACCTGTATTTTTCAGTATCCGCCACCACCAGAGACCCCCGGCCCGGTGAACTGGACGGCATCCATTATCATTTTATGGATGCGGAGTCCTTCCGCAAGTGGATTGCCATGGACCAGTTTCTGGAATACGCCGAATATGTGGGCAACTTCTACGGCACCCCCAAGCGGTTCGTGGATGAGGCCATGGATAAGGGGCAGGATGTGATCCTGGACATTGAGGTGCAGGGCGCCTTACAGGTCACCAGCAAGCGGCCCGACACGGTGAAGATCTTCATCGCCCCGCCCAGCTGGAAGGAGCTGGAACGCCGTCTGAAGGACCGCGGCACCGACGATCCGGAGAAAGTGCAGAAGCGTCTGCTCCGGGCCAAGGTGGAGTTCCAGACCGCCCATACCTACGATTATTTTGTCATCAACGATACGGTGGAGGATGCCGTCCGGGAGCTGGACGCCATCATCACCGCCGAGCACTGCAAACCCAAGGAGCGTATGTCTGTTCTGGCGGAGTGACCGCCGTTTATTCCCTGATACAATAAAAAATTAAAGCCGCACAGCGGCAGATTGGAAGTAGAATATTATGATGCTGTATCCCGCTATGAACAAGCTGAAAAGTCATATCCCCAACCGTTATATGCTGGTGAACGTGGTGGCCCTTCGCGCCCGCCAGATCGCCGACGATGCCGAGGAAGCCGGCGTCCAGCTGGACGAGAAGCCCGTGACTCTGGCCATCCATGAGGTTGCGGACGGTAAGATCGACGCCAGCGGTATGGATCTGACCATTTCTGTCGATAACTGATCGAACACATCATCGGAGGAGGGCGAGGCATGGAGACCGCGGACATGGTAAAGGTTGCGGTCAGCGCCGCGCCCTATTCCATTGATAAGCCGTATAGCTATCTGGTGCCGGACGCGCTGGCAGCGGCGGCCGTCCCCGGCGTTCGGGTCATGGTGCCCTTTGGACGGGGCAATAAGGAGAGCGAGGGCCTGATTCTGGCCCGTGTTCAGGAGCCGAAGCTGCCGGGGAGCAAGGCCATCCGGCAGATATTGGATCCGGAGCCGGTGCTGGATAAGGCCGGTATCGATCTGGCGCTGTGGATGCGGGGCCGGTATTTCTGCACGGTGTTCGAGGCGGTGAAAACCATTCTCCCCGCCGGACTGTGGTACGGTCTGCGGGAAATCTGGTCGCTGGCTATGGAGCCGGAGACCGCCCGCTCCACCGCCGTGGGCATCCCCGGCGCGTGGCAGGTGTTGGACCTGCTGGAAAAGCAGGGCGGCAAGGCGGATATCCGCGTCCTGCGGGACGTCTTGGGCGACGGGGCGGAAAAACCCCTCAAGGCCATGAAAAAGGCGGAGATCCTCACTTGCGAGACGGATGCCAAGCGCAAGATCGCCGATAAGTCCCACCGGATGGTGGAGCTGGCGGTCAACACGGAGGACGCCTACGCTCTGACGGAGCCAAAGCGCCGCTCCGCCCCGGCGCGGTACGAGGTGGTGAACTTCTTAGCCACGGCGGGACGGACCCCGGCAGCGGAGGTCAGCTATTATACCGGGGCCTCCTCCCGGACGCTGAAGACCATGGAGAAGGCGGGACTGATCGCCTTTTCCGAGGAGGAGGAGCTGCGGGTGCCGTCCTTGGACGATGTGGAGCCGGGGCCGGAGATCGTTTTGAACGAAGAACAGCAGCGGGCTTTTGAAGAGATTTTAGGCCGGGTACAGGCGGCAAAGCCGTCGGTCACGCTGCTGCACGGTGTTACCGGCAGCGGTAAGACGCAGGTTTATCTGCGCTTGGTGCAGGAAACGCTGGCGTTGGGAAAAACCGCTATGGTGCTGGTGCCGGAGATCGTGCTGACGCCGCAGATGATGCGGAAATTCAGCTCCTACTTCGGCAGCCGGGTGGCCATGCTCCACAGCTCCCTGAAAATGACGGAGCGCTATGACCAGTGGAAGCGCATCCGCCGGGGAGAGGTGGACGTGGTGCTGGGGACCCGCTCCGCTCTGTTCGCGCCCCTGAAAAATCTGGGCCTCATCATCATGGACGAGGAGCAGGAGGGAAGCTATCAGTCGGAAAACGTACCCCGGTACGATGCCCGGGAGGTCGCCAAATACCTCTGCGTCCGGGAGAAGGCGGCGCTGGTGTTCGGTTCCGCTACACCTACGGTGGAGACCGCTTGGGCGGCGGAGCAGGGAAACTATCAAAAGGCGCTGCTGCGGCGGCGCTACAACGAAAACGCCTTGCCGGAGGTCCTCATTGCGGATCTGCGGCAGGAGATCCTGAACGGCAACCCGGGCCTGATCAGCACCCCGCTGCGGCAGGAGCTGGAAAAAAATCTGGCGGCGGGGGAGCAGAGTATCCTGTTTCTGAACCGCCGGGGCAGCAGCCGGATGCTGCTGTGCGGCGAGTGCGGCTATGTGCCCCAGTGTCCCCGGTGCAGCACCGCCATGACCTATCATTCCGCCAACGGGCGGCTGATGTGCCACTACTGCGGACACTCCGAACCGGCGGCGGACACCTGCCCGGAATGCGGCGGCTGGATGAAGCATGTTGGCGCGGGTACGCAAAAGGTGGAGGAGGAGCTGCGGGAACTGTTCCCGGAGGCGGGCATCCTGCGGATGGATGCCGATACCACCGCCGGGGGCCATGAGGAGATCCTGCAGACCTTTGAGCGGGAGCGCGTCCCCATTCTGCTGGGGACGCAGATGGTGGCAAAGGGACTGGATTTTGAAAACGTGACGCTGGTGGGCGTTCTCTCCGCGGATATTTCCCTGTATGTGGACAATTACCGGGCGGCGGAGCGCACCTTCAGCCTGTTGACCCAGGTGGTAGGCCGTGCGGGCCGGGGCGGGAAAACCGGCCGGGCCGTGATCCAGACCTACACGCCGGGGAACGATGTGATCCGGTGCGCCGCCCGGCAGGATTATGACGCTTTTTACGAAAGCGAGATCCGGATGCGCCGTCTGCGGCGGTATCCTCCCTTTGCGGACCTTTTCACTGTCACCGTTTCCGGAACGGATGAGGGCCGGGTGCTCCGGGCCGCCGTGTCCGTCCGGGAGACGCTGCGGCAGCTTTGCAGGCGGCCGGAGTTGGCCGCCGGGGAGCCGGAGGTCTTAGGCCCCGCCCCCGCACCGGTGGTGAAGGTGAATAACCGGTTCCGCTACCGCTGCACACTGGTGGGAAAGAATGACAAGGCCACCCGGGAAATGCTGGCATGGCTGCAAAAGGACTTCGCCAAAGACAGCGCCAACCGGGGCATGAATCTGTTTGTGGACCATAACGCGGCGGACTGACCGCCGTGATCAAATCAAGGAGGTGCCATTCATGGCATTACGAAAGATCGTAGAACAGGGCGACGAGTGTCTGACAAAGGTCTGCCGCCCGGTGACAAAATTTGACCGGCGGCTGCATGACCTGCTGGACGATATGGCGGAGACGCTGGCAGACGCCAACGGCGCGGGACTGGCGGCACCCCAGGTGGGGATCTTGCGCCGGGTCTGTCTGGTGCTGGACGAGGAAGCGGAGGAATATTTGGAGCTCATCAACCCGGAGATCATCGCCCAGAGCGGCGAGCAGACCGGGCTGGAGGGCTGCCTCAGCGTCCCCGGCAAGTGGGGCATTGTCACCCGGCCCAACCGGGTGCGGGTCCGGGCGCAGGACCGGGACGGCGACTGGTTCGAGGCGGAGGCCGAGGGCCTGACGGCCCGGGCCTTCTGCCATGAGATCGAGCATCTGGACGGCCACCTGTTCGTGGAGCACATCGACCACTTCCTCACCGAGGAGGAGCTGAAGGAATATCTGGAGGACGAGGAATAATGCGCATCCTGTTTATGGGCACGCCGGATTTCGCGGCGGTGTCCCTGAAGCGTCTGGTGGAGGACGGCCACGAGCTCTGCGGCGTGTTCACCCAGCCGGATAAGCCCCGGAACCGGAACAAAGTGACCTTCTCCCCTGTGAAGGAGTACGCCTTGTCACATGGCCTGACTGTGTATCAGCCGACCAAGCTGCGGGACGGTACGGCCCTGGAGCTGGTGAGATCTCTGGCTCCGGAGCTGATCGTGGTGGTGGCCTACGGCCGCATTCTGCCCAAGGACATTCTGGACGTGCCGCCCCTTGGCTGCGTGAATGTCCATGCGTCCCTGCTGCCCAAATACCGGGGTTCTGCCCCTATCAACTGGGCCATGCTCAACGGCGACACGGAGACCGGCGTTTCCATCATGTATATGGCAGAGGAACTGGATGCCGGTGATGTGATCCTCACGGCGAAAACGCCCATTGACCCGGAGGAGGATCAGCCCTCTCTGTGGGACCGGTTGGCAAAGGTCGGCGCGGAGGCACTGGCGGAGGCCCTTCCTCTGCTGGCAGCGGGGACGGCCCCCCGGACCCCGCAGGACGCCGCACAGGCCACCTTTGCGCCCATGCTGTCCCGTGAGCTGTCTCCTATTGACTGGACGAAGCCTGTGGCGGCCATCCGCAATCAGGTGCGGGGACTGATCCCCTGGCCCTGCGCCACGGCGGAACTGGCGGGCCAGCGGTTCAAAATTTACAAAACAGCCGTGGGCACGGCTACGGACAAGACGCCCGGTACGCTGCTTTCCGCCGGAAAGAAGGGCATCGAGGTGGCCTGCGGCGACGGGCAGAGTCTTTGGATCACGGAGCTTCAGGCGGAGGGCGGCAAACGCATGAGCGCGGCGGCCTATCTGCTGGGCCATCCCATGAATATCTGATTGGAGGAACGCCATGCCTTATTACGGTTATTACGGCGGTTACGGCGATTTTTTAGCGAATAATATCTACTGCATTTTGCTGATCCCGGTGCTCCTGTTGTCCCTGTGGGCGCAGGCGCAGGTCAGCGGAAACTTCAAGCGATACAGCGGCGTCGCCAACCGGCGGCGTCTCACCGGCGCGCAGGCGGCGGAGGCGGTGCTGCGGGCCCACGGCGTCTATGATGTGGCCATCCGGCCCTGCTCCGGCAGCCTGACGGATCACTACGATCCCCGGGACAACAGCATTTCTCTGTCGGAAAATGTCTACAACTCCACCTCCATCGCGGCGGTGGGCGTGGCGGCCCACGAGGCCGGTCATGCCGTACAGTACGCGGAAAACTACGGCCCGGTGCGGCTGCGGACGGCCATTATCCCCGCCACCCAGATCGGCTCCAAGTTTTCTTTCATCCTGCTGCTGGTGGGCATGGTCCTGTACAGCCAGTCCTTGTTTTTGGTGGGCATTTTGCTGTTCTCCCTGACCACGATTTTTCAGCTTATTACCCTGCCGGTGGAGTTCAACGCCTCCCACCGGGCCTTGCAGACGCTGGAAAACGAACAGCTTTTGTATGACGATGAGCTTCCCGGCGCACGGAAGGTGCTGAAGGCGGCTGCGCTGACCTATGTGGCGGCGCTGCTGATGTCCGCCTTGCAGCTGCTGCGCTATGTGCTCATCTTTGTGGGCCGCAATAACCGCGGACGGAGGGACAACTGATGGGCGCCCGGGAAACGGCCCTGCGGGTCCTGATGTCCTGTCGGAATAACCATGCCTGGGCGGACGCCGCCCTGAAAGCTCAGTTAGGCCGGGACGGTCTGGTGGGCCCGGAGGCGGCGCTGTGCAGCCGATTGGTTTACGGCGTGGTCCAGAACCAGCAGTTGTTGGATTTCTACCTCAGCGCGTACTGCTCCCAGAAGCCGGATCATCTTCAGCCGCCGCTGCTGGAGATCCTGCGTCTGGGTGCATATCAAATCTTATATTTAGATCGGGTGCCGGACAGCGCGGCGGTGAACACCTCCGTGGAGTTGGCGAAGATCTCCGGCAGAGGGCAGGCATCCGGCCTTGTGAACGCGGTGCTCCGCAAGATCGCTCAAAATAAGACGGCGCTGCCGCCCATCCCGGAGCGGGACGAGGCAAAATACCTCTCCATCCGGTACAGTCATCCCAAATGGCTGGTGAAGCGGCTGCTGTCGATTTTAGGCCGGGAGGAAGCGGAGGCATTCTTGGCGGCGAATAATGATACCCCGCCGTTGACAGTGCAGGTCAATCCCCTGAAAACCGACACAGAAAGCCTGATAAAGGAACTGGAAGGCTGGGGCGTGACCGCGAAGCCCCACCCCTGGGTTCCCGGCTGTCTGGAACTGACCGGAGCCGGAGACCTGACCACACTGGCCCCCTTCCGGGAGGGCAAATTGCTGGTGCAGGACCCCGCCGCCCGGCTGGTGTCCCTGATCGCCGGCGTGCAGCCGGGGCAAAAGGTGCTGGATCTCTGCGCCGCCCCTGGCGGCAAGTCCTTCAGCGCCGCCTTTGCCATGGAGGACAAAGGGGAGATCGTCTCCTGCGACCTCCACGAAAACAAGCTGAAACGAATTCAGGAGGGCGCGGCCCGGCTGGACCTGACCTCTATTACCACCTCCGCCGGAGACGGCCGGGTGTTCCGCCCGGAATGGGCGGAGCGGTTTGACACGGTGCTGGTGGATGCTCCCTGCTCCGGTCTGGGCATCATCCGGAAGAAGCCGGACGTCCGCTACAAAAAGGCAGACGATCTGTTCACCCTGCCGGTGATCCAGACGGCGCTGCTGGACAACGCCGCCCGGTATGTGGCCCCCGGCGGCGTGCTGGTGTATTCCACATGCACCATTCTGCCGGAGGAAAACGAGCAGGTGACGGACGCCTTCCTGACGGAGCACAGCGATTTCTGCCGGGACGGCTTCACCCTGCCGGCGCCGGTAGGGGAGACGGAGGGGCAGCTGACCCTCTGGCCCCAGCGCCACGGTACCGACGGCTTTTACATCTGCCGCATGAAGCGGACATAACGAGGAATTTATGATCGATTTGAAATCCCAGACCCTGGAGGAAATGACGGCGACCCTGAAGGAGATGGGGGAACCGGCCTTCCGGGGCAAGCAGGTCTTTACCTGGCTCCATAAGGGCGTCACCTCTTTTGACGAGATGAGCAACCTTTCCAAGCCTCTCCGGGAGAAGCTGAAGGAGCAGTGCTATATCACAGCGCCCTCCGTGGCCCGTAAACAGGTCTCCAGGCTGGACGGCACCGTGAAGTACCTGTGGCAGCTGCTGGACGGCAACTGCATCGAAACGGTGGTCATGCAGTACCACCACGGAAACACCGTCTGTGTTTCCTCTCAGGTGGGCTGCCGGATGGGGTGCGCTTTCTGTGCATCTACAATCGCCGGCAAGGTGAGAGACTTAACACCGTCTGAAATCCTGGACCAGGTGATTTTCGCCCAGAAGGACTCCGGCCTGCCCATTTCCAATATCGTTTTGATGGGCATTGGTGAGCCGCTGGACAATCTGGACAACGTGCTGCGGTTTCTGGAGCTGGTGAACCACCCGGACGGGCTGAACATCGGTATGCGGCACATCTCTCTGTCCACCTGCGGCGTGATCCCCGGGATCGACCGGCTGTCGGACCTGGAATTACAGCTGACGCTGTCGGTTTCCCTCCACGCGCCGGACAGTGAGACACGATCCAAAATCATGCCGGTGAACCGGGCCTATGACGTGGAAAAGCTGTTTGACGCCTGCCACCGGTACTTTAAAAAGACCGGGCGGCGGATCTCCTTTGAATACGCCATGATCGACGGTGTCAATGACCACGATTGGCAGGCGGATCTCATCGCCAAAAAGCTGAAGGGGATGCCGGGACATGTGAACCTGATCCCGCTGAACGATGTGGTGGAGAGTCCGCTGAAACCCTCCCGTCGGGTAGCGGCGTTTCAGAAGCGCTTGGAGTCTCACGGTCTGACCGCCACGGTGCGGCGGAGCCTCGGAGGAGATATTGACGCCTCCTGCGGCCAGCTGCGGCGGAAGGAAATGGAAGAACGGAAAAAAGGAGCGGCTGAATCATGATAAAAACCTGGGCCGTTACGGATACTGGCCTTGTGCGAAAGGAAAATCAGGATACTTACCGGATCGCCCGGAATGGTGACATCTGTGTGGTGTGCGATGGTATGGGCGGCGCCGCCGGCGGCCGGCTTGCCAGTACGCTGGCGTCGGAGACTTACGCGGCGGAGATGGAGAAGGCCCTGAAACCGGATATGACCCCGGAGCAGCTCCGGGAGGCTTCTGCCTACGCGGTGGCCATGGCCAACCGGGCCGTGGCGGAGCGGGCAGAGGCGGAGGCGGCGCTTGCCAATATGGGTACCACTCTGGTTGCCGCTGTGGCCTATGAGAACGGCGCGGTGATCACCAACGTGGGCGACAGCCGGGCCTATTACATCACGGAGGCGGGGATCACCCGCATCACCAAGGATCACTCTCTGGTGGAGACCATGGTGGACCACGGTGACATCACCGCTGATGAGGCCCGCCGCCATCCGGGGCGGAACCTCATCACCCGCGCTCTGGGCCGGGATACCAACGCCGCCTGCGACGGGTATATCCGCCCTATGGAGCAGGGGGACTTTATCCTGCTGTGCACCGACGGACTGGTGAACACCGTCACCGATCAGGAAATGCTCTTTGAGATCGTCCACGGCGGCGATCTGGACACCTGTCTGGATCGGCTGCTGCATATTTCCAAAAGTCAGGGCGCGCCGGACAACGTGACGGCAGTCCTGATGCAGAAGCTGTAAGAAGGGGGGAGACGTATGGATCAATACATTGGAAAAATGCTGGACAACCGCTATGAGATCCTGGAGCGCATCGGCACAGGCGGCATGGCGATCGTCTACAAGGCAAAATGCCATCGCCTCAACCGTCTGGTGGCGATCAAAATTCTGAAAAGCGATCTGGCGCAGAACGAGGAGTTCCGCCGCCGGTTCAACGCGGAGTCGCAGGCTGTTGCCCAGCTGTCTCACCCCAACATCGTGTCGGTGTACGATGTGTCACGGGGCGGCGATATGGAATATATCGTCATGGAGCTGATCGACGGCATCACCCTCAAGCAGTATATGGAAAAGCGGGGCCAGCTGAACTGGCGGGAGTCTCTGCACTTCATCACCCAGATCATGCGGGGCCTCAGCCACGCCCACAGCCGTGGCATCATCCACCGGGATATCAAGCCTCAGAACATCATGGTCCTGCGGGACGGCAGCGTGAAGGTGGCCGATTTCGGCATCGCCTGTCTGGCGGATTCCGCCCAGACCCTGACGCAGGAGGCTCTTGGCTCCGTCCACTATATTTCCCCGGAGCAGGCCCGGGGCGACCGGCCGGACGCCCGCAGCGACATTTATTCCTCCGGCGTGGTGCTTTACGAGATGCTCACCGGACGGCTGCCCTTTGAAGGAGAGTCCGCCGTTTCTGTGGCCATCCAGCACCTCAGCTCCATTCCGCTGGCTCCGCGGGAGATCAACCCCGATATTCCCGAGCAGTTGGAGCTGATCTGCATGAAGGCTATGGCCCCGGATCTGGAGCACCGCTATCAGTCGGCGGACGCCATGATCGCGGATCTGGAAGCCTTCCGGAAGAATCCGGAGGTGGAGATGAAATTCGACCTTTCAGACCTGCGCCCGGAGGAGAATGACGAGCCTACCCGGACCATCCGCACTATGCCCAGCCATACGGTGACCATCCCCGTCCATCAGCCGGAGAGGAATTATCCCCGCCGGGAACGGGACGAGGACGAGGAGCCCCGCCGCGCCGGTAGCGGCAAGCGGGGCGTGCTGGTGGGTGCCGTGACGGTGGCGGCGGTAGCCGTGGTGATCGTGCTGTTCAAGACCATCCTCGGCTCCTTTGCCCCGGCGGTGGTGGACCAGTATCAGGTGCCGGACCTGTATAACATGACCATCGAGGAAGCGGAGAACGATCCCCGGATCGAAGGTGTTTTTGAGATCCAGAAGGCTGGCTCTGAGTTCAGCGCCGACGTGCCGGAGGGGCATATCCTGCGGCAGGACCCCAAGAAGGAGGAGACCCGGAAGGGCAGCCAGCTGGTGATCCAGGTGTGGGTCAGCGCCGGTGAGGAGACCGGCGAGGTGCCGGATCTGGAAAACAAATCCGAGCAGGACGCCCGTATCCTGCTGGAAAAGCTGAACAAGGAATACAATCTGGAGCTGACCGTGGAGGCTCCGGAGGAATTGAAGCAGTTCTCCGAGGAGATCACGGAGGGGTACGTCATCAAGACGGAGCCTGCTCAGGGCGAGATCCTGAAAAAGGGCGATACCGTAAAACTGATCCTCAGCAAGGGCCCGGACATCAAACCGGTAACGGTCTTGCCCTTTGTGGGAATGAGCATTGACAGCGTGTTGTCCCAGCTGGAAAGCTACAAGCTGACCTGCGACGCCGCGGATGTGGAGGTAGTGGACAGCGACAAGCCCGGCGGCACCATCGTCTGGCAGAGTCCGGCCAGCGGCGAGACCGTGCCGGAGTGGACGACCATCAAGTTCCGGGTCAGTGCGGGACTGGCCAGCAGCGCCCTGCCCATCACGGTGGACATTCCCCAGAACGGAAAGGACATTGTCAAGGTGGAGATCTATGTGGGCGACGAGCCGAATCCCCAGTACAGCGAGACTGTCTACGAGGCGGACGGAGCCGTGAGCACCACCCTTTACGGCACGGGCCGGAAAATGGTGAAGGTCTACTTTGACGGCGTGCTGGATCAGAAGCAATCCTATGAGCGGAGCTTTGGTTGATACGATGGCAGAGGGACGGATTCAAAAAGCCCTCAGCGGCTTTTACTATGTGGATACCGGCGCGGAGGTGCTGACCTGCCGTGCCCGGGGAAAATTCCGGAAGGAGGGCCTGTCCCCTTTGGTGGGGGACCGGGTGACGGTCCGGGAGCTGGGAAACGGCGAGGGGTTCATAGAGTCTATCCTCCCCCGGAAAAACGCCTTTGAGCGGCCGGCGGTGGCGAATATCGACCAGTTGGTTGTGATCGGCTCCGCCGCCATCCCCAAAACAGACCCCTTTCTCATCGACCGCATTGCGGCCATCGCTGCCCTGAAGGGCTGCGAGGTGGTGGTGCTGCTGAATAAGTGCGATCTGGACCCGGCAGAGGAACTGTACCGCATCTATACCGCCGCCGGGTTCCCAACACTGCGGATCAGCGCGGAGACCGGAGAGGGTCTGGAGAAACTGATCCCCTTGATCACTGGTAAGCTATCTGCCTTTACAGGTAACTCCGGCGTAGGGAAATCCAGTATCCTGAACGCGCTGGACCCGGCGTTCCAGCTAAAGACCGGGGAGATCAGCACGGCGCTGGGCCGGGGACGCCACACCACCCGCCATGTGGAGCTGTTCCGTCTGAGCTGCGGGGCGGAGATCATGGATTCACCGGGATTTTCCTCCTTTGAAACGGAGGAACTGAATCTGGAACTGAAACACCGCCTGCCTGAGACCTTCCGGGAGTTCGCTCCCTATTTGGGGGAGTGCCAGTTTTTGGATTGCAGCCATACCAAGGAAAAGGGCTGCGCCGTGCGGGAAGCTCTGGAAGCGGGGAAGATCCAGCCCAGCCGGTATCAGAGTTATCTGCGCCTGTTTGAGGAACTGAAACCTCTGCGGGAATGGCAGGAAAAGCGGAAATAAGTACGCCCCAATTTGCGCCCCGTTTGTGAGATATGCCAGTCTCACAAGCGGGGCGCTTTTCTGCGTCAAAATGGAGGGTTGGAAACACTCCGGCTCGCAATCAGAGCGCTGCGTTCTCATCGGGCCTGCTTCTCCTTGCGGAAAACGGTGTGCTGTGGTAACATATATCAATCAACTGAAATGAATGGAAGGATCAGGAAATGCAGGCTTACACATACGTTGAAAAGGGAAAATTTGCATTGCTGGAAAAGCCGAAGCCAGTGCTGCTGCACGAGCGGGACGCCATTGTGAAGGTGACGCTGGCCAGCATCTGCTCCAGCGATCTGCACATCAAGCATGGCAGCGTTCCCCGGGCCGTTCCCGGTATCACGGTGGGCCATGAGATGGTGGGCGTTGTGGAATCGGTGGGCAGCGCCGTGACCCATGTCAAGCCGGGGGACCGGGTGACGGTGAATGTGGAGACCTTCTGCGGTGAGTGCTTTTTCTGTAAGAAGGGCTTTGTGAACAACTGTACCGATGAAAACGGCGGCTGGGCCTTGGGCTGCCGCATTGACGGCGGCCAGACGGAATACGTGCGGGTACCCTTCGCCGATCAGGGCCTGAACAAAATTCCAGACGGCGTCACTGACCGGCAGGCTTTGCTGGTGGGGGACGTCCTCGCCACCGGCTTCTGGGCGGCTCGTATTTCTGAGATCACAGCGGAGGACACCGTGTTGATCCTCGGAGCAGGCCCCACCGGAATTTGCACGCTGCTCTGCGTGATGCTGAAACAGCCGAAGCGCATCATTGTCTGCGAAAAGGATGAGAGCCGCGTCCGCTTCATCAACAAGCATTATCCGGAGGTGCTGACGGTCTCGCCGGACGAGTGCCTGAATTTTGTACGCACCAACAGCGACCACGGCGGCGCGGACGTGGTGTTGGAGGTGGCCGGTGCGGAATCTACCTTCCGTCTAGCCTGGGAGTGCGCGAGACCCAACGCCATCGTGACGGTGGTGGCACTGTATGACAAGGCCCAGGTCCTGCCGCTGCCGGATATGTACGGCAAGAACCTCACCTTCAAGACCGGTGGCGTGGACGGCTGCAACTGCGAGGAAACGCTGCGTCTCATCGCGGAGGGGAAACTGGACACCGAGCCGCTCATCACCCACACCTATCCCCTCAGCAGAATCGAAGAGGCCTACGAGCTCTTTGAAAACCGGCGAGACAACGTGATCAAGGTCGCGGTGGAGTGCTCTTGAGCCCATGCGGGAACCACTGGCCCAACTGTCGCCCTGTTGCGATCCGATACAGAGACTAAAAAAGCTTGCTGTCAATCGACAGCAAGCCTTTTTGCGTTGGCAGCCAAAACGAGGGGGCTGCACGATTCTTTTTTGAAAGAGACACGTACCGGACTTTTTGCGGACTTCCGTTTGGGATTGGCTTCGATTTCTTACGCCCTCTTTTTCGGAATCAGCAGGAGCCGTTCGCAGGGGATCTCAGATTCCTGTTCCAACTGATTTGCTGCTAAAATGTCCGCGATGGTGGTGTTGTAGCGCTTCGCCACCTCCCATGCGGATTCCTGCCTGCCCACGCAGCGCAGGATCAAAGACGGCGCGTTGGACAGGTCCTTGGGCGTACTCTCGTCCAGCACGGCGGAGGCTACGCACAGCTTGCGGCACCGGCCGCAGACCTCCACCTGAAAATCAACCGGGAATCGGACCTCGATGCCACGGTCTCCCAAAGTTCCCTGAATTTCCTCCCCGCAGAAGGCACGGGCGGACACGGTACAGTCCTTTGGCAGCTCCATGGGGCAGCAGACGTCGATACAGCGCTCCGCCGACAAACAGGTGCCCCCCTCGTCCAGATACAGCGCCCGGACCGTCACCGCCGTCCGCAGCTGAGTAATTTCTCCCTCCCGGCTGACGGACACCGCCCCGCAGTCGGCGCACAGGGACAGCACCGCCTCCGCCGCCACGCCGATCTCCAGCACCTCCCGGACGGTCTGCCGCCGGGTCACGGACTCATACAGGCTGCACAGATCCAGTTGACTTGGCTCATAGCGGGTCTCGTAAGCGGTGGAGTAGAGGTCCGTCAGCAGCGTGACCTCCCGTGTCTCCCGCAGAAAGGCCATGGTGTGATAGTAGACTGTCACGGACAGTTGGCGGCCCTCGTCATCGGAGCCGTCGATCTGAATGTCCGTCCCGGTGATCCGCAGGCGCATGGACACCTGGGTATTTTCCTCTGTGCTATCCGTCTCCATGATCTGTGAAAAGGGCAGCTCCGCGCTGGCGGAGGCCAGCTGCCC
>OFMC01000747.1_pt1 | contig 30893 bp, 27 predicted proteins | sample 1541271 | NCBI WGS metagenome assembly OFMC01 (sample SAMN04209252, study PRJEB22552) | human gut metagenome | biome: gut; material: feces | host: Homo sapiens | place: USA: Oklahoma | reverse complement strand
GAAACCTTCGGGCGCTTTTTATATGGTAGACTTTGCGCAAAAGACCTGATATGATGACGAAAGAGAGATTTTGAGAGAAAAATGGGAGGGTTTTATGAAAAAATCGTGGCTCATCAGAGCGCTGCTGCTCACCGCGTATTGCGTACCGTTTGCATTTTTCTCTGTGAAGGGTGATATTACTTCGGGGACGATGGTGTATTACGGCGTGATGATCGTCAGCTTTGTGATTTTGTACCGCTGCGCGCTGAAAACAGACAACGTTCCGATCATTTTTATCGGAAATATACTGAGCTTTATTTCTTCTTATTTGACGGCAAAGCTGTCGCAGTTAGACCCGATGGAATGGTACTGCAAGCCGTTTACATCCCACTCTCTGATTGTCGCGATATCGGTCGCGTCCCTCATCATCCATGCGATCATCGTATGGAGAAGAGGCAGAAATCAGAGGAACGCACAGGGGTGTGACAGAACATGAAGAAACACAAAAAAGCGATGATCGCACTGCTGATCGTAGCCCTGTTCGGTATGATATTGGCCTGCATTTCTTCCCATCCTTTTGTTTCACGCAGGTGCGAGGTGCCGGAGGAGTATGTCGCTGAGATCCGCGCGCAGTCGGTGGGAGTTTACGCAAAGAAAGTGCCCTTGCTGCCGATTTACATTTCCATCGAGCAATTTTCAGCGGGACGGGCCTATTATACGGTTCACTATTTCCCGTTTGGAACGCTTGGCATGTCCTATAGTTTGACCGACGGATTTTGCCAGGAAAATCCGCTGACGGGCCTGCAATAAGATGAATCGGCAGAACCGGCTGTTTTTCCACTGGATTTTTGCGCACGCTTCTGTTATGATAAACGCCAAAGAAACGCCATGGATCGGCATTTTATCAGACCGTCAGCAAAGGAGAAACAAATATGGAAACGATACAGGCCATCAGAAGCAGAAGAAGCATCCGTAAGTACCAGCCAAAACCCGTTCCGCACGAGGTCATCGAGCAGATCGTCGCGGACGCGGCCTACGCCCCCTCGTGGAAGAATACGCAGATCGCGCGCTATGTGCTCGTCGAGGACCGCGCGACGATCGACAAAATGGCGGAGGAGATGGTGCTTGATTTCAAGCTGAACGAGAAGACGCTCAAAAACTGCCCCGCCGTTATGGTGCTTACCTATGTGACCGGCCGCTCGGGCTACGAGCGCGACGGCTCGTTCTCGACGCCGAAGGAGGCGGGCTTTGAGATGTTCGACGCGGGCATCGCCGCGCAGACATTTTGTCTTGCCGCGTGGGAGCGCGGCGTCGGCACGGTCATCACGGGCTACTTCGACGAAGAGAAGATCACGAGACTTTTGAACCTGCCGGAGAATCAGAAGGTCGGCTGTGTTATCGGTCTTGGCTATCCCGATGAGGAGCCCGCCGCGCCGAAGCGCAAGAGCGTGGAAGATTTGCTGACGTACAAATAAAAAGCTGCAAGCGCCCGAGAAAAACGCCCTCGGGCGCTTTTTCGCTGGATTCGGACAATGCTTTCTGGTAAAATAAGCAGTATAAAAATATAGAAAAATGAGAGATATGGAGGCCATAAGATGAAAAAATACAGCTTATCGGTTATTTGCGTAGTGCTTTTTGCCCTGCTGGCTGGATGCGGCAACAAGGAAACGTCAAACATAACGGTCGATTATGGCGATTCGGCTGTCTACACAGAACAGGATATGGATGATGCGATAAAGGTGATCGAAGAGATGATCGGTTCGTGGGAAGGCTGCGAATTACATAGCATTTCATATTCGTCAGATGACGTCTGCACGGATGAAAAGAACCTTTCGTGGATGAATGATTTGGAAAAGGCAAATGACAACGATCTGGCTTTTACACAATGCATCATGTTCGACAGCAGCTTTCGCTCTCCGAAAGAGGGCGGCGGAGCTTGGGAGCCGGACACGGAATACACATGGTCCTGGTGGTTGGCTCGCAGCGATGGCGGGGAATGGAAACTGATGACTTGGGGATATTAAAGTGCTTCCCGGTTTGAGGCTTGTATTTCCGACGGCACAAAGGGTATGCTTTTCGCGCTTTCTGCAAATCCTACCGGAAAGGACTTTCGGGAGGACTTTGCCATGAGAAGCGAAACGAAACCCTCGCAGGACGAGGAGAAAAACGGGCAGGAGCCGCTGCTGCCGCCCATTCAGCCGGTCATCGACTTCGGCTCGGTCGTCATCAAAAATAGCCGCGCGGCCATCCACTGCCTGACGATCGCCGGACAGATCGAGGGCCACATGCAGCTGCCGAATACGCAGAAGGCGACGAAATACGAGCATGTGCCGCCGCTGCTGGCGTATCTGGAGGAGAGCGACGACATCGACGGCGTTTTATTCCTGCTCAACACTGTCGGCGGCGATGTGGAGGCGGGGCTTGCCATCGCCGAGCTCATCTCAGGGATGAAAAAGCCGACGGTCTCGCTCGTGCTCGGCGGGGGACACTCCATCGGCGTGCCGCTTGCTGTCGCGCCGATGGTGACGATGATCGCGCCGTCGGCGTCGATGACCATCCATCCCGTGCGCACGAGCGGCACGATCATCGCCGCGCCCCAGACGTACCAGTATTTTGAGCGCTTGCAGGAGCGCATTGTGCGCTTTGTGACGAAAAACTCGCGCATCGGGCGCGACGAGTTTCTGCGCTTGATGATGGACACGCAGGACCTCGCCTCTGACGTCGGCAGCGTGCTCTACGGGGAAGAAGCAGTGGCCTGCGGCCTCATCCAGCGCATCGGCAGCCTCTCCGACGCGCTCGACGCGCTGTATGTGCTCATTGACGAAAAGAAAAAGTAAAAAGCCTCGCAGAGTTTCGTGCCGTGCACGGCACGAAATCAATTCAAATCCGTTTTCTGCCGCGACATGTGCGCCCTCCAGAGGGGCTTCTCTTGCCCGCTGCGGGGCAATTCACCTTCTGGCAGAAAACTCTTTGCGCGAAGTGAAAACCGGCGAAGTGCCGCCAGCGGCGGAAACAGCAAGTCGGTTTCGAGGAAGCGGCACGATTGGCGCGCCTGCAAGGGCGCGGGAATCGTGGTGCCGCAACGGTGTAAGGTCGAATTGTCCGCTTTTAGCGGACAACCGAGGCACAGAACGCAGCGAAACCTTCTCAAAAAAGTGGCTTTGCCACTTTTTTGATTACAAAATCAGCATCAGCACAGGAATCACGACAAAGCACGCGATCGTGGAGAGCGCCGCGCCCTGCGCGGCGAATTCCTCGTCCGCGCCGTATTCCGCGGCGGCGACGACCGTCTGCGTCACGACCGGCATCGCCGTTTCGACGATGAGCACGTCGTGAGCAAGGCCCGTCACGCCGAACGCCCTGCACAGCGCGACCGAGAGGGCGGGCGCGAGCAGGAAGCGGAAGAGCATCGCGATGCCTAAGTCGCGGTCGAGCCGGACATTTTTGAGCCCGATGTCGTGGATGATATAGCCCGTGAGCAGCAGCGCCAGCGGCGTGACGAGGTTGTTCATATAGCGGCAGTAGCTCATCACGAGCGAGGGGAGCCTCACTTCAAACCACACGAGCGCGAGGCCGACGAAAACGGCGATGACGGCGGGCGTGGTCAGGAATTTCTGGAGCATCTTGAGGTCAAAGCCGCGGCTCTCGCCCGACCAGCGCACAAGCGAGAGAAACAGCAGCTGGACAAAGCTGGTGTTGACGAGGTAGTAGAGCATGACGTAGGGCGTGCAGGTGTCGCCAAAGAGCTCGGTGCACATCGCAAGGCCGACGAAGATGGCGTTCGACACCGAGCACATCATCATAAAAACGCCGAGCTTTTTGCGCGGCAGCTTCAAGAGCCTGCCGACGAGCAGTGACAGGATCGTGATGACCACGGTGCCGAGCAGCGGCACGAGCAGAAAGCTGCCCGACTGAACCAGAAGATCACGGGTCAGGTTATTCGTCAGCCCGTAGACCGACATGCAGGGGATGGCGACAGAGAGCGTGAACTTGCCGATAAAGGCCTTGGCCTGCGGGCCCATCCAGCGCCTGGCCGCGCAGAGATAGCCCGTCGCCGTCAGCAGCAGGATGATGGTGACGGAAGAGACCGCGTGCAGAAATCCTTCCATGGTGTGACCTCGGTGTTAAGAAATAGTTACACCAGTATAACACGCCTGCGGCAAAAGACAAGAGACGAAAAAGACGGTTGCAATGCCGGTTCGGATACGCTATGATGGGCGAAGATGAGCGCGCAGTGCGCGCCCGGAGAAAAAGAGATCGAGAACTTTGAGAGGAGTTTTGTTTTTATGAAAGCAGCGCTGGTCATTATGGCGGCGGGCATGGGCTCGCGCTACGGCGGCAATAAGCAGGTGGACGGCATCGGCCCGAACGGCGAAATTTTGATGGAATACTCCATTTTCGACGCGCTGCGCGCGGGCTTTACGAAGGTGGTCTTCATCATCAAGCCCGACATGCGCGACTTGATGGAGAACATGGTCGGACATCACCTTGCCGCGCGCAAAACGGCGGACGGGGACAATGTCGAGGTCTGCTATGCGTATCAGGATTTTTCGAGCGTGCCCGATTTTTACACGGTGCCGTCTGATCGCGTCAAGCCGTTCGGCACGGTGCACGCGCTTTTATGCGCGCGCGAATTTGTGCACGAGCCGTTCGTCGTTATCAACGCCGACGACTATTACGGCGTGGACGCGTTCAAGACGATCTACGCAGAGCTCTCAAAGCTCGCCGAAAGCGGCGAGGGCACGATGGTCGGATACGACCTCTGCAACACCGTGAGCGAGCACGGCACGGTCACGCGCGGTGTGTGCCATGTGAACGAACAGGGGATGCTCGACCGCGTGGTCGAAACGTTCCACCTAAAGCCCTGCGACGACGGCAAGATCCGCGACATTCAGGAAAACGGCGACGGCCCGGTCTACGCGCCCGAGACGCCGGTCTCGATGAACTTCTGGGGCTTTACGCCGTGGCTGTTTGAAAAGCTGGACGCGTATTTTAAGGATTTCCTCCGCGCGCTGCCCGACGGAGAGCTCAAAAAAGAGTGCCTGCTGCCGAGCCTGATCGGCGAACTCATCGACCGCGGCGAGCTCAGTGTCTCCGTTCTGCGCTCGAGCGCGCGCTGGTTCGGCATGACGTATCACGAGGATAAGGAAATGGTGCAGCGCGAGCTTCAGAAATTACACGACGCGGGCGTGTACCCCAAAACGCTGCGCGCGTGAGCGAGACAAATCGAAAAAATCTGCCGCCTCCGGACATACTAAGTCCGGAGGTGATTTTTATGCCGCGAAAAGACCCCGGCATGCCGTATGACCTGGCACCGATGCTCAAGGCGCGCTTCGGCCAGCCGGACGACTGCGCCGATCTTGTCAACAAGTACGGCACCTATAACATCCAGCCGACGTCGGACACGGAAAATCTGTTCCCGCTCATCGCGCCGGGCCTTCCTGAGCAATGGAAGCGCATGGCGGTCGGCAAGAAGGACGTTGAAAACTTGCAATAAAGCAAACGGGAGGGAGACGCGTATCGCGTCTCCCTTTTTCTTCTCCAAAATCCCTGAAACGGCAAGGCGTAATAGTGATAAGGTACTATTTAGCTTTGCGAGGGGCAGAGAACGGTGTGACCGTAATGGTCACGCCGTTTTTCTGCGTCCAAGGGTAGATTTCGTAACAACAGGCTCGGAAATCACAGGAATCTCTACGTCATCCACGAAGTTGAAATAGATTTTCACCTTCTGTACCCGCTTGCCGCTGGATTTGTCCGGCGCAAACACCTCAATCTTCTTGATATATTCATTGACTATCGTAGGTGTCAATTCCGGCACATCCACATACTTCTGGGCCAGGGCGGCAAAGGCGTCTACATCAGCACTCATAGTTTCCTGCGTTTCCAGCCATTCTTCCGTCACTTCAATTTCGAGTTTTAACCGTTCCTGTTCTGCCTCGTAATCGGCGGTCATTTTCTTGTACCGCTCCTTGCTCAGATCACCCAGGACAAAGTCCTCATAAAGTCGGGACAGAAGAACATCCAGGTCAGCCAGCCGTTTCTTGGCCTGCTCCACTCGCTTCCGATCTTCACGGATGTTGCGTTCCTGATCGGAGCGGCGGCATTGAAGCCATTCTTCCTGAAACCCCTCCACGTCCTGCCGGATATAGGTATTGACCGCACGGATGCGCTCCAACACCAGTTCCCGCAGTACATCTTCCCGGATATAGTGGGCAGAGCAGGTGCCTCGACCGCTTTTGTAGCTGGAGCATACATAGTGGTCTTGCTTGCCGTCAAAGCTCTTGCAGGTAGCAAAGTGCAACTTATTCCCGCAATCAGGACAAAACAGAAGCCCGGAGAACAATCCCTGCCGTTCCGCTTTTGTGGGACGGCGTTTGTTTTTTCGCAGCTCCTGCACCCTGTCCCACTGAGCCTGAGAAACGATTGCTTCCTGCGTATCAGGGAAGATACACATATCTTCAATTGCATTGGGAATCCGTTTTTTCAGCTTGTAGGACTTGGAATAGGTCTTGAAATTGCAGGTACAACCGGTGTACTCCATCCGTTCCAGAATACCCGCAACCGATTGACCAATCCAATGGTAAGGGCGCTCCGGCATTTTCTTACGCTTTTTCGGGTCAGGATGATTTTCCGACTGTTTGGCATACAGCGCCTTGGTAGTCAACACCTTATCCTTCTCCAGTATACGGGCAATCTGTTCCGGCCCCTTGCCGTCAATAGCCAGGTCAAAGATGCGCTTGACTACTGGGGCGGCATCCTCGTCAATAATCCAATGGTCTTTATCGGCAGGGTCAGTGCGATAACCATAGGGCGGTTTTCCCAGATGCTTTCCGCTGGTGCCTTTCTGACGGAATACGACCCGGACTTTTTTGCTGGTGTCCCGTGGATACCATTCGTTGAACAAATTACGAATAGCAGCAAAGCCGTCGCTGTCACCTCGTTCACTGTCCACACCATCGTTGACGGCGATAAAGCGTACATCGTAGCTGGGAAAAATGATGTCCGTGTACTGCCCAACGGTCAGGTAATCTCGGCCAAACCTGCTGAGATCTTTGACCAGCCAACAACCGACAAGCCCCTGCTTAACCAGTGCAAAGCCTTCCTGTACGCCAGGGCGGTCAAAATTGGTTCCCGTATATCCGTCATCCACCAGAATTTTCAGGTTGGTGTAGCCATGCTCGGCTGCGTACCGGGTTAAAAACTCTTTTTGATTCTGTATCGAATTTGATTCTCCATCCAGCGCATCCTCATTGCTGAGGCGGCAGTACAGGATGGTGATTTTCTGCTGATCCAACATAGCGTCCTCCTTTACGGTTGGGTCAGCTGACAGAATCGGTGTGCATGGTGATATTGTAGCATGAATTTGAGTCTGTGTCATGAACAAAGCGCCTCCTTGTCCGAGAAAATGAGCCGTTTTACCTTGTGGGTAAGCGGCTCATTTCCATCACATACAGTCTCCAGCAAATACCAGGTATTTCCGATTTTCCGTTCCACCGTACCGGTGAACGGATTCATCCGGTTTTCCCAGCGTTTCCGGCATTCTTCAAGAAAATCAATCGGCGGCTCAAAAATCGGTTCAAAGCAGGATTCAATGTCGATATAACCATAGTCGGGTTCGCTCATAAAATCTTTGTGTTTTCTCATGCAGTTTCCTCCATCAATTAAAGTTCCATATCGTGCGACTTGCGACGGGAAGGCTGATCGTGCTGCTTTGTTTGCCGGGTCCGGGTTAAAATGGCGTTAAGAAAAGCCCGCACCTTTTCGGGTGCGAGCTTGACAGCTTCCAGATAAGGCCATGCCTGTTCTTTCAGTGATTCATACCGCTGTTTCCAGACAGCAGCACTTTTTTGTGCGCTTTGCAGTTTTTCTTCCAAACGGCTGTTTTCCGCCTTGGCAAGAATCCCATTGACCGCATAATCCTTGAGTGTGCTGCACTCGGATGGGGTCAGAGTGATATTGTCGGTGATCGTCTTTTTCCCCATGGAGCGGATTTCCTGTACGGTTAAGGCGGCGGTGCGCTGTTCTTTGGTTTGCTTTTGCAGGGATTGCAGCTCCTTCTGCTTTTTCTCAACGGCAGCCTGTGCAGTGTCCAGTGCCTGCTCTGTCTGAGCGATTTGAGCGGTCACATCTTCCAGCCGCTGCTGCTCCTGTGCCACTTTGAACTGGGTTACAGTCAGATGTTCCTCGGTGCTGCCACGCTCTCCACGCTCCACATCCGTATATCCGGCAGCTTTCATATAGTTGAAGAAATCGTCTTGCAGGACACTGTACGATGTTCGCAGGACTTTCTTGCCCTTGGATGTCAGAAGCGGATTGCCCTGTTCATCCAGAGCAACTTTGGATTCCCACTTTTTACTCCGGCTGACCTGCATAATGGTCTCTTTGACCGTGCCCACAAGTGACTTATCCTTGCACCGCTTCGACCAGAGAATCTGTTTCTCCACCACCGGGACATACACCACATGAAGGTGGTAGTGGTACACATCCTGCCCCAAAGCTTCCGATATAGCCCGGTTGCGCTCATCGGCGTGCATGACAGCGGAGAGAATATACTGCTCACCGCCCACAATCTCCACGGCGGCTTTGTATGCGTCGGTGTAGAATTGCTTGGCATACTCGTATCCACCGTGGTTGTGGAAGTAAGCGGAGTTCACATCGAAAATTAATTCCCCATATTTCACCGCATCAGCTTTCAGGCCACGGGTGGAGATAACGCCATCGGCAATCATCTGATCGAACATGGCAGCATAGCTGTCGGTGGGAGCTTTGAAGTGGATATTCCGGTAGGTTTGGGTGGTATCAATATCCTGGTTGGAGTAGCTGTCCTTTTCTCGTTCGTTATGTTCCTGAACTTTCGCCACATCATCAAGTGTGGGCAAGTCCTGGTTACGGGCAAAGGTGCGATCGATTCCGTCGTTTCTGGCCATAAAAATCAGCTCCTTTCTGTTGTACGGCAGACGGCTGAGGGACGGGGATGCACTTCCTGCGGGAAGTGTAATAACCCACTATGACACTTTCATCCCAGAGGGCTGCAAAGTGCCGTGGGCTCTCCGAGGGGGAATTGCGGTCATTGCGATGACCGCTGCTGAACTGCCCGGAAACCGTCTGCATCGCTTCCTGTTGTTCAGCCCGGACAGCCGATGTTTTGCGAAACACCGGCCATCCGGCGGCAGCGAAAAATCGAATATTTTCGCCGCCTGTCCATAGCAATACTGCGTTATTGCTATGGGGACGAGAGAAATGGGCCGCAGGAACGGCGGGCATCATTTGTCCCTCCGCTTCTGCCATACGAGGTCATAGCCAAGGGCGTCGGCAAGCTGTACCGCCTCCACATACCGCAGAGACTCCCGCTGGAGCTTGTTGGACAGGTTGGAAACGCTGTCGCTCCAGCCGTAATCCTCGGAAAGCCGGTCAACGACTTCCTGCATCGTGTAGCCGGAACGCACAATGTACGACTTGACTTCATTTCGCAAATTGGATTTCATAAAAAATACCTCATTCTTTCGTAAAGTTAGTTTGCCGTGGAGAACACACGCTGCACGGTACAGTTAATCTTAATTACTTCTCAAAAATCGCTCAGAACTGCGTTTGTGAAGAACTGTCCGCAACAGTACCCCATCGACTTTGCCATTAGGTGGGCTTGCAAGCGAAACCGTGAAAATAGCCACCTTACCGCATACCAGCGTCACCATTCTGTAAATCACCGAATAATGATTTGTGTTCTGCTTATGGTAGTGTTTTTCACTGTTTGCACAACCATTGATTGGGAAGTGCGGATTTTAGAGCGCCCTCTGAGCCGAACAATAAAAAATGAACTTCTGTTTTTTGCGTTCGTGTGTTCCTTCGTTCCACAGGCTGCACCCGATTAGGAACGCATGAACGCACGAACAGAAGGTTTTGAAGTTTCATTACAACTCCATAGGCGAGAGCAGAATATAAATACCCATATATCCCCGGCACCGTTTTCCGCCGCCGATGTGCAGATTGCTGACCGGCTCCAAATGGTAGCGTTCAGCATTTTGGCTAAGCTGGTTTGCGAAGCTCTTTGGGGATAGTGGGTTTTCTGCGTTGTCCTCACACCACCGCTTATACGCTGCATACAGATTTTTGGTGCTGGCTTCATAATCGGCCTTGAATGCCACATACCCCTCAGAATCGAGAAAGTCCAGAATGTTATTGGCATCCCGAACAGCGGAAGAGATATTGTCCTTGGCTCTCTGGCTGATGGTAAAGTGATAGTGATTGGCGATCAGCCGCCGCAGTCCCTCCAGCATCCAGAGGAAGATTCCCTCTTTTTCGGCAATCAGTTTCTCGGCAAGAAATGGGTCATCGAACCGATCCGCAGGCTTGTCCTTGGTAGTCAGAATGATTTGGCGGCGAAAGAAACCGTCGCTGCGGTCGTGAAGCGCAGTCAATGCCCCGTTGCCGAAGCAGAGAAAACGCACATACAGCTGCCCCTGATAGCTCTGCTCTTTCTTCCGTTCCAAATCCATTCGCAGTTCTGCTGTCACAATGGATTTTACATAGTTGGTTTTGGTCAAGGCATTCATATCCAGATCATCGTCCACCATCAGCAACTTGCCCTCCAGGTCTGCTCTGGCGAAACGGTTGTTTTCTACCTTCTGGATAGAAGTGGTGTTCATGTTTAGCCCGAAAATGGCGTTCATCACCACACCGATCCGGCTTTTGCCCTCGCCGCCTTTGCCGATCAGTATGAGCATTTTCTGACCTTTGGTGGACGGAATCAGGCAGTAGCCCAGATACTCCTGCAAGGCGGGAATGTCCTCCGGTTCCAACAGTTCCGAAAGGAAATGCAGCCATTGTTCCGGTGCGGGAGCATCTGCCCGATAAGGCACCGACAAGCGGTTGTTGCAGTATTCTTTTTCCTCTGTGAATGTACCGTCCAGAAAATAAGTGCCATTAGCCACATGGATGCGGTCACATTGCAGGGGCAACGGGTCTGTGTATGCCGCCAGCTTCAACGCTTTGATTATCTGCTCCACCGTCTGTGCAACCTTGGCATGAAGCCAGGGAGAGATTTCCTCATAAATTGTCCGCTTCAATTTGCTTTCATCCGGCAACGGGCCATCCACAGTATAAAAGCGATCATTGATGCAGCGCATTGGATGCCGGGACAGGAAATCCCGGCAATATTCCGGCTCGATGATTTTCCCTTTATCATCAATCCAAACAGGGTTGTTCATGGTATTGCTCCTCTCTCAGGTGGGCCTGCAATTTGCGGATGTACCCGTCTGCCGTTAGTTCGCTCACGACTTCGCCTCGTTCATAAGAATCGCCTTGCAGCAGGACGTCCAGCTGATACTCTGCCCAGGGCAGCCGGTGGCAGGCTTCCACAAACCGCTCGTCCAACACATCTTCCGGCGTTTGTGGTGCATACCGTTTTTCCCAATCCAGGAGCAACCGCCGATACTCGTTCAAAACAGAAAAGCACAGCTGCTCGTTTTCACGAAGCTGCTGTGCTCTGGTTTTGTGCTTTAATTTTTGGCGAATTGCTTCCGGCAAGGGCTTGTCCAGTGCAAGGTGAAAGTCCGATGCCAGTTTTCGGGCCGCATCATACAGCCGAAGGTCAAACAGTTTGGCGGTCAGGTCGATCACATCCCCATGCTCCCCACAGGCAAAACAGTGGTAGTGGTCATCCGATATATACAGGCTCGGATGACGGTCATTGTGGAACGGACACAGTGCCATACCATAGTGATTGACGTCAATTCCATACGTTTGCGCTGCTTCCTGTGTGTTAATATTGGCTTTCACCACTTCAAACAGATTCATACATATTCCCTCCATTTCCTTTTTGATGGGGCAGTTTTCTCACCCCTCTGTATAGGTTATGGGGAAAACCGAAAAAAACAGGCGAATGGCATGACAAGGCATTTTCAAAAAACATGACAAGAATTTAATTGTGTGCTATTATAAAAATAAAAAAACATGACAGGAGGGAGAAGATGGATCAGATCATCAACCATGCGGTTTTGTCGCTGGATTTCTGGCAGGACACCGTGAACTATGAGGGGTGTACCATGCCCATAGGAACCATTGGTTGCGAGGTGCTGAACATCCCGGACAGTACCATTGAAAAACTGGATACTCCCTGCAATGTGCTGAACCAGCTGCTTCAGGGGATGAACACCGGTTCCGTGGATATGGAGCTGCTGCCGCAGGTGCAGCAGGCCGCTGGCGAGATCATCTCCTTTTTGCAGGCGACACCACTGTTCTCCCGCCTGAATCGGAGCTATTTTGAGCAAAAACTTGCAGCCATCTTTTCCGAAGAATATATGGAGGACGCAAAAGCCTATTTGCAGCTTACGCAGCAGGAGCAGCTGATTTGTGCATTGACTGGTCAGCATAGCAAGGCAACCATGCTCGTCCGAATAGCGCAGGTGCTGGGGCATTTGAGCTATTCTCTGGGGCAATACAAGGAGGCTCTGACGAAATTTGCAGAGCGCTTGAATGAGCCAGACTATGACCGTACTCCGGACGGTTATGCTGCAATGTTCGGACAGTTCTTCAAAGGTGAGCCAACTCTGTCGCTGGATAACCCGGCCTGGATGACCCTAACCAATGCTTCGGTGCAGTATGTATCCGCCGTTCGGCCTGGAAAGACGGAGCCACAGTTGGTCAAGCGGATGCACTATGTCTCCTTTGTGGGAATGTTCCGTTCCGATCTGTTTGAGGGGCTTTGTGTGGGCCATGCACCTAAGAAATGCCCCATCTGCGGTAGATGGTTTCTTACCATTGATGCACGGCATACCAAATACTGCGGTGGTCTGGCCCCCGGCGACCAGCGGGGACGGACTTGCCGACAAATCGGCAATCTGAGAGGCCGGGAGCAGCGGGAGCTTGCAGACGATCACCCCATCAAGGCCATTTATACCCGCCGGATGAACACCATCCTGCAAAGCACCCGCCGGGGAAAGCTGGATGAAGAAACGGCAGCAGCTATGAAAAAGCTGGCAAAAGATAAGATGCTCCGTGCGCTCTCTGATCAGCGCTATGCCAGCACTGTCTATGAGCAGGAAATGACCCAAGATGCACTTTTGAAGGCCGTACAAAAGAAATAAGCAGCAAAATATCAGAAAGGTGGTGAGGGAAAATGGATACAGCGTGGACATGGGAGCTGTCCGGCTACTGTGCCAAATACAGCTTTCTGACGGAACCCAAGGGCCTGACCATGCGGGAAGTGGAACGCATCTTTCAGCTTGACCCGGAACCGCCTGTTCGGGGAAACTTAAATGATTACATCCTGGAGACTGTACAGAGCCGCGATCTGCGCTGGTTTTCCTTTTTCCTGCACCACTATGAGAACCGGCTCAATGGCCGTGTTCGCCGTTTTCTGCTGCGGGAGGGGCTGGATCGCTATGACCCGGAACGCTTTTTGGACTATAAAATGGGCTGTGTACTTGCCATGCTGGATTGTCTGTGGGAATACGATCCCGCACAAGGAGCAGATTTTCTGACCTATGCCCACCATTTTATCGGGAACGCCCTTTTGACCTGCCGGATGCAGGAGGAGACCGGTTCCTTTGAAAATGTGGATGAGTACAAAGCTGTGCGTGGGATTGCTTGGCTCTATAATCAATCCGGTCAGTCTGAACAGGCGGCGATTCAGGAATATGCTCAGAAAAATAGTTGCACCGAGGAAACCGCAGCGAAGTTTTTGGCATTGGCCAAGCAAAATCGCAGCCGTGTTCCGTTTTATCAGAGCGTACAGGATGAGGATAGCGAAGAAACCGGCGAGGATGTCAGCCGGGATGACCACTGGGACTATGCGGAGGTTCTCTGGAACGGTATCCGGGCTGAAGCTGTCCGAGAAGCATTTGAAAAACTAAATTACCGAGAGCAGACTCTTTTGGAGAAGCGAAACGCCATCTGTATGACCTGTGGTAGGGTCAGCCCACTCAGCACCCGGCTGACCTTTGAGGAATTGGCGGTACTTTTTGAGGGCAGCACAGCCAGCGGTGCGGAACGAGCCTACCGCAAAGCTGTGGAGCACTTAGCCTGTTTGCTGACAGACGCCGGGGTGCTTCACATGATTCGCCTAAAACGTAAATCCCAGACCAAACGCAAAAAGAAAATCGCCGCCGCTGTCTACCTGTATCAGGTGGACAACGACGGCGAATGGGGCGAAATTTCGTTTGATTTTGAAGCTGGAACAGCGGAGATCATTCGGTTGGCAGAGTGGGATACGACGGTAAGTAAGAAATTTGCAAAACAGGCAATCTACCATCTGCAAACTTCTTCAAATCATAATCTGCCCAAGGATGGGGTAATGATATTTGAAATATGATTCCCATATTTTACGGCTGAATATCTTTCACCTTATTTGTCGTCGTGCAGTTCTTTATACAGACGATCCGCCAAAGCTCTCATCACAGCCTGATACTTATCTGCATCCAAGAAGAGTTGCTCATATGCTGCGGTGTTCTCCATATAAGCTTCCTGTGCGGTTGTATCAAAAATACCCGGGAAAAGACTTCTCTCATATACTTGGCGATCCTCGGTCTTTGCGGCTTTTTTTGCTTTAGAATCCTTGCGCATTTTTTGATACAGCGTATCAACCATTACACGGTCTGCATCTGTGAATTCACCATAGAATTCCTCATTGATGCGCTGAATGATCTCGTCCAATGGACTGGTACGATCTTTCTGACCGCCAGCTCGTTTTGGCTGAGTCGGTTTCCAAGAGCCAGGCTTGCTTTCAAGTTCGATTGCACCTTCATATGTCTTTTCCAGACGATAATATTCCAGCTTGACTCTATTATCAAGGTCAAATGGCTGTACGGGATCGGAGGGAAGCAACTTTGCCAAGTAAGAGCAGAAAACGTACTCTTTGTGCAGTTCCTTATCGAACATACGGGTAATTTGAGAAATGTAGTTATACCACTTAACGAGCGCACGGACTTCTCTACGAAACTGATAGCGTTGCTCTTGATTGAGTCCGTTGTACTTATCAGCCACAGGCTTTAGCGCATTGGATATCTTTCCCTGAGTCAGATTTGCCTTGCGCACATCCGGGTCAAAGTAAATACTGGAAACTTCTTCAATATCCTCATCTGTATAGATGCCAAAACCACGAAGCGTTTTCTGTGTTGTGTAAATCAAATCGAAGTTGATTTCTTCATCCAGGCTGGTTTCCTGATAGAACTGCTGGAAAGCTTCACGGATGCGTTCAATCGGATTTACAAAATCGAGAATATAGGTGTCCTCTTTGCCAGGGTAGATACGGTTGACACGGCTCAAAGTCTGAACAGCCTTCACATCACGAAGCTCTTTGTCAACAATCATCGTGTGAAGAAGCGGCTCATCAAAGCCTGTCTGATATTTTTCCGCAACAATAAGAATATTACCTTCTTCGTGGAATACGGCCTTTGTCTGACTTTCCTTCACCCGATTGCCGTTGCGATCTACATTCATACCGCTTTCAGTGTATTCGGTACCTGTCGGGTCATCCGGGTCTTTCAGGCTCCCGCTAAAAGCAATCATGATTTCTACATCGTCGTAATTGTTGTTTTCAAGATAACGCTTAATTTCATGATAGTAACGGACTGCCGCCAGCCTGGACGCAGTAACTACCATCATCTTTCCACGGCCACCGATTTTCTTTTTTGTGACCTCACGGAAAGTCTCTACAATAATAGCTGCTTTCTGCTGGAGGTTGTGTGGATGTAATTCCTCATAGCGTCGAATCGTTCTAACAGCCTTGGAGGTAGGGACTTCCGGATTGTCCTGGACATTCTTTGCGATTTGATAACACATTTTGTATGTGGTGTAGTTTGCTAAAACATCCAGGATAAATCCTTCTTCGATAGCCTGTCGCATCGAATAGATGTGGAAGGGGTGGAAAGAACCATCCGGTTGAGGTTCGCCGAAAATTTCCAGGGTTTTGCCTTTGGGCGTTGCAGTAAAGGCAAAGAAACTCATGTTGCTGTGTTTACCTTGGCTGAGCATTTCTTGCACAAGAATATCGTTTGCCTCGACTTCTTCGATAGCCTTTTCTTCCAGTTCAGCATATTCTGCAAGAGCATCGCTCACATCAGCAAGAGCCGCCTTGAGTTTTAATGCGCTCTGTCCAGTCTGGCTGCTGTGTGCTTCATCTACAATAACCGCATAATGCTTACCAACAGCGGACTCGACTTCATTGTAAATTACAGGGAACTTTTGTAAAGTGGTGACAATGATACGCTTTCCATCGTTAATGGCGTCACGCAGAGCGCCAGAGTTTTTCTTCTCGTCAATCGTAACTACACTTCCCAAAGTGTGGTCAAAGCTGGAAACGGTGGCCTGCAACTGTTGATCGAGAATACGGCGGTCTGTAATAATGATTACGCTGTTAAAAATTGCATCGTTGTTTTCGTTGTGGAGGCTGGCCATACGGTAAGCCGTCCAAGCGATAGAATTGGACTTGCCGGAACCGGCACTGTGTTGGATGAGATAGTTATGTCCAGCGCCATTAGTTCTAACATGATTGACCAGTTGACGCACGACATCCAACTGGTGATACCGTGGGAAAATGACTTTGCTGCTGACGGTTTTCTTTGTGGAACCGTCCGGCAAAGTCTCTTTTTTTTCTGTTCTTTCGTAGTTAATGAACTTTTGCAGAATATCCAACAAGCTATCTTTCTGAAGGACTTTCTCCCAGAAGTATGAAGTTACATAGCTGCCATCGGTGCTCTTTGGATTACCTGCACCGCCATCCTTGCCTGCACCAGCACTGCCTTGATTGAAAGGAAGGAACGTTGTCTCCGGGCCTTTCAGCTGGGTAGTCATATATACATTGTAGAGATCGCAGGCAAAGTATGCGAGAACACGCTTATTAAATCCGAATGCGGGTTCATTGTAGTTGCGGTCATATTGCCACTGACGCATAGCGTCATCCACCGACTGCCCGGTGAGCTGATTCTTCAATTCAATCGCCACAACGGGGATGCCGTTGACAGCCAGCATCATATCAACTGTATTTGTGTTGCGTTTAGAATAGTGCCACTGGCGGATACACTGGCAGATATTCTTTTGGTAGTTGGTGATGGACACCTCGTTCAGCTCAGACTCAGGCTTAAAATAGCACACCCGAAAATTGATGCCACGATGCTTAAAGCCGTGACGCAGGACAGAAATCAGACCATCCTGCGTGACGGCATTTTCAAATGCCTTATAAAACTGCCGAACCGGGTTGATCGTACACATCCGCTCGAAGCGTTTCCATGCCATGGGCTGGGTACTTTTTACGAAATCGGTCAGAGTGACGATGTCCAGAAACATATCTTTGCTTTCATCGCTACAATAACCAGCATCCGTTGCCTTTGTCCATCCACCATCCTCAGAAACAAGGTAGGTCTCTATGAATTCTTCAAAGCGTTTTTCTGTTTCGTTCATGGTCACACCACCTTTCTTTTGCCCGTTACCACTTCATAAATAAGAGAACGTTTATAGTTTTCCATATCGGTTGTAAGGTTCTGTTTTTCAATAATCAGCTTGTCTATCTCTGCGGTAATTTTATCAAGGTATTCTACGATTCTCTGTTGCTCTTGTAAAGAGCAGACAGGAACTTTTGTTGATCCAATTTGCTCAAAATTTAAGCCTGGTCTGTTCCCGCCCGTTTGATATAAGCCAACCGACATTGTGCCTGCTGATGAATTCCAAAAGTATCTGAGAAACTGTGGCAATAATTTTTCGGATTGCGTCCTTATAATGCAGACATGCTGGTTTACATTAGCAGGAACATCTTTAAGATTATATACGCAGCATCTTCCGATCGAGCCACCGGTAATATTTAACAAAACATCATTGTACTGAACTCGTGTATTTTTCATTTCTTCATCGATTTCAGAGGAAATAAAGGATACATCTTGTAAAATCAATCCCGAGTCATAAATATTCTGACTCCTGAGGAACATTATACCTGAATTTGTATAAACTTCAGCGCCCCCTGAAGGGGTTTTTCCGCTTCCTATTTTTGTCGTCAAGAGTTTTAGTGAACAACAGTCCCAGTGAATAGGAATTTGTCCGATCTGTTTTATGCCGCTATCTTTTTTTTCTACATTTGGATCAATACCCTTTGTAATTGCTTCAAAAATCAATATTGATCTCCACTTTTTATATTCTTCTACACTGGATTTCGCTTCCTCAATAATTGAATCGATTTGTCCACATTGATTATCAAGAAAACTTGCAATAGCATCTTGTTCATCTTGGCTTGGCAGAACTATTCTCAGTTCCTTTACCTCTGCGTAATTTAATCCTTGTCGCACACCAGAACCCATACCATAAAATCCTTTTTTCAGGTCAAAGGCATGGAGCAGGTAGAACAAGTATTTTGAATTGCTTGTGTCGATTGGACGCAAGGTTGTATAGGCGGAGGTAATAATACCACGCTCTGTGGCCAAACCTACCCGAAGGCTTGTATGGTCGTTCTGTAAATCTGTTAAACGAAGGACTATATCCCCATCTTCGATAATGTTATAGCCGTCAAAAGACGCAGGAAGAAGTCCATCCGGCGAATCAATATCTTTACGTTTGATTTTGCCGTAACTCAAAGACAGCAGATTCTTTTCCTGAAGATTGCTGTTTTTTTCCTTGACCTGGGTCACGAGTTGATACAAAGTGTGGACACGCCAGTGAGAGGGAACGCTGCCTATCCATTCGATGCCGCTATCTTTTGTTTTTTCATAGGTAGTAATCTCACTCATTTTGCCCACCACCATTTCCAAACAATGCCTGCAATTTCTCCATCAGTACCTTTTCACGGGCCGCAATGCGTTCTGCAATATCAGCCGCCGGTTCCAGTTCCTCATATTCATAAAAGGTACGAGTGAATGGAATCTCATACCCGACCTTGGTCTTGCTTTTGTCGATCCAAGCACCCGGACGATAAGGCAGAACTTCCCGTGCAAAATAAGCATCCACATCTTCATCAAGTGGAACACTTTCAGTGTCACGCTTGGAGGTATCGGCTACTGGCTTTCCTTTTTTTATAATCGGGTTGCCGTCATCATCCAAAGCAGGACTTTCCACTGTAATTTTATTGTAGCCAAGCGATATGGCATCAAGCACTTTGCTTTTACAAGTCAACACTGTTTTTTTATCTTCTAAGGTCTTTGTAAAAATTGCACTTCTATATTCGCTGTATGCCTGTGTGATCAAATTGCGGCAAGATTCCGTAATATCTACACGCTTATTACCGATAGGACGTCTGCGTGCCTCACAGCACTTGCTGGCATCAATCAACAAAATGCGTTCTCTATGTGTTTCGGGTTTATTTTTGGATACTATCCAGACATAGGTTGCAATTCCGGTGTTATAAAAGCTGTCATTGGGGAGCTGAACAATGGCATCCAACCAGTCATTCTCAATAATATAGCGACGGATTTCACTGGGGCCACTTCCTGCATCTCCTGTGAAGAGAGAGGAACCATTTTGAATAATAGCCATTCTGCCGGTGTCCTTCAATTTAGCAATGCCATTCAGCAAGAACAGCATCTGCCCATCGGATTTTTGAGGTAAGCCAACGCCAAACCGACCGGCATCGCCCAGTTTATGTTCTTTCTCCACATCAGCTGCTTCACGCTTCCAATCGATACCAAATGGAGGATTAGAGATGATGTAGTCGAAGGTATAGCCCTTGAATTTATCCGCATTCAAGGTGTCGCCGAACTGCATGTTTTCAGGATCGCCACCACGGATCAGCATGTCCGCTTTGGCGATACCAAAAGTAAAAGGGTTGATTTCCTGGCCATAACAGATGATTTCAGCCTCTTTGTCAAGGGCGTGAACACGCTCTTCCATACAGGTAAGCATCTGACTGGTGCCCATCGCCATATCGTATACAGTCTTGGCCGGGGCATCCTCGCCGGAAAAATCCGCATTCATGGTAAGCAAGTCACACATCAAATAAATAATGTCACGGCTGGTGAAGTGCGCACCTGCTTCTTCATCATAACTCTCAGAAAAACGCTGAACAAGGTTTTCGAAGACATAGCCCATATCAATTGCGGAAATTTTCTCCGGATTCATATCTGCATTGTCAGCAGTAAAGTCGCTGATAACCTGATACAGAACTCCCGCATCCGCCATACGCTCGATTTGCATAAAGAAGCCCATATTCGCCAGAATGTCGATAACATTATCGGAGAAGCCGTTGATGTACGCCTCGAAATTGGTCTTAATATTCTCTGGGTCAGCTTTCAGTCGCTCGAAGGTGTACTGGCTGGTATTGTAAAAACGATAGCCAGATGCAGTACGCAGAAAACCATCTTTGACGGCTAACTGTTTCACCTTTTCATAAGTGGCCAGCACTTTCTCTCTGGTCGGGAGTAAGCAGTCATGAAAACGCTTAATCACGACCATAGGCAAAATAACCAGACCATATTCATGAGGCTTATATGCTCCAAATAAACTGTTCGCCACATTCCATATCAGATTTGCTTTTTCTTGAATGTTTGTACCGACTATTTTGATCTTTTCATTGGTATCCATAATCTCGTTCCTCCCTAATATTGGCTGAAATCTCATTGATTTTCTCAGTTAAACGACTTGACTTAATTCCGTATCGCCACAGTTCTCCGTTTTCCTCCATGGTGTCGTGAGTTATAGAGAAGATGCAGCGACCACGCATTACATCGAAAATGCAGTGCGGCATATCCTTGATAGCGTCACAGATGCCTTGCACCGCAAACTGATAATTGTTGGGTGGCTTCTCGCCCAGTGTCAAAAATCCGCTTAATTGCTCGCCAAAGATATCAATAATATCACCAACTGCCAAAAACTCATCTACCTCTGTCGGAATCTGGTCTGCCCATGTTCGGAGATCTTCCATCGACCACTTGGTTTCCATAAGCTCCAACAATCTCTGATGGTGATTGTAAGCCCGTTGTAACCTCGGCCTACTCTTCATCCCTTCCTTAATTCTGGGAATGACAGTTCTATCATCCAGGTCTTTGTGGAGTACCGTCAATCGCCGGTCTTTATGAACCACCGGAAATCGCTTTCCGTCGGAATGGATAATATCAAGCATAGCGTTTCTGGCATATCGCTGAATCGCCTCATCAGTCACCACAATTGAAGCCATTGGAAAGTACTGATTCACGGCATTAAATAAGCTATCGACTGGGTCTACATATATGGTTTCAACTTGGTTAGCATCCAATGTTTTCAGAAATGCACCACAGGTTTCCTCAGATGAATCTCGCAAAATATCCAGGCAATAAACCTCACCATCCCAAATTCCTAAAACAGCGGGATAGAACTCCCCAAAAAACACCACCTCGACAATGCTAATGATATGCGGTGTTCTGATTGGGGGCAACAATGACTCCCTATATTGAATTCTTCGTCTCATTACTTCACCCACTGAAGCAGTAGAAGCTGGAACACCGTAATGCTGGCATACTTTTTTATATGAAAATTGAAAGGTCCCGTCTGCCAAGGCATCTGATAGCCGGTTTGTGAATTTGCATCCCTTTTCTCCAAATTCTGTAGGCTCAGGGAAAACGCTTTGCCCGCAACTATCACAGCGCATATAACGCTGATGAAAAAGTAGGCTGATTATTTGAAATGTCTTGTGGTCCTCGTCAAGCCACAATAAATCCTTGAGTTTTCGATCCACAATTTTAGAGCAGCGTGTTCTCGAGGAACGACAAGCAGGGCAGAGCAATTTTTCATCCTCAAAGTATCTACGATGTACAACTTCTAAACCAACATCATCCCTGTTTGTTTTTAAACCCACAAGTTCGGGTATGCCCAGCCATTCGGTTTCGGCTTTGGAGATGTTTTCTTTTGTGTATAGCTTTTTTCCCAAGGCACACTCCTCCCATCTTATTTCATTATACAATATTTGCCACCAAAAATCAAACAGTTTTAACTATTATATTATATTTTTTAAATTTTGCCACCAAATAACGAACATCTTAATTTTTCATATAGCAGAAATAGCTGTATAATGGAACCATCAGAAAAAGAGAAATTCACCGGCCCAACGGAAGCCGTGGACAGGTGAATTTCCGAAGCTTTTAAGGAGGTGGTGTCTTATGTACAAATAAAAAGAGCGGCAATCTGCTGGCACAGATTAACCGCTCATTTGCAATATGTACGCTATCAAAATATCATGTATCGCTTGTTTGGTCAAGCAGAAAGGAAAATTATATGTATCATTATTACTATGTTAACAACAATCAGACGTTAAATCCTGGCCTTCATCATGAAGTCCATACAAAAGAGCATGCTGAACAGCTTGGCATCCGTAGCGCACAGTATGTGGGCTACTTTGAAAGCGAGGTTGAGGCAGTAGCTCATGCGAAGAAAATCTATCTCGATGCGGACGGTTGTGCAATCTGCTGTCCTAAGGCACACAGGGGGTAATCGTATGGCTCGTTCTACTCATCATGTCGTTCACAATCCCAATGGTGGCTGGGATGTAAAACGTGGCGGAGCTCAACGCTCCAGTGGCCACTATTCCACCAAGGAACAGGCAGTAAATGCTGGAAGACAAATCAGCCGAAACCAAGGCACTGAGTTTGTCATTCATGGGCTAGACGGTCGTATTCAGTCTGCGGATAGCCATGGAGGGGACCCTCATCCGCCGAAAGGCTGATTTCGATAAAACACTGGTCTCCAAAGGCTCCACGAAGTCTATAAGGAGAAAAGTGGGTAAAATGCTTGCCGACCACAAGGCTAAGTTAAGACAAAGGGCATCCATGCTTTCGTATGGATGCCCTTTGCACGTCAAGATTTATAGAGTTATCAATCAGAATCTAACTGCGGGATCTCCGTTACGGTTCGCAAGTATTTTTCTGGATCACCATTCAAAATCAATTCCGCATAAGACAGCGGATCGTTGTAGATGAGCCAGTTCAGTTCAGACCGCTGGAAACGGCTATTCGCAACTTCGTCCTCTACAGCGGTGCAATTAATGGAAATCATGCTGTCGTCAGAATATCTTAGTTCAACGTAGCCTGTGTCCATGTTAAATTCACAGAATAGTAATGTTTTCATAATGCTATCCTCCAATATAGGCTCTGTTAACAAGAAAAACTCCCGACTAATTCCTGTTAGGAATCAGACGGGAGTTTCGTATGCACCCGAAAACCGTCAGCTAACAGTTGATAAGTGATTTGGTTCCTTATCACTGTTAAGCCAAGGGAAAATGGGCTTTTTCCCAAAAAGCAAAAAAGATACATACAGGTTCGACAAAAAAGTGAATGACAAAATGGAGAAATTTATTGCTGGTATACAAATTGAGAACGTTGCTGGCACTTGCTTTACTGCTGAATTCGTATAAAGTAAAGGCAAGAGCTGTCTGCCGGGGAAGCGGCTATGAGAGAGACCGCCTTCCGGCCCGACTTGCCAATATGAAGGAGGAGAGAGAATGGAAACCAAAAGTAACGCGAAACTGAAAGCTCTGTTCATCATCCCGTCGATCACTGGTATTATCCTGTTTATGATCCCGGTGAAGAATGCTGACGGCGATTGGACCGTTGTGGTCAAGATCCTTGCCGACATCATCTCGGGCTACATCGGCGGCTTCCTGCCGCTGCTGTGCGTGCTGATCCTCACCGTTTCCGCGGTGATGTCCCTCATTGCGCTGGCAAAACCCAAATTCATTATGAATAGCGACATCATGAAGGAATGCTTCGCCTGCAAACCCATCTGGGTCGTGCTCCGCGTGCTCGCGGTCATCTTCGTGTGGCTCACCTATCTGGGTGTCGGCGAGGAAGACGTGGGTCTCATCGGTATGATCACCGGCGGCGGTCAGGGCGGCTTCGTCCTCTATGACCTGCTCACCACGCTCGTTATCATCTTCGTCATCGCGGCCCTGCTGCTGCCGCTGCTGCTCGACTTCGGCCTGCTGGAGTTCGTCGGCGCGCTGCTCACCAAGGTCATGCGCCCCCTGTTCAAGGTTCCCGGCCGCGCGGCGGTCGACTGCATCACCTCCTGGATCGGCGACGGTACGCTCGGCGTTATGCTCACCTGCAACCAGTATGAAGGCGGCTACTATTCCGCCAAGGAAGCAAGCATCATCGCCACGCTGTTCTCCGCCGTTTCCATCACGTTTACCCTCGTCGTTCTCGATACGGTGGGGCTGCTCGATTACTTCGGCATCTACTACCTCATCGTCTGCTTCGTCGGTATCGTCTGCGCGATCGTGTGTCCCTACCTCTACCCCCTGCGCAAAAAGCCCAACACGTACTTAGTCGAAGGCAAGGCCGCTCCCGACACTCTTCCTGAGGGCTACAAGAGCAACGTTGAGTACGGCATGGACCTCGCCATGAAGCGCGTTGCCGAGCACAAGGGCATCGGTGAATTCTTCAAGAGCGGCGCCAAGAACGCCTGCAGCATGTGGTTCGGCGTTCTGCCCTCCGTCATGGCCATTGGTACTGTCGCTCTGATCCTTGCAAACTACACGCCGATCTTTGAATGGCTCGGCATCCCGTTCCGCCCCCTGCTCCAGCTTCTTCAGGTGCCCGAAGCGAATGCAGTCGCCTCCACGATGATCGTCGGCTTCACCGATATGCTCACCCCCGCCGTCCTGATCGCGGAGTGCACCAGCGAGATGGCCAAGTTTATTGTCGCGGTCGTCTCCGTCACGCAGGTCCTCTACCTCTCTGAGGTCGGCGGCCTGATCCTTGGCTCCAAACTTCCTCTCAACATCTGGGAGCTGTTCGTCATCTTCCTGGAGCGCACCATCATCAGCCTGCTGATCGTCTGCCCCATCGCGCATCTGCTGTTCTAAAAAGGAAAAGCTTCTTTTCCCTTACTCAGGTTGCTGACCTGAAAGAGTCGAGGCATCTCATCGGGATGCCTTGGCTCTTTCTTTTTGGATTTTATGTCATATGCACAAAAATAACTGTACAACGCGCACGGTTATGTGGTAAAATGCGAACAGAGAGACCTCTGCGAGACCAACGCAAATTCCGACGGCTGCGGGTGAGAGCGCGGCCTGCCGGCGAGAGGGAGAAGAGAAGTACATGAAAGTCAGCATCGACAAGTTTTCGAAGGTGCCGGTCTATCTGCAGATCGCCGACCAGATCAAGTCGCAGATCATCAGCGGTGCGCTGCCCCGCGGGAGCGCGCTGCCGAGCGAGCGCGCGCTCGCGCAGATCTTGGATGTACACCGCAACACCGTGGTCAAGGCCTACAGCGAGCTCAAGAGCGACGCGTGGATCGAGTCGCGCCAGGGCGTGGGCTACATCGTGGCCGCGGCAAACGACGAAAATGACGCGCAGGACGAAAGGGGCGGCGAGGGCGCGCAGCCCGGCCGCGTTAACTGGGTCAGCGAGGTGGCGGAAAAGTACCTCGACATGGAAAAGACATTTGACGACCTGTTCCAGCGCTTTACGGACGAGAGCCACTATTCCCTCGGCAGCGGCGTCGCCTCGCGCGAGGTGTACACGTCCGAGCGCGTTGCGGGCGATATCGCGGCGCTGCTCACGGGCAGCGGCCCGTGCCAGTATTTTTTCAGCCCCTATAAGGGCGATAAATTCCTGCGGCAGAAGCTCGTGGCCTTTCTCGGCACGAAGGGCGTGAAGGCATCCTCGGGCGAAATTCAGATCCTCTCGGAGACGAATCAGGCGCTCGACTTTATCGTGACGCTGCTCGTCAAGCCCGGCGACAGCGTGGTGATGGAAGAGCCGGTGCACCCGGACATGTACCGCGTGATGGAGCTTGCGGGCGCGAAGATACTGACCGTTCCCGTCGACGAGAACGGCATGAACTGCGAGGTGCTCGAAAGCTTACTCACGCAGACGCGCCCGCGGCTCATCTTCGTCAATTCGAGCTACCACGACCCGACGGGAAACATTTTGTCGCTCGAGCGGCGCAAGAAGATCGTCGAGATCTCGAACCGCTACCGCGTGCCGATCATGGAGGAGGACGCGGCGAGCGAACTCGTCTACGACGGCGATAAGCTCCCACCGATCAAGGCCTTCGACACGACGGGAAATGTTATTTACATCTATTCGTTCTCGCTCACGTTCATCCCGGGGCTGAGCCTTGCCTTCGTCACGGGCAACCGCGATCTGATCCGCGCACTGAGCTACCTCGTCTCCGTGCGGCTGATGGCCTCGGACTGGATGACGCAAAAGCTCCTCGGCATGTACCTTGACGACGGCATTTACTACACGTCGCTTTTAAAATTTCGCGACGTCTACCGCACGAATCGAGATTTGGTATGCCAAAAGCTCGACGAGCTTGCGCCGCTCGGCGTGAGTTATACAAAGCCGAGAGGCGGCGTATATGTCTGGTGCAGGCTGCCGGACGGGGTGGACAGCAAGCGCTTTATCCGCAGGGCCTACAACATGGGCGTCACGCTGATCCCCGGACACGTTTTTTACCCCTGCAAGAACGGCGGGCGCGACCACATCCGCATCAACTACTCCTATGAATCCTACGAGCGGCTGGGGCAGGGCATGGACGTATTGCACAAAGCGCTGGAAGAAGAGCTGGAGGAATGACTGGCACACGAAATGGCAAAAGCACTGATACATCACAAGCGCCTTTTGAAAGTGTATACTTTACTGCGTAATAACGGTAAAACGATCCGCGGACCGTCGGGAGCTCCGGCGGCACGGACAGGGAAAACAGGTCGGGGTGTACGGGCGGTCGATGAGAGAGCCGCCGGCATCCCGGGAAAGGGAGCACGACTTATGTATTCAGGCATCCATAACTTTTCCGAGATCGGAAAGCTCAACAAGGTGCTGCTGCACCGCCCCGGCGAGGAGCTGGAATCGCTGACGCCCGCGACGCTCGAGCGCCTGCTGTTTGACGACATCCCATACTTAAAGGTCGCCCAGGAGGAGCACGACCGCTTTGCCGAGGTCCTGCGCGAAAACGGCGTCGAGGTCATCTACTATGTCGACGAGGTCGCCAAGGCCATCGCCGACCCCGCGCGCCAGATCCAGCTGGTCAACGACTTTTTGAACATCAGCAAGATCCACGCCAAGGGACTGCGCGCGAGCATGACGAGCTTGCTTCTCGACATGCCGCCCAAGCAGATGGTGACGAAGATGATCGCGGGCATCAAGCGCTGCGAGGTCGCCACCAAGCAGCCGACGTCGCTGATGGACTTAGTCGACGACGACTATCCGTTCGTCTCCGACCCGATGCCGAACCTGTACTTCACCCGCGACCCCGGCGCCTGCGTGGGCGAGGGCATCAACATCCACCGCATGCATACCCCTGCGCGCAAACGCGAGAGTCTGCTCTTAAAGTACATGTTCCTCTACAACCGCGACTTTGCCACGCAGGACAACAAGATGTGGTACGACCTGTCCGACAGCTATTCCATCGAGGGCGGCGACGTGCTCGTGCTGTCGAAGGACATCGTGGCCGTCGGCCTGTCCGAGCGCACGACGGTCTCCGGCGCGGAGACGTTTGCGCGCAATCTTCTGCAAAATTCCGACTTTAAGAAGGTGCTCGCCTTCGACATTCCCGAGACGCGCGCGTTCATGCACCTCGACACGGTTTTCACGATGGTCGACTACGACAAGTTCACCATCCATCCCGAGATCGAGGGCCCGCTGAGCGTTTATGAGATGACGCTCGACGAGCACGGCGAGCTCCGCTTCGGCGCGATCAAGGAAGAGCTCAAGGACATTCTGGCCCTCGAGCTCAAGCTGCCCGCGGTCGACCTGATCCGCTGCGGCGGCGGCGATCTGATGGCCGCGCAGCGCGAGCAGTGGAACGACGGCTCGAACACGCTGTGTATCGCGCCGGGCCGCGTCATCACCTATGAGCGCAACTATGTGACGAACGACTTGCTCGCAAAGCACGGCCTCGACGTGCTGACCGTGCCGTCTGCCGAGCTGTCGCGCGGCCGCGGCGGCCCGCGCTGCATGTCCTGCCCCGTCAACCGCGACGACCTGTAAAAAATTCCACCGCAGAACGAGAGAAGAGAGAAGAGAGAAGAGAAGAGCTCATCCGCGCCGGCAGATGGCCGGGCGGAGGAAAATGGGAGAGAGCCATGAAGAGCAAGCGACAAGAGAAGATCCTGGAGCTGATCGAAAAGTACAATATCGAGACGCAGGAGGAGCTCATCGCGCGTCTTGCCGAGTGCGGCATCGAGAGCAAGCAGACGACCGTCTCGCGCGATATCAAGGAGCTGTACCTTTATAAGGAGCCAATCGGCGGCGGCCGCAGCCGCTACGCCGTATCCGGCAAGGCCGACCACATCGACAACACGAAGCGCCTGAAGCTCATTTTGAACGAGTGCAGCGTGGGCGTGGACTATGCGGGGATCGTTGTGCTGCTCAAGACGCTGCCGGGGCTCGCCGATGCGGCGGGCGCGGCCATCGACGCGATGAAGCTGCCCGATATGCTCGGCTGCATCTCCGGCAACGACGCCGTGGCGATCGTCGCCCGCGGCGAGCAGGAGGCCGAGCGCCTGTGCTATGATCTGCGCCAGTACTGCAAGTGAACGAGAGAGACGAGATTGAGAGAGGACAGGGGCGGAGCGATCCGCCCCTCCTGTTCTGTCATAAAACCGATTAAACTGCAAGGTATTTCTGAAACGTGACAAAACTCAACAGGTATTAAAAGTTTTACTGCCGACAAAATTCGACGGGATTCCGCTTGAAGATTATTTTTTGAGTGTTATAATAAATTTATCAATCGAATGATCTGTGCGGCTCGCGAAAGTGGGGCAAAGCGTACAGACAAAGGCACAGCCGGCGAAAGCCGGTGTCGCAAAGCCACGGGTCTAAACAGCGCAAGCCGCACGACAGCCGGGCTGCCTAAGACGGAGAACTCTCCTTCCTCGGGTCCACAGGGACAAGAGGGAGGATTTTTTTATGAGAGAGAAGAAGTTCGGCAAGTTGTTTTTGACATGGTTGCTGGCAGCCACCATGGTGCTGACTTTGCTTCCTGTCAGCATGCTGGCGATGGACGCGCCGGGAGAGGCGGAAGACGGCGAAGTTGTGCTGGCGCCTGTTGCGGGCGTGGAAGAGGAAGAGGCCGCCCCTGTGGAGGCTGTGCCCATGCTGCTGGCCACACCCGCGGCAGCGGACACGCCGATTGCTGTTCCCACGGATAAGTTGTTTTTTGATAAAGCTAACGGCGTGATCACGGGCATTGATGCGAATTGGCTTGCCGAAAATAAGGATAAGCCCCTTTCCGTTACCATTCCTGCGGAAATTGGCGGCGTAGCGGTGACAAGAATCGGTCAAAATGCTTTTAATGGAAAAAAGTTGTTGCTGTCGATTTCAGCAATGCAACCAATCTGGAGAAGATCGACAATCAGGCATTTATGCAATCTCCGGTGGCATCGGTTGACCTGTCTAATACTCAGGTAACGGTCATCGGTAAATTTGCGTTTGGTGATTGCAAGTCTTTGGAAACGTTTATTTTCTCCAATACATTGACAAGTCTTGGTAATTCGGACGGCGCTTCCGTATTCACGGATTGCAGATCTTTGAAGGTCATGCGACTGGCCGGTTCTCCGGAAGGCGTCGTGTTTGAGCTGCCGGAAGGCTTAACAACCATTGGCTATCAGTGCTTCAAGAACTGCTTTGCTGATGGAGTAGATGCTAAGGTTATCATTCCTGCCAGCGTAGCAACACTTGGCGAGGGTGCTTTTTACGATGAGCATATCACGCAGATCATCTTTGAGAAGACAGTAGATCCTTGGAAAAACGAAGATTATAGCGGGTACGCTAATAGTGCCATAACTCCTCCGAGTGATTGCGATCGCATCATTGTACTTCCGGACAATAAATGTTTTGCGGCGTATTCTACACAAGTAGGATATGGTTCAAAACTGCAAAAAATCTGCACCTATCCTATAAAGATTACGTTTTCTCCCCTCGGTAAACAAGAACAGCACTTGAACCATGCGCTTCTTGGCTGGACTTATAATCCTGCAACTAAGCTTTGGGATTTCAACAATAACTATAAGCTTCCTGATACGAATGGAGCAACGTCCGGTAATGAGCGCCCTGGCTATGAGTATGTCGGTGGCTGGAAGTTGCGTAGTTCCTATCAGGTATTAAATGAAAATGAAAAGCTTGAAGCTAAGGATAATCCGTCTGATCGTGCAACTGTCAGTGGTGAATACAAGCTTGCTAATCCCACGATCTCCTATCTGGTAGACGGAAAAACCGAAAATGTCGATGCTGACCAGCCCTTCACCGTAACCATCGGCGACGGCAAGGAGCACTCGATCGGTATTCAGGTCGATCATCCACTGCTGAAGGAGAATCAGGGCACTGACGAGGATTATGTTTACTTTGAGTACTACTGGTTTGACGAAGTATCGCTCGGGGACGGAAAGAACACTCTGAACGGCCCGAGAAGCACGGAAGAACAGAAGCGCTTTTCTGCCGCAACGAGCAATGTGAAAATTCAATATGTGGACGGCAAGCATAATACCATTCCCATTGCAAAGACGGAACACGCGAGATATGAAGGCAGCTCCTATGAGGGCTATAATGACTACTATCTTGTAGTGGTGTTCGGTTATCATGTTGTGAATGGCAAAAAGGCCGATACGCCATTCTATCTCAGTGCAAATAACGGTATCGGTGTTGGGAACGCCAATGCGACGCATGGACCGCATCTGTTGCAGGTCAAGGTCGATGAAGTGCGTGTCATTACCGCAACCGCCGACGAGCACGGCAAGATCGCCCCCGCCGCGGGCACAATCACCGTACCCAAGGGCAAAAGCGAGACCTTTACCATCACGCCCGATTCCGGCTATCGCATCAAGGACGTGCTGGTGGACGGCAAGAGCGTCGGCGCGGTGAGCACGTACACGTTTGAAAATGTGGTGGATAACCACACGATTCACGCTACCTTTGCAAGGAAGCACACGCCCACTCCCTCTACGCCCACCGTTGAGATTCCTGATGACGATGCGCTCGGTCTGAACACGACGGATCACTTCGCCTATATCGTCGGTTACGGCAACG
>OFMC01000744.1_pt1 | contig 30945 bp, 47 predicted proteins | sample 1541271 | NCBI WGS metagenome assembly OFMC01 (sample SAMN04209252, study PRJEB22552) | human gut metagenome | biome: gut; material: feces | host: Homo sapiens | place: USA: Oklahoma | reverse complement strand
TGGAGGAAGCGGTGGTGTTCTTTGCCAACCAGCCCAAGATCGCCCGCAAGCTGCAAACGCTGCTGGACGTTGGCCTTGGCTACGTCACCTTGGGGCAGAGCGCCACCACCCTGTCCGGCGGCGAGGCGCAGCGCGTAAAGCTGGCCAACGAGCTTGCCCGCCGCGGCACCGGCAAAACGGTGTATATTCTGGACGAACCCACCACCGGCCTGCATATTGCAGATGTGCACCGCTTGATCGAGGTGCTGCAAAAACTGGTGGACGTGGGCAATACGGTCATCGTCATCGAGCATAATCTGGATCTGATCAAGTGTGCCGACCATATCATCGACCTTGGCCCCGAGGGCGGCAGCGCCGGTGGCGAGATCGTGGCCGAGGGTACCCCGGAGCAGGTGGCCGCCGTGCCCGGCAGCTTTACCGGCCAGTATCTGCGCCCGCTGCTGGAACGCGACCGCGCACAGCGCGCCGCAGAAGCAGAAAAACACTGAAAACAGCAAAAAACAAAAAAGCGCGTATCCGTGTAAAAATCGGACTTTTCTCAGAAAAAACCAAAAATAATCGAAAAATCTGTTGACAAAACGGCCTTACCTGAGTATAATATCTCTTGTCGCCACGCTTCGGTAGGGAAGCGGCGGTCGATATCCGGGTGTAGCGCAGTTTTGGTAGCGCGCTTGAATGGGGTTCAAGAGGCCGTGAGTTCGATTCTCGCCACTCGGACCAAACGCTTCTCAGTCGAACTTGATTTATCAAAGTTCAACTGGGGAGCGTTTTTATTTTTGTTTTCAGTTTCTTCGGAAATGTTAAAATAAATAAGCAGTTCGGAATCGCTAACTTCTATATTTGTTACGAAAGTGTTAATAAGACGGCGTTTATAGGCATCGTCCTGCTCTGTGGGCTGGGCGTAGAACTGCTGCAACAGGAAAAGATACTGCTCCTTGGTGAAGAGCAGGGGCTTCTCAGCTTCCATCGTGGAGAGCTGATAGGTCAGCGTGTTCTCCTGTTGGGTCAGATCATCCAGACGGGAGATAAGCTGGGGGTTTGCACTGCCGGTTTCGATGGCATCCATGATGTTCTTGCTCCTGCGGCGCACATCCCGGAGTTCCTGTTCCAGCACATCGCGCTCAGCGTTGGGCTTCTCCATGTCGGCTTTCTGCACCTCGACCATCGTTTCGGCAAGGAGTTCAATCGTTTCCGGCTGCAACAGGTGGTCACAGATGGAGCGGATCACCTTGCCCTCTAAATCATCCTTCGGGATATTGCGCTTGCGGCACTGGGGGTTGGAGCAGGCGTAGTAGCGGTACACCTCACCGTTGCCGCCGCTGTGCCCGCTTACGCCCTTCATGGTGCAGCCGCACTTTGCGCAGAACAGTTTGCCGGAAAGCAGATATTCCGCTTTCGGTTCATACTTGGCTTTCAACTGACGGTTGGTTTTCATCATAGCTTGCGCCCTCTTCCATAGATTATCATCAATAATAGCGGGGATCGCGCCCTCGATCCGCACGTTGTACGCCTTGCTGGTATAGACACCGCGGTACATTTCATTCTGGATGATACGGGGGATGCTGCACTTGTTGAAGGGGTTGCCCTGACTGGTGCGCAGACCTTTGGCGTTGAGCTGCTCCACAATGGAAGTGCTGCTCTCCCCGGCGGCGTAATGCTCAAAGATGAAGCGCACGGTGGGCGCGGTCTTTTCATCAATGACGTACTTCTTGTTCTCGTCGGTGGTCAAGCCCAGAGAACGGCAACGGTTGATAGCCTGCCCTTTCAGCGCGCTTTCGCGCATACCGCGGCGCATCTTCTCTGCCAGCTCTGCGGAGTAGTATTCGGCAAGGGCTTCCATCAAACCTTCAATGATAATGCCCTCTGCGCCCTCCACGTTGCTTTCGGCGGCATAAAGAATCTCTATGCCGTTGTCCCGCAGACGCTTCTTGTACACGGCACTGTCGTACCGGTTGCGGGCAAAGCGGTCTGTTTTCCAGCAGATCACCATATCAAACGCGCCCTTGTCGCCGTCGTTCATCATCTGTTGGAACGCGGCGCGGTCGTCAGTCTTACCGGAGATATGCCGGTCAATGTATTCGTGAAGGATGGTCAGGCCGTGGAGCTTGGCGTAATTCTCGCAGTCACGGCGTTGCCCTTCGATGCTCTGTTCTGTCTGCCCGCTGCCGCCGGAGTAGCGGTAGTAGGCAACAAGGCGGTTGCCGCCCTCGACTTTCTTTCTTCTCATATATAGTATATCCTTTTAAAATGCCCTGTTCTTCCAGACGGAAGGATGGGGCATTATTTTTTTACGCACGAAAAAGCCTACCGGGTACGGCTCCGGTGGGCTTTTTCTTTTTGCATGGCGGTCAGCGGTGACGCTTTAACCACTCGTCTGCGGCGCGCTGAAGAACTAACCGGCGGTAGTACGCGATTCTTTCTCCGGCGGCTCGCTCTTTTCCACAAGCGACTTGTACTCGTCGCTCTCGGCAATGCGCTGGGCTTCGCTGTCGGGCACTGCCGCGCTCTGGGCGGCATGGGATGTAGACCGGCTGAACACATTATGGAAGTATTTCAGTACCACATCCCGATCCTGCGGGCTAAGGTCCAGAAATCCCTCCACAATGGCCCGGTGTTCTGCACCAAGATCATACTCGGCGCAGAGCTTGTCCAGAACGGTTTCCCGCGTCTGCTCAAACATTTCACCCTCGCCGGTGCGGAGCCAGTGTTCATTGACCCCGAACTCGCGGCAGATGGAGCGGATGGTCTGATCCGTTGTTCCGTTGACCCCGTTTTCGATACGGCTGACAGCAGACTTGCCCATACCGATTACAGAGCCGAAATCCTCCATCGAAAGATTTTTCTCTTTGCGGAGGACTTTAATTCTTTCACCGATGGTCATTTATTTTATTCACCACCTTTCTGCAATCTCATTATAGCAAATAAAGTTCCGAAAATCAACAAAAGAATCCCAGAAAACCATTGACAATGTTCCGAGAATTGACTATAATGACACTGTAAAGTTCCGACAGGCAACACAAAGGGAGGTGAAGAAGTGTGATCCACCAAAAAGCATTTGATGAACTCGACGTGGACGAAGTGCTGAAACACTACGGCTACAAGCCGGGAGAAGTTCACCGAAACGGCGTTGGCTGCGGCGTATGGCGCAGGGAGGAAGCATTTCAGAAGTTGGGCAGCATCAAGGAATTTATGTTGGCTGTCGATGAAAAAGAAAAAGCCCGGATCGAGTTCAACTACGACCCGGACTTCCCGGCGGCATTGCTTGTCACCTACGTTACATTAAAGGTGTAACGTCAGTTTCCCAAGAGAGTGCAGGAACATCCTTTTGGGAAGAAGATGGAAGATTCAAAATCTTCCGGGGAAGTCCACGCAACTTTGGCAGCTTCAAGGCCGGAGCTTCCAAGTTGTTCAAAAACGTCCCATGCGCCTTGCTCCATTTTCTTACAAGCTGCTGCACGTTCGGAAATGGGAAGGGCGCGAAGATCAACAAGATAGTATTTCATAAGTTCACCCCCTTTCCGTCCGGGATGGTTTGATTATATCACGGCAGGAAGGGGCGGACAACACGAGGAGGTGAGAGGATGCAGAAAGAGAAAAGTATATACGCGGATGTTCTGGAAAGTGCGATTAGCTGGCGTGTGCGTGATATGTATAACCTCTACGGAACGATTCGCCGTGTACTATTTGAGGGGCGCAGGGCGGAACGGGCTGCGATGCTGTCCGAACTGATAAAGATGCAGGGCGGTAACATCGGCGGGTCGGCAAAGGCCGAAACGCTGGACGACCGCCTGAAACTTGCCCGCGAGCTTGAGAATATCAACGCCGGAGAAGAGGTTATTCTGTTCAAGGACAACAAGTCCGGCAAGCTGGTCTGGGTCAGACTGAACGGCGAAAAGTGGCCGTAAAAAAGCTCCCGCTTCTTCCACAAGCAGGAGCTTAGAAAAGAAAGATCATCTGTGCGGACGATGTACAGCGGGCCGATGGGTGAATCGTAGACCTACATCTTATAATACACCCCCTTTCCTGCCCTGATTATAGCACGGCGGGAAGGGGCGGACAACAAGGAGCGTGAGAGTATGAGCGAGAAAGAAAAGATGCAGACGGAAGAGCTGGCAAAGATCATGGACGATGCAAAGCCGCTCGGCAAGTCGGCTCTTTCCTTTATGGCGGGGTTTGTGCAGGGCTACAAGGAAGCCCAGAGCGCAGACCCGGCGGAGAACACCGGTGGAAAGGAGGGCAACGAGGAATGAGGAAGAAGCAGAAGTCGCCCTTCTCACCGTTTCAGGGAAGCCAGACCCGCGAGGGCATTCTGAATATGCTGCTGCAAGACCCGGAACTGTTTGAACGGATTCCGGGGATCACGGCGGAGCAGCGGGAAGCCTACGAGCAGAAGAGAAGAAAGGCGACGGCAGCATGATGGGCGCGGTAGCCGTAACGGTCGTGGCGTTGTGCGTGATCGTGTACACAGCAGCTCGGATGGAGGGAAAGAAAAAATGATTCTTGAAAAACTTCACAGAACAATCAACAATTTCAACAAGACATTCAACTGGCGGCGCTTCCGCCGCGATGCGCTGCACCTGGGAGAAAGCCTGCTGGTGTTCGGCGTGCTGTATGGCATTTTTTCAACCCTGATCTGGGGTGTCTGCTGGCTGTTCAAAATCAATTACAACCCAGATCTCATTGCCGTTGCATGGGCAGTGCCGGTGTTGCTGGACACTTTGGTCAACAAGGCTTATGACTGGAACAATGAAGTCCGGGACTGGGATTGAGAGGTGGGAACGACCTATGGATGAAGCAACAAGAATCTCGCTGAAAGACCAGTTCAACAGCCTTTTGGTACGGGCTATTGAGGGTAGGCGCGGCGGTATGGCACTGATGCGGGTGCTGGAAGAACTGGACTTTTACAATTCCCCGGCCAGCGCGAAGCATCACCTGAATGTCCCTGGCGGTCTGGTGCTGCATTCTCTCAATGTGGCAAGAGCTGCCCTGGAATTGTGCGACAAGATGCCGCAGTTTGCAAAATGCAATAAGGGCGCAGTCTTGACCGCCGCGTTACTCCATGACGTTTGCAAGGCTGGGCAGTACATCAAAAAGCCGGATGGCAGTTACCGTTATGAAGATAGTCACTTGATGGGACACGGTGAAGCATCCGTCAGCATTATCAAAGACTGGATTTTCTTGACCGACACGGAAGCCCTGGCAATCAGGTGGCACATGGGAGCATATAGCGGAGAGCAGGACTGGGGAACGCTCAGCAAAGTATACGACCGCTGCCCGGAAGCCCTGTGCCTGCACATGGCTGACATGATCGCAACGCACATCATGGAGGTAGAAGAGTGAGCAGAGGCACTGCCTACTATGATCTTCCGAATGGTGAGCGAATAGAACTGCCGCCAACCATGCCGGATGTTGAGGAAGTGCCGGGACCCCTATGTGATGGAAAATTTGAATTGCCAGAAGCCGTAAAAGAAATGTTCAAGTGGATGGATGAAACATTCGGAACATGGGAAAGCGACTTCAGCAGTTTCAAAATCTGGATGAAATTGCGGAAAAACTTCAATCCACCGGTGCGCTGGGAAGCGGTGCAGGACAAGCGTCGAAACCCAAAGCCTTTGGGCCGAAACACCTATTTATATAAAGCGAGGAAGATCAAGAGCTTGGCAAGAAGTACACATACCAGAGCATCCCTGCACAAGGGAAAACAAAAGGGTACTGAAGAACAGTGCAAGCACACATTCAAGATAACCGCAGCCCGGTGCGCACCTTGCAGTGGTTACAACGTGGAGTGCAAGCACTACGAGAGAAACAATGCTGCCGATACAAAGCATAGTTCTTCTCTAGCGTAAGATAAGCAGCCCTTCTAGCGTAAGATAAGCAGCCCTGCACCGCAGAAGCGGGGCTGCTTTTTATATGGCGCAGAGCACTTCTTATAGGCGGAAGTGCTGCGAATGGGGTCAGACCCCGTCTGCGCCTTGGTTGTTTTCCATGAAAGCCGGGAAACTTTGAAACCGGTTGCCCGGCATAGCGGAATGGTGCTGTACAGCAGCGTCCTCCTTTCCGTTCAAGCCCGGTGAAAGACCGGGCTGCCATTTCCGCGAAAGACGCACCCGCATGGATTTGACGGGAATGGGTGCGCCGCAGCATGAGCGTAGAAATGCCCTGTTCAATCCGCCCAGGAACAAAAGCGGTAGGCCATTGCCGTGGCCGCCCCGTCCGGCGCTCTCTTGCCGGGCGGGTCTGATATGCGGACGCATAGAGGATGATCCTGCTTCTGACTATCCCCCATAAGCAGGAAAGCCGGTTCGATGCCGGCCGTCCGTGCAAGAACAAAAAGCAGAAGGGAGAAGAACAATGAAAGGGTACTACATGACGTTCAGGTGCAGGCTGTGCGGGAAGACCTTCACCAACGGCGGAACTGGTGATAAAGAGACAGCCTGGACCGCAACGGCAAATGCGATATTTGCCGCCAGTGGAATTGGGCCGTTGAAGGAACTTGAAAACCAACCGCTTGTGCATGAAACGCATTGCTGCGAAGACGGCAGTTTCGGCGTTGCGGATTTTCTGGGAATGAAGTGGGCAGAAGATGACGAAATTGTGGCAGATTATTTGATCGGCAGCAGCCCGTGCCAGGACTTACCCCATAAAGCAAGGTGGGGTGACAAGAAGTGATCCACCTTGGAGATATCACAAAGATACATGGCGACCAGATAGAACCCGTACACTGCATCACTTTTGGTTCGCCATGTCAAGACTTGTCCATTGCAGGACGCAGGGCAGGACTTGCGGGAGAACGGTCTGGATTGTTCATGGAAGCGGTTCGGATCATAAAAGAAATGAGGAGGGCGACACATGGAAGTTATCCAGTTGTCGTTATTTGGGAAAATGTTCCCGGAGCGTTCAGTTCAAACGGCGGAGAAGACTTCCGCGCCGTGCTGGAAGAACTTGCCCGCGTGGAACAACCAGACGCTTCAATTCCTAGACCTCCGAGGGGGGGCAGATGGAGCAAAGCCGGAGCAATCGCCGGGAACGGATGGAGCTTGGCTTGGCGACAGCTCGACGCTCAATATTGGGGAGTGCCCCAGAGAAGAAAACGGATCGCTCTTGTCGTGGATTTTGCAGGTGGACGTGCCGGAAAAATATTATTTGAGCGCGAAAGCCTGCCGGGGCATCCTGACCAGAGCATCCAGACGTGGCAAGAAGTTGCAAGAACTGCTGGAAACCGCCCTGCTGGAAATGATCGAATGGTGGGCCAGCAGGGGGGGCAAGCCTACACCTTGAAAATCCGGTCAGGCTGTGCCGGGGGCGGCAAAGGCGCACTGGTGCAGACAGAAAAAACAGGAACGCTTTCGACGCTACAGGATCAGACCCTTTTTCAGCCGGTCTATTGCCTAGCAGGAAACATTATTGATCGCTCTGAAACGGCCGGCGCAAATGGTTCCGGCGTGAATGAAAATCAGAGCTACACGCTGAACACTGTTGACCGTCCAGCAGTAGCGTATAAGGTCTTTGATGCACGGGGAAATGGCGATGGAAAGATAGTTCCAACCATTACCGGAGACCATGAAAGCAGAGTGACCGACTACACCGCGATTCTGGCAGAAAGATACATAAACGCCCCAATCCAAACAACAACAGGTACGCTATCGCCCGGCGCACACGCAGGCAGCTACAATGGGCAGGATGCGTATAACGATATGCTTGTTCGTGGACAGGATAAAAGATTGCTCAAATGGATCGTCCGCAGACTGACCCCAACGGAATGCGAACGCCTGCAAGGCTACCCGGACGGATGGACGGACATTGGAGAATGGACGGACACCAAAGGGAAAAAGCACAAGGCGGCAGACAGCCCGCGTTATAAGGCACTGGGAAACAGCATCGCACTTCCGCAGTGGTTCTGGATTGCCCAAAAAATGAAGTCATACATGGGCGATGGCGCAAAGTTGGGAAGCCTGTTTGACGGGATTGGCGGCTTCCCACTGGTATGGGAAACTACATACGGCATCGGGACTGCTCGGTGGGCATCGGAGATTGAAGAATTTCCGATTGCCGTTACAAAGAAACACTTCCCGGAAAGGAAAGAATATGAAAATTGATGTGGGAAAAATCGCTCTGGTGGCGGTCATGATTGCAGGCATACAGACTGGCGTGCTTTATCACCGTATTGATGATCTGGAATGTCAGCGGGATATTTACAAGTCCCGGTATGAGGACTGGGAAGGCGTTTCAAAGGAAGTAGCAGAATACGCCGACACACTGCGGGATTCTCTGAAAGCACGGGACCGGCTGGATGGGAAGCTGCTGGTTGAAGATGCTGGAGATTTTCTCTGTACAGCCTATTGCACCGAAAAGCGAGAGCACATCTGCGGAACAGGAACCGGGATCACAGCCAGCGGTGCCCCCGTGGAAGCTGACGTGACGGTGGCGGCAGACCCGGACGTTTTTCCGTTCGGGACCGTCCTCTACATTGAGGATGTGGGCGTGAGAATCGTTCAGGATACCGGAGCCAGCGTAAAAGGAAAGCATCTGGATGTTGCCGTTTCCGGCAGCCACAAAGATGCACTGAACTGGCAAGGCTATGGAACGCACCGGGTCTGGATCATCCAGGAGGCAGCGAAGTGATGTGGGGAAAGCTCCAAACGCACGGAGACAAGAAAAATGACGCAGAAGTTTTGGCTATTGCTGCTGCGGGTGCCCCGTTGGATGTCATGGCTATGTTTTTTGAATCACACATTGAGGAGTTGCCTGACTTGTGCGTTGAAAAACTTGCAGAAGCAGTTGATAAACGCGCCAGCGATACTCCATGTCACCGGGAATCTGAAAACTGGAAAGACCTTGCAGCTTGGGCAAGAATTGAACTTAAAAGGAGAAAAAGCAATGGACGGATTTGTGAAAACACTGGGTGTTCTGATGGTTTTGGCAGCTGTGGCACTGTGGGCGGCACTGATTTTCTTTGTGCCTGCCGCACTGATTAAGTTCCTTTGGCTTTATCTGGTGGCATGATGGACAATGAAACGCTGACACGGATTCTGTCCGCACGATTTATAACGTGTAATGAGCAGGCCCGAAAAGGCAGTAAGGGATGCACGAAAGAGTGCAAACTCTATGAGCTGCAAGAACCGGGTATGACCTGCCGGGACAGCGTCCTTCTCCACGCAGAGGAAGCAAAGAAAATTTTGAAAATAAGGTCGCACAACTCCTGACACAGGCCGCCCGCTGCGGCGGCCTTTTTTGTGAGCATGGGAACAGGCCCGGCCCGGTTCAACTCCGGGATTGCCCAAAACTGAAAGGAGAACACACCGATGCAGAGGTACTACATTTTGCTGAAAGCGACCGGTGCTGGTGGGTGGCCGGGTTGGCTGCCGTACCGGCTGGATGCGGACAGCACCGAACAGGCTGTTGAAAAAGCCAAGGAGCAGGCCGAGAATCATTACCCGGAGTACGAAAAGTTTGAAGTTCAGGCTATCGAAATTGAAAGGAGAAGCAAATGAAGCTGGCAGCAATCGCAAAGCTCATTAAGGCAGATGGGTACTGTAAACTCTACAAAGTGTTCTATGACGATTGCAGAACCTATGATTTGTACATTGGAACCAAAACGGCAATCTTCCCGCTGACCGGATTTCCGAAGGCACAAAATGAAAGTGAGTTGGCAACCCTCCTGGGCATCAGCAAAAAGGAATGGGCAGACATCGAGTTTGATAATGACTGCCCGGATGATCTCCATCACATCGAAGGGATGGATTTGGACGACACGGCAGACGGAGAAATGGACTGCGTGACCGGAAGAATCGGTATCCGGTACTGCGGGTGTGAACTGGTTCCAATGATCGAGCCTGTTTCGGGAACGGTCGGTTTTGTGGATGCGAAGCAGATCATGCCAGTAGCAGATGAAATCCGCAAGAGCGGATATTTCAAATACTGCGCCAGGAAGATGGCGAGTGGCGGACGCTACTATGTTATCAAGGACGGAATGGTGGTGCGCGGCGCGGTGCTTCCTGTAAAGCTGGAACCTCTGGCAAAGTCTGGACTGCGTGAGCTTGCCGACATGGTGAAAAAGACTAGGGATGTTGCCGATGTGGAGGACTTGAGCGAACAGGAGGACAAAAACGATGCGTAAGACTTTGGAACTGCTGGCTTTGTCCACCTGCACTGCCGCGCTGTGCGTAACACTGACTGGGTGTGAAGCAGTCAAGGGCACAGCAAGCGGTGAAAAACCGGTCAAGACGGTATATGTTTACCTGCCGGACGGCACTTTACTGGACAAAGGACGGGCGGACAAGGTAAGTTCGTTTGCACACAATGATCGTATCGTGAAAGTCACGATTGACGGGAAAACATACGAGACCAGCTGGGCCAATGTGGTTTTAGTGGAGGAATAACGATGAGCAAGATTTTGAAAAGTGTAACCTTGGGTGATGTGAAAAATGGTGGCATCTTCAGAGCGCTGGGCAAGGAGTTTGTGAAGCTGGATGCGGACGAACACGGCTGCCTTGTACTGGCAAAGGAAATTTGGACGAGAATGCCGTTCCGTGAAGGTGACGACCCAGAATGCCCCAACGATCTGCGCCGGAGCGAGATTATGCCATATCTGGGTAACTGCCTGGCAGAGTTTACAAAGAACGGCACTCCGCTGAGTACATTCATTCCGCTCAGAATCGACCTTCAGGACACGACCGGCCAGAACGAATACGGAATCTTTGAAGTGAGGATTGGCCTGTTGACCCTGCGCGGGTACGGAAAATATTGGCGGCTGATCCCGAAGGTAGATGCGCCGTGGTGGTTGGCAACGCCTTACGGTACGCCGAATTGCTCTCCGAACACCAACCACAGCCACTTCGTCTGGGCTGTCAGGTCTGATGGCTCCAGCGGCAGCTGGACCTACCACGCGACCTATGGTGTTCGCCCCGTTTTGTGCTTTTCCTCTGCACTCTTGGTCTCTGTCGAGGACAAAAGAGAGGCCGGGTTTTCGCTTTCCGATGTTCCGCTGGATGACCTGCTGGCCGAAATCAAGAGCCGGACGGAGGGCTAATCATGGATGCGGTAAAAAATGACGTGAAGCGGCTGGTCAAAATTGAGCTGGCCGCTGCAAACAAGAAGTTTCGGATGTTTGCAGGGCCGCATGAGGGCGCGGGAATCATCCAAGAAGAAGTCGTGGAAGCTGTGCAGGAAATGAACGGTCTGCGTCAGGAACTCAATGCAATGTGGATGAATGTTTACTCCAACAATCCGCAGATTTCCACGAAGGGTGTATATGACCGGGCTGTTGCTCTGGCCGTGGAAGCTATTCAGACAGCAGCGATGGCCCGGAAGTTTGAGCGCAGCCAGCGCCGTCACTGGCCGGGGGCAAAGGATCCGCACTATGGTGAAGAAGAATGACGCACCTACCGAAATCGAGACCATCACGCTGACCATGAGCCGCCCGGTGGCCGAGGCTGTGCAAGCGGCCTGCGAGTGGTATCTGCGGCTGCACATGGGACAGTTTTGGGATCTGGCAGAAGACTTGTGCTTTGCAAAATTCTACTCGGACGCGGAAAACAATGCGTTTCAGAGCGAGGAACAGCGTAAAAACGCTTTTAATGTTGCGATAGGCCGCAGAAATACCATGCTGCTAGAAATGGAACGGCTGTACAGCAGATGCGTTCTCCCGGCCCCGACCTCAGACGTAATGAAGGTGCCGTACCGGGCAGAACAGGTATGGCTTGCCATTCGCCACGCCCTGGCATGGCATGACAAGCCGGAGGGCGATCCATGGAATGTGTGCTTTGATAAGCCGCTGAACCGCAGCGACCAGCCGCAGCCGGTAGTAAAACTCAATGAAAAGCAGGAGGCAAAGAAATGAGAAAGATTTTTATGGTGGGAGCATCTGCGGCGGCAAGCGTTTTGCTGATGACGGGATGCAACAAGCAGGTAATTGATTTGACCTACGAATATTCGCAGGCACAGATTAAAATGCCGGATGGAACCGTAATTGAGGGCAAGGTGGATAGCTGGAACGATTATGAAGGCGACCAGTTACAGGTCAAAATTAACGGAACAACATATCTGGCCCATTCGTCAAACGTGGTCCTCTGGCACTGAGCAAGGGCAAAGTTCGGGATCGAGAGGAAGAATTTGCACACGAATCTTGAAGATTTTGAGGTTATGAAGTTGGAGAAAGTGCAATGAGACAGAACGGGAGCAATGTTTATCTGCAACCGTTGCCGGAAGCAGGTATTTGCAGAACGGTTTGATGATGGCCGGTTTGACCAGAAGGCACTGGATGGGTGGGCGCTTGAAACGAGGGACTTCTTTGGAGTTGGTGACTTGTGCCCGGAGTGCTTCAAGGTGTACCGCGAAACGATGGAACGTTTTTATACGGGAGGCAAACGTGGAGCCTGAAAACACCTGCTGCACCTGCTATTACCATGACGCTAAAAGCTGGTTCTGCTATAACGGCCTGTCACCGAAAGGAACGGAGAACACAGACCCAGAGGACACCTGCGAGTTTTACGAAAAGAGAAGCGAGTGCGAAAGCTAACTGCCTGAAAATGGTGGTGGACGGAGGTGTACAGAGCGATGGAGAAAAAAGTCATCATTGAACTAACCGTCGAAGTAGAAAACCCGGATAACAGAAGCGTAGAAGAAGATATTATAGGTGCTTTGAGTGAAAGCCTGCATCACTTTGACGTTGTAAATTACACAGAGGATCCGCCGGTGCGGCCATACTGGGGAAAATACTGCGGAATCCTGAAAGAAGATTACTACGGCTGCCCTATTTGCGGCTACATAACGAACTGGCAACCGGAGACCTGTCCGGTGTGTCACACTCGGCTGGAAATGTGGGATGGAAAAGGTAAAGGAGCTTAAAAAATGGACAGAAGTGAACTTGAAAAGCTGGCAGAGCGCTACCAGCAGAAGGCGGACCGTGCCTTTGAGAACTATCAGGATACCGGCCTCCGGCGCTACGATACAGAGCGTAACAACATGGAGGACCTTGCCGATGCGCTGCGGATGGCAGCAAATGCGGCAGACGAACACGCTGAGCACACAAATATGCGGGGATCGCTTGCTGAGTCTGTAAACGCTGCGCAGAACATCAAATGCACGACAGACCAGGACGACCGTGTGAAGCTGGTGGACAAGCTGGTGGAAGATCTGCTGGCCTATGGCCGGATGCACAACTGGATCGCAATGAAAGGCTGAACGAAACTAATCAAGCTCCTAATCAAGAATTAAGCAAGCCCGTCGTTAAATTGCCGCCCTGACGAGGCGGCAAGGGGCTTGTATGTGTAACTTAATCTAGCGACCACAGAAGAACACAAGCCGGGGAAAGCGGGGGTCAAGGGGGAGAAAACGAGGGCGGGTCTGTATGGCTTGAAGGAATGAGAAACTCAAAAAGACCTGCCCGGCGTTGTATCCCCCTTGTCCTGCGAAGCCATGTGTGCTTGGTTCACAGAAAAGAAAATCCCAGTAGAGCTTTGCGGAAGGAGGAAGTGAACGGTGCGGGCATGGTACATTCGGGAGCAGAGACACATTCTAGGAACGTCCGATTATGCAGAAGTGGACCTCTTTGAAACAACGGACAAAGAGCATACCGCATCCACCCGCCGCAAAAGAGAGCTGGCAACCTCCATTGCGCAGCAGAAGTATAACGACATGATAGCGAGACGGTATTTCTGCCAGCTGGCCTATACGAATTTCGGGGAAAGCGACTGGGCAGTCACGTTTACATACGACCACAACCACCAGCCAGCACCCGGAGATTTTGACCAAGTAGACCGGGACTGGACGAATTTTACCCGCCGCTTGAAGCGCTTCTGCAAAAAGATGGGTCGAGAAGCATCCAAGTGGATGCAGGTTGCAGAGTACAGCGTGGTGGACGAGGACGGGAAAGTTACCGGCAGACACCACCATCATGCGATCCTGCAAGGCAATCTGACATGGCAGGAGATCAAGGACTTGTGGCGGGACAGCACCGGGCGGCCGATGGGGCTTGTGAAAGTTGAACCTATCGACCTGACCTGTTCTAGCTTTGAACGCCTGACAACCTACATGACGAAAGCCCGCGCCCGTATCCGGCGCTGGCGACAGAGCCAAGGGCTGCAAAAGCCGAAAACCCCGCGCCCGAACGACACCAGATGGAGCCGCAAGCGCTTTGACGAAGCGTTTGCTTTGCCGGATGATCGTGAATACTGGGAGAAAAAATACCCCGGCTATACCCTGCGCGAGTGCGAACAGCACATCACGGGAAACAACACCAAGCACCTGATCGTGAAGCTGAAAAAGAAGCCGGACACACGGCGGAAGAACAGGAGGAACCAGCCATGAGCGCCAGACTGGAACTGGACGACCTGCCGCCGCGCTACCGTGCGCAGGCGGAGGCTCAAATAGCGGCCAGACAACGGGGAAAGTGTACCCATACGCAGCCAATGGCGGAGGCCGCAAGCGCTGCTGGGCGGTTGAACAAAACTTTTGATTCCTACGGAGAGTATGTGTATTACATCGGCACAATCTTGCCCGGCATTCAGTCCGGCAAGATCGTGTCAGCAGAACCGCACCCGAAGTGGACGCTGCTGCAAGAGGAAGAATACTGTGCAGTGAAACTCCCGGCGGCGCATTATACGGCAGACTATAAGCTCACCTATGCAGACGGACGGGTGGATGTGGTCGAGATCAAGTCGAAGTTTACCCGGAAAGCACAGCGGGATTATATCTATCGCCGTAGGCTTTTTATCGACCTCATAGCCAAACCGCAAGGATGGGGATTTGTTGAAATCATTACACCGGACACGAAAGCAGAAACGAAAGAGTGGAAGCGCCTGGCTGAACAGGCGGGAAAGGAACAATTATGGGCAAAAGCAGAGCAAGGATGTCGGCATTTTACCGGCAGAGCATCCAGAACGCGGTGAACCAGCAGATCAACATCAGCAAGTCGAAGCACCGCACAATGCTGAACCGTGAAGCAATCGGGCAGGTCGTTTCGTACTGCGCTGTTGCTGCGGCGCATGATCTCTGGGACTGGGGCGAGAAAGAATCTACGCTTCTGACCCTGAAAATGAACAATGCTGCATCCCGGTACATTCTGGATCATGACAAGTATGGTGCACCGGAAGCAAAAAAGCGACTGGAAGCGCGCACTGCCCACCTGATGCCGGAAGAATTTTGGCTTCCGGTGGGTGGTCTGGTAGGCTCTGAAAAAAAGCTGCGTGTTCTGGCTGAACGCCGGGACGCTGCAAAGATGATCGTTCGTTTCTTTGTGGAATCGCTGGAAGAAATGGAGTACACTCCTGAACAGATCGAGGCCGTGAAGGAAGAAATCAAGAAAAATTACCAGCAGTTCCTCGACTGGGTGGACGATGGCGGAGAAGAAGTTGCCTATGATCGTCTGCGCCGGGTCATTGAGGACATTTACGGCGTGGGTGCCATGGTGGAGCGCGTCAAGGGTGAAGAACCCATTTTCGGAGAACCCCTTTTCAAGAAAGATTTTTGATTTTTTGGGAGGACTGAGCAGTGAAAGTACACGAGGCGGAGGCAATCTTGAAATATTATGCGGACATCCCGCAGCGGATAGAGATCATCCGCCGTCAGTGTACCGCACTGAGCGATGAAGTGGACCCTATGCGGGGAATGGGCACCGATGGAATGCCCCGTGGCGGAACGCCTGGGGACAGCACGGCGGCGATGGCCTGCCGGATGGATGAACTGGGCATTGGAGACCAACTGCGTCAACTGGAACGGCAGCGGGCTGGGTTGCTGGAAGATCAGAACATTATCCGAGGACAAATGAACCGGCTGGACAGTGGCCACAATCTGATTTTAACGGAGTTCTACATCAGCCACAAAAAATGGCACGAAGTACAGCAGAAAGTTCCATACAGTGTGCAGCACTTGAAGTACCTGCGAAACGTCGCTCTTGCACAGCTGGGAAGGAACCTGGAACGGCTCCCGGAGTGCGCCGCTTTATTATCGCGTGCGTTAAACACGCGCGAGGGACAGCGCCGAGCGGATGCCTGGGTGGAGGGTGACATTCTCTTATAGGCAAGGCTGCCTGCGGAACTTCATGTGCAGGCGCTTCCGCAAAATCGTGTCCGATGTCCGTGGAAAAACAAACACGACTATCCTGAAAATCCGAAAAAAGGCATAGAAATAACCCGGCGGGCAGTTGGCCTACCGGGTTTCGTGCAAAGGAGGACAAAGTTATGGGAAAGAAGCATAAAAACAAGGTTCGGGTGCTGCCCGGAAGGATGTATAGGCTGGTGCGGAGTGACAGGAGCGTATACTGTGACGCAGAGAACGCGCTCAAAACCTGCTTTATCGAAAAAATCAAAGAGCAGCAGGCCGCACGGGAAGAGGGCGAACTGTGCCGGTTCGTGAGGATGGCACCGGATGGTGGCGTTGAACTAATCTCAAATGCGGGCAACGTGGTTCGCTTCAAGAACACAGGAGATCTTGCGAAAACGCTGAGTTTCGCAAAAGATGCGCTGAGGGTTACGGAGATCTTGAAAAATGGGAATCAAAATTGAACTGACCGATGAAAACTTGCCGGAAATCGGCGCAGAGTATGAAATCAGAGATGAAGAAGTCGAGAAAATAATGAAAAATCCCCCGGCGGAATACCGGGAGATGGAAAACAAAATTTTGTGGTCCATAAGCAGCCGCGAGGATGGCGGCGTTGAGGTATGGCCCGGAAGCAAAGGCTGCATTGTACTGCGTTCAGAAGCAGATGCGGAGTGGCTTTGCGAAAGAATTATACGTTCGTTTCGTCAAAACCAATCACGGTTATAAGTTTGCCGGAGCCTGATTTTGGGAGCTTTCGCAATTTCTTCTGCATGAGGTACTGACGAACCATTTCTGCGCCCTCGCGCGGCGAAAGTCGGCGGTAGGCATAAACATAAAGCGTGAAGCCTCCAACTTTGAAGGGGGTTACAACGCTTGGCATCTCTATGTAATCCTGCATAACAGAATCCTTTCAACACCATAAGCCCGTCAGGTCATCGACCCGGCGGGCTTTTTGGATTTCGCGATTTACTTTTCGTGCGGCGGCTGGTCGTCCGGCGGAGCGTTGCGCTTGAAGATGATCTGCGGTTCGTTCGGATCCCGGCCTTCCTCTTTGGCGTTCTGGGCGATTTCGTCCATCAGGCCGACAGGAAAACCGTTTTCGTCGAGCGGCCCATCGTAACCGGTGAAGTCAACGACGTTCACGCAGGGTGGTTCGGGGATGGTTTTGTAGTATCTGCCGTTCTCGTAGTTCACATCGGTCACACCGTCGTACCAGCCAATGTCGCCGTGTTCCTTCTGGGCGGCTTCCATCGCTTCCTGTGCCTGTTCTTCGGTCAATCCGTCGAAAGTCAGCCGGGAGCCGTCGGAAAAGTCAGCCACCAGCCGCCAAGGGGCGAAAAACTCTGCATCTTTCGTAGAAATGCCTCCTTCTGGGCAGTTAAGCCCCTGAATTGTAGGTTTTGTATCAAAAAGGCGGGTTAAATATGCCGAAATATCATCTTTAGCAGAAAAAGATGAAGTTTCGTTGTCAGGATTTCGATTTCGTGGGGGTGTACCCATTCAGGCAGCGATTGAAACCGCGTTTCGTGAGGGCATCGGTAACTCTGTCCTCTGGGAAATAGTAAGCAGAACCGTCTGCCGCAGGAACAGCCCCGGCGGGATGCTCTGCGCCGGTGTACCAGTCCGTTTCCGTGTCGTACTTGCGCTGCAGGTACTTGTAAACGTCACGCTGGGCTTTGTCGAACACCTCCACGAAGGAGAAAGATGCACAAGGCGGCATCTCTTTTGCCAGCATGGGTGCGTTCTGCGCCAGCCATGCAGCCATTACGGTTTTGGCTGCATTTCGTTTCGGCTTGCCTTCCCGGTGCACCAGATCCAGCAGCTGCACAACAAAGGGCTTTGGCAGATCGTTCAGCACTTCTTCCAGCGGATACGGATTTTCGTGCAGCAGGGGCGACGTGCGCAGCTCCGGCACGAGATCCAGATCGTGACAGGTTACAGGCTTCTGGCGGTCGTCGATGCGCTCACTGGTGTAATACAACATATCTTTGATTGCGTTCTGTGCCGCGTCGGAAAGCTGCTCCACCAGAGCAACACTGTCTGCAAAGCTGATCTGCGCCTCGTTTCGTTCGCCGGTGCTGCGCCCGGTCTTGTATGCAGTGTCGATGATGCCAAGCTCCATAGCCAGCCGGAAAATGTGCTTGCAGGGCTTTTTGCGCTTTACAAAATCGTTGCAGGTGCAGCTTGCAAGGCTGGTCTGGTACGGCTCTTTGCCGGATCCATAGAAAACCCCGGTTTCGTGTTCCTTGTCCACAGAAAGCGGACTGGTCTTGCTCTGCTGGGCGCTGGCAAGGCGCTTTTCTTCGTCAGTGTCTGCGGGATGCTCTGTCCAGGGACCGAAGGCGGGAATCATAGTCATAACGGGAAACCTCCTTTTCGTGTTTCGTTACTGTCATGATAGAGCAAAACGCAAATAAAAGCAATAAATTAGAACAAGATTTCGTGACGGGATGCAAGAATAACCCCGGCGGGCTGCCGGGGCTGGCTGTCAGAACGGCAGGCCGGTATAGTTGCGCATGGGAATGGCATCGGCGGCGGGAACCAGCATATTAAGCAGCTGCCGGTATAAAGCCGGGTTTGCTGCACGCTGGGCACGGAAGTCCTCTAGGAATTGCGCCTGTGCTGCCAGATCGGCTAGATTTTCGTCATCTACGTTGTAGCACTGGCATTGATCTGGCCCAGCGGAGTATATCCAACATCGAACCATAAAAACACCTCCTTTCTGTTTCGTGATGTTCCAGACGTAAATGTCGGGAAGATGGGGCGGGGTTACTTTGCCCGGTGCAGCCCTGCCAAAATATCCGGTTTCGTGTTAAGCATTCAGCTGTAAAAACGTGCTCTGCGTGGGGATAAGGTGCCGGGTGAGGGTGTCGGTGTAGCTGGCCTCCCCCTCGTAGCTGTCAACCACCCGGCGGTCTGCGGCGGCCATATCGTGATAGCTCTTTTTGCCGTAGGTGGGCGGCAGCCAGCCTTTGCGCTGTCCGGCGTAGAGGTTGAAGGACTTCAAAACGTCCGTGTTCGTAAACTCAATGTGGCAGGTGCCTTTCTTGTAAAACGTAGCGGTGAAATAGTGCAGCTGGATCTTCTGGGTCTGGCCGCTCTTTTCGGCGGCATCCAGGACGGCGCGGAGTTCGTCCCCATTGTAGGGCTTGCCGTTCGTGTCCAGGAAGTGCAGCACCCGCTCGATCTGGGCAACATGGCCTGTTGCGTTGTACCGGGGGCAGAAACGCCCATCGTATGTATCAAAGGCGTTGCAGCGGAAAATCACCTTGCGGTTGATCTTGTACGCGGAGTTCGTGCACCAGCCGTTGTAATAATGCACGTTCTTGCTGTACTCGTCGTTATAATGCAGGTTCGTCCAGTCGTCGAACAGCTTTATAATTTCGTGGTCGATGCTGGAAAGAAGATTTCGTGAAATTTCTTCCCGGACGGTCAGAATGTTGTACGCGCTGAAGTCGTAGCCTTCAAGCTCTTTGATTCGCTTCTGGTAATCCTGCTGCATTTCGTAGGTCATCGCATCGAACAGCTGCGGCATTTCAAACAGCTGTTTCCAGTACATCCCGCGCAGTTCCCGGATAGCGTCGTTATAAGATTTCGTGAAAGCCATCACAGGGTTTTCTTTCTTACCAGCGCCGGCAGAGGAAAACAACGACTTGATTCCGTTGTACTCTTCATAGATCCGGCGCACACCCTCTGCGGCGGCGTTGTACCGTTCAATGGCTGCTGTGATGGGGTCGGAAGATACCAGGGCGGCAAACTCCGGGTTTTCTTTCAAACGCTCTGCGGTTTCGTTTTTCAGATCCAGCCGGATCCGGCTCACCGGCTCCCGGTCGGGAATGTCCACCGACACAAGCGCTACCTCAACACGGGCAGCCCGGCGGGCGTTCTTGAACGCATCCGGGATATATTTTACCGTGGCGTGCAGCTCTTCCAGCTTTGCGGCCAGCTCTTTCCGTTCGTTGGTGCAGGGGTTGCGCAGGGTTTCGGCGTTCAGCAGGCACCGCACCTTGCCGCCGTCCTTCATGATGTCCAGCGCCTTGAGCAGGTGCGCGGCACCGGCGGAGAAAGGCGGATTCATGACGATTGCGGCGTATTTCGTGGTGGGGCGGAAGGTCAGAAAGTTATCATGCACCACCCGAAAACCGTCTTTCTTCAGCACGGCGCGGAAGTCGCTGGAAAGCTCGATGCAGTCAAGCTCTGCGCTTCGTGCCTTTTCCTTGTCGTAGCGGTCAACCTCGCCGGTTTTATAGTCGTGGTGGACGTTGAACGCCAGAGCGTGGACCTGACGCGCAAGTGCTCCATCACCGGCGGACGGTTCAAGGATGGGTTTCGGGTAGGTGGTGAACCCGGATTTTACTTCCCGCAGGGAAAAGACCATATCAAAGGCCAGACTGTCCGGCGTGGGGTAGAAGTCCAGGGCATCGTTGGGGGTGGTCATGGTGTAAACCTCTTTTCGTATTTCGTGATATGCCCGGCGGAATGCTGAGCGGTGGGGTTGGGCCGCTTTATCCGGTGCGGACCCTGCCAGGGCATCCGGTGCAGGTCATGCAAACAGGCGGTTGCATACCTGCTGTATTTCGTCGTTCGCCTTCATCGGGGCAATGAGCACGGCCACGGCGGCGCGTTTTGGGTCTGCGGTGTCAGTTGCCAGGATGGGCGCAAGCGGGTTGTTGCTGCCGTGGTAAACAAATTCGTGATGATCCACAAAAGCGTCATACTCCGAATTTATCATGATGGGCCGGGATCCATCGCGGAACATTCGGAACGTGCCCCAGACCTTGCCCTTCATCTCGACTTCCTGCAAAAGAGAAGTGCGCTTGACCTCTTCTTTGCAGTTGCTGAGCTTCTGGAACATCTGCGCGGCGGTCAGCTGGTGCGGATCGTTGGCCACAAACCCGTCATCGCTGGAAACGATGGTCACACCATCGGCGGGGGCCGCCTGCATGGTCACGGGCTGGATCACTTCCGGGTAAAGGACGGCAGGCAGCTTGAACGCTGCATAGCCGGTGAAGATGTACACGCTGCCGCCCTGGCAGGTGATCCGCACGGCGTTGCGGTTCTTGGCCTGGCCTTTCAGATAGGCGGTGATCTTCTTCACGTTCAGGCCGGCGGGGGCGTTGCTGGATGCTCTTTTCATATTGCAAAAACTCCTTTTCGTGTTTCGTTCTGGTTTTCGTGCCCGGCGCTCTGCCGGGGTGGTGGGGCTGGGCTGCTTTGTACCGGTGCAGCCCTGCCAGAGCATCCGGGGCGGGTCAGGCGGTGAGCAGGTAGCCGCGGCGGGCGCAGATGAGGCGGAGGCGGGCGGAGGTGATCTGCTGCTGAACCTCTGCGGGGTGGTCGGTGCACTCTGCCTTGCGACGCAGGCCCTGCAGCGTCCACTGCTGGCGCAAAATCTCGTTGATCTGGTCGATGACGTTGCTAAACTTTTTCATGGTTCAAACTTCCTTTCGTGTTTCGTTTTGTGGTGATCCTCCCGGCGGGGTGCCGGTGGGAAGTGGGGCGGGGTTGCTTTGCCCGGTGCAGCCCTGCTAAAGTTTCCGGTTTCGTGGTGGTGGGTCATGCCAGCAGCCCGGCGGCGATGCTTTCAAAGTCCAGCTGTTTCACGGGCGCTTCATCCGGCGCGGCTACGGCGGCGGGGGCCTGCTTTGCGTCCTCTACGGCCTTCCGGGTCTTGCGCCAGGCATCCAGCGCGGCGGCCTGACCCTTGCGGTCGGTTTCGGGGACAGCCAGGAAAGCGGCCTTTGCTTCCCGCTCTGCCTTGCGGAGCACATCCGGGGCGGGCTTTTTCGTGGCGGCGGGCTTGCTGGCCTTTTTCGTGGGCAGCGGGTCAACGTGCACCAGCTCCGGCAGTTCGTGCCGCTCTTCGGTGATGATGGGGGCCGGGGTGCTGGCGGTCTGCTCTGCTGCTGCCTTTGCGGCCTTGCGTTCTGCGGCCAGCTTTTTGTTATACTCCATGATGGCGGCGACAGATCCGAAACGGCCGGCGGGGGCCTGCTTTGCGTCGTGTACCTGCAAGCAGCTGAACAGGTGCGATTTCGTGGGGTAGAAATGCGGCGCGGGGGCTGCTTCCTTGCCTTCGGCTTCAGCGGCTTCCCGCTGGGCCTTGCTGGGGCGGGTGGTGTACTTCCACAGGTAGCATTCAATCAAATGCGTTTCGCCCTTCTTGACGCTCTTGCCTTCTTTCTTCCAGTAATCGAAGGTGTGCAGCTCTGCCGCTGCAAGGATGATTTCAACGTCTGCGATGGTGGCGGGCTGTTCGTCGCCGTTCTCGTCGGTGGTGACTGCGTTTGCAGCCATTGCGGCGATCTGCTCCGGGGTGTGGTGCGCGGTGGCGATGGCGTGCAGGGTGGCGGGGTCCAGCTTCGCGGCTTCGTTCATGATGATCTGATTGTTGGTCATGCCTTTCATGGTTCGTTCTCCTTTGTTCGTTGTGGTTGATGTTCGGGATGATCTCCCGGCGGCTGCCGGGGTAGTGGGGCGGGGCTGCTTTGCGGTGCGGCCCTGCTAGAGTGTCCGGCGGTGGCTCATGCGGTGCGGTACATCTGGCGGAACAGGTCCAGCGCTCCGATCTCTGCGGCCTTGTGCTGTGCTGCCAGCTTTGCGCCGGCGCTGTCGTGGCCGTTGAAGTGGTACGCTTCGGAGTAGGCGTTGACGATGGACCATTCAAGGCGGCTGCGCTCCTGCTGCGCGTTCCATTCGGCCAGGTCGAAAACGTAGATGGTGCAGGTCCAGGCATACGGGCTGAACACCTGCTCAACCTTGACCTTCAAGCCCTTGCAGCGGTCAAGCGTGGCTTTGATCCGGTCACGCTCCTGCCGATCCATGGGAACGATGGAGTAGCAGGGAATAAAACGATCATGCACGGGGGTGACGTTCCAGCGGTGGCGGGCTGCCAGCTGGTTTATTTTCTTGTCAAGTGCTGTCATGGGGTGCGCTCCTTTCGGTTCGGGGTGTATGTTCGGGATGATCTCCCGGCGGCTGCCGGGGTAGTGGGGCGGGGTCGCTTTGCGGTGCGGCCCTGCTAAGGTGTCCGGGGCGTTCAGCCCAAAAGAGCGGCGGCGGCATCCTGCCAGGTGGGGAAGGCGTAGAACGTGCGGCGTTCGTCGTTGGTGTTCTCGCCGGTGATCTGGGCGGCGATCCGCTGCCCGGTGCGGGGGTCCCATCCTTCCAGCCGATACCCGGCAGCCTGCAGGCGCTGGGCTGCGGCGTTCTCTGCCTTGTTGCGCTGGCGGATCTGTTCAAGTGTCATCATGGCGCGGGCTCCTTTCAATCTTCGGTGCAGTCATGGCAAAACAGAGCGTCAACCACTCTGTCATCTGCGAAATTGTCCGGGGTGTCGTTGGCATCAACTACCAGCTGCACCCGGTCATAAATCCGCAGATCGGTTTTTGCATCGACGGTAAAAAACCAGTCGTCACCGTCCAGCGCATCGGTGCACCAGACTTCAACCGCGCCGTCATCGGTGGCGGTCATGCCCTGCACAATGGCCGGGGCGATGTAGCGGCCCAGGGGGCCGACGGTGTAGGGGCATTGTGCCGCGGCCTTTGGTGCGGTGCCTGCCAGCAGTGCGGCCGCCAGTGCGGCGGCGGTGGTGATCTTCTTTGCAGTGTTCAAAAGTTTCATGTTCTTTGCTCCTTTGCTTTTTCAGGTTTGCCCCGGCGGGCTGCCGGGGCTATGGGGCGGGGCCGCTTTGTTTGAGCGGTGCGACCCTGCCAGGGCATCCGCTTGACTTTACCGCCTTTCGGTGGTAAACTAGCTTACAAGATGCGTTGTGGAAAATTCATCTTGCAAGCCTGTCACCTGCTTTAGTGGGTGGCGGGCTTTTTTGCTGCCTGCTTCTTTTTCCACTCTGCCAGGTAGGCGGCCCAGATCGCTTTTTTCAAAGCGGCGGGGAGTTTGAAAAATTCAATGCTCATGTGTTAGCTCTCCTTTCGGCTTACTCGCAACCGTCCGGCTGTTGTCCGGCTCGCTTGCTGTGGCTGCATTCTAGCATGACGGAATGCCACTTGTCAAGCATGACGGAATGCTTTCTACGTTTTGCACAAAAGAATGACGGAATGCTTGTTGATTTTTGCATGGCGGAATGCCGCTTTTTTTGCTATAATAAACGCAGGCGCGAAAGAGGTGATATAATGCCTATCTCGGACAAAAAGAAAATTTCAAACAGCCGGTATATTGCAAAATGCGATTCAATCCAGATTCGCCCACCAAAAGAACGCGGTGACGAAATCAGAGCGGCCGCAGCCGCAGCGGGTCAAAGTATGCAAAGCTATATTTTACAGGCTTGTGCCGAAAGAATGACCCGTGATGGATTCACCCCGGCGGAATCCGGGGAAGAAGGGGGACTATAGGGGGTTACTGGGGGAGAGTTCTAGCCTGCTAGGTTAAAGCCCTACACCTGCTTCTCACTCCCGTTAGGTGGAGAATCTGACCCCTCCGGCAAACGTCCAAAACCGGCCCGGATGGAGCACCGCCAGCGCCAGCCGTGACGCTGGAACGCCGACAGCGGGAACGGTGCCAGCGCTGACCATGCCCACCGGCACCGCCAGCAGATCAGCCCCACCACCGGCACCGGGACGCACCCCGCCGGAACCATTGCCGCCAGTGCAGACCAAAGGCCAGAGCAGCAGCGCACGCCGCGCCGTCTGCCCTGGCCTTTTTCTTTTGCCCATCTTCCCGCCGCTGGCCCTGCTGCCTGCCCGCTGCACCGGATCGCCTGCCGGATTGGTGCGGATCAGTGACGGCCCGGCCCGGTCGATGACCCCGCCGGCACCCCGCCGCCGCAGCAGATCACCCCGCCCACCTGCACCGCCAGCCAGAAGCAGACCGACACCAACAGCAACGCCAGCGCCGCACCGATGACCCTGCAGCCCACAAGCTGCACAGCCTGCACACCCTGCCAGACCTCACAGCAGCCAGCAGCCCACCGCCAGCACCTACCGACACCGCACCCCGCCAGTCCTGCCGCCCACCTGCCGCAGCAGATCACCCCGCCAACAGCCAAAAACCACCCACCGCAGCCCGCCGCCGGAGGGGTCAGATTCTTTACCTGACCGGCATATGGCCTTTGCAGTATAGCCAATAGCTAGGCTATAGCCGCCTTATCTAACCCCCTGCCCCCTTCCTTCTCCGCTCTGCCGCCCTTCCGCTGCCCTGGGCACCGCCCACCGGCGGCCCGGCACCGGCCCGGCCTGCCGTCGCCCCGTCCGGCCCCGCCGCCGGAAAGGTACTGCCCCCCGCCGGCGGGCGCGGTGCGGGTTCGGAAGCCCCAAAATATTTCTAGGTGCATAATTTTTTGAAGGGCTTCCGCGTTTTTGACCCACGAAAAGGGGGTACGGGTCAAAAAATGTAAGTCTGGGGCGAACATGGCGGTAACGTCACCGGGATGGTGGACGCTTACAATTTGTACGCAACTCACGTTTTGCCGGTGCCAACAAATCATTCCGGCGTGATCTTGTTGAGGTCAACAAACTCGGGATAGACCATCTTGCCGGGGCTGGCAAAATGGTGGCTATGTCATAAAGTGTTTACATTTGAAAGCCCCAACCGGCAAAAGATAAGACGTTATAAGACGGTTTTGGTGCTATACTTAGTACAGTGGAATTATGGAGAGAGGCCCCACGGCGGCGAACCGAGGGGCCTTTTTCATACACTGTTGCTTACAAGTTGTAAGCGACCCGAAGAAATGCCGCAGGACCGGCGGCGAAACTGAATGCTCTGCCTGGATGATTTGCCAGACGGGGCATTTTTTATTGGAGGAAAACCAAATGGCAAGGCGAAGCGATGAGCGCGATGCCGCCCGCGCTGAGTACATTGCCCGGATGGAGAAAGACGGAGAAGTGAATCTTCGGCAGCTGGCGGACGATCTCCATCTTAAATATGATACGGTCCGCCGCTGGAAGGCAAAGGACGGGTGGGACCAGCCCGCACCCCGGAAGCCCGGCGGACAGCCGGGAAACAAAAACGCCGTGGGCAACCCCGGCGGCGGGGCACCTGTCGGGAATGAGAATGCAATGAAGGATGGAGCCTATGCGACCATCTTCTTTGACAAGCTCACCCCGGAAGAAAAACAGATCGTAGAGAATGCGCCTCGGAACAGCACCGAGCTGACTTCCCACGAAATCGGTGTACTGCTGCTCCGGGAAAAGTACATTCTGGACAAGATCAAAGAGTATCAGGCTTTACCGCCTGACCAGATGATTACATCCAGCGTCATGGATATGCGAGTACCCGGCGGACGTGGCAAGCGGAAGCGGGACGGCGCAAACCAGCAGATCGGTATGTATCAGAAGGAGACCCCGGCACAGCGTATCTTGCAGCTGCAGGAAGCCTTGAACAAAATTCATGGCCGCATCCTGTCTGCGGCGGCCCAGATGCAGAAAAACGAAATGGACAAGCTGCACCTGGAAACCGAACAGCAGCGGCTTGAACTGCTGCGCATCCGGGCGACCGGCGAGATCGGAGAACCGGGGGACGGTGACAAAGATGCTGTACACGAGTAAGGCCGTTGGCGAATGGCTGGGCATCACTGACCGTCAGGTGCGGAACCTGCGGGATCAGGGCGTGCTGTCCGAAGTCCGGCCCGGTGTCTTTGACATGAAGGTCTGCGTCCGGCAATACCTGAACTTCAAGATCGGCAACAAAGACGATCAAGCCCGCCTTGTTGCTGCCCGTGCCGAGAGGGAGGAAACCCGCGGCAAGATCGAGAAAATGCGGATGGAGGAAGCCCAAGGCGACCTGCACCGCACCGAGGACGTGGAACGCGCCCTGAAAACCATCTTTGCAAATTTCAAGAACAGGCTGGAAACCATCCCGACTAAGTACGCAAGTACCATGGCCCAGCTGACCGACCCGGCGGAAGCCCACGACATTCTGCAAAAAGCAGTGCAGGAAGCACTTGTGGAATTGAGTGACCCCGAAATTGCGCTGGCAGCACCAGCGGGGGAGGAACCCGAAGATGAGCAGGAAGAATAAATGCCGGGGCTGTGTCTGGGGAACCCGGCTGAATGAGATCCAGCAGTTTTGCCCGTTCGGCAGCTGTGTGAAGAAAGGCGGCGGCAACAATGGCAATGATCCACCTGGAACCGCAGACTGCACAGATGTTCAGCCGGGCGCTGGGTGCGCTGAAGCCGCCCCCGAACCTGACCCTTAGTCAGTGGGCAGATAACTACCGCCGCTTGTCGGCGGAAGCATCCGCAGCGCAGGGCCGCTGGAATACGGACAATGCACCCTTCCAGCGGGAGATCATGGATGCCATCGGGGATGTTCACATCCGCAAGGTGGTTGCCATGATGTGTGCCCAGTCCGGCAAGACCGACGGCCTGATCCTGAATACCATCGGGTACTACATGAGCTACTACCCGGCCCCTATCATGATCGTGCAGCCTACGGTGAACCTGGGCGAGAGCTTCAGCAAAGACCGTCTGGCTACTATGATCCGGGACACTCCGGTGCTTCGGGGCCTTGTGGATAACAAGAGCCGCTACTCCGGCAACACGATCATGAAAAAGAACTTCGCCGGCGGTCAACTGACCATCGTTGGCGCAAACGCCCCGACCGATCTGCGCGGCCGCCCCATCAAGGTGCTGCTGGCGGACGAGGTGGACGCTTACAAAGCCAGCGCCGGCAAAGAAGGCGACCCGGTCATGCTGGCCGAGCAGCGTCAAACGACCTACTGGGATTACAAGACGGTGCTGGTATCGACCCCAACCGACAAAAACAACAGCCGCATTTTGGACGAGTTCAACGCATCCACCCAAGAGGAATGGACGGTGCCTTGCCCGAACTGCGGCTTTTATCAGCCCTTTGTTTGGGACAACATGGTATTCGATAAAGACAAGTGGCCGGAAGGCGGCGTGCAATACCGCTGCGCTGAGTGCGGCTGTCTTGACAATGAATACCGCTGGAAGAAGAACAGCGTGCAAGGCAGGTGGCACGCAGAGCACCCGGAACGGGCGGTGCGGGGCTTCCACATGAACAAGATAGGCTCGACCCTCTGCGGGTGGGACAAGATCGTGGAGGACTTTATTGCCGCTGACCTGGATGCACAGCGCGGCGATTACGAGAAGATGCAGGTCTTTGTGAACACCGACCTGGGCTTGCCGTGGGAGGAACCGGGCGAAGCGGTGGAGGCAAACAACCTGCTGGACCACCGCGAGTTCTACGAGGCCGAAGTCCCGGACGGCGTAGTGTACCTGACGGCTGGTGTCGATACCCAGGATAACCGCTTCGAGGCCGAAGTGGTGGGCTGGGGTATCGGCAGAGAAAGCTGGGGCATCCGGTACCAACGCATCTACGGCGACCTGAAACGCGGTCAGGTGTGGGCAGACCTGGACGAGTTCCTTTCCCGTACATGGAAAAAGAAAGACGGCACGGAACTGTCCCTGCGGTCTGTCTGCATGGACAGTGGCGGCCACTTCCCGGATCAGGTCATCCGGTTTTGCAAAGAACGGGAGGAACGGCATATCTGGGCCATCAAAGGCCGCGGCGGCATGGACGTACCCTACCTGCGCAACCCCACTCAGAACAACCGCGTCAAGGGCGAACTGTTCACCTTGGGCGTTGACACCGGCAAGAACCACGTCCTTGCCCGGCTGAAAGTGCTTATCAAAGGCCCAAACTACTGCCACTTCCCGGCGGCAGAAGATGCCGGGTATGACGAAAATTATTTCAAGATGCTTACTGCGGAACACAAGGTCACACGCTGGAAGTCTGGCCGCAAAGTGGAACGGTGGGAGCTGAAGGATCCGGCGCAGAAACGTAACGAAGCATTTGACGTGCGGAACTACGCGACGGCTGCGCTGGAAATCAGCAACCCGCCCGGTCTGGAAATCCCCGGCGAGGATGCACAGCGTCCTGCACAACAGCGCCAGTACCGCAGAAGGAGATCGGGAGGTATCTAACCAATGCCTGTTATTTCAAAAGAGACCGCCCAGCGGCACCTTGATATGTGGCTGGAAGCTGAGGCTGCCGTATCGACCGGGCAGAGCTACCAGATCGAGCAGATGGCCTTGACCCGCGCCAGCCTGAAACAGATCCGGGAAAGCATTGCTTTCTGGGAAAAGAAAGTGGCTGAAGCGGAAGCGGAGGAAAGGGGCCGGGGCAGAAACCGGATCTACCACTTCTCTCCGCATGACGTGTAAGGAAGGTGGAGCACATGGCGAATTTCCTTGATAAGGCCATTGCGGCAATCTCCCCCGAAAAGGGGTATCGCCGCGCTGTGGCCCGCACGGCGCTGTCTGTCATAAACAACGGTACCGGCTACGGAAACTATGGAGCTTCCCACACATCCCGCTCTATGCGGAGCTGGCACGTTGGCGGCGGCAGTGCAAAAGAGGACATCGAGGACAATCTGGAAACACTGCGCAAGCGGAGCCGGGATGCTTACATGGGTATCCCACTGGCAGCCGGCGCAATCAAGACCCTGCGCACTAATGTGGTGGGGAGCGGCCTTGTGCCGACACCCCAGGTCGATGCGGACTATCTGCACCTGACCGAGGAACAGGCTGACCATTTGCAGGCGGAAATTTCCCGCGAGTTCAGCTTGTGGGCGGATAGTGCGGCCTGCGATGCAAGCGGCATGGATAACTTCTGGCGGCTGCAAACACTGGCATTCACCAGCTTCCTGATGAACGGTGACGTATTTGCAGCAGTGCAGTTCAAAGAACGTGGGAACTGGCCGTATGCCTTGCAGCTCCGGTTGATCGAGGCTGACCAGGTGTGCAGTCCTGACCGCACAGACAGAATGAATCCCTGTAAGGTGGACGGTATCAATGTGCACCAGATCGTTCAGGGCGTGGAAACGGACAAAGACGGCGCAGTCATTGCCTACTGGGTAGCCAGCAGGCACCCGCTGGCCTATGATAATCCGCTGCCCCTGACATGGACGCGGGTAGAAGCCCGCGACAAAGAAACGGGAGAACCGAACATCCTGTGTGTCACCCAGAGGGAACGTGCCGGGCAGCGGCGCGGCGTTCCCCTGCTGGCACCGGTACTGCCCACGATGAAGCAGATGGGCAGATATACGGATGCAGAGTTGGCCGCGGCCATCGTGGCATCATCTATCACGCTGTTTATCAAGCATGATAACCCGGTCAGCGGAGCACCGTTTGGTGAGGATCCGTCCGACAAGGCGGAGGACCCGAACACTCCGCCTGATGAACTGGCAATCAACCTTGCGCCGTCTGCGGTGTTTGACCTTGCGCCCGGCGAAACACCGGACACGTTTGACCCGAAACATCCGACCACGACATATGACGGCTTTATGTCAGCTATGTCCAACCAGGTGGCGACGGGTATTGAAGTGCCCAGCGAGGTGCTTTATAAGAAGTTCAGCTCCAACTACTCCGCAAGCCGCGGTTCTCTGAACGAGTTTTGGAGAACGTGCGATGTGATGCGGGACAGCTTTGCAGCGGACTTCTGCCAGCCGACATACGAAAAGTGGTTTGCCGAAGCGGTAGCCCGTGGACGTATCCATGCGCCGGGCTTCTTCGATGACCCGGCTGTTGCAAAAGCCTATATGGCCTGTAACTGGAACGGCCCGGCACGCACCAATCTGGATGCGAAGAAAGAAATCGAGGCGGCTATCCTGCGTATGGAACAGGGCATTTCCACTGCCGAACAGGAAACGGCACAGATGACCGGCGGAAGCTGGCGGGCCAATATGCGGCAGCGCAAAAGTGAAATGGAAAAAATGAAGGAGGTAGGTTGCAATGGGCAAAGCCAATTCCCAGACGAACCCCAAGTCAACGAATAATAAGTTCTGGCAGTTCCGCAATCTGGCCGACGATGACCAGAAAGCGGAACTGCTGCTTTATGGCGATATTTCTGAGCGCAGCTGGTGGGAGGACGCAGCGACCCCGAAACGGTTTGCGGACGACCTTGCCGCCCTGGGCGATGTGAAAGAAA
>OFMC01000732.1_pt1 | contig 31211 bp, 25 predicted proteins | sample 1541271 | NCBI WGS metagenome assembly OFMC01 (sample SAMN04209252, study PRJEB22552) | human gut metagenome | biome: gut; material: feces | host: Homo sapiens | place: USA: Oklahoma | reverse complement strand
CCGCAATCTGCGTTCTTCTTCATACGCTCTTCTCGTCTGTTCCCGCGCATCTTCTCTTTGACCCACACGTCCGGTAACCGGTCTGACATCACTGCGTCTGACCACCGCATCTCTTCCACGCCTGGTCACAGTTTCCTGCTGGCGACGACCAACACTTCCCGAATTTCCCACGCACCTGGTCTCTCCTCCAACACTTTCCCGTCTTTCATATACCGGATTTGCCGCACCAGAATAGCTGACATCTTGCTTTTCCTGCTCACCCAGATGAAGCGACATTGTCTGTGTAATGCCTCCTTTTAACTGAGCAGTCAGCATATCATCAAGTGGGTTATAATCAGGCACGATCTGTATTTCCCTGCCGCAGCTAGGACAGATCAACTGATCTTCAGGCAAATCTGCTCCACAGTGCATACATTTCATTGTCTTTCGTCTCCTTCTGGTATCATACTTCTTTTAGAACAATCCGGTAATTTTACCGTCTTCTACATCAATTCCATTTGCTGCAGGTACTTTCGGAAGACCCGGCATGGTCATGATTGCTCCGGTAAGAGCAACAACAAATCCTGCTCCTGCATTTACATAGACTTCACGGATATGGATATCAAAGTTCTCCGGACGTCCAAGAAGCTTCGCATCATCGGACAGAGAATACTGGTTCTTTGCCATACATACCGGGAACTTGCCAAAGCCCATTGATTCAATTCGTGCAAGCTGTTTCTTTGCAGCAGGTTCATATACAACACTCTTTGCTCCGTAAATCTCTTTGCAGATTGTCTCGATCTTCTCTGCAATTGATAACTCATCACTGTAAATCGGATGATAATGGCTTTCTTTTGTCTCCAGAGTCTGTAATACTTTCTCTGCCAGCTCTTTTCCGCCGTCTCCGCCTTTACCCCATACTTCTGCAAGGGCAAATTCGCAGCCTCTGTCTTCGCAGAACTTACGGATAAATTCGTATTCTGCTTCAGTATCACTGACAAATGAATTCAAGGTAACCACAACCGGAACGCCGAATTTCTGCAGGTTCTCAATATGCTTCTCCAGGTTGACAATCCCCTTCTTCAATGCATCCAGATTCTCTGTGCCAAGATCCGCTTTCGCCACGCCGCCGTTGTATTTGAGGGCGCGCACCGTGGCCACCAGCACAACGGCGGCGGGGTGCAGCCCGGCATAGCGGCACTTGATGTCAAGGAACTTCTCCGCGCCCAGATCCGCGCCGAAGCCGGCCTCGGTCACGACATAGTCGCCCAGCTTGAGCGCCATGCGCGTCGCAGTGACGGAGTTGCAGCCGTGGGCGATGTTCGCAAACGGACCGCCGTGGATGAGCGTGGGCGTGCCCTCGAGCGTCTGCACGAGGTTGGGCTTGAGCGCATCCTTGAGCAGCGCGGTCATCGCGCCCTCGGCCTTGAGGTCGTGGGCGGTGACGGGCTTGCCGTCGAAGGTGTAGGCCACGATCATCCGGCCGAGCCGCGCCTTGAGATCGGTGATGTCGCTGGCGAGGCACAGCACCGCCATGACCTCGGAGGCCACGGTGATGTCAAAGCCGTCCTCGCGGGGCACACCCTGAATGCGTCCGCCGAGACCGTCCACGATCTGGCGCAGCTGGCGGTCGTTCATGTCCACGCAGCGCTTCCACGTGATTTGCTTGACGTCGATGCCCAGGGCGTTGCCCTGCTGGATGTGGTTATCGAGCATGGCGGCCAGCAGGTTGTTGGCTGCGCCGATGGCGTGAAAATCACCGGTGAAGTGAAGGTTAATGTCCTCCATGGGCACGACCTGCGCATAGCCGCCGCCGGCAGCGCCGCCCTTGACGCCGAACACCGGACCGAGAGACGGCTCACGCAGCGCAGCCACGGCATTTTTGCCGATCTTGCGCAGACCGTCTGCCAGACCGACGGAGGTCGTGGTCTTGCCCTCACCCGCAGGGGTGGGGTTGATGGCCGTCACGAGGATGAGCTTGCCGTCCGGACGCTCGGCGCGATCCTTGAGCAGCTGCGGGTCGATCTTGGCCTTATAGCGGCCGTACTGTTCGAGATAGGATTCGTCGATACCGGCGGTGGCGGCGATGTCCGCGATCGGGTGCATCCGGCACTGCTGGGCGATCTCAATATCCGTCATCATGTTGCGAGCCCTCCCTTATCAAATGTCAAAGTACTTCTTCGCGGACTGGAACAGCTTCATATCGTAGCAGCCGTCCACGTTCTGATACAGGCCGTCGCCGATGCGCTCGGCGTGGCCCATCTTGCCGAGGACGCGGCCGTCCGGGGATGTGATGCCCTCGATGGCCCAGATCGAGCCGTTGGGGTTGACGTCCACGTCCATGCCGGGCACGCCGTCGGCGTCGACGTACTGCGTGATGATCTGACCGTTGTCGGCGAGTTTGCGCACGAGCTCCTCGCTGCACAGGAAGCGGCCCTCACCGTGGGAGATGGGGACAGTGTACACGTCGCCGACCTGCGTGCCGGCCAGCCACGGAGAGCGGTTGGAGGCGATGCGGGTGCGCACCAGACGCGACTGGTGGCGGCCGATCGTGTTGAAGGTCAGCGTCGGGCAGGACGCGTCCGTGTCAATGATCTCACCATAGGGCACGAGACCGAGCTTGATGAGCGCCTGGAAGCCGTTGCAGATGCCGAGCATGAGACCGTCGCGGTTTTTCAGCAGATCCATGGTCGCATCCCGCACCTCCGGGTTGCGGAAGAAGGCAGTGATGAACTTGGCCGAGCCGTCTGGCTCGTCGCCGCCGGAGAAGCCGCCGGGGACGAAAATGATCTGGCTGCTGCGCGCAGCGCCGGCAAACCGGCCGATGGAGTCGGCCACGTCCTGCGCGGACTGGTTGTTGAGCACGAGGATCTCCGGCTCGAGTCCGGCGCGCCGCACGGCACGGGCAGAGTCGTATTCGCAGTTCGTGCCGGGGAACACGGGGATGAGCACCTTGGGCACGGCCACGCCGATCTTGGGCGCGACGCGCTGCACGGTGGGGGCGGACAGCACCGGGACTTTCGCCGTATCGGCTGCCGTGCGGCTCGGGTAGACGGATTCCAGCACGCCCTCATTGAGTGCCAGCAGCTCCGAAATGGCGGCGCTGTCATCACCGATGCGCACGATGGGCTCTGCGGTGGTGACACCCAGACGGACGGCGTCCGCCGTGTCCTCGGTGAGCTCTGCCACGATCGCGCCGGGATAGAGCGCGTTCCAGTCCACGGCCGTGTTTTCGGCGCTGAAGCCGATCTCGTTGCCGAAGGACATATTCATCACGGCCTCGCTCAGACCGTTTTCCACGGCCCACGCGGCGCGGACTTTTCCGCTGCGTGCGAGTGCGTGCAGCGCCTCCCATGCGGTCTTGACGCCATCGGCGTCCGCACCGGAAAACAGGTACACGGGATGGCCCGCGGCCTTAAACTCCGTGGAGAGCACCTCATCCGTTTTCAGCGGCGCGATGGCAAAGGAGATGAGCGTGGGCGGCACATCAAGATCGAGGAACGTGCCGGACATGGAGTCCTTGCCGCCGATGGCGGCGGCGCCGAGCTCAAGCTGGGCGTCCACCGTGCCGAGCAGGGCGGCAAAGGGCTTGCCCCAGCGCTCCGGCTCGGTGCGCAGCTTCTCGAAAAACTCCTGGAAGGAGAGGTAGGCTTTCTTGTAGTCGGCACCGGCGGCGACGAGCTTCGCCATCGAGGTGTAGACCGCGTTGTATGCGCCGATGTAGGGATCGGTACTCGTCTGCTCCGGGTCGCAGCCCCAGGCCATGACGCTGGCCTGATCCGTCTCCTGACCGGGCAGGACCGGGAACACGGCAGCCATCGCCTGCGCGGGGGAGCGCTGCGTCCTGCCGCCGTACGGCATCAGGATCGAGCCCGCGCCGATGGTGCTGTCAAAGCGCTCCACGAGACCGCGGCGGGAGGCGCAGCGGAGGCTGGAGGCCATCTCGCGCAGGGAGCGGAAGCGGGGCTTTGCGAGCTCGGAGCGATCCTTGCGCGCCACGCGCACACCGGCGTGCTTGACAGCACCGTTGGTGTTGAGGAAGGCACGGCTGAGGTCGGCGATGACCGCACCGTTCCACTCCATGACCATGCGGGCGTCCTCGGTGACGATGGCCACCTGATACGCCTCGAGGTTTTCCGCCTTGGCGGCGCGGATGAAGGCATCTGCGTCCCCGGCGGCAACGACCACGGCCATGCGCTCCTGCGATTCGGAGATGGCAAGCTCCGTGCCGTCGAGACCGTCGTACTTCTTGCGCACGGCATCCAGATCGATGCGCAGACCGTCGGCCAGTTCGCCGATGGCCACGCTGACGCCGCCGGCGCCGAAGTCGTTGCAGCGCTTGATGAGACGGGTCACGTCGCCGTTGCGGAACAGGCGCTGGATCTTGCGCTCCTCGGGCGCGTTGCCCTTTTGGACCTCGGAGGCCATGGTCGCAAGCGATTTCAGGTTGTGGCTCTTGGACGAGCCGGTCGCACCGCCGATGCCGTCACGGCCCGTGCGGCCGCCCAGCAGGATGACCACATCGCCGGGCGCGGGGCACTCGCGGCGGACGTTGTATGCAGGAGCGGCCGCTACCACGGCGCCGCATTCCAGACGCTTGGCGATGTAGCCCTCGTGATAGATCTCCGCCACATGACCGGTGGCAAGGCCGATCTGGTTGCCGTAGGAGGAGTAGCCCGCGGCGGCAGTCTGGCACAGCTTGCGCTGCGGCAGCTTGCCGGGCAGCGTCTTGTCGAGCGCGACTCTCGGGTCGCCCGCGCCGGTCACGCGCATGGCCTGATGCACATAGGCGCGGCCGGAGAGTGGGTCACGGATGCAGCCGCCGATGCAGGTGGCCGCGCCGCCGAAGGGCTCGATCTCGGTGGGGTGGTTGTGGGTCTCGTTTTTGAACATCAGCAGCCAGTCCTGCGCCTCGCCGTCGACCGTGGCGGTGACGTGGATGGAGCAGGCGTTGATCTCCTCGCTCTCGTCGAGCTCCGGCAGCAGGCCGCGCTTTTTGAGGGTCTTTGCACCGATGGTGGCGATGTCCATGAGGGTCTGGGGGCGCTTGGCGGCCTTTTCCTCGCCATAGACCTCTACGCGCGCGGCCAGATACCGCTCGTAGGCGGCCTGGATCGCGGGATCGTCGATCTCCACGTTGTCGATGTGGGTGGAGAAGGTGGTGTGACGGCAGTGATCGGACCAGTAAGTGTCCACCACGCGGATCTCGGTGATGGTGGGCTCGCGGCGCTCATCGTCGCGGAAATAGCGCTGCAGGAACGTCAGATCGTCCAGATCCATGGCGAGACCGAGCTCATCACGCAGCGCATCGAGCGCAGCGCTGTCCATCGCGGTGAAGCCCTCCACGGTGCGCACGGTGGTGGGAATGTCATACTCCATGCGCAGCGTCTCCGGCAGCTCCAGAGATGCCTCGCGGCTCTCGACGGGGTTGATGACATACCGCTTGATCGCGGCGATCTCGGCATCCGTCAGCTTGCCCTCGAGCGCATACACGCGCGCGGTGCGCACAAGCGGACGCTCGCCCTGCGACAGGATCTGCACACACTGTGCGGCGGAATCGGCGCGCTGGTCATACTGACCGGGCAGATACTCCACGGCAAACACCGCGTCGCCCTGCGGCAGCGCGTCCGTCACGATGTCGAGCTGGGGCTCGGACAGCACTGTTTTGACGGTGTAGTCGAACAGCTCCCGGCTGATGCCCTCGAGGTCATAGCGGTTGAACAGGCGCAGCCCCGTCAGGGACTCGATGCCCAGAAATGCCCGCAGATTCTCCAGCAGGGCGCGCGCCTCGTTCGCCAGCGCCGCCTTCTTTTCTACGTATACTCTGTAAACCATGCCTGCGCTCTCTCCCTTCACTGTTCCAGCGCCTTGAGGGCGCGCTGGCCGATGTCATGGCGGTAGAACGCATTGTCAAACTGCACGCTCTGCACCATCGTGTATGCTTTTTCCACGGCGCTCCTGAGATCCTGTGCCGTTGCGGTCACGCCGAGCACGCGCCCGCCGTTGGTCAGCAGCTTGCCGTCGGTCAGCTTTGCGCCCGCCACATAGGTGTGCGCGGCGGTCTCGGCGGGCATCGTGATGGCAAAGCCCTTTTCATAGTGCTCCGGGTAGCCGTCGGACGCCATGATGACGCAGCAGGCGGCGCCGTCGGAGAATTTGACCTCCGTTTCGGCGAGCGTGCCGTTGCGGCAGGCCTGCATGATCGTCAGCAGGTCGCTCTCGAGCAGCGGCAGTACGACCTGTGTCTCGGGGTCGCCGAAGCGGCAGTTGTATTCGATGACCTTCGGGCCGTTCGGCGTCAGCATCAGACCGAAATACAGGCAGCCGCGGAACGTGCGCCCCTCGGCGTTCATTGCGCGCATGGTGGGCAGGAAAATGGTGTCCATGCACGTGCGGGCGATGTCATCCGTGTAATACGGGTTCGGGGCGACGGTGCCCATGCCGCCGGTGTTGAGCCCCTCGTCATGGTCATGCGCCCGCTTGTGGTCCATCGAGGACACCATGGGCACGACGGTCTTGCCGTCCGTAAAGGCGAGCACGGAGACCTCCGGTCCGGTGAGAAATTCCTCAATGACCACCTGACTGCCGCTGTTGCCGAAGGCACGGTCGAGCATGATGGTCTCGACCGCTGCGACGGCGGCCGCGCGATCCTCCGCGATGAGCACGCCCTTTCCCAGCGCCAGACCGTCAGCCTTGACGACGACGGGCAGGGGACAGGTCTTGACATAGTCCATGGCGGCACCGGCGTCGGTAAACACCTGATACTCCGCTGTCGGGATGCCGTACTTTTTCATCAGATCCTTGGAAAAGACTTTGCTGCCCTCGATGATGGCGGCTTTCGCCTCCGGACCGAAGCAGGGGATACCGGCGGCCTCCAGCGCGTCTACCGCGCCGAGCACCAGCGGATCGTCCGGTGCGACCACGGCAAAATCAATATCGTGGCTCTTGGCAAAGGCCACCTGTGCGGGGATGTCCTTCGCGCCGATGTCCGCGACGCACACGGCGTCGGCCGCGATGCCGCCGTTTCCGGGCAGGCAGTAGATCGTCTCCACTTCGGGGTTTTCTTTCAGTTTCCTGACGATGGCGTGCTCACGGCCGCCACCGCCGATGACCAGAAGGTTCATGGCGCTCTCCCTCAATCTTCTTAATATTTTTGTTTGCCGCCGCGCAAATGCCAAATGGGATCTGCGCGGCGGCAAAAACGGATATGCGTATGATGACTCAGTGGTGGAACAGGCGCGCGCCGGTGAAGGCCAGCACCATGCCATACTTGTCGGCGGTGGCGATGACGTGGTCGTCGCGGATCGAGCCGCCCGGCTCTGCGATGTAGGTCACGCCGGATTTTCTCGCGCGCTCGACATTGTCGCCGAAGGGGAAGAACGCGTCGCTGCCGACGGTGACGCCGGTCTGTGTTGCGATCCATGCCTTCTTTTCCTCGGCGGTCAGTACCTCGGGGCGTACCTTGAAGGTGTTCTGCCACACGCCGTCTGCCAGCACGTCCTCATACTCGTCGGAGGTGTAGACGTCGATGGCGTTGTCGCGGTCGGGACGGCGGATGTCGTCCACAAACTGCAGCGCGAGGACCTTCGGATGCTGGCGCAGATACCAGTTGTCCGCCTTTTGTCCGGCCAGACGCGTGCAGTGGATGCGGCTCTGCTGGCCGGCGCCCACGCCGATGGCCTGACCGTCCTTGACGTAGCAGACGGAGTTGGACTGCGTGTACTTGAGCGTGATGAGGGCGACGATCATATCGATCTTCGCGTTTTCGGGCAGATCCTTGTTCTCCGAGACGATGTTCGTGAGCATGTCCTTATCGATCACGAGGTCGTTGCGTCCCTGCTCGAAGGTGATGCCGAACACGTCCTTGTGCTCCGTCGCGGCGGGCAGATAGTCCGGGTCGATCTGCACGACATTGTAGTTGCCCTTTTTCTTGGTTTTCAGGATCTCCAGCGCCTCGTCGGTGTAGCCCGGGGCGATGATGCCGTCGGACACCTCATCCTTGAGGTAGCGCGCGGTCGCAGCGTCGCAGGTGTCGGACAGTGCCGCCCAGTCACCGTAGGAGCACAGGCGGTCAACGCCGCGCGCGCGGATGTAGGCGCAGGCGATGGGCGTGAGCTCCGCGGCCGGGTCGACGAAGTAGATCTTCTTGTCCACCTCGCTCAGCGGCATGCCGACGGCCGCACCGGCGGGGGACACGTGCTTGAAGCTGGCAGCGGCGGGCAGACCGGTGGCGGCCTTGAGCTCCTTGACGAGCTGCCAGGAGTTGAGCGCGTCGAGCAGGTTGATGTAGCCGGGCTTGCCGTTGAGGACAGCGAACGGCAGGTCAGACCCGTCGCGCATAAAGACCCGGGACGGCTTCTGGTTGGGGTTGCAGCCATATTTCAGTTCCAGCGCATTCATATCGTTACGGCCTCCTTAATCGCCCAGATTTTTGTTGAACAGGCGCACCTCGCCGTTCACGTTCGTGTAAAGGGACACCTTGTTGTCCGCATTGAGTGCCTGCCAGACTTCCTCCGGTGTCGGCACGGTGACCTCCAGCGGCTCGCCGGCGAAGGTCGGCAGGGGACTGCCGTCGCCCTGATAGGTGCTGATGAAGTATCCCTGTCCGGCGTCGACGCCCTCATAGCAGAAAAACTCGCGCAGGCAGCGCCCGTTTTTGCGCTTGAGGATCGAGAGCTCAAACGAGCCGTCGGCGTTGAGGATGGCAGAGATGCGCGGCGTCCAGTTCGGGTCGTCCGGCTCGTATTCGCGGGTCATGAGCCCCTTGCGGAAGTCGCCGTACCGGCAGACGGTGTCCGTCTGGTCGCCGTTCGTGACCACGAGCGCGCTGCCCATGGTGCGCACGGGGTGGTAGATGATGAGGCTGGGGTCTTCCAGCTTCGCGGGGTCATACGCCTCGGTGCGGATGCCGTCGGGCGTCGTGACGAAGATGCGGTTGCGGCTGTTGGCGCTGCGGCCCATGATGAAATAGTAAACGAGGTCACGGCTGACAAGAATGCCGCGGCCGGGATAGGGATTTTCCCGCAGAAGGGTGAGAAAGTCAAGCATTGCGCTTCTCCTTTACGATTTGTTCCGAGACCAGCTCCGCCGCCTGCGGCAGGAGCTGCCATTCCGCCTGCTCCATGACCCGGCGCTGGAGCGTTTCCGGCGTGTCATCCGGCAGGACCTCCACCGCTTTTTGCAGCAGGATGCGTCCGCCGTCCGGGATCTCATTGACAAAATGCACCGTCGCGCCCGTGACCTTCACGCCCGTTCGAAGCGCCGCTTCGTGGACTTTCAGACCGTACATCCCCTTGCCACAGAACGCGGGGATCAGGGAGGGGTGCACGTTCAGGATGCGCGACGGCCAGCGCGCGGTGAAGTCCGCGCTCAGGATGGTCAGGAAACCGGCCAGCACGATCAGATCGATCTCCTGCTGCGCCAGAAGCGCCGACAGTGCCGCCTCAAAGGCGGCCTGACCGCCGCACTGCTTCGGTGAGATCGTCTGCGCGCGGATGCCGGCGTTGGCTGCCCGCGTCAGCGCGTAAGCGCCCTCGTTGGACGAGACCACCAGCGTGATCTCACCGTGGGCAAGCGCGCCTGCCGCTTGTGCGTCGAGCAGCGCCTGCAGATTTGTGCCGCCGCCGGAGACCAGCACGGCGATCTTCGCTTTGTTCATACTCAGGTCTTCTCCTTTGCCGGCGTGTTGTTTCAGCATAGACAGACTTTTTCCTCGCCGGTGACGATCTCGCCGCAGACGTAGGCGTCGATGCCCTCGGCCCTGAGCGCGCCGAGCGCCGCCTCGGCGGTCTCGGGGCTGACGACGACGACCATGCCCACACCCATGTTGAAGGTGTTGAACATATCGTGCTCGTCGATGCCGCCCTTGGCCTGCAGCAGACCGAAGACAGCGGGCGTGCGGATCGCGGCCTTGTCGATGCGGGCACACAGCCCGTCGGGGATGCAGCGCGGGATGTTTTCGTAGAAGCCGCCGCCGGTGATGTGGCTCACGCCTCGCACATCGGCAGCGCCGATGCAGCGCAGGACGGGCTTGACGTAGATCACAGTCGGGCGCAGCAGCGCCTCGCCCAGCGTCTCTCCGAGCTCGTCATAGTAGCGGTTGAGATCGGTGTTCTCCACGTCGAACACCTTGCGCACGAGCGAATAGCCGTTGGAGTGGAAGCCGGACGAGGGCAGAGCCAGCACCACGTCGCCAGCTGCCATGCGGCCGGAGTCGATGACCTTCGGCTTGTCCACGAGACCGACGGTGAAGCCGGCCAGATCGTAGTCGTCGGCCGCCATCATGCCGGGGTGCTCGGCTGTCTCGCCGCCGATGAGGGCGCAGCCGGCCTGCACGCAGCCCTCGGCAACGCCGGAGACGATGGACGCGACCTTTTCGGGCACGTTCTTGCCAATGGCAATGTAGTCAAGGAAAAACAGGGGCTTTGCGCCGCAGCAGATCACGTCGTTGACACACATGGCCACGCAGTCGATGCCGATGGTGTCGTGCTTGCCCATGAGCTCGGCCAGACGCAGCTTTGTGCCGACGCCGTCCGTGCCCGAGACGAGCACGGGCTCGCTCATGCCGGTGACATCGGGGGCGAACAGGCCGCCGAAGCCGCCGATATCCGACACCACGCCGGGGATGCGGGTGCGCTTGACGTCATCGCGCATGAGCCTGACGCCTTCGTAACCGGCCGTGATGTCCACACCGGCTGCCGCGTAAGCGGCGGATCGAGAGTTTTCCATGTCGATTATTCCTTTCCGTTCCAGCAGTACGTGCAGACCTTATCCCGGTCGATGCCGATGGCCTCCAGCACGCCGTCAAGAGATTGGTATCCGAGAGAGTCAAAACCGAATTTTTCGCAGATGGAGCTCAGCAGGCACTTTCCGCGCTCGGTAGAGGCGTCGGCGTACTCGTCGAGATGCTTCTGCCCCTCGTCGCCCTCAAGCTCCTGCACCACGCGCCGCGCCAGCAGCTCCATGTCGGAGTTGCCGCGCGAGAAGTTCAGATACTTGCAGCTGTACATAATGGGCGGGCAGGCAGAGCGCATATGCACCTCTTTCGCGCCCGACTCGTAGAGAAAGTCCACCGTCTCGCGCAGCTGTGTGCCGCGCACGATGGAGTCGTCCACAAACAGCAGCTTTTTCCCCTCGATGAGCTCGGACACGGGGATCTGCTTCATCTTGGCCACCTGATTGCGCACCTCCTGATTGTCCGGGGTGAACGAGCGCGGCCAGGTGGGGGTGTATTTGACGAAGGGCCTGGCAAAGGGCTTGCCGCTGCGGTTGGCGTAGCCGATGGCGTGCGGCACGCCGGAATCCGGCACGCCCGCGACGTAGTCCACATCGGGCAGGCGGCCCTGCGCGAGCTCCTGCCGCGCCATGATGTCGCCGTTGTGATAGCGCATGACCTCGACGTTCACGCCTTCGTAATTCGAGTTGGGGTATCCGTAGTACGTCCAGAGGAAGCCGCAGATTTTCATCTCCTCGCCCGCGGGCGAGACAGTCTCGTAGCCGTTTCGCGTCAGCGCCACGATCTCGCGCGGGCCGAGCTCGTAGGCGTCCTCGTAGCCGAGCTTGTGATAGGCGAACGATTCAAACGAGACGCACAGACTGCCGTCCGGATGCTTGCCGACCAGAACGGGCAGCCGTCCCAGCTTGTCGCGGGCGGCCAGAATGCCGTCCGGCGTCATCAGTAGGATCGTGATGGAGCCGCGGATCATCTCCTGCGCGTACAAAATGCCCTCCACGAGGTTTTCCTTCATGTTGATGAGGGCGGCGACCAGTTCCGAGACGTTGACCTTGCCGCTGCTCTGCGCCATGAACTGATGTCCGTGGTCGGAGAAGTAGGTGTCGATCAGCTCGTCGATGTTATTGATGATGCCCACCGTGCAGATGGCATACAGACCGAGATGCGAGCGCACGAGCAGCGGCTGCGGGTCCGTGTCGCTGATGCAGCCGATGCCGACGTAGCCCTTGAACTCATGCAGGTTGCTCTCAAACTTCGTGCGGAAAGGCGTGTTTTCAATGTTGTGGATCTCACGCACAAATCCGTTTTCGCGCCCGTAGACCACCATTCCGCCCCGGCGTGTACCGAGGTGGGAGTGGTAGTCCGTGCCGAAAAACACATCCAGTCCCACCTCACGGTGGGAAAACGCTCCGAAATATCCGCCCATTACGCGAAAAACAGCTCAGAGAGCGTCATGGGATCCACGTACTGGCCGTCCTTATAGACGCGCATATTGCCGCTGGCGACCTCGTCGATGAGCATGACGCTGCCGTCGGGCGCGTAGCCGAACTCGAACTTGATGTCATAGAGCTCCATGCCCTTTTCCTTCAGGTCGTCGGCGACGATCTTGGTGATCTGCTGGGTCTGCGCCTTCAGATCCTCGTACTGCGCGTCGCTCATCACGCCCAGCGCGACCAGCGCGTCCTTGGTGATCAGCGGATCGCCCTTGGCATCGTCCTTCAGGGTCGTCTCGACATAGTAGGGCAGGTCAGCGCCGGACTCGATGAGGTCGCCGTAGCGGCGGATGAACGAGCCGACGGCCTTGCGGCGGCAGATGACTTCCAGACCGTGGCCAAAGACTTTGGCGGGGAGGACTTCCATGGTGGTATTGCTCAGGTCGGCACTGACAAAGTGGGTCTTGATGCCGGCGGCATTGATCTTCTCAAAGAAGTAGATGCTCATGCGCAGGTTCACATCGCCTACACCGTCGATGGTCAGGCCCACGGCGTTCTCGCCGGGATCGAACACGCCATCCTTACCGGTGCAGTCGTCCTTGAACTTGAGCAGGAAGTTGCCGTTTTCCAGCGCGTAAACATTTTTGGTTTTGCCTGTATAAACGAGTTCCATGATGATACCTCCAAAGTAATTGTTGAATAGGGGTTGTGTGGATGTTTGTTGTCCTGAAAAGGAGCGCTGCCGCTCAGCAGGACAGCTCCGCCTGAAGCCTGGCTTCCTTCGCGGCGATCTGCTGCGCCATCTCGACACGCTGCGCGTCGAGCTTTTCGGCCAGCGCTTCGTCACTGACGGCGAGGATCTGCGCCGCGAGCACGGCGGCGTTTTTCGCGCCGTTGATGGCCACGGTCGCAACCGGGATGCCGCTGGGCATCTGCACGGTAGACAGCAGGGCGTCCAGCCCGTCGACCGCGCCGCCCTTCATGGGGATGCCGATGACCGGCAGGGTGGAGTTGCCGGCGAACGCGCCCGCGAGGTGTGCCGCCATTCCGGCTGCGCAGATGAGCACGCCGAAGCCGTTGGCGCGGGCGTTTTTGGCGAAGTCCGCCGCAGCGACCGGGGAGCGGTGCGCGCTGAGGATGTGCGCCTCGTAGGGGATGCCAAAGGCGTCGAGCTGCTGACAGGCCGCCTTGACGACCGGCCAATCAGAGTCGCTGCCCATAATGACTGCTACTTTTTTCATGAGATCCTCCTTAAAAAGATGAAATGAAAATAAAAAAAGGGTAAACCCGTTGCCCATGGAGTCCCATGGTCACAGGTTTGCCCAGACGGTCGACAGTTCGTATTACAGCAGGCTCCCATGTGGTGTGCTCCACGTTCCGTCAGTTGCCTGTGCTTTCAATGTGTTCATTATCTCAGACGCGACAGGAAAAGTCAATTCCCGACGCAGCATTTTCCATGGGAGCACGGCACAAAAATTCCGACCGATCGCGGTATTTTTTCGCTGATATGTGAAAAAGTACCGCTTCGCGGCGCGCTCGCACACTTGTCCGGCGTGAGCGCACAAGAGCGGTCGGCTCGTGCAGATTTCGGCCGGGCCATGCACTGCGTCCTTGCCGGGGTCGGCGCGGAGACGGGCGCGTACAATGGTTTTGTAAAATTCAAAATGTATCGCATATTTTTTGCCGAAGAAGTTGATTTCTTATAGAAACGTGCTATAATTTAACTGGTGTTGTCTACCAACCCCCCCCATGGGTAATCAACACGGTGTTCAGTTTCCGGCGGCGTGGAATGCGCCTGCTTCGGACGCCGTGGGTAGAGCTGAGAAGAGAAAGAGATGGGGCGAGAGTGATGGAGACTGTGGTTTCCTATCCGGGCGTGAAAAATTGCACCGCGCAGCGCGCGATGTATATAGAGCGGCCGCGTGTCGCCGAAAAGCGGGCGTATCTTGCGCTCAAGCGCACGTTCGACATTTCCGGTGCGCTGGTGGGTTTGGCTGTGCTGGCACTGCCGATGTCGGTCATCGCGCTGATCATTGCGCTCGACTCGCCGGGCGATCCGATCTTCCGGCAGGAGCGCTTGGGCAAGGACGGCAAGCCGTTTACTATGTATAAGTTTCGCTCCATGTGCCAAGACGCCGAGCGGGACGGACCGCGCTGGGCGGACGCGGATGATGGACGCTGTACGCGCTTTGGTGCGTTTTTGCGCCGGACGCGGCTGGATGAGCTGCCGCAGATCTGGAACATCCTCAAGGGCGACATGAGCTTTGTCGGTCCGAGGCCGGAGCGCGCGTGTTTTTACAGGCTGTTTGAGGAATACATCGTCGGCTTTTCCAACCGTCTGGCCGTGACGCCCGGATTGACCGGCTATGCGCAGGTCAACGGCGGCTACGACCTCAAGCCGGAGGAAAAGATCGTGTACGACATGGAGTACATCGAACACAGGTCGGTTTGGATGGATCTGCTCTGTATTCTGAAAACGATCCGCGTGGTTTTTTGCGGAGACGGCGCGCGATGAAGAAAATACATTTGGAGGACGACCCACTGTATGAATGAAAGTCAAAGAACGCATAGACCTGCCGGCGGCACGGAACTGTCGCTGTGGGACGTTGCGAAGATCCTGCTGTCCAAGCTCCACTGGGTGCTGCTGGCGGGCATCGTTGCGGCTGCGCTGGTTTACATGGCGATCAGCGTGTTTGTCACGCCGACCTATGAGTCCCGCGTGAGCTTTTACGTTTACAACAGTACGAATAATACCGCGCAAGGAACGATCAACAACAGCGACCTGCAGGCTGCGGAGAGCCTTGCTACAACCTATTCCAAGATCCTGGAGAGCAATTCCGTCCTGGATTCCGTCCTGACGGATATCCGTGGGGAGACGGCACTGTCGAGAAAAGAACTCAATCGCATGGTGAAGGTCTCCGTCATTTCGGACACGCAGCTGCTGGAGGTGGTGGTGACTTCTACTGACCCAAAGCTTGCTTGCCGGATCGCGGGCGCATTTGCGAAGGTCGCGCCGACAGAGATCATCCGCATCACCAAGGCAGGCGGTGTGGAGGTCGTCGACCAGCCGGAGGTCGCGTCGGAAAAGACTGCGCCGAGAACCGTGTTTGACAGTGCGATCGGCTTTGTGATTGGCGTGATCGTGATCTCGGTCATTCTTGTGCTGCGTATGCTGGCGGATACAACGATCTACCTGCCGGAGGATATTGAATGCGCGGCAAATGTGACGATCCTCGGCATGATACCGGAGATCAACATCACAAATGACGCCTGTGCGGAGTGGGCGCTGACGGAAGGAGGTGCGGTGCTTTACCATGAAAAAGAAAAATGTTCGGAAAACAACGAGGGAAACGGTTCGGGCAAACCGGAAGCGTTTGCTGACCAATGAGTCGCCGTTTGCGATCAAGGAGGCCTATGTAAAGCTGCGCACCAGCCTGTTGTTTTGCATGACGGCGGATAAGGAGCGCCCCTGCTCGACCTTTGCCATCACGAGCGCAAAGCCCTCAGAGGGCAAGAGCCTCACGGCGGCGAACATCGCCATCAGCTACGCCATGCTCGGCAAGCGCGTGCTGCTTGTCGATGCGGATATGCGCAAGCCGACGCAGCGGCGTCTGTGGAAAGTGCGAAGCACTGCCGGCCTGTGTGACTTTTTGGCGAAGATCAGCCGGCTCGAGCTTGTGAAGGTGACGGATCTGCCGCTGTGGATCGTCTGCACCGGTACGATCCCGCCCAACCCGTCCGAGCTGCTCTCGTCCGAGCGGATGAGACGCTTCGTGGCGGAGAGTGCCAAGACCTACGATTATGTGATCATCGACACGCCGCCGATCAACACGGTGGCGGATGCGCAGATCATTTCCACCTATGTGGACGGTGTGGTGCTCGTGACGAAATCCGGTGTGACGACCACGGATGAGCTCAGCGACGCCAAGGACGCCGTGCTGCGCGCAGGCGGGAACCTGTGCGGCGTGGTGCTCAACGACATGAATATGAAGTCCGGAAAATACGCCTATAAGTATAAGTACAAATACGGCGGCAAGTACGGATATAAGTATTCGTATTCCGATCCCTATGAAGCGCAGTAACGGCGGGATCGACCTGTCGCTGGACTATCATGCACACGTTCTGCCCGGCTGTGACCATGGGAGCGACAGGCTTGAGACGTCTTTGCGGCAGCTGGATATGGCAGCTGCGGCCGGCATCCGAACGGTCTGCGCGACGCCGCACTTTTACCCGCACAAGGAATCGGCGGAATCCTTCCTGCGCCGCAGGGAGGAGTGCGCGCAGCTGCTGCGTGCGCATCTGCCGGAACAAGCGCCGCAGATTTGCCTCGGTGCGGAGGTGCTCATCTGCGACGGGATGGAGCGGCTTGAGGGCCTGCACCGTCTGTGCCGCGAGGGCACGAATGAGCTGCTGCTCGAAATGCCGTTTTATGCGTGGCCGGAGTCTATCTGGGACACGCTGTATCAGCTGCTGGATCTGCAGGATATACAAATTATCCTCGCACACGCCGAGCGCTATCCGGCTGCGGACATCGAGCAGCTGGCGCGCGACGGTGTGCCGCTGCAGCTCAATGCCGCGTGCCTGACAAAGCCGCTGCACCGCAAGCGCTATCTCACCTGGATCGAAGGCGGCTGCGTGCGCTATCTCGGCAGCGACATCCATATGCTCGGCAGCGGCTATCAGGATTGGGAGAAATGTGCAAGGCTGCTGGAAAAGAGAGTGCCATGAAACAAGATACTCTGACCGGTGCGGCCGACAAGCAGCCGCTGGTTTCCGTGATCATGCCCGCATACAATGCTGAGAAATACATCGGGGAAGCCATTGCTTCCGTGTGCGCCCAGACGTATGAAAACTGGAATCTGCTGATCCTCGATGACGGTTCTGCTGACCGCACAGTAGAGATCGCAGAGAGCTATGCACAACAGGATGCACGCATTCAGGTCTTGTGCAATCCGCAGAACATGGGTGTTGCACGCACAAGAAACCGAGGCTTTGATCTCGCGCAGGGGGAATGGATCGCGCTGCTTGACAGTGATGATAGATGGCGTGCGCAGAAGCTGGAAAAACAGCTTGCCGTGGCGAGGGGTTCGGATGCGGATATTGTCTATTGTTCGTATGCGATGATAGATGAAAACGGCTGCCATTTGTCGGATTTCATCGTTCCGGAAACGACGTCCTATCATGCCATGCTCGAGGAAAGTGTGCTCAGCTGTTCCACTGTGCTGATTCGGCGGGATGCTTTACGTGACCATCGTTTTTGTGCGCAGTATTATCACGAGGACTATGCGCTCTGGCTGGAGCTGATGCGTTCCGGCTTCCGGACCTTGGCGAGTAGAGAAACTTTGGCGGACTACCGTGTTGCGAAGGGCTCTCGTTCGAGCGATAAGCTCAAATCTGCCAGATACCGTTGGCGGATCTACCGGGATGTTGAGCGGCTCTCGCTGCCACGATCCGCTTGCGCGTTTTTTTCTTACGCACTCCATGGCGTGCGTAAGCACGGGAGAATCTAACCATGGGAGAAGTGAAGGTTTTGACTGCGCATCAGACGCTCCTGCTGGAGATGCTCAAGGACTTTGACGCCGTGTGCCGTAAGCACCATATATCCTATCAGCTCTTCGCCGGAACGGCGTTGGGCGCCGTTCGTCACCACGGCTTCATCCCGTGGGACGATGATGTGGATGTGATCCTCATGCGCAGCGAATATGACCGCTTGCTTACGGAGGCGGCGGGGGACTTTGATCCTGAGCGCTACTATGTGCAGCGGGAAAACAGCGCGCACTGGCCCATGCAGTTTTCCAAGCTGCGCAGAAACCATACGGCCTGCATCGAAAAATATCATCCGAAAGACCCGCTTGTCCATCAGGGCGTCTACATAGACATTTTTCCGTGCGACAATCTTTCGGATCGGCCGCTGATGCGGCGGCTGCAATTTGCGGCGTCCAAGGCAATCATTGCAAAGGCGCTCTATGCGCGCGGCTATGAGACGGACAGCGCGGCGAAAAAAGTGTTCATGCAGCTTTGCCGCCTGCTGCCGCGCCGGGCGTTGGAAACGCTCTGTATACGCAGAGGAGACGACCGGACCGCGCTGCTGCATTCGTTTCTGGCGGCCGGAAAACGGTATGAAAAAAATCTGCTCCCGCGTGAGTGGCTGACAGAGTCGGTCGAGCTCCCGTTTGAGGATGGCGTGTTTCCGGTCACGGCGCATTATGACGCGCTGCTGACGCAGCTGTACGGCAACTGGCGTGCGCTTCCGTCTCCGTCGGAGCGCAGGTGTAAGGAGCACGCGGCAATCATCGATCTCGAGCGCTCCTACACGCATTATCTTGCCGCACAGCAGGCAATGCGTATTGATGTCTACACGCGGAGCATCCGCTGACTGCCGGAGGAATGTATGGATAGAGTAGAGGTTGTCTGCGTCACCATGGGGCAGAAAGACTTAACGATCGCGGATAAAATGCACATTACCGGCGATGCCGTGTTTGGAAATCAGGCCGACGGATACCGCAAAGAGACACAGTTAAACGCTGGGCGCACGTTGCGCATGATCACCACGGACACGCGGGGCGTCGGCTTCAACCGCAACATTGCGCTGCTGCACGCTGCCGGAGATATCCTGCTTTTTGCCGACGATGATATCTGCTATGCCGACGGTTATGCCGATGGTGTGCGCCACGCCTATGCGCAGCATCCGGATGCGGATATGATCCTTTTTTCCCTGGACATTACGCAGGGCGGGCGTGTGATCCGCCAGGTCAAAAACCGCGATGGTCGTCTGCGTTTTCATCGCGCTCTGCGGTATGGGACGTGCGTTTGCTCTATCCGCCGTGACAGTCAGCGCCGTGCGAACATTTGGTTTTCCACGATCTTCGGCGGCGGCACGAACTATGCCCACGGGGAGGACACGCTGTTTTTGTGTGACGCGTTTCGTCGAGGGCTACGGGTGTATACGAGCAGCTTCTGCCTCGGCACCTGTGCCAAGGACGCGTCCACCTGTTTTCACGGCTTTGATGAAAAGTATTTTTACGATCAGGGCGTTTTGTATCGGGCGGCATTCGGTGCGGCTGCAGTGCCGCTGTGCCTGCGCTTTTGCCTGAAGCGGTACGGTGCATACCGGGAAGAGATGACCTTTTCCCAAGCTTTGCGGGCAATGCGCCGGGGTACCAGGGAAACGCCAAGAGAAAGAAACCCATAACGTTTCTGATGTTTTGGTTCGATCGATTCAAATGCAAAGGGGGGAAACCGTTTGAAACAAGAAAATCAACCGGTCAAAAAAGCATCTGGTGGTGGTGTAAAACCGCTGCCGATCGTGATCACAGTGATCGCTGTGATCGCGCTTGCCGTTCTCGTTGTGGTGCTGGTTCGCGGCCATAAGCCTGCGGACACGCTCACACCGCTGCAGAGCGCAGAGCCAATACCCGTATCCGCGGATGCAAAGCTGTCCACTCCGGTCGGAGACCTTGTGCTGCCGCAGGAGTTGGCAGCGGTCTGCCGGATCGAGGATGTCTCTGCGGATGGGCAGTATGCCGTGCGCGTATCTGCACCGGTTGGAACGGATGACGTGCTGCTGTTTGTGCTGTCCGTCGGCGAAAACGGGAGCGGTTATGCTCTTGGCAGTGCACCGGATGCATCCGGTGCGCAGACGGCCATCTGGCTGGATATCCACGAGATCCCGAAAGACGCTGCGTGGACGGCGGACGAATACGCTCATATCAATGCACTGCAGAGTTTCGTCAATGATCTCATCGAGCAGATCAACCATCTGGAAGGCTTTCAGGGAGGTGCGGGATGACTATCCCAAAGTTAAAGCGCAGACTCGGTGCTTTGCTGTATCATACGGTTGCGAAGCACTTACCGCCTTCCTATAGCAGCTTAAAGCTTGGCCAGACGGCTTTACGCCGGTTTTGCGGAAGATGGATGCTGGCCGATTGTGGAAAACGGGTAAATATTGAGAAAAATGCTACCTTTTCTGCAAAAGTGACTCTTGGTGACGATTCCGGAATCGGCATCAATGCCAAAATTTATGGTACTTGTCACATTGGCCGCTGTGTGATGATGGGGACGGATGTCACGATTATCACAAGAAATCACTGTTTTGAGCGGACGGATGTTCCTATGATGGAACAGGGGTTTGAAGCCGAGTTGCCTGTCTGTATCGGAGACGATGTTTGGATCGGAGACCGTGTTTTGATTTTGCCGGGCGTACACATCGGAAATGGCTGCATCATTGCGGCGGGCGCGGTCGTGACAAAGGATGTCCCGGACTATGCGATCGCTGCAGGAGTGCCTGCTCAGGTGATCCGTATGCGTAAGCAATGCGGCGTCGAGGTGCAATAGAAGAAATGAGGTGAGTACCATCGAAGTTTCCTTGTGGATCCTGCTCGGCATCGGGTTTGCCGGCAGCGCCGCATGGCTTGTTCTCATGCGGGATCGGCTGAACATGGCATGGTATGCGGCGATCCCTTTGGCGATTTTTCATACCGTTTTCGGCGTGCTGACGGTGAAGGTATTCGCCTTTCTTGAAACCGGATTTGACAAAGCCACCCTCGGCAACATGAGCCTGTTTGGCGGAGTGTTCTTTATGCCGGTGGCTTACTGGCTCGGTGCAAAGCTTTTCAAGCGGCCGATGAAAGAGACCTTTGATGTCTTTACGCCTTGCATGATCTTTACAGTCATGTGCGCCCGCATCAACTGCATCCTTTCCGGGTGCTGCACCGGCCTGATCATACCAGGAACGCAGCTGCGCTGTCCAACAAGGGAGCTGGAGCTGGTGTATTACATCGTGATGCTGATCCTGCTTATTCCCCGCGTGAAAAAGGATGAAAACCCCGGCACCTGTTACCCACTCTACATGGCAAGCTATGGTGCGTTCCGGTTTGTTATCGAGTTCTTTCGGACATCGAGCTCGGGGATGCTGTTTCATCTGTCCCATATCTGGGCCGCGCTTGCATTTGCGGCAGGACTCAGTGTTTACATAGAGGTCAATAATAGAAATCACAGAGTGAAGAAAGGAAAGAAGGTAGGAAGGAAATGAAAAATATGTATCGGCGCTTCCTTTCCCTTGTGCTGTGCATGTGCATGGTGTTCGTGTTGCTTCCCAACATCGCCATGCCTGCGTATGCGGCGAACAGCGGCACCGTTATCGGGCTGGCTGATGAGAGCATCGGCCTGAGCTTCTCCGGCGACGCGGACAACGCGTGGAGCGCCAGCGGCACACAGATCGTTGGCTCTGCCACCGGCACGGGCGGAACCTGCAGCGACACACATTATAACTCCACACTGACCATTACCAACAAGAGAACCACAAATGCAACGCTGTCCTTCGACTATGCCATTGAACAGAACAGCGGCACCATCCAAGTGGACGGAACGGCGGTCACGGCGGGCGGCAAGTTCTCCAAGGAGCTTGCTCCCAACGCCAGCATCAAGGTATACATCAAGTCCGGCAGCACCAGCGCCGCCACCAAGATCACCATGACCAACGTGGCGCTGGTGGCCGATGTGAGCGCCACCGTGACCTTCCAGCCCGCCGAGAACGGCTCCTATACCGTGGACGGCAAGGCCATCACCGAGGCCTACACCAACACGCAAAGCTCCATGACTGCCTATCAGGTAATAGCGACCCCGGCGGCGGGCTATCAGTTCATGGGCTGGTACAATGTGACTGAGGGAAAGTACATCAATACCTCTCCCAAGGCGGCACTGAACATTGAAAACGACTGCACCATCACGGCGCGGTTTGTCAGCAATGACGCGGCGCTCTTTGAGACCGGCGGTCAGCGCTTTGACGACCTGAACGACGCGATCGCGGAGGCGCAGAAGAAGCTGCCCGCCACCATAGCACTGGTCAGCAGCGGCGCGATCGCGGGGAGCTACACCATTCCGTCCGGCGTCACCCTGCTGATTCCCTTTGACGAGGCCAAGACCTGCTATACTACTACCCCGGCTCCCACCACCTCCCAAGAGAGCGCTAAGGTATTCCGGACGCTGACTATGAGTGAGGGTGCTTCTCTTACCGTGAATGGCGCCATCAGTGTCGGCGGCCAGTATTATGCCGCCCCCGGCGGTGGACAGGGCCACATCGTTGGGCCCTATGGCTACATCAAAATGGAGTCCGGCAGCGCCATCACCGTGCAGTCCGGCGCAAACCTGTACGCGTGGGGCTTTATCTCCGGCAGCGGCTCTGTCACGGTACAGTCCGGCGGCTCTGTTTACGAGTGGTATCAGGTGCTGGACTTCCGCGGCGGCACCGCAACTTCCAACATGGGCAACAAGGTGTTCCCCTTTAGCCAGTACGCCGTGCAGAATGTGGAGGTACCCCTGACCCTGCACCAAGGCGCCAGCGAGACGGTGTATACTGCGGTATACGCCATGAGGAAGATCAACCCCACCTCCATTCCCTTTATCGGGGACAAAGGCATGTTCAAAATCGTCTCCGGCAGTCTGACCAAGGCGTATGACGGCGCCACCGACCGCATCCATTATACCATCGACGGTGTGGCGGAGGTCAACAGCCTGAACCTGAAGCTGGCGGGAGCAAGCGTCAGCTCCAGCAGCTATGTTCTGCCGCTGACCAACAACATGACCATCAATCTGGTCACCGGCAGCAAGCTGACTATCAACCAGACGGCGGCACTGCTGCCCGGCGTGGAGACCACCATCGCCAAGGGTGCCGAGCTGGTGGTTTCCAACGGCAAGAGCATCTACATCTATGACCGTGACGAATGGATTGCCAATGCATACACCTGCAAAGGCAATTTCTGTGCGGTAGGATATGCCCCTGGGAAAAATTATAATCGCAGTGTAAAAGACCTTATTGATGCGAAGGTGGACGTCAACGGTACGCTGACCGCCATCGGCGGCATCTACACCACCGCCAGCGGTGCGGATATCTGCTCCAGCGAGGGTACCGGCGTCTACAGCCAGCAGGGCGGACCCGGCACGGAGACCACGACGTATCAGTACACGCAGAGCGGTTCCGACGTGACGGCACACAAGATCACCATCACTCCCGCCAAGCTCCACAACGCCGACGGCTCCTACACCGAGACGCAGGCGGCCAAGGCCGGCGATACCATTAACTATGTCAACGGCGTCTGGGGCGGAAAGCCTTGCACGCATGAGAATACGGAGCTTCGCGGTGCGAAGGAGGCTACCTGCACCGAGCCTGGCTACACCGGCGACACCTACTGCAAGGATTGTAACGAAAAGATCGCAGACGGCAAGGTCATTCCCGCGCTTGGCCACGCTTGGGACAATGGTGTGATCACGACCGCTCCGACTTGTGAAAACGCCGGTGTCAAGACGTTTACCTGCACGCGCTGCAATGAGACAAAAACAGAGGCCATCAGCGCGACCGGCCACACGCCTGTTCAGATCCCCGAAAAACCGGCCACCTGCACCGAGCCCGGCCATAAGGCCGGCACGAAGTGCTCTGTTTGCGGTGCGATCCTCTCCGGCTTGGAAGAAATCCCCGCCAAGGGGCACGCCGTGGTCATTGACCCCGCAGTCGAGCCCACCTGCACCGAGCCCGGTAAGACGGAGGGCAAGCACTGCTCCGTCTGCAACGAGGTCATCGTTGCGCAGAAAATTATCTCTGCCAAGGGGCACACCGTGGTCGTTGACCCCGCAGTCGAGCCCACCTGCACCGAGCCCGGTAAGACGGAGGGCGAGCACTGCTCCGTCTGCAACGAGGTCATCGTTGCACAGAAAATCATCCCTGCAATCGGCCACAAGCAGGTTGTCCGTGATGCCAAAGACCCTACGCTCACAAAGGACGGCTATACCGGTGATACTTACTGCAGTGTTTGCAATGAGCTTCTGAAAAAGGGCGAGGTCATTCCCAAATCCGGCGCTGTGATCACTTGGGTCGTTAACGGTACGCAAACCACTCAAGTGTATGAGAAGGGGAAAACACCGACCTTCCCGGGCACGCCCGAAAAACCCGAAACTGCGCGTTATCGCTATGTGTTTGCGGGTTGGGATCAGGAGATCGTTCCCGTTACTTCCGATGCGACATATACTGCACAGTTTACCCAGGTTGGCAAAAACGGTCTGTGCGTCGAGGGAGCGGATACCTACTGGATCGCCAACGGCGAGAATGTTGCATTCCCCGGTCTGATCCGCATCAATGTCGGCAGCGAGGCACAGCCGCATTATCACTATTACTACTTTGGCGAAGACGGTAAGGCGGTAAAAAACGGCAACTATAAGGTGGACAAGAATAACGACCTGCCGCTGCCGGCTTACCAGTATTGCTTTGATGCCGATGGCGTCATCATTCATGACGACGATACATCCAAAAACGGCATTTGCCCGGGTGATGGATCGAAGTACTACTATGTTGACGGCGTGAAGGTTGGCGAAGGACTGATCTGTGTCGATGGCACCTTCTACTATGCGCGCACGTCCAGCGGCGAAATCGTTCGTGACCGCGATTACTGGATCGAAAAGACGAATGGTTATCCGATCGAGGCGCAGACTTATCATTTCGATGCCGATGGCAAGATGGTGATCGACGGGTTCGTGGACATCAATGGCGGTACTTACTACTTTGTTAAGGGCGAGTGCGCAAAAGGCTTGACGAAGATCGGTGAGGACTACTACTTCTTCAACGCCGCCAGCGGCCTGATGTACAAGGACGCAAATATGTGGGTGCCCGCCAATGATTACGGCGTCGAGCCCGGAATGCATTCCTTTGATGCAGAGGGCAAGATGACCGGCAAGTAAACAAACATGATCCGTGTGCGGGGCCTCAGACAGGCTGATCGGCCCCGCACATATTTTCGTATGACTGAAAAAGAGGAATGGTATGAGGTTTCCAAACAACGTGAGACAGTGTGACCATCGAGCAGGCGTGGAGGGGAACAGTGAAATTTAGTGTGATTGTTCCGGCCTACAATGCGAGCCGATTTTTACACAGATGCATTTCTTCGGTGCAGGCACAGGGCGTGACCGATTGGGAACTGATCATTGTTGACGATGGCTCTGAAGACGGCAGCGCAGAGCTCTTGGATGCTTACGCGAAAGAGGATCCAAGAATTCGAGTGATTCATCAGAAGAACACCGGTCAGTTTTTTGCCCGAAGAAGGGGCATCGACGCTGCGCAGGGAGACTATCTTCTTTTCCTGGACAGTGATGATGCGTGGATGCCGGATTGTCTGCAGACGCTTCAGACTGTGATTCATAACAATGTGCCGGACATGGTCCTCTACGCAGGACGGGTGATCCGTGAGGGGTCTGACGGTGCGCAGATGATCGGTCATGTTTTTGAGTCTGAGCAATGGCTTGCCGTTTCGCAAATGAAAGAAATGCTCATTTCCGGGGATGAATTGAATTCGCTGTGGCTGAAGGCTTTTCGGCGGGAACTGTTTCTTGGAGACGATACAGATTATTCATCTCTTGCGGGGGTGCATTGCGGTGAGGATAAGGTGCAGCTTTTTTACCCCTTGACACAGGCGGCAAATATCTTATATATTCCCAATTGCCTGTACAGCTATTATTACCGCACAGACAGCACAATACACAGCTTTGACGTGCGGGATATTTCAAGAAAGCTCTCCCAGGAAATGTTTTCTGTGCTTTCTCTCTACATGGAGCGGTGGGGTATGAACGACCGGCGCCATCAACAGCTGCTTGCGCTGTATCAGCTCAGGATGTATCTGAGCGTATACTTTGGCGTTCGCAAAAGCTGCGCGACGGCGCGTGAACGGCAGATACTCCGCAAGTACCCATGGGGCGGGATCGAAAAACAGTGGAGTCCATACTACAGTGAGATTCGGTGTCGGCTCAGCGTTTGCGAGCGCATCAAGCTGCTTGCTGCAGCCTTGCGGTTGTGACGCCAGCGCCGGAAGTCTCGAACCGAGGAAGCAAAACATGAAACGAATTCTGATCGTAAATAACAATATGCATATCGGCGGTGTGCAAAAAGCGCTGCTGAACCTGCTGCAGACACTGCATGCCGATTACGACATCACGCTGCTTTTGTTTTATCGCGGCGGCGCGCTGCTCAACGAAGTGCCTTCGGATGTCCGCGTGTGTGCTGCAGACGGTGCGTTTCGCTATTTTGGCATGACGAAAAACGATGTGTCGACGGTTCGAGACCGGCTGCTGCGCACGTTTTGGGCAGGTACGACGCGCGTGCTTGGAATGCCCTTTAGTACACGACTCGCCTGTTTGCTGCAAAAGCGCATACAGCGGTTTGATGCGGCGATCTCTTTTTTGCACAGCGGGGCTGCACATACGTTTTATGGCGGGTGCAATGCGTTTGTCCTCAACTGCGTGGATGCGGAAAAGAAGATCACATATCTTCACTGCGATTATGGACAGATCCGTGCCGCTTCGGCGCACAATGCCGATCTCTACCAGCGGTTTGACGAGATCGTGGCGTGCTCCGACGGCTGCAGGCGCGCGTTTTTGAATGCGCATCCGCAGCTTACAGGCAAAACGTGCGTTATTCCGAATTTTCAGAATGATGCGGCGATTGTTCGCTTGGCAAAAGCGCAGCCGGTCAATTTGGACCATGGACGGCTGAATGTTCTGACTGTCGCCAGATTCGGGCGCGAAAAGGGGATCCTGCGCGCGCTGCATGCAGTGGCCGCACTGGGGGCACTGCGCGGCGGGCTGCGTTACTATCTCATCGGAGACGGGCTGGAGTATGCCGAGGCACAAAAGACCATAACGGAGCTGGGGCTTGACGATACAGTCATTTTGCTTGGCGCGATGGAAAATCCATACGGCTATATGCGGGCGGCGGATGTGCTCCTGATCCCATCTTTTTCTGAGGCTGCACCGATGGTTATACATGAGTCCGCTTTGCTTGGTACACCGATTTTAACGACCGAGACCTCATCTGCGGTCGAGATGGTGAAAGACACGGGCTTTGGCTGGGTGTGCCCCAACACGCAAGCGGGTATCACGCAGGGGCTGCGGCGACTGCTGGATGAACCGCAGATGCTGCGGACGCAGCGCGAGGCACTTGGCGGAGTTGCGTTTGATGTGACAGCGGCAAAACGTAAATTTTCGGAGTTGATCAACGGTTATGATGAAGACACAACTTGATCACGGCGGCATTGCAGGGGCGGGCATTGGCGGTGTCGGTACGCTGTTTGGCTGCCTTTTGATCGCGCTGCTGCTCTGCATTGTGCAGATCAGCGGGAGCAAGATGCTGATTGCGGCCTGCTTGGTTGCTTTTTTAGCCTTTCATTTTTGGTCATGTTTTCAAAATGACGCTATGTGCGTGCTGCTGTTTTTTCTCCCTTGGAGCCCGCTTTTGCGGACAGACCGCGGCAGCATCTCGTTTTTTACCATTGCATTGCTTGTGACATGCTTGTATTATTGGCAGAGAGACGGTTTTCGCCTGGCGCTGTATCAGATCCTGGTGACGGCATTTCTCGCGGTCACGACGCTGATCGCAAAGGCGATCCGCTCGAACCCCATTGAGAATCACTATCTGTTCTTTTTCATGATGCTTCTGCTGTTCCCGTGCGTGGCAAAGGGGCTTTCCGGCGCAGTCAGTTTTTCGAGACTGACCCTGTTTTTTGCCTGCGGCATCATTATGGCCGCGCTTTCCGCCCACCGGATCGCGGCGTATCCGAACATTTCTCAGTACATCAAAGTGGATTCGTATCTGAAGATCACGCGGCTTTCCGGCTATTACCGTGACCCGAACTTTTACTGCGCGCATATTACCGCCTGCCTCGCCGGCGTCCAGCTGCTCATGAGCAGGGAACGGCGGCGCAGCCGGCAGATCGTCTGGATCGGCGTTATGATGGTTCTTGTCTACTGCGGGCTGCTCTCAGCCTCGAAATCTTTCGTGGTCGTCTTGGCCTGCCTGTTTCTTGTCTGGGTTCCGGTCCTGCTCACCGGAGGTCATGTGAAAAGAGGCATCGCCATCCTTGCGGGCGTTGCGTGCGCAGCAGCGGTCATGCTTTTGTCCGCAGCGGTTCAGGACCTGCTGCGTATGGTGATGTCCCGCTTTTCGTATGCGGCCAACGTTTCGGATCTGACGACGCACCGGTCGGAAATATGGCGGATGTATCTGCATGACCTTAGCTACGATCCCGTGCTGATGCTGCTCGGTTCCGGCTTTACCAGCGTCACGCTTAGAATGAAGGCTTCGCATAATACCATCATCCAGGGCGTGTTCCAGTTTGGCCTGATCGGGCTTCCGGTGCTGTGTGCGTGGCTGGTAATGACGCTCAAGCGGACAAGCGGCAGGAGCGGTTGCCGGAAAAATGCCTTTTTGCTCATGTGTGTCGGTGTTGTGCTGCCGTGGATGGCGCTGGATATTTTGTTTTTCGATGAGTTTTTCCTGCTGCCTGTCTATGCGGTGATCGGCGCTGGCTATGCGGCGTCGGGTAGTGACCAGATCGACGGAAATGTTGTGAACTCTGCGGAAAGGGCGAGGTGATCGTATGCAGATCATTTATGAACTGTCCTGGCTATGGACGCTGCTGGGCATCGCGCTCGCGGCAGCAGCGGTCTGCGTGGCCGCCGCCGCGCTGATCGCGCGGGCATCGCAGAAGCGATTGGGTAAGAAAACAGCCGTGCTGATCGGCGTCGCGGCATTCGCGCTTGCCGTTGTGGTCGTCATTCTGCTTGCCCGCACGGCGATGCCGCTTTGAACGAAAGGGAGACATACCATGCCGCTGCAGATCGTCAGAAACGACATTACACATATGCAGGTCGATGCCATCGTCAACGCCGCAAACGCCTCGCTCTCGGACGGCGGCGGTGGGGTGGACGGCTGCATCCACCGCGCCGCCGGTCCGGAGCTGCTGGCGGAATGCAAAGCGCTCGGCGGCTGCGCGACCGGGCACGCGAAGCTCACGAAGGGCTATGCGCTGCCGTGCCGGTATGTTATCCACACGGTCGGGCCGCGCTGGTGCGGCGGCGCGCACGGAGAGCGAGAGCTGCTCACTGCCTGCTACCGGTCGTCGCTTGCGCTCGCGCTGGAGCACGGCTGTGCGTCGGTCGCGTTTCCGCTCATCGCCTCCGGTGTCTACGGATTTCCGAAGGATCTGGCGCTCAGGACGGCGATCGATGCCATCGGCGATTTCCTGCTTGCGCACGATATGACCGTCTACCTCGTCATCTTTGACCGCAAGGCGTATCAGATCGGCAGCAAGCTGTTTGCGGACATCACGGCATATATTGACGACCGCTATGCCGCGGCGCGTGCGGATGAGCGCGGTGCACGTCAGCGCCGCGTGGAGGCGTATCCGGTCTGCGGCGCATCCGTGTGCATGCAGGCGGATGCAGCGCCGGCGCCGCGCGCCGTCGGAGTGCAGCACCCAGGCGCGCTCAAAGACGCACTCGAGCAGCTCGACGAGAGCTTTTCCGAGATGCTCCTGCGCAAGATCGACGAGCGCGGCATGACGGACGCGCAGTGCTACAAAAAGGCGAACATCGACCGCAAACTCTTTTCGAAGATCCGCTCGGATAAGGGCTATAAGCCCTCCAAGCCGACGATCATCGCCTTTGCCATTGCTCTGGAGCTGCCGCTTAATGAGCTGCAGGATATGCTCTGCAAGGCGGGTTTTGCGCTCTCGCATTCGAATAAGTTTGATATCATCGTGGAGTTTTTCGTCGCGCATGGCAACTACAACGTTTTTGAGATCAACGAGGCGCTGTTTGCGTTTGATCAGAGCCTGATCGGCGCGTGACGCAGCGTGTCCGGAAAATGTCGCCTGCCATGCGACCGGACAAAGCGCATACTGTCGTAAGATATGACTGTAAGGCAAAGCCAAACAGTCATATTTTTTATACGGAGGTATGCAGCATGAAAAAGAACCTGACGGAGATCGTATTCATCCTTGACCGCAGCGGCTCTATGTCCGGCTTGGAGGCGGATACCGTCGGCGGGTTCAACGCCATGATCGCAAAGCAGAAAAAAGAGCCCGGTGAGGCGCTGATCTCGACGGTGCTCTTCGACGATGAGAGCGTTGTTGTCCACGACCGTGTACCGGTGCAGAATATCGCACCGATGACAGAGCGGGATTACTATGTGCGCGGCTGCACGGCGCTGCTCGATGCCATCGGCGGCGCGATCCATCACATCGGTAACGTCCACAAGTACGCAAGAGCCGAGGACGTCCCGGAGCACACGCTCTTTGTCATCACGACCGACGGTATGGAAAACGCCAGCCGCCGCTATGACAGCGAGCGGGTCAAACAGATGATCGAACGGCAAAAGGCGCGTCACGGCTGGGAGTTTTTGTTCCTCGGCGCGAATATCGACGCCGTCGAGACGGCGGGGCGCTTCGGCATCGGCGCGGATCGCGCGGTCAACTACCACGCCGACCGCGCGGGCACGCAGCTCAACTATGAGGTGCTGAGCGAGGCAGTGTCCGCCGTGCGCTGCAGTGCGCCGCTGGGTGCAGCATGGAAGGCACGTATCGACGAGGATTTCCGCGCCAGAAAGCGCGGCGGGAAACACTGAGCCCGCTCTGTGGCGCAAAATGCACGCAGCCGCCGGATTTTTCCCGGCGGCTGCACCGCTTCTTTCCGGCACACGCTTGCGCAACGGGTGCAAAGGCGGTATGATAGATGCACCGATATTAAAAACGGAGGAGAAACTATGAACATTGCTGTCATCACCGGCGCATCCGCCGGCATCGGCCGTGAGCTTGTCTACGCTGTGGACAAGGACGCGGAATATGACGAGATCTGGGTCATCGCCCGCAGAAAAGAGCGGCTCGAGGAGCTGCGCGGCAAGTGCCGCAATCCCATCCGGCCGATTGCGCTCGACCTCTCGGATCTGAGCAGCATCGACGCCTATCAGGCGCTGCTCGAGCAGGAGCAGCCCGAGATCCGCATGCTGGTCAACGCCGCCGGCTGCGGCGTGTTCGGCCCGTTTGCCGAGGCGGACCGCAAGAAGCTCATCTCGAGCGCACAGCTCAACTCGCTCGCGCTCACGGGTATGTGCCACGCGAGCCTGCCGTATATGCATTCCGGCAGCAATATCATCAACATGGGCTCGAACTCCGCCTGGCAGCCCGTGCCGTTTCAGGCAGTGTACGGCGCGAGCAAGAGCTATGTCCTGAGCCTGTCGCGCGCGATCGGCCGCG